>AP72_2010_repI_A001DRAFT_1000057_pt1 | contig 21871 bp, 18 predicted proteins | sample AmaPasrepliIA001_FD_9535 | JGI IMG/M metagenome (IMG submission 9535)
GTCGACTAACAAGCGAGGATCAATGCGGTCAGTACCGGGAGCGGACCGGGGTCCCCGCGCGCGCATCGCGCGCGGGGTGGTGGTAGCGACCGGGTTACTCTTGAGTTCGATGTCGCCAGCTGCAGACCCGGTCGCTACTGCTCCCGGTACTGACTCGGTTATCCCAAGGAGCAATTATGAAATACATGTTACTCGTTTATCTCAATGAACAAGCGATGACCGACGAAGAGCGCGCGCACTGTTATGTCGAATCAGCACAGCTGACTCAGGATTTAAATGCAAATGGTCAGTACGTGGCCGCCGGACCGTTGCATCCGGTCTCGACCGCCACCAGCGTGCGCGTGCGCAATGGGAAGCGCGCAGTTACTGATGGTCCATTTGCCGAAACGCGCGAACAACTGGGTGGCTATTACATAGTTGAAGCAAAGGATCTCGACGAAGCGATCGAAATTGCCGGACGGGTGCCGCCGGTACGCTATGGCACGGTCGAAATCCGCCCCGTCATGGAAATCCCGGGACTGCCGGAGCCGAAACTACAATGAAATACCTGCTGCTGGTACATCACGACGAAAATGCGCTCAATGTGCTGCCGGAAATTGATTTGCGGGCAATGCGCGCTGAATCAGTCCAAATAGCAAACGAAATCAACGCGAATCACAAATACATTGATGCGGCGCCGCTCTATTCAGCTTCGACCGGAACCTGCGTGCGTGTGCGGGGCGGCGAGACAATCGTTACCGACGGGCCTTTTGCAGAGACCCGGGAACAGCTTGGCGGATACTATTTAATCAACGCCGAGGAGCTCGATGAAGCCCTGGCCTTCGCCCGCCGCATCCCCGGCGCACGCATCGGCACGGTCGAAGTCCGGCCGGTGATGAAACTCGAGGGGCTGCCTGAGAAGTAGTGGTTCGGGTTATGTGGACTTCGAAATCGTTTTCAAAAATGGCGCATTGTCCGCGGGACTTCACTCAGGCAGCTTCAACACAAATCCTTGTCGCTTGATTGAACTGACACACGACGTATCTAACCCGACGGCGCTCCCCTTCTCAACAAAGCTGGTGATCAGATTGTCGATGCAATCCTGTCCGTTCAGGCCATCGAAGCCATGTCCACCGTGCGGCACAATGACATGCAGACTATGGGAAAGATGGTTCGCCACGGTGTCGCCATAAATCGGCGGCGTCACCGGATCCCATTGTCCGGTCAGAATCAGCACGGGCACATCCGATACAGTGGGTTCAGCATAATTCGCGGGAATGGTTCCGCGTGGCCAGAGAGCGCAGGCCGCGCGTTGTTGGCGCAAGCGATAGTCACCGAGAAAAGTGTTCGCTCCATTCCGCTCGCCCTCATCCGGTTTGATCAAGGGCAAGTCCTCGGCGCACGTCACCGAAAGGTACATACCGGTACTTCCCGAGGAAACCAGGTTTTGGCGATAGTTAATTGCCGCGTTTGCCAGCGGCACGAAGTTGCCCTGCGCCGCGAGATGAATAAAGAGTGGGATGCGGCTGGCCGAAAAAGGTTGATAGAGCATGTAACGGATCGCTTCGGCAACCAAATCGCGAGAGAGACTGATACGAACACTCTCATTGGAAGTGCCGCGCTTCACCTCGACTTCAACCGGACCGCGCTGAAGCTTTTCGAGGACATTTTTCTTTTCTGCTTCCAGATTCGGAAAAGCCCGGTGACAGTCTTTATCGGCAGCGCACTCAGCCATAACACCGGTCAGTGCCCGCTCGGTATGTTGGGGAAAGTCGCGCGGCATGAACTGATTAGTCGTTGACACGCCCAGCAGAACGATCGCGCGCGCGCTGTCTGCGTGACGCCTAAGAAAAACCTGAGCCGCGCGTGTGCCATACGAGACGCCGACGATATTGATCTTCGTGTAACCCAGCGCCCGGCGCACATCCTCGAGGTCATCCGCCGCGGTTGGGGTCGTGTAGAGCTTGAGATCGGCCTTCGGTTCCAACTCTTCGCGACATTTGCGCACGTCGGGCAGCGGAAAATAATCGCCTAGATAACTCTGCAAGTCGCTCGATTTGAAAAGCGCGCAGTTCAGAGGGTTTGACCCGCCGGTGCCGCGCTGGTCCACAAACACCAAGTCACGATGTGCGAGAATCTTCGCGGCCTGCTGCGCTACGAACGGCGCGTCTTCGGTGGCTGACAATCCCGGTCCGCCGGGAATGTAAAAGAGCGGGTCGGGCGCTTTATCCTGACCCGTTGCGGGATAAACAACTATCTTAAGAGCAATCTTGCGCCCGGCTTGACGCTCGCGATCTTCATAAACTTCAAAGGTCCCGCAACGCACCTTGTCTTTAGTCGATGGAGTGGCGCCGGGAACTTCGCAGGGTGTGAGTGAAATCAACGATGCCGGTCTCTGTTTGCTGCTTTTCCGGCGGGCATTGCTCTCAAATATATAAATAAGGCCGAGAACTACGGCTCCGAAAAAAACCAGAGATGCTATTCGAGCTCGGCGTGGGAACATAAGTTTAATCAACGCAGCTCGACAAACAGCGGCAGCGTTGGACACGCGTGATGAAGTTTAGCAGCGCGAACGGCCTTTGCCTCAAAAGTTTGTGCATTGAAAGGTTGAGTGCCATTCTGTTTTGTTCGCCGCGTAGCGGCGATTGAATTTAGCCCGGCCTTTCAAGGCGGGAAGAATTGCATCACCAGATACGCGTCGCGTCAGCGACGCCTGAAAGATGCGAATTTTCACCAGTCGCTGACGCGACGCCATTTCGACTGGTCTTTAACCTGGCCTTGAAAGGCGGCGCTAAACTCATTCGCCGCTACGCGGCTACGAATCTGTTTAGCCTGCATTACGGATTCGCGATCAGTAGTTCCATTATGTCGTCGCGCACCGCAAAGCCGTGTCGCTCATACAGCGTCCGGCTGCGTTCGGTTGGCCAGAGAATGACCGCGTGCACCTGACGGGCGTGGCACCAGTCGATCGCGGCGCGCAATAGCCGCGTTCCAATTCCCTTCCCTCTCGCCGATTCTTCGACATAGAAGTTTGTGATGTAAGCGTGATGTTCCGGCTCAGACCGCGGGTTGGGAATCTTTTCTACCAACTGCAGCCAGACGGCGGCAACCAACCGCTGATTAATTTCAGCGACCCAACAACGCCATGCCACTTGCTGCAGATGCTCCTCCATCCAGGCGGTGCAACGGTTGATGAATTCCACTTCGGGCTCAGTCGCCATGCCGGTGGTCGAGCGTAGCGCATAACGCAGATCTGCCAACACCGCAGCATCTGACTTCAGCGCGGGGCGAATGGTTAGTTCTGAGTTATTTACTTTCGGATCAGACATCACGCGGCTCGATACCTCGTATTCGCACCTCACCCATTTCCGGGTTGCGTTCATTCTACTCCGCAAAACAATTTGAACCACGAAATCACACGAAAACAGGAGCTTTGTTCGTGTGAGTTCGTGGTCTCAACTCCTCTCGAGACACGTGTCCGACAAAAATCAGCGACGAGCTGCAGCTCCGGATCAAAGGCAGAACTTGAGCATAGTCCCGTCGTTACTACTCCCGGTTCTGACACGGTTCCTTTCACACGGCCGGCGCCTCACGAAATCTCAGCGCCGTACGCGCGCGCGCCTTTGCGGCTTCGACTTCGCGGTTGCGCGGCGGAGCGCTGGTTACGAGCGAATCCAGCAGTTCAGTCGCCGTCCTGGTAACTTCATCGACTGCATGATTAAAGGCCGCTTCATTCGTCTTTGATGGTTTGTTGAAGCCGCTAAGCTTTCTCACAAATTGGATAGCTGAGGCGCGAATCTCTTCTTCGGTGGCTGGCGGCTTGAAGTTGTGCAGGGTTTTGATGTTGCGACACATAGTTACCTCTTATTCCGGTTGAAAATTCAAACGCGCAATCTTGTTATCCTTATTCAGAACCATGACGAAGATAACATTGCTGTCCTTGTACTTTAGCCGGTAACGGTACAGGCGATTGCCGTCCGGCTCTGTTCGGGCCAGCAATTCGATGCCGTTTAACGGCCCCAGGGCTTTCAGTCGTTCGGACACTCGACCGGCGTTGTTCTTAATGATCATCCACGCTTCATCGGTGAACTGCGCTGAATCAAGCGTGCCGGCCGTGGTTTTTTGAATGATCTCCTTCGCCCGCGCGGTTACCTGCGGCTCTTTGTCGGCAATTGCTTTCGCCGCAAAGTCGGGATTAAAGATCGCGGCAACACCGTGGGCGACTCTGGCGGGGTCCGCCTGAATCTGATTGAGAAACACTACCACCGTAACCTTATCGTCGATGTAACGAGCAATGTAAGATTTGAATCCCTGCCACGCGCCGCCGTGTTCGACAAGCCGGTGGTTGCCCGTTTCGCCAATCGACCAGCCAAAGCCGTAAGGATACGTATTGCCATTGTTCAATTTCACCGCCGTCCACATCTGTTCCAGGCTCGATCGCTTCAGCAGCTTTTCGGTATAGAGCGCGGCGTCCCATTTCGCCATATCGTAAACAGTCAGATAGAGGGAGCCGTCGGCGGTCGTGTTCATAGTCGGCGAGACCCACTCCTGGTTTTTTAATTCACCTTTAACCAGGCGATAACCTGCGGCCCGGTTCGGCACGATGTCGGCTTCGCTGATGATGCGCGCCGTGTTCATGCCCAGCGGCTTGAACACGCGGTCCTGCAAAAAGTCGCCATAGAATTGTCCGCTCACCTTATGAATCAGAATACCCAGCATCACATAACCCACGTTGCTATAACTCCACTTGTCGCCTGGTTGAAAATCGAGCGGAAGTTCCGCCGCGCGCTTGACCAACTCGTCCTCAGTAAAATCGCGTTTGTAATCCTGATCCGTGAAATCGTTCGCCATGCCGGCAGTGTGCGTGAGCAGGTGACGCACGGTGATCTTGTTCCAAGTGGCCGGCGCATTCGTGAAGTATTTCGTGATCGGATCCGCAAGGCTGAGCTTGCCCGCTTCAACCAGCATCATCACGGCGGTGGCCGTGAACTGCTTGCCCATCGAGCCTGACTGGAAAATAGTCTCGGCTTTGGCCGGCACGTCGAGCTCGACATTGGCCAGACCGTATCCCTTAGCAAAAACGATTTGTCCGTCTCTGATTATGGCCAGCGAAGCACCAGGGATGTGCTGGCGCTGCAACTCGCGGTTCATGTAATCATCAATCTTTGCGGCAGTCGCTTCCTGTGCGCGTACCGGTGAGCTAAGTACCGCCACAAACGCCAAGGCGATGAGCAATTTGGATGAAAGCAAAATGGTGTAGCGCCGAATAAGCATGTACATGGTTTACTCCGAGTCAGGACGTGAAGTGAGCGCTTGGTAAATAGAGGCTCTAGCTCACCAGCAAGCCGGGCCTTCAACCTGAAACTTACCCGGTATTCATCAACTACAAGTCTTGTCGCACTCCTGTGTTTATGCTATAGGTTGACGCAGGGCCGCCCCAGGCCTGATGACGGTTGCAGCTCCCGGCCCAAGGCGCGCCAACTGACTTCCTTGCCAAACAAAGCATGGCCGCGATGTAGCGATCAATCGTAACCACCGGGCACGATATATAACTTTCCGGCTAACTCAAACCATCGGGATACGACAAATGATTCAACGTCTGGCTAGCACACTTCTTTTCATCACGCTGGCGGGATTGGCCGTGGCGCTCCCCTCACCTGCGCCCCAGAACAAAAAACAGTTTAGGTCTACCGACATGAGCAGCATCGCGCGCTGCCGGGAAATGAAAGCAGAGGCTGCTAAACCGCAGAAACCGATTCCCGGGGGCGTAATCATGGCCGGCTGTCCTCCGGGCGAGAACTGCAAGTTTGAACACGAAGCCGGCTGGTATCTGAATTTGATGTTCAAGACTCTCACGGTCACTGATGAGCAAGGGCATCGCGACACTTTTACTCCGACACGCGAACCTGAGATGCAAACGGTAGTGTCAGCCGACTACCTAACTACCTGTGCGGAGGGTGACTGCATGAATATCATGCTCTCCATTCATCACACCTACGAATTGACTATTACCAACGGCGAGTATGAACTGATGCTGGACCTGGTTAAGGGCATCGGCAACGAATGCCCCGACGAAGCGATCAGGTATCTGGGCCAGCAGCTGCCCGCAGGCTCACGAGCACTGCTCAGAATTACTCCGCGCGGGGCCGAGGATATTCGTTATGACAAAAACGGCGACGGCAACTTTGCATTTACGATGAAACCGGTCAGTCACGTCTACGCTCCCCTGGCGTGGGACCGCGACCCTCCCATCCTGAAGTTCAGCCAACGCGCCCTGGACCGAAGAACGCTAATAGTAACCATCTCGGCGGAAGATGAGTCAGGAGTGCGAAGCGTGATGTTTTCACTGGACGGTTCAGACATCTATCATCCCGGCACCACAATTAAAGTCGATCGCTCACAGCCGCACCTGATTCGTGCCTTCGCTGACGATGTCCTCGGTAATCGCGGCGCTGGTTTCGAGTACACCACGAAGCCATAAGACGTTTTACGTACAACTACTCGCTACCGTGCGCCACAGGCTCTGCTTCCTCGGCGCTAGTCGTAATCGGCCGCGTCTCGTGATGACGGCTGCCGAAGAATGAAGTGCGATCCAGAACGCCTTCCTGAAATCTCTCGAGGTAAAGATAAATCACGGGCGTAATGAACAGCGTGATGAATTGTGAAACGACCAGGCCGCCGACTACCACCAGACCAAGCGGGCGGCGCGACGAGCCATCCGCGCCGTAACCCAGCGCAATCGGCATGGCGCCAAATACGGCCGCCAGCGTCGTCATCAAAATCGGACGGAAGCGATCCATGCTGGCATCGTGAATCGCTTTTTCGGCCGCCTCACCGGCATCGACGCGCGCGCGCGCGAAGTCGACAATCATGATGCCGTTCTTCTTTACGATACCCATCAACATGAACATGCCGACGAACGCATAAAGCGAGGCTTCGGCGCCGAAAATGAAGAGCGTGAGCAGACCGCCAACCAGGGCCGTCGGCAAAGTCGACAGCACCGTCAAGGGGTGCACGTAACTCTCGTAAAGAATCGCCAGGATCACGTACATCACAAAGACTGCCAGACCCATCAGGATCGTCATGCTGGTGACGGTGTTGCTGAAAGTCTTTGCTTCGCCCTGCAGGTCGCCGCGAATCGTCGCGGGAACAATCTCGGCGGCTGCCTTTTGCATGAAGTTCGTCGCATCACCGAGCGCCACGCCAGGCTTCAGATTGAAAAAGAGCGTCATGCTGGTGAACTGATTCAGATGATTGACGGCTTGCGGACCCAGCGTTTGCTTCCAGGTGACGAGTTCGCCTAAGGGTACGAGTCTCTGTCCGTTGTCGGATCGGATATAAAGTTTGGAAAGATCTTCAGGATTGGCGCGCGCGGAGTCTTCCATCTCGAGGATCACCTGGTATTGATCCTGCGGCTTCTTGACCAGGTAAACATAATTCTGTGAATAAGCGTTGCGGAGCAGCGACAGAATTCTGGCTTCCGAAACCCCATAGGTCTTTGCCTGATCGCGACGCAACTCGACATTCAAATTCGGCGTGTTATTGAAATAGTCGGACGACACCGAGAGAAAACCCGGATATTGCATCATGCGGGCCATCAGTTTCTGACCGACCGCGTAAACTTCGGGGCCGTTCACACCCGACACTGCGTACGCGTATTGTCCCTGTTGTTGCGCCGTGACGCCGGTGCTGATTTGCAAAACCGGAAACGGTTGCAGAAAGGTGAAGACGCCGGGAATTGAATTGAGTTTCCCCATCATCTGGCCGGCGACCTGCTGGATTGGCGGACGCTGGTCGGGTGGACGAATAAAGGTGAAAGTGATGCCCTGGTTCGCGGACAGAAATCCGGTGGCGCCGGTGAGCGTAAAATCAGTGATCACGTTTTCGTCTTGATGCAGTGTTTGATCCACGCGATCCTGCAAGGCCTTCATTTGATCGGGCGATGAGCCCTCACGCGCGATGAAGGCGCCGAAAATCACACTGCTGTCACCCGGCGGCAGAAAGGCCTTGGGAACGATCATAAACAGCGCAATCGTTCCGCCCAGACACAGTACCCAAATCACGAGGGACACCCAGCGATGGCGCAGGAACCACCAGAGCGCGGCGCCGTAAACGCGCAATACTCGGTGTTCAATTCCGCCGATCACGCGCTCAACCCAATTCTTTTTTGCGCCCTCGCCGCGGGCCTTTAACAGTCGCGCGCACATCAGGGGGGTTAGCGTCAAAGAGACCAGCCCTGAGGCAAAGATGGCGATGACGATCGTGATCGCGAACTCGCGAAAGATGCGGCCAACGAGCCCAGTCATGAATACCAGCGGAATGAACACCGCGGCCAGCGAGATGGTCATCGACAGAATCGTAAAGCTGATCTCTCTGGCGCTATTGATGGCCGCTTCGAACGGTTGCTCACCACGCTCCATGCGGCGGACAGTGTTTTCCAGAAAGACAATCGCATCGTCGACCAGGAATCCAATTGCCAGCGTCAGGGCCATCAGTGACAGATTGTCGAGGCTGTAGCCCAGCATGCGCATTGCCACAAACGTGATCAGCAACGACAAAGGCAGCGCCACGGTGGGAATCAGCGTGTCGGTCGCCCGACCGAGAAACGCGAAGATGACAATCACGACCAGCACGAAAGCGATCACCAAAGTCGTTTCCACGTCGACGACTGAATGTACGATGCTCAAGGACCGATCATAGATTGGCGTCACCCGGATCGAACCCGGCAATTCAGCGCTAATCATCGGCAGGATCTCGCGAATACTCTTTGAGACCTCGACGGCGTTCGCGCCGGCGCGACGGTTCACCGCCACGATGACGGTGGCTGAAGGGATTTCATAGCCCCGCACCCAAAAACGCATGTTGACGCGTTCGTCCTGGACCGAGTCTTTGACCGTGGCGACATCACGCAGGTAAACCGGCGCATCACCCGTGCCGCCGACAATCAGGTTGCTGTATTGATCGGCATTTTCCAATTGTCCTTGCGGCCGCAGAATCGCCGTCCCGGAAGTGCTGTCCAACTGGCCCGCACCGGTGTAGCTGGTGCCGTTGCGAATCGCGCCGCTTAGATCATCAATTGAAATGCCGCGCGCCCACATCGCGGCCGGATTTGCCTTAATCCTGATCGCTGACTTGGTGCCGAAGGTATTTACGCGCGAAACACCGGGGAGGATGCTGATACGCTGACCGACCTGCGTGCTGGCGTAATCGTAGAGTTGGCCCGGCGTCACCGAATCGCTGGTGAGCGCTATATACATGATCGGTTGATCGTTCGGATTGCTTTTCGAATAAGTCGGTGGCGACGGGAGATCAGCGGGCAGACTGCCTGCGGCTTGCGAGATTGCCGTTTGTACATCGGTCGCCGCCGCGTCAATGTTTTTCTCGAGCGCAAATTGGAGCGTGAAGGTAGCAACGCCCTGAGTACTCTTCGAAGTCACAACCTCGAGCCCGTTGATCTGCATGAACTGGCGCTCGAGCGGGGTGGCAATGTTATTGGCGATGGTGTCAGGACTCGCACCCGGGTATCCGACCGTGACCTGTATCACCGGATAATCGACGGCCGGAAGATCATTGACCGGAAGTTGCCAGTAGGCGAGTGCGCCGAAAAGGATGACCGACAACGTGAGGACCGCTGTCATCACCGGCCGGCGTATGAATGGTTCAGAGAGGTTCATGGCTGCGCCCCATTTGCCGGTTGGCCGGGCGTGGGTGTTTCGACGCGGACCTTGCCTCCCGGAGTAACACCGGCCTGGCCGCTGGTGACCACGCGTTCGCCCTGCTGAACTCCTTGCTCGATCACAATTTGATCGCCATGCCGCTGGCCCAATGACACCTGCCTTTGATCGACCGTCATATCCTGTTTCACTACGTAAACATAGGATCCCTTGGCCGACATCTGCGGCGCGGTGGCCGGCACCAATACCGCCCCCCGAATTGTGTTAAGCACCAGCCTGATATTCACAAATCGTCCCGGCCAGAATCTGCGATCAGAATTGGGAACGGTCGCGCGCAGATTTACCTGGCCCGTCTGGTTTTGAACTGAGTTATCCAAAAACGTAAGTTGCCCGGCGACGGGATCTGCTGTATCGGGCAGGCGAACCTCAGTTTTGAGAGTCCCGGCATGCATCTGTTCCTGCACCCGGCTCAAGTCATTTTGTGAAATTGTAAAGTCGGCGTAGATCGGGTCCAGCCGTTCAATTACCAGCAAGGCGTTACTCGGCGGCCCATTGGAGGAATTGCTATTGCTGTTGTTGCCGCCGGCGTTGCCCGGATTAACCACGTTTCCGATATCGACCAGGCGCTGCCCGGCGCGGCCATCGATCGGCGCGCGAATATAGCAATAGCTGAGATCGACTTTTGCCCGATCTACCGCCGACGTATCGACCTTGATCGATTCGTCAGCGCTATGAACTGCGGCCCGATCCGCGTCGACGGTAGCATTGGCCGAGTCGGCGGTAGCCGCCAGTTGTTCGTATTGCTCGCGAGGAACCACGCCTGCGGTCACCAGTTGCGAGTAACGCTTAACCTGCAGTTCCGCCCACTTCGCCTGGGTAACGTCTCGATTCAAATTGGCTTCGGCCTGCTTTTTCAAAGCCAGGTCTTTGGTCACGTTGGCCTGGGCCTGGCTCACGACAGCCTCAAAGGGACTCGGATCGATAGTGAAGAGCATGTCCCCTTTTTTGACATTCGCGCCGTCCGTGAAATGAATTTTGAGGATGCGGCCAGAAACCTGCGGCTGAATCGACACGACTTCGCGCGCCGCCGTTTTCCCAATGGCATCGAGGTAGACAGGCACGTCCTGCATCGCCGCCTCGGTAACTGTCACTGGCGCGGGCGGCCGCTCAAAGCCTGCAGGTGCGGCTTTGTTCGTGCAGCCGTTCAAGGTCAGAAGCGATAAACCAGCTGCAATCGGAAATCCGAAAAAGTAGAGCCTCCGCGACTTATAACTAATCATTGTTCTTAAGAGTCCAGCAAAGGTTATGTCGGGGACTATAAAATTATCGCCCTCTGAATACGAACACGCAAACGGAGAGGTTTCGCGCCGGTTTAGCTTTACAACTTTTAACAATTTGGAGGCTATTGCACGCTGGTTTTTGGAGTGCGGCGACTCGTCGCCGCTTTTCTTCCGAAATCGAATGCGAAAGCGCTGACAAGTCAGCGCACTCTAAAATCGTTTTCTTTAGGCGCTGCAAGCTTGTTAATCTCTTGGTGCATTTACAGAAACTCTATGAAATCACTGGACGAGCTCTTCGAAAACAATCGCAAATGGTCCGCAGACATACGACGACAGGATGCTGAGTTCTTTCGGCGTCTCTCAGCCCAACAATCACCCCGCTATCTCTGGATTGGCTGCTCAGATAGTCGCGTGCCGGCAAATCAAATCGTCGGCTTGCTGCCCGGAGACATGTTCGTGCACCGCAACGTCGCTAACGTGGTGGTGCATACGGACCTAAATTGCCTTTCCACGATCCAGTTTGCCGTGGAAGTGCTGCGTGTCGAACACATCATCGTCTGCGGCCACTATGGCTGTGGCGGAGTGCTGGCGGCATTGCAAAACAGCAAGCTGGGATTGATCGACAACTGGTTGCGTCACGTCCAGGACGTGCGCGCCAAACATCGTTCTCAGATCGATTCACTCTCGACCGAAGCACAGCAGCATGCGCGTTTATGCGAGTTGAATGTAATCGAGCAGGTAGCCAACGTGAGCCAAACGACGGTGGCCCGTGACGCCTGGTCGCGTAATCAATCGCTTACGATTCACGGATGGATCTATGGACTGAGTGACGGTCTGCTCCGCGATCTGAGCGTGACGAAAACGGGATGACCGGTTGGTAGGGTAAGTTGGGAGGGGAAATTCACTGGACGGATTGGTCAGCGCCGAAGGCGCTAAATGTAATAGCCCGCCCAACGGCCGGGTCTTCACGAGGACAACAACCGAGCGCTGAAAGCGCGGCACATATCGCTCGTCAAATGTCGCGCTTTCAGCGCTTACGCCGTGGTCGCGAATGTTACCCGGCCCGTTGGGGCCGGGCTATTACATTTCGCGCCTTCGGCGCTTCGAGCTCTACGCACTAAGGCCGCGCGGCGGACGTCTTGGCACTCCCGCTCGTCGTGTTTCCTCGCAATCCGCGATTGGCGAGGATCTTTACTTCCACCCGGCGGTTCTGTGCGCGCCCGGCAGCAGTTGAATTGTCTGCAACTGCATCCGACTTTCCGTATCCCATCGGCGTGATGAAACGACGCGCCGGAATCCTATGCGTCACGGTCATGTATTCGACAACTGACTCGGCCCGCTCCCGGCTCAGGCGCATGTTCCTGGCGACGCTGCCAGTTGAGTCCGTATGACCGGAAATCTCAATCATGTAGCCGTTCGACGCGAGCGCTTTGGTCGCAATGGCATCCAACTGTTGCTTGGCTTGCGCAGACAGGACCGCGCTGTTCAACGCGAAGGTCACCGCAACGCTCTCCTCGACATCGTAATCGTCGAGCGCAGATACCCGATTGTCGACCGCAGTTACGCGTTCATTCACCGCCGCGACTTGCTGCCTGGCTTCCTGGGCGATCGAATACAATTCATCGATCTGGCCGGCAACCTTCTTCTGGTTCTCTTCAACCGGCGTCACCCGAATGTCTGTCGTGGTAGCAGCCCGCATGTCCGATTCTCTGAACCGAATTTTGTCCGCCACCAGTAGGCCTTGCGAGTCGCCTGTGCCCTCAACTTCCACGATCAGTCCGCGCACTAGATCGGTCACGGGATACCTCCGGCCGCTTCTCAGGAATCCGCCGTTGGCTCTTACGCTGGTGTTATCCGTAATTCTGACCTGATAGTCAGTGCGCGTGCGGTCGCGAATAGTGAATGTGTCGGCACTGCGATCCATAACGACGCCCTGAAATTTCATCCTGGAGCCGCTCGGAACAGATCGGATAGTGTTTGACGGGTTTGGCGTTTGGTTATCAACCTGCGCGTAGCTAGCCGAGGCCGCTGCCAATGAAAGCAGCAATCCGCAAAGCACAAATAAGAAAGGTGTCTTCAATTTCATTACTCGTCTCCTCAGTTGATAAACAGGAATGTGTAGACACATTCCGTAGATAACGTGTGATCAGGGAAACCAAATGGGGGAAGAGACATTCAGCGTAATAGATGCTGACGGTGAAATCAACGATACTTACTGAGATGCTTCATTATAGTTTCGTTGCGATTTTTAGCTGGCGCGCATGCCTCGATGATAGTTGAGTTGTTCGCCTCACTTACGTCCTTCTCGGGCTGCGAGAAGGGTTGGGGATGAAGGATGAAGGTGCCAGGCCGGCGATTTGTGCGATCGTCCGTGTTAATTCGGCTTGCGATTCATTTTGCTGCTGCCCAAACCAATTTGAACCACGAATCACACTAAGACAGGCCACNTTGTTCGTGTGCGTTCGTGGTTTTCAATTCCTCTCGATATGGGTGTCCCGACAATTTGACCACGAACTGACACGAAAAGAGGACCTTGTTCGTGCNCGTTCGTGGTTACAATTTCGCTCGATACGGTGTCCCGAATTTTGAACCACCAACTGACACTAATACGGAAGTCTCAATGACCGGTAACCGTGAATTTAATGTCGTCCGGACTATCGGCAATCTTGATGTCATCGGTGTTGTAAGCCGTCACCACGATCCGATACGAACCCGCGCTGAGTGGTTTATCTAAAAGATAGGACGTGCCATCGACTCGTTTGTTGATGTCATCGTAGTCAGGCTTAGCGCCGGTGGTCTCATCGGCATAGATGCTGAACTTATAATAGGCAGCGTCAGGATAACTGTCCCATTTGACTTCCAGATTGTCTGCGCTCACTTTAGCGCCGGCCTTGGGAGTAATCAGCTTCAGATCGCTCTTGAAAAGGTTTGAGTTCGGCGCGAAGAAGGTCTTATCAGGCTCGAGTTGGTATTTCGCCGAACCGACATATCCGGAAGTTGCAAACACGTAATAAGGCGTGTCGAACACTTTTGCAGTTAGACCTTCATAGACGCCCGGCGGCACATCCTTGATCAAATACTCGCCGTTCGCGTCAGTCCGGGTGGTAAAAATTTGGCCCTGGCACCCACCCATAAACTGATTGAACTTCTCGCACAACTTAACCTCGATGTTGGGCGCGGGCTTCGAGTTAAAGAGGACCTTTCCCTGAACGTTGGCTTTACCAGCCGCCGGTTTTTCTTTTTCTTCGCCGCCTGCCGAATGAATGATCCCGTTGTTATCAACTCCTGCCGATGAGTCGTTGGCGTTGTTTGAATTATTTCTGTTTCCATTAATCGATTGGAACGTGTTGGTATTGTGGGAAGGCTTGCAAGCCAGGACGATTGCCAGCAAAAGCAGTGTCGCAATTAAAAATCCTTTATATGACATCGATATCAGATTCCCCCCCGAGTTTTTGTCCAAAACCGTTAAAGCAGTTTTCTAACGCAGTTGGCGTCATTCTGGCAAATCGCTGCTTGAGTCACGCAGGGCGATTGATCAGCGCCGAAGGCGCGAAATGTAATAGCCAGGCCCAGCGGACCGGGTTCGCCAGGGAAACCGAGCGCTGAAAGCGCGAAATATAGATCGTCAGATTGTCAGCCGGCCCGTTGGGCCCGCCCTTTACATTTCGCGACTTCGGCGCTGTTCGATCAACCCAGCGTAATCGGATGAGCCGCGCGTATAGTCTACCCAGTTTTCCTTTTAAAACTGCAGAAATGATCCCGCGGCCCCCTTTTTTCCGCATGTTTAGTTGGACGAGCAATAATGCTGAACTGCTGGAGCAAACTAGAGGGGGTCTTGCAGATGAATCACGGTTATTCGTATCAAACAACTTTGGCGTCCGCAGAGGTCTGTCCCTGGAGAATCGAGGACATCATCGGGAGCGATAAACGGCTCGATTTCTCGAAGCGGTTTATGCCGGAAACGTTCGCGCGCGTTGAGCAGCTTACGTTCTTGAACCGCGACGAAAAGCGAATGCTCAATCAGATCAGAGGTAACGCGTATCTTTGCATTTTCGGATTGGTTGAAGAGTTCATCCTGCCGTTCGTGCTTGACGAGACGCGGGCGGAACTTCAGCCGGACGACTATCGCACGCGAGCCTTGCTGCAATTCGCGAGTGAAGAGGCGAAGCACATCCAGTTGTTCAAGCGGTTTCGTACCGAATTCGAAAAGGGCTTCGGCACGGATTGTCAGGTGATTGGACCGCCCGACGCGATTGCCAAGGCAATTCTGGCGCACGACAGCCTGGGTATTGCGCTGACCACGTTGCACATCGAGTGGATGGTGCAACGCCATTATGTGGACAGCATCAAGGACGATCAGGAACTGGATCCGCAGTTCAAGAGTCTGTTGAGGCACCACTGGATGGAAGAAGTGCGGCATGCAAAGCTCGACACGCTGATGGTCGAATCGCTTGCAGCCGGCCGCACCGAGGCAGAAGTCATGCGCGGTGTCGAAGAGTACATCGAGATTGGCGGCTTCATCGATGGTGGACTGAAGCAGCAGGTCGAGTTCGATTTGGACGCGTTCGAACGGGCCACAGTTCGGCTCTTGACCGACGATGAGAAGGATCAATTCCGTCAGGTGCAGTTGCAGGCCAACCGCTGGACGTATCTCGGCACCGGCATGACGCACGAGAAAGTCCTCCAGACGCTGGAAAGCCTGTCTCCAAAGGCGAGGCAACGAATCGAAAGCATCTCGCCTGTTTTCTGTTAACGCGGCACGCGCATCCTGCGCGTGATTTTCACGGCCGGGACGGCCGTGCCACGTTCTGCTAACAAACTATTGTCGCGCGGGGGAGAAACCGGTCGCTGCCGAAAGGTGGCGGCCGGTTTTTTTGGAGTGCGGTGACTTGTCACCGCTTTTCACTGTTCACCACGACAGAAAGCGGCGACAAGTCGCCGCACTCCAAATTCAGCCGTCGCGCTCATGACTGAACCAGCGACGCGCAAAACAAATAACCTGCTTCCGCTATGGCCTGATATAATCCCCGCAAGATCGACCAACCTTTCTAAAGTGGTGATTTCATGGTCCAACCCGACAGGCCAAATCAGGTCACGCAACTACTTGTCGACTGGAAGCTCGGCGACGGTACCGCTCTCGACCGCTTGATCCCACTCGTCTATCGAGAGTTGCGGCAGCTCGCCGCCGGCTATCTGAGAAGAGAGCGAGTTAGTCACACACTGCAGCCCACCGCGTTGCTCCATGAGGCTTATATCCGGATGGTCGACCAGGAGATGCCTGAGTGGCAGAACCGGGCACACTTCTTCGGCGTTGCTGCTCGAATCATGCGGCAGATCCTGGTGGACCATGCACGCACGCACAAAGCTTCTAAACGCGGCGCGGAACTGAAAAAGCTTTCGCTCGATGAAGCGCAAATGGTTTTTACTTCTAACAGTCGGCCCACGGTGCTGGCGTTGGATGAAGCGCTTTTGAAGCTCGAGGCGCTCGATGAGCGCAAGGCACGCGTAGTTGAGATGCGCGCTTTCGGCGGCATGAGTGTCGAAGATACAGCACTGGCGCTGGGAGTCTCGGCGCCTACGATCAAACGCGACATGCGCTTCGCGCAGGCATGGCTAAGACGCGAATTGCAACTCGCATTCCTGGCACTTCTGCCGCTGGCAAAGTTTTTGCTGATGGCCAACGAATATATCGACAATTTAGCGAATGCTGGTCTTTGATCTTTTGTTGTCGCTCATCTAGGATGAGTCGCGAACCGAAGTGAGTGATTCAGCAGATCGCGCCCGCTCGGAAGATTTCTCCCATCGGAAAACAATCGCTTTATGACCCCAGAACGCTGGCAACAAGTAGAGGAGATCTTCCATACCGCGCTCGATCTTCCGGAAGGCAAGCGCTCCTCGTATCTCTCGGAAGTATGCGCCGGGGATGTCACGCTGCGTGACGAGGTCATAAATTTACTCGCTTACCACGAGTCAGGCGAGCAGGCGTTCAACGAATTGATTCCATCCGAAGCCTGGCTCTCCCATCCAGACACTCTGGCTGATGACGTCGATCCGCTAATCGGGCGGCGCATCGGCGCTTATCGCATCGAGCGTGAGATCGGACGCGGTGGGATGGGCGCCGTGTACGAAGCCACCCGCGCTGACAAAGAATTCAACAAACGGGTCGCGATCAAATTGGTGAAACGCGGCATGGATACGGATTTCATCCTGCGGCGCTTTCGCAAAGAACGGCAGATTCTGGCGGCCCTGGATCATCCGAACATCGCACAGTTGCTGGACGGCGGCACCACTGACGATGGCCTGCCCTACTTCGTCATGGAGTTCATTGAAGGTTGTCCGCTTTATCAATACTGCGATGAACAGCAATTGAATATCGCGGAACGGCTCAAACTGTTCCTGGCGACTTGCGACGCTGCGCATTATGCGCACCTGAAACAGGTGGTTCACCGCGACATCAAGCCGTCGAACGTGTTTGTGACTTCTGAAGGCGCCCCCAAGCTGCTGGATTTTGGGATCGCCAAGCTGCTGAATCCCGACCTGGCGGGCGACATTACTCATGATCCGACTGCGACGGCAATGCGTCTGATGACTCCGGAGTACGCGTCTCCCGAGCAAGTGCAGGGCGGGCCGATTGGACCAACTGCCGACGTCTATTCTCTCGGCGTCCTGCTCTACGAATTACTCACCGGTCACCGCCCATATTTCCTCGGCAATCGCGCGCCGCACGAAATCGCCCGCGTAATTTGTGAAGAAGCGCCGGTGCCTTTGAGTGTAATCATCACCCGCCCTTACGGCTTGCTGCCGCGCGGTAATGAACGCACTACCCTCGAGCAGGTTTACTCGGCACGTAATGCTTCCGTCGAGGTGCTGCGTCGAGATCTTTCCGGTGAACTCGAGACGATCGTAATGCGGGCGCTGCGCAAAGAGCCGGCGTGGCGCTATCAAACCGCCAAACAGTTGCGCGACGATATTGCGAGTTATCTCGCCGGCCAGCCGCTTTCCGTTCTGCCTGAGGTCCCGCTTGAGACCCCGCCGTTCAGGGCGAGTCGAGCTGCTTCTGAAACAGCACTTGCCGTTCTGCCCTTGAAGGTGATTGATCTGGCCGGCGGCGATTCGGCGTCCGATTATCTGGGCACCGGGTTGGCTGACGCCTTGATCACCAGGCTCAGCGCAATCCAAAGTTTTGCGGTCCGACCGACAAGCAGTGTGCTGCGCTACAGCGATGCTGATCCGCTGTTCGCGGGGCGAGAATTGGGCGTTGCGTTTGTGCTCGAAGGCCGAATCCGCCGCGCCAGTGATCGCATTCGCGTAACCATGCAGTTACTCGATGTCGGCGACGGCACCGCGGCCTGGGCAGGCCAGTTCGATGAAAAGTTTACCGATGTGCTGACGCTCGAAGACGCAATCTCATCGAATGTCGCTGAGGCGATTGTTCCGCATCTCACCCGAGATGAATTGACACGCCTGGCCAAACGGGGCACGAACGATCCGGAAGCTCACGAGGCATATCTACGCGGGCGCTCGCACTGGAACAAGTTCAATGAAGATGGGTTTGCGAAAGCGATCGTCTGTTATCACCAGGCGATTGCGATCGATCCCGACTACGCCGTGGCCCATGCGGCCGTCGCCGAGTATTACAATTGGTTGGGTATTTATTCGGTGCTGCCGTTTCACGAGTGCGCAACCTCGGCTTACGAAGCGGCGGCCACCGCGGTGGCGATCGATCCGCTGTTGCCTGAAGCCCATTGCGCTTTGGGCCAGGCGATCCTCTGCCGTGACTTTGCCTGGGAGAATGCCGAACGCGAACTGTTCCGCGCCATTGAATTGAATCCCAACTACGCGCAGGCGCGCACGTGGTACGCATTTCAACTGGCCATGGAGGCGCGTTTTAGCGACGCTGCGCGCGAAGCTCGCGCGGCGGTCTCGCTCGATCCCTTTTCGATCATTTCCCGTTTCTGCCAAATCTGGTGTGGTTATCATGAGCGGAAATTTGAAGCGGCGCTCGCTCTTTGCCAAAACCTTTTCAAAGCCGACCGGGTGATGTTGCTTTACCTCTCCAGTTTCCTCCACAGCGCGCTGGGTCAGCACGAGGAAGCGATTGCGAATGCCAAGGAATGCATCGTCACGACCGGCAAAGCTTCGCGCACGCTGGGACGTCTCGGAGCAGCGTACGCCTGGGCCGGACAGGTTCAGCAGGCTGAAGACGTTTTGCGGGAAATGAACGAGATCGCCGCGCGCCGCTATATCTCGCCTTATCATATGGCTCTGGTGCATTCAGCACTCGGCCGCGTCGAGCCTGCCCTTGATCTGCTCAAAAGCGGAGTTGATCTCAGGGATGCCTGGGTACTCTGGACGGCCGTCGATCCCGAACTCGATCCGGTGCGTACTCATCCGCGCTTCAATGCAATTTTGCAGAGCATAAATCCTCGTCTGGAAACGATGACTGATCATGTATCGTTCGGTTCACAAGCAATCGTTCCGCCCGTACGAACGCCTCAGCACACGCCGGCAGCGCCGGTCACGTCACCGTACCCAACTCCGGCCACCGAGACTTCTCCGGGCATAGATGACGAGGCGCAACAACTCTTCACGGCCGGCAGGTATTACGCGACGCGACGCAGCGCCGAGGGCTTGCGTCAGGCAATTGAACGGCTGGAGCGCGCGGTGGAGCTGAAACCCGATCTTGCCGTGGCCTGGGCTGAACTCGCCGATTGCTACGCTTTGCAAAACTGGTTCGTCGAACCGCCGCCGCCGGAAGCATGGCAGCGCGCAAAGCACGCAGCGCTAAGCGCGGTGAGCGCCGACCCGCTGTTGGCTGAGGCGCATGCGTCGCTTGGATTCGTGCGGCTTCATTACGATCGCAACTGGAAAGACGCGGAACACGAGTTGCGAAAAGCGATCGTCCTGAATGCCAGCAATCTGGTTTCGCATCGATGGTATGCCTATAGCCTCTCAGCGATGGGCCGGCATGAGGAAGCCGTAACCGAGATTGAACGGGCGCGCGAAATCTCTCCGCAGTCCCCGGTAATTGCCACGGCAGTGGCGAACGTGCTTTTTCTCGCCGGGCGTTTCGACGACGCGATTGCGCAATGCCACAAAGCTCTGGCTTTGGATCCCGGCGGAGTTGCTGCTCATACCATCCTGCGCTGGGCATACGAAAAGAAAGGAATGGTGCCGGAAGCGCTCGCGGCATTCGAGCAGGAGAGAGTCTTCGCGGGCGAAACGCCGACCACCCGCGCCAAACGCGCCCACGTGCTGGCGGCCACCGGACATATCGAACAAGCGCGTGAAATTCTGGCCGACATCATCCGTGAGCGGAGCGAGAAGTGGGTGACCGCATATGAGATCGCGATCATTTACAGCTTGTTGAATGACCGCGATAACGCCTTTTTCTGGCTGGACACGGCGGACCAGGAGCATGCGGTCGGATTTACATTTGCGCGAGTTGATCCGCATCTTGACAACCTCAAATCCGATCCGCGCTTCGCACATTTACTCCTCAGTACCAATCAAGGTGTGTCCTGATTCGGGCTGTACTGGTGCTTTCACTCCGCGGGCAACTTCGCCCTGTAAAAGCGAAAGCTGCTACTCGCGCGCAAGAGTTTTCGCTTAAGCTGCTCTCGGTGTAGACTGCGCGCTGCTCAAACAATGAAGAAATTGGGGCGCGCCGCTAAGATCCTTTTTTGCAGCATGGCATTCCTTTGTGCATCAGGTTCCGGCGCCGGAACCTTTGTCCAGCAACCCCCCAAACGAATAGTGATTGCTGCCGGGACGCTACTCGATGGCAAGGGCAAGGTCCTGCATAACACGCGGATCGTCGTCGCCGGCTCGAAGATTGTGGCCATCGATCCAAAAGCCGCTCCCGTGGATTACGATCTCGGCGCCCTCACCGTGATGCCCGGATGGATCGATGCGCATGTACACATCACCTGGATATTCGGCAAGGACGGCCGGAATGGAGGCGCCGGATGGACACCCGACGAAGTAGCGCAGCAATATGCCAACAACGCGCGCGTGACTTTGCTGGCTGGTTTTACGACCGTGCAAAGCGTCGGCTCAGCTGCAGATCTTCCGCTGCGTGATCGTGTTGCACGCGGCGAGATTATTGGACCGCGCATTCTCTCTTCCGCACAGCCGCTGACGGGCCAGGGCGAACAGACCGGAACACCGGAACAAATCCGTGAGTACGTCCGTGCGCAAAAACAGGCCGGCGCTGATTTGATCAAAATCTTCGCCGCCGGCGGTCCTACGAGCAATGCGCCGACGTTATCGCAAGCACAACTCGACGCCGTTTGTGATGAAGCCAGAAACGTCGGGCTAAGGACGCTGGTACACGCGTACGGTCCGGCGGTGAAGATGTCGACCATCGCCGGGTGTTCCCAGATTGAGCACGGAGTCGGCGCGACTGAAGATGATTTGAAATTGATGGCGTCGAAGGGCGTCTACCTTGATCCCCAGGCCGGTCTGGTTTGGGAGAACTACCTGCTCAACAAAGAAAAGTTCGTCGGCACACCATATTATCCCAGGACGCTAGAAGGTTTTGCGTCGATGGAAAAACTGATCCCGCTTTATCATCAGTTTCTCAAACAGGCGTTGAACGTTCCCGGACTAAAGATCCTGTTTGGCACTGATGCGCTCGCCGGATCGCACGGGCGAAATGCGGAAGAGTTCATCGATCGTGTGCGCGATTGCGGTGTTGATCCCATGGCCGCAATGGTTTCCGCAAATTATTTGAACGCACAAGCGCTCAGGCTGTCAGACCAGATCGGATCGATAGCGCCGGGCCTGCAGGCGGACATCATCGCGCTCGACGGCGATCCGCTCACAGACATCACCGCTGTTCGGCGGGTCGTGTTTGTCATGAAGGGCGGAGTGGTTTATCGGAACGGGCCACGCGCGGGACAGTAGCCAGTGACTGGCGCAAGCGTCCTCGCTTGC
>AP72_2010_repI_A001DRAFT_1000058_pt1 | contig 21764 bp, 16 predicted proteins | sample AmaPasrepliIA001_FD_9535 | JGI IMG/M metagenome (IMG submission 9535)
ATCAGAGCGATTCGGCAAAAGGTTCGTTTCGGTAATCGGCAGGCGCACCGGATTCTTCCGCCCGACCGCCACCGTGAGTCTTGGATGTTTCGTAGCTTCAAACACGAGACGGAATTCGCCGTTGTCGTTACTTAGGATGCGTGCAATATGTCGTCCACCATCGAGCAAAGCCACGGGAATTCCCGCAACAGGATGGCCTGGCCGGGAACTATCCAGCAGCTGGCCAACTACGGATGTACGCCCAGAATCGGGATCTTTGCCCACTTCCATGTCGATGTAGATGGAACCGACCCGATAAAGTAGTTGGCGGCTGGGAGCTCCAGAAGACCTTGCTCCGGGTGGAAGAGGCTGCGCCGAGCTGTCAAATAGTAGTTCGCAGGAATTGCTATGTTTCCGGGAGTCTTTTTCTATGGCTAGTGATGCGCTAACGGTTAGGACGATGTGGTCGGGAGGCATATTGTAGAGGCTCCTGAGCCTCGACAGATCTGGCGGTCCGCTGAATTTCTGATAGCCGAACACAGCGCTGCGGGAAAGTAGATGCTGGTTTTGGCTAACGCGTTGTGCAGTAGAGATGGTTCTTTGACGAATAGATCAGGATCGCCGATAGGTGAAACTACATATTCGCCAACGGACCGTAGGTGCCCATAAGCATGAAGGGGGCCCACTGATAGGGATGCGGATAACGTTCCCTGACCGCCAACATCGCCTCTTTCATTGCCGCAGCCTTCGTTAACCCTTTTTGCAAGCGCAGGTAAAAGTTCTGCATAAACTGAGCAGTGCTGGCATCGTGGGCATCCCAAAGGCTCAAAAGCAGCGATTGAGCGCCCGCCTGGAACAGTCCACGAGCTAACCCGATCAATTCATCGCCTGCTGCAATCACATTCAGACCGGTGCCACAACCACTCAATGTGACGAGTTCTGCAGGCAGCCGCAGTTGGTAAAGGTCATAAAGGCTCAGAAACGAGTTACCTAGCCGGATCGATGAGAACAGGGGGCTGTCCTGGCGGAAGTGTCCGTGAGTCGCGATGTGTACGATCTGGCTCGCCCCACCCTCATTTTTGAGGACAAAATCGGTAGCCTCAGTGCCCAAATAGCGCTTCGATTGGGGCCAAATTGAAGCCAATGAGAGGATTTCTTGCTCGATCAGAGGAGCTCTTTCGTCAGGAATTCCCAGAAAGAGTGCTGTACCTGAGATGTTCACCGCTTTTCCTGCGGCCACTGAGTAGACGCCTAAGCTGGGGGAGTAGGAGACGGTATGGTCGTCGATGAGATATTTATCACCGTTGAATAGCGCGTGGAACGGCACATAATGCAGTGCCCGGTGCGGAACAATAAGTAAATGCGGAGCGACCAACTTACGGCTAATTGGTGTTACCAGCTCGGTATAGAGTGACTTCAGGTGCGACTGCACTGACTGAATAAGCGAATCGCTGAACGCCTGAGTGTACTCGTGTCCCAACCGGAACTTGGTCAGCTGGAACCTCAGCAGCTCAAGAGCACTCTCAACCCGCGCAGCCTGCGCAATCACCACGATGTCCAGGGTTACACGGGTAAGCAGACACGCCAAGATTCGATCCCCGCTTTGGAAATACTCCACGACAACAGTGTCATCCGGGATTGATGCTTGCAGCTCCTCGACCTGAGTGTGGTGCGATACCTGTCCTTCTACGTGCATTCCGTCCGAAGGAGTGCAGTCTCTCAGCGTACGTATGAGATCGTTTTCGCGACTACTCACTTGCGCTTCAAGACTCTTAAGGTAGTGCGTAGATCGCTCTGGACGCAACTGCTCGAGCTCCATTAGGCGGTAATAGCCATTCAGCTCATCCCGCAATTCAGTAATGCGTTGCAGCAGCGCTCCCTGGGTGCTCTTGCTTGCGAAATTGGGTGATTGCAACATTTGGTCCATCAGTATTCGGGATTTCGCTTCCTCGATATACGCGAACGCTTCTTTCAGCGACTCCGCTGCACTATTTCGCAAGCATTCATCGACCAGTAACTCGTAGATTTCGAGGCGGTTCTTAAGGAAGGAGAGATTGAGCTCTTCTCCACGAACATTTGTGCGCAGCGTCTCAAGAGCTTGGCGGGACGCCCGCAAACACGAATAAGCCTCCTTCTGATTTCCGGATGCAGACTGAATTTCACCCATAAGCATGAATGCCTGATGCTCGAGCATCGGACTCTCTACATCTCTCAACCTGTTCAGTGCTGCTCCACACTCACTACGTGCGTTCTCAAACTCGCCCTGAGCGTGTGCTATGCGTGCGAGCAGCAGCCGGCAAAGGACTGCTTTGCTCGTAAGCAGAGAGGAATCGAAGAATTTCAATGCCGATTCTGCCAGCCGACGGGCCTGCCAGTGTCGTTGTGCGTTAACCAAGATGAGTGACTGATACAAATCGATCAAGGAAGGCCAAACCTGATTCTTCTCGCGTATAAAGATTGTTCGGGCTTGCCTGAAGAGCCTGAGGGCCTGATTTGTTTGTTTCTGCTGACTTAATGCAATTGCATGAAACGCCAGCGCCTTGGCCGCTTCATATCCGAGACCTTGAGTCTCAAACTCAGCGTGAGCGGCCCGCGCCAGTTCCGACGCCTCCAAACTCAGATTTAATTCAAGATAGAGCTCGGAAAGATCGAGGTTGCAGAGCGCATGATGATAGTCGTCGCCGACTGCCTCGCACGCCGCTCTCGTTGAGCGAAGCATGTTGATGGCACGGCTGTATTCCCCGCGTAAGTAGTAAAGATAAGCAATGTTGTAATCGGCTTGCGCGACAAGACGCGGCATTTCGTGGTTGCGGCAAGCCTCCCGCGCTTCCTGATAGGTCTGAAGCGCAAGCGAGAAGTTCCCCACGCTAATCAAACAGACAGCAAGGTTGCTGAGCACTACGCTGATCGCTTCGGAATCGTGATGCTCAAGTACAACGGGATATGCCCGGTTATAGCAATCCAGCGCTTCGGCAAACCTGTCCTGACGGTAGTAAATGTTTCCTACATTGATATCGAGACGAGCCAGACGCAATTCATCTCGCCGTTCGCTAAAGATCGCTCTTGCTCGCTCGGCAGCCGCAAAGGCGGCTTCGTAATCTCCGCAAAGCGTAAGCGAGAGGATTGACACGCTGAGGGTCCGCCCCAATTCGACGTCTTGCCCGAGGACTTCGAATGACCGTATCGCCCGCTTGTAGAGAGTGAGTGCGGGCCGATGCCGCCCCAGCGCGTAATTGGCGTTTGCCTTAATGCGAACTGCATGAGCTAATGCAAGCGGATTGCGAAGTAGCCGCGCAGCCTCGATCGCGATCTCTGAAAGGGCCAGAGATTTGCGTGCATCAACTCGAAGTAACCGACGTCCTCGATCCGCGATTTGAATCACGAAGTCAAGGTCAATTGCTTTTCGATGGCCCTCGAGCAATCTCCGTCGCTTCTTCGGATCCGAAAGCCTCGTCACCCTGCCAATAAGCTCCCGTGCCTCGATATCGCGGCGCATGGTGCTCATCCTTTAGACTCGAGTGCTCATCTTTAGAGTAGTAAGCAAGCCAAACAGCGAGATGGCGCAACAGACCATTGACCCGGAGATGAAAATTTCAAAGTGGTGACTGCAAAACGGATTTCAGAGACACGCCAACATCTAGAGGACGATGCCAAACTCGAGAATATAGTTGTGTGTGCTTCTTCCGTCAGTCGTTTTCCGCAAGAAAACGGTTGTTTTCCACTAAAGTCGTTCGAATTTGTCATTGGAGGCATACTCCATGGCTAGCAGCGCGTCCGCCCGAAGCTTCAGCCATCGCACATCATTTCGTGCCCAGGAGGAAAGTACGCCCTCTTCACAGCGTTGCAGGTTCTTGTGAATGAAGGCGACGAAGTAATTTTGCCGGTCCCATATTGGGTCTCCTTTAAGGGAATTGCACCTGAAGCCTCGTTGCGAGGGTGCTCTTCTGCGGGATGTAAACACCTGTGACGTGCAGCAATGGATAGACGCAATCGCGAAAGAAGATGGCCTGTCGCGAAATCCTGTGAAGCACATCAAGAACTTCGTCAGTGGCGTCTTTAGTCACGCGATTCGACAGGACTACTTCCCGAGCGAGCGGGCGAATCCAGTAAGGGAAGTTCAGATCCCCAAAGTGAAGAAAGGCAAAGCGACGCACGCATACACCCTCGACGAACTGACTACCATGCTGACCAAAGTCAAAGAGCCTGCGAAAACCATGATTGGGCTCGCCAGTTTCGCTGGGCTGAGTAAGAGCGAAATCTACGGCCTGCAATGGTCGGACTACATGCCAGCTCGTATGGACTCAAAGGGCAATCTACAGACGGCAACTATCACGGTTAGCTCTTCGATGTGGCACGGCAAAAGGAACGAAGACGCAAAGAATGAGTTCCGCCAAGCCACAATTCCCGTTATTGGTGTGCTCGCGAAGCTGCTGGACGCGCATTATTCCCGCTCCGGCAAGCCGAGCACGGGACCCATCTTCAGGAACGGAAATGACAACCGCTAGATCCTGACTCGGCCTATCGCCAATTCGTCAAGGACACCAAAGGCATCGCATGGCATGGCTGGCACGCCGCCCGTCGTGGTCTCTCAACTGTTCTGTACGATCTAGGCGTCGACGGTAAGACTCGGCAGCTAATCCTGCGACACAGCAACGTGCAAATGACAGAGAACGTCTACACGAAGCGAGTAGACCGAAAAGTCACGAACGCAATGCAGCAACTAGAACAGTCTCTGGGCGATTTCTCCTTATTGTTCGCTGACTGTGCGCCAGAAAAAGAAGCTCCGGTACAATAAGCAGAACCGCATCAATAGGTTGGAGGGATGTGTGAGCGGTTGAAACAGGCGGTCTTGAAAACCGCTATACCCGAAAGGGTATCGGGGGTTCGAATCCCTCTCCCTCCGCCATCAGCTTCGTAGGCGAGAATTTATCATCGCGTATCGATGATGGCTTTCCTTTCCCTTGCAAGTGATCCCGTAAGAACGCAGGCACCTGTGTCTGTGTCTGCTGTTTACCAATATGTCAGAGAGAAGTTGTGCACCCAGACTGAATAAGGATCCGAGGTGGCATTCCCGTTTAATTGGAAATGAACTCCGAAGTCGCCGCTTGCGCCTGAGATCGGTTGAGGATCGAACGACATATCGACCGAATAAACTCTTCCGTCGATCGAAATCGAAATGAAGTGAGCCTTGCCGTTGATGCGCTCATACTGCATCTGCACCTGCACGTGTGTGGACGGTGTCGGCCGCTTACATGGCACAGCGGTTGGCGTCCAGCGCTTGTTCGCCGAATCCCAGACCTGCCAGATGCCGTCACCGAACGAGCATTGAGTCGAGAACTTGTACCATTGTCCGTTTAGAAGCTGGTTGGCGTTGTATTCCACTCCCCAAGATGCTGCCGGATTCTCAATATATTGATCCAGGCTCAGCACGAAGTGTGAGATCGCGGAGTTGTTGCCGAGACGCTTCCACCAAAGTGCCTGACTCCACGCAGCACCATGTCCGATAAAAAACTGCGTCGATCCCGACTGCGGATACGTGAGCCCCTGTGTCATAGAATATGGGACAACTCCGCCGCCTGAGCAGGTGTCGCAGGAATCCCATCCTGACATTTGTTCGATGTTGGAGACGGTAGTGCCCGCAGGAGCGGGAGTTGGATCTGGGCTGGGCGTGGGCGTGGGAGAAGGATTTGGCGACGGACTTGGCGCTGGTGCTGGACTGACGATTGGGGTCACTCCGGTGCTTGTGAATGCCGAAGCCACCGAACCAGTACATCCTGAAATCAGCAGAATTGCGGAAGCGAGCAAAGAAACACTACCTACTACACGCACAGTACGATGCATAAATAGCTCTCTCTCGGTTGGGGGAACCGCGATTTGCAGGATAGAGGGCTGCTTAACCCCAACCGATAAGGCGAGCGCAGTAACCCAACTCGCGGATTTGCCCTAAGCAGGATTAGGGTCTAATTGCTGATCTAAAGCTGAATCGGAAATTTCAAAATTTCGCGTTTTTGCATACTCGAATAGCAGCATGTGGGTGTAACATTGTTGTTACTCCCGGTATGACGTCTCGACCCACGGTTTTGCTGATCGATGATGATCTATCTCATCTGAAACTCTATTCTTGGATATTGGACCGGGGCGGTTATCGTGCGCTGCCGCTGTTGGCTGCGAACGCCACTGTGGACCTGCCACGTTCTGAACCCATAGCCGTTTCTGTCCTCGATTACCAGCTTGGCGTGCGAGCGGCATCGGTGCGAATCGCGCGTCAGCTCGTGGAGGTATATCCGTCTAAGCCCGTTTTGGTGCTCTCCGACATGCACTGGCTACCGGATGACATCGCGCCCTATGCAAGTGGATATGTCCGGAAGGGCGAGCCTGAAGAACTGCTGCAAACCATTTCGAAGCTCATCGGGAAAGCTGGAACCGCGTAGGGTGAGATAGTCTTCGATCGGCGCAGACCTCCCGAGCGGCTCTTATCGATCTTTTTTGCACAGGTATCCGCGCGAAACCGATTGCTTTCGATTCTCGAGCAACGGACACAAAGAATATTTTTTTGTTCATCCGCAACCTGTTGAGCAGACTGAGCGAAAGAATTTGTAGAGCAACGGATGACGCTTGCTTTCTGCGGGTTGCTGCGCCATCATGCAGAGGTGCGTGCGAATTCCAATCTGGGAATGCCTGGCGTCGTGACGAGCGGGAATTTCTTTCCGAGGCGGTGACTTACCGGACGGCAATTCGGTTCGATGATCCCCACCTATCCCCGGAGCGGCCGGGGACTTCCGGGCATTGTCCCCGGAACCTGCGGGGATCTCGCTGGGGATTGATTCCCAAGGCTCCGGGGATCTCTCGGGAATCTCCTTCGCTAAGTCCTTTAGATTTGGGGATCGAAAAAAAATCGCTTGCAGCTTACATCTGGCTTGTTCACTGCAGTCGAGCGTGTTTGCGAATGCTGAGAGCGATTGGTAATCCAACGCAGAACATATGGATCACGATTCCGATGATCATCATCTTCAGAGAAAACGGAGATCTTCTGGCGGCTGAAAGCGGAATCACAACTCGCTGCATGAAGAAGTACACTGCAATCCCATAAAGGAACCCGGCCGTGACCGGGTGCTTCGTTAGAAACGGCAGGAAACGGCTGCCTATGAAATAAGTTGTGGCGGCGCCAAAGGCGATCACGAAATGGAGAAACAATCCGAGTGCTGCTGTGGGCAGTCCGCCTTGCCGGGCACTAGGACCCATCACTCCGGTAGCAATCCCCTGCAAAATGGAAATTGGTTTCGCACCGAAGAAGCCATAGACGACAAACGCGGCGGTGATGTCGCACACTCCGCATGCGAACCCTCCCCACAAGATCGCGCGCAAGGCGCTCGATTTGTTTATCGGAATGGCTGTNGCAGTTGCGCTCATTTCTCNTCCTGGGGCCGAATGGGGAGACATCACACACCAATCGCATCCCGTCTGCAATAGGCGGCAGCATTTAGCAGGGACTAGCCGTTGTAATCAGCAAAACCCTTCCGGCTGAGTTCTCCGAATGATTTCAAATGCGTGTCCTGGAGAGTCTCGTATGAGGTGCAACAACTCAGTGATGTTCTTCCTGCTGATAGGAGCCCTCTTTGCCACTGGATGCACGAAGGGTGTACACACGCCAAGGCTTGCGGGTATGCCATCTTCTAATTCATCCATGGCAGGAGCAATCGAACAGTTCAGTCGCCCCAACATTCCAATTCGCGGTCCTGCCGAAGCCGAGCCGATTCCGCGCAACTGGCCCGAGCCGTCGAGCATGCCTTCTTTGCCCGGAAATGGATTGGCCCAGCATCCGATGCTGTATGCCGGCGAGGGTCATAACATGCTCTTCCTTGTGAAGGACGGCAAAGTCCTCTGGACTTACTCAGCAGGACCGCGAGGAGAGATCGACGATGTCTGGTTGATGACCAATGGCCACATCTTATTCGCAAGCCAGTTCGGTGTCACAGAGATCACGCCATTAAAAGAAGTGGTCTGGCACTACGATCCGCCGCCAGGAACCGAGATTCACACCTGCCAGCCGATTGGGCTTGATAAAGTTTTCCTGGTTCAAAATGGGCTGCCGCCGAAGGCGATCATCATCAACAAGAAGACGAATGCAGTCGAGCTCGAGCACGAGTTGCCCGCCGAGAGCCTCACCGATCCGAAAACTGTCCATCCGCAATTCCGTCGCGCGCGAGTGACGGCGACGGGCACATATCTAGCGTCGTTCCTGAAGATGAATAAAGTTGTCGAGTTCGACAAAGATTTCAAGCCGATCTGGACGTATGAAATCTCCAGCCCGTGGGCTGCGATTCGTCTTCACAATGGAAACACGCTCATCACCGACGAGCGCGAGAAGCTTGTACGCGAAGTAAATTCAAAAGGGCAAGTCGTGTGGGAGTTCTCGAAATCAGATCTGCCGCCGGGGATTGTCTTCCACAATATTCAAACCGCCGATCGACTGACCAGTGGCAATACCGTCATCTTCAGCTCCACCGGCGGTACAAAACGCGAAGACAGGCCGAACATCATTCAAGCTGTCGAGGTGACGCCCGACAAGAAAGTGGTCTGGGTTCTGCAGGATTGGAAGAACTTGGGACCCGCAACGACCGCACAGTTCCTCGACCAACCAGGAATTCCGGAGAGTCCGGGAGATTTGCAGCATTGAAATACGAGCTTCTTGGTGGGCCCGGAGGGATTCGAACCCCCAACCAAGGGATTATGAGTCCCCTGCTCTGACCGTTGAGCTACAGGCCCTAAGCTTGCAATATCAGTCTCGCATAAGCCCGCAGAGGCCACCAACTGAACAGGAGCACCAATCCGTATCTGTTTGGGTGTATGCTTGGGCCGCCAAAAACGGGGAACCCACAATGACCCAAACCTTCGCCATTGGTATCGGCGGCGCTGCTGGTCAGGGTGTGGCGACGCCGGGCGACATCTTCGCGAAGATCTTCAGTCGTCGCGGCCTCCACCTGAACGCCTACAACGCCTATCAATCCATCATTCGCGGTGGGCACACGTTTCTAACGATCCGCACGGGTCCTGAGAAGGTCACCAACATGGGCGACCGTATCGATCTCCTGATTCCTTTGAATCAAGACACGATGGACCGTCACTTCGGTCTGCTTTCCGCAGGAGCAGCGTGCATCTACAACAGTGACACTATCAAGCCGGGATCGGCGGCGGATGGAGTGCAGCTTTGTCCTCTTCCCGTTTCGAAACTGGCGGACATTAGCCGCAACAAAGTCGCTCAGAACACTCTGGCGGTCGGCGCTGGACTCAACATGATGGGAATCGGCTTCCAGGCTCTGGAGACGATGCTGACCGAGCAGTTCAAGAAGAAAGGCGATGCCGTGGTGACGGAGAATGTGGCGATCGCCCGCGCAGGCTACGATTATGCATCGCAGAACTTCAAGCCGTTTGATCCGCCGCTACCGATGACTGACAACCGGTATGCCGTGCTCAGCGGGAATATGGCATTAGCAATGGGCGGCGTAGCTGCTGGGGTGAAGTTCTATTGCGCATACCCCATGAGTCCGTCTACCGGAGTTCTGCACTGGATGGCTACACACGCGCGTAAGGCAGGCGTTATGGTTCGCCAAGTTGAAGATGAAATTGGCGTCGTCAACATGGCGATTGGCGCGGCGCATGCCGGCGTGCGTGCGATGTGCGCGACATCAGGTGGTGGATTCGCGCTCATGAGTGAAGGACTTGGGATGTCGGCGATGATGGAGACCCCAGTCGTGGTGATCGACTGCCAGCGCGCAGGACCGTCCACTGGCGTGCCGACGAAGACTGAGCAGGGGGATCTGTGGCAAATGCTCGGCGCAGCTTTCGGTGATTATCCGCGAGTGATAGGCGCTCCCCTCGACATCGGGGACTGCTTCAAGATCATTCCCGAAATTTTCAACGTTGCCGAGAAGTTCCAGTGTCCGGGAATCGTACTTTGCGATCTGCTGGAGTCGGAAGGAAGGCTGAGCGTCGATCCGCGGGATCTGAACTTCAATCCACCCATCGATCGCGGAGAGCTGATTACGAGCAATGGCGGCAATGGATCGAATGGCGCAAACGGAAATTACAAGCGTTATCAGATTACCGAGAGCGGCGTGTCGCCGCGTGCCATTCCGGGAGTGCCTGGCCACGCGTACACCGGCGCGACCGACGAACACGATGAAGATGGTGTACTAATCAGCGATGAGTTCACGAATCCGATCAAGCGCCGCGCCATGATGGAAAAGCGAATGCGCAAACAGGGCGGAATTGACGCCGCCGTTCCGCCGCCACATCTGATCGGCCCTCGCGATGCTGACGTCACCCTCATCGGCTGGGGATCGACCTATGGCGTGATCGGAGAGGCGTGCGCGATGCTGAACGAGCAAGGAATTTCAGCGAATCAGCTTCAGATCCGCTGGCTTGTACCGCTGCACGGCGATGCAATCCTCGACATCCTCAAAGATGCGAAGCACACGATCATCGTCGAGAACAATTATAGCGGGCAGTTCGCTCGTTACTTGCGCAGCGAGACCAGTTACGTTCCCGACGGGCACATCCGCAAATACGATGGCGAGCCTTTCATGCCGCACCACATCGTGGAGTCGGTAAAGGAACAACTCGCCGGCAAAAGCAAACTTTCAGTGCCTGCCCACGAAATCATGGTTTAAAGACGAAACAATTTGAACACGGAGGTCACAGAGGGCACAGAGGTCAAGGGTGAAAATGAATGCAATCACTTCTGTGACAACAGAATCGAGGGCCTCACAGACAATCACGCTCCGTGCTCTCAGTGTCCTCCGTGTTCAATCTTTTAATGCAAGGTTTTCAGGACTGATCTGAGGAGAAGAGATGATGGCAACCGCTACAGTCACAGCAAAGCCGCTAACGATGGCTGACATGAAGGGAAAGGCGGATCCGGATTGGTGTCCGGGATGCGGTGATTTTGGTGTGCTCGCAGCGCTGCAAAAGGCGCTTGTTGAGTTGCAGATTCCAACTCACAACATCGTGACCATCAGCGGCATCGGCTGTTCTTCAAACTTGCCTGGATACATCAGCACTTACGGAATGCATACGCTTCACGGACGCGCTCTCGCTGTGGCCACAGGTGTGAAGCAGGCAAACCATGAGCTGACCGTGATCGTGACCGGCGGCGATGGCGACGGCTTCGGCATTGGCGGCAATCACTTCANGCATACCATGCGCCGCAATGTGGATCTGCTTTATATCGTGATGGACAACCAGATTTACGGCCTTACCACCGGGCAGACATCTCCGACGAGCCGAGTCGGAATGAAAACCAAGAGCATGCCGTTCGGCAACATTGAGGCCCCGATCAATCCGATTACGCTGGCGCTCGCGGCTGGCGCCACTTTCGTTGCTCGCGGCTTCAGCGGCGAGCAGAAGCATCTTACCGAGTTGATCAAGCACGGGATTGAACACAAAGGATTTTCTTTTATCGATGTCTTCAGCCCGTGTGTTACCTATAACCACGACAACACCTATCAATGGTTCCGTCCGCGTGTGAAGAAGCTCGAAGATGACACAACGTACGATGCAACTGATTGGACTGCGGCGATGGAGCGTTCAACTCTTTGGGGGGACGAGATCCCAATCGGGAAATTCTTTGAACGCACCGACGTGCCTGCGTTACACGCAGCCGAGCCGGTTCTGAACGATGGTCCGCTGGTTCATCGCGATCTGCGCTTGCCTGCTGATGTGACCAGAGGATTTATCGAAGAATTGATGTAAGACTTAGTAGCTGTCCACCACTAGGCCCAAAGGGCCGAAAGAAAGAGAGCCCAGCGGCGTAAGCCCTGAGTAAACGTTGCACCTGTTCTGCAAGCCCTGAAAGGGCGGCATTTATCTGACTGCGATCAAATAGGCCCACGCGAAATTGGCCTTCACGTCATGTAATTAACGGTGGCGTCCCTACAGGACTCAAAACTTCAATCGACATGACCTAACCCAGGGCTTACGCCGCTGGGCTCTGCTTCTTTCGGCCCTTCGGGCCTGGTGCTTTGTCGCATCTGTCGGATTTGACACCGAACCGGCTAACGCTTCTTCAACGCTCTCTTCTGCAGATGCGCCCGCATCTCGCGGCCGAACTTCGTTCGGTTAAAGACGAGTTGTTGCACGATGCCGATGATGTTGCCGGCAGCCCAGTAGAGACTCAGTCCCGCCGATAAGTTCCATGTGAAGACACCCAGCAGGAGGGGCATGGTGAACTGCATCATCTTCTGCTGCGCGGGATCCATACCTGCCTGTGGTGTGATCTGCTGCATCAGAAACATTGATGCAATAAAGAAGATCGTCAGCACATGCGACGGACTAGACAGATCAGTCAGCCACAGCCATCCCGCCTGACGCAGTTCGATGGCGCTGCTTAACATCGTGTAGAAAGCCCAGAGAAATGGCAGCTGCAGAAGATTGGGTAAACATCCACCCAGCGGATTCACACCTTCGCGTTTATAAAGATCCTGCAACTCGCGGTTCTTGTCGGCCTGACGCGGATCAGTCAGCTTGTAGCGCTTGTACTTGTCGTTGATCGCGGTCACCTGCGGCTGCAGCTTCTGCATCCGCATGGCTGACTTGATTGTGGAAATGCGCAACGGCAGCAAGGCAACGTTGATGATCAACGTTAGGATCAGAATTGCCCAGCCGTAGTTCCCGGTCCAATGTTCGTAGGTCCAGCGCAGCCAGAGGAACAGCGGTTTAGCAAAGAATGAGAAAAACCCAAAATCCACGACCTTCTCCAGCGTAGGTCCGTTCGGCTGCGGAGAGATGCTGGCCGGCGCGGAGTAGGAGCGAATATCGGATATCACGTCGAGCGCCTTCGGTCCAACAAAGATGCGCTCACTGGTTGGACTACCGGGAGTTCCTGCCGCTGATCCCAAAACGGGAACAGTTACCTGATCATTCGGATCACGCTTATCAAGATTCTTGGGAATGCGAATCTGATTGTGAAGCGTAACCAGTGAGACGTGCTGGGGGTCGTCCGGTAGAAAGACCGCAGCGAAGTACTGATCGACGCTCCCACCCCAGTTGAATGGACCATTGATGGTCGTGCCGCCACTTACTTTCTTTACCGGACTACGCTCAACCTTGTCTTCGCGAGCGATATCGATGCGAGAGGCCTCGTACGAAGGCGGTACAGTAGCGTCCCCGAATCCCGCAGGCCACGCTGGATAAGCCGTGACATAGGATCCCTTCTGCACGACCGAGGTCTCGACCCGCACTTCATAGCTGTGGCCGAACGTAAACTTCTTCTTGACCGAGACGTCGCCATCGGTGTACTCGAAGGTGAGCGACTTGTTTTCTCCGGAATTGTCTTCGCTGGCAACGTACAGCGCTTCATTCAACTTCTTTTTCAGCGATTCGTCATAGGTGAACAACGAGAGCGGGTAGCCGTACTGCGGTGCCGCGATCGGGTGCACCAGCTCCAGCGGTTGTCCCTGGTCGTTTTTGTACTTCTTCAGTACCCAGGAATTTGCCAAGCCTCCACGATTGCTGAAGGTTATGCGGTAGAGGTCGTTTTCGATAACAGTCGGGGTCTCCGCAGTCGCTTGCTTGGTTGCGCCTGTACTCGCAGCCGGGGCGACAGAAGGTGCCTGGGAGGGCTCCGACGGCGCGGCAGTCTGCTGCGCAGCTCGCTCGGTTTGTTCCTGGCGCTGAGGAGGAGCAGGGGGCTTGTAGTACTTCGCAATGAATTGTTGGGTTATGAAGATGACGACGAAGGTAAGAGCAAAAGTGAGTAGCAGCCGTCGCTCTGAGCCTGGTTCTTGATTGGGTGGTTGGAAATCGTTCAACGTAACCTGCCAAAATTTTTCAAAGTTCTAAGGCCGAAGCTGCTCGTGTTGCGAACCGTGTGGAACGGGATCGTATCCGCTGGCTCCGAATGGATGACAACGCAGAACTCGGCGGAGCGCCAGCATTCCCCCGCGCAACCATCCGCGTTCGACAACTGCCTGGGCAGCATACTCGGAACAGCTCGGATTGAAACGGCACGAATCGCCAAACATAGGCGAGATCCAGAGCTTGTACCAGCGCAGAAGAACTTCGACTGTGCTCTGTCGATTCGCGATTTCTGTAAAGGCAGTTAGCACTTACAAACGCTTCCTTGCTGCCAAACGTTCCGGTTTTTCCGATCTCGGTGGAGAGGGAGTACTGTTTTGCTCCACGCGTGACACAGCTCCACGTTCCATGACGTCAAATGCGCGCGCCACCTCGGAACAAAGTTGCTGAAAGTCAATTTCCAGTGCCACCTTCTTTGGATTGATCACAACATCCACAGGGCGTGTGAGTCTTCCGAGATTTTGCGTGATCGCGGCTCGCATCCTACGCTTAATACGATTGCGGACGACGGATTTTCCCATCGCCCGGCCCACAGTAATCCCAATTCTCGGTTCTGGCTTGCTCCCTGAACTCGTTCCGTCAGCTGCTGATGCCTCCGGACGCAACAAATAAAAGGCAGTCAGCACTTTAGAAAAATGACGTTGCCCGGACCGGTACACCACCTCGAACTCGGCGTGTTTTCTTAATCGATGCTCACGGGGAATCGACATCGGGCTTACATCCTCCGCAGAGTCTCGCCCAGTTCGCCTTCCGAATCGTCTTGGAGGATGCTGTTGAGAGGGGAAGCGCGGTCAGAACGCGCCAACTTACTCGCGGAATCCGGGCTTTACGGAGACCCGCTTGCGCCCTTTCGCGCGTCGTCGAGACAATACTGCCTGCCCGGATTTGGTCTTCATACGGGTCCGGAACCCGTGCGTCTTACTCCGCCTCCGGCGGTTGGGTTGAAATGTGCGCTTCGGCATCGAGCAATGCACTCCTAGCTAAAAATGTTTGCGGTGAGCAAACCTTAAGTATATCGGAGCAGTGTAGTTGCGGCAATTTGGGGCGAGATTAACCACAGAGAACCCTGAGGCGCACGGAGGGCAGGAAGCGTCAGAAGAGTAGCCGGTCGAATTCTAGTGATTTGGCCTCGCTAATCCTCTGTGCATCTCTGTGTCCTCTGTGGCTAGTTAGTTCTCGTTAGAATTCCAGAGTGCATCTCGACGACACCATTGTCGCGATCTCCACTCCGCCAGGGCGAGGAGGAATTGGGGTCGTGCGGCTCAGTGGGCCACAAGCGCGGCAGGTCGTTGCTCCATTATTGCGACTGAAGCATCCTCTGCAGGCTGGACGTGCCCGGTTCGGCGAACTTATCGACATACAGGCCGGAGAAAGGATTGACGAAGTTGTAGTCACATACTTCGCCAAGCCGCATTCCTACACAACCGAGGATGTCATCGAAATATCCGCGCACGGCTCACCCGTAGTTCTCCAGTATGTCGTTGAGCAGGCGCTTGTTCGGGGAGCAAGACTCGCGGAACCGGGAGAGTTCTCGATGCGTGGATTCCTCCACGGACGAATCGATCTCACGCAGGCTGAAGCGGTGCGTGATCTGATTGAATCGCAGACTCTCTTTCAGGCAAAGATCGCTGCGCAGCAGCTCGAAGGTGCACTCTCCCGCCGTATCAAGCCAGTTAAGAAACAACTGGTAGAACTCATCGCATTGCTTGAAGCAGGTATCGACTTCGCCGAGGACGATGTCGCAGTCCTCCCCAACGATCGGATCCTCTCAACCCTGTCTCACATCCGACCACCACTCGAAGCCCTCGCGCAGTCTTTTACGTATGGGCGCGTCGTACATCAAGGGCTAACACTGGCCATCGTTGGGCGGCCGAATGTCGGTAAGTCGAGCTTGTTTAATCGTCTTGTGCAACGTGAACGAGCGATTGTCACCCCGATTCCAGGCACCACACGCGATTTGATCACGGAAACCGTCGCCATCGCAGGTATTCCCATCCGGCTCGTCGACACAGCCGGTATCCGCAGCAATGCCGATGAGGTGGAAGCAATTGGCATTCGCAAATCGTACGAGGCCCTCGCCGATGCCGATCTTGTGCTTGTTGTAACTGACGACACTTCTGCTCAGCACATGGATGAAGACCAACGCTTGCTGCAGGCGACCTCTGGACGAAAGCGCATCCTGGTCCGAAACAAATCTGATTTAACTCATCACCGACCGAATACGCTCGATACGGACCATCTGCCTGAAGTGAGTACATCCGCAATGACCGGTGAAGGGATCGAGGCTCTGCGGGAGAAAGTGATGGCAGAAGTTGGCGGAGACTCGGCAACCCAACACGAAAGTGGATTCCTCACCAATTTGCGACACCAGAAGCTGATCGAGGAATCGTTATCGGCGCTCTCCGCTGCCGAACGAGCTGTCTCGAATCGGACGCCTCACGAAATGCTGCTGATGGATCTCTACAACGGACTGCGGCCGCTCGACTCGATCACTGGGGAAACCACGACTGACGACATCCTGAACCTCATCTTCAGCACCTTCTGCATCGGAAAGTAGGTGTCATGACGGTGATGCCGACAGATCAGAGAAGCTAGGCTAAGATACTGTGGTTTCGCATACTCCTATTCAGGTTTTCTCGTGTCTAAAGGCTCAGAAGCCCGCACTCTGCAAGCAGATCCTCCAAGGCCCTTGCGGCCCTCTCTTGCCGATGCAAGGCCAAAAATCGAATTAGGAGCTGTTCGCCGCTTTGTGACCCGCGTTTCCAATCCCCTCGATCGCAAACGTTTTCAGCGGGCACTGGTGCTAATGGTTGGTCTTCCTTTTCTGCTAATGACCTTAACTGCAGCAACTCTGCTGTGGGCGATTCGCGGACTTGTCTCGGCCAATGAGGCGGTAGTGCACACCGGTCAGGTAATCGCACAGAGTTTCGAGGCGCTCGATCTGGCTCTCCAAATGGATACGGCGCAACAGAATTACCTGCAATCAGGAGATGCGCGCCTTCTTGAGAGATATCAGCAGACTTCTACGGGCATGGACGCCGCGCTCAACAAACTTGAGACATTGGTTCGTGATCGGGATTCGGAGTTGCGGCAACTCGACGCCATCAAAGCTGCGTTTGCAGAATGGCGCCATCTTGTTGATCAGTCCATACAGAATGGTCCGAAAGAGAGTTTGGCTTACAACGCTCGCGAACACGCAGTGATGGAAGAAATTCGTGGCCAATTCTCACGCTTGGTGTCCGCGGAGCAGGAGCTTCGATCTTCATATCTTGCTTCGTCCAGCGAAGCCACACGATTCACCTCGCGCCTTGGAATTCTGCTGACGCTCGCGGTCGGGTTCATCATTGCAGCCTTCGCGGCCTATCAGCTGCATGCGATCTCCCGCGTTTACGAACGTGCGCTCTCCACGGCAGATCGTCTTTCCGAGGAGATCGCCGAGCGTGAGGCTCACTTCCGAATCCTGGCAGAGGCCATCCCTCAAATGGTCTGGACGACGTCCCCGGATGGAACTCCCGAATATTTCAATCAGCGCTGGTTGGATTACGTCGGCGCCCCACGTCAGTCACGCGAACCGTGGCTGGAGCGCGTGAGTCTTGAAGACAAAGCCGCCGCTGGCTCCGCATGGCGGTCGTCACTTGCCTCGGGCAGACCGTTCACGATCGAGTTGCGATTGCGTGATGCTGCCGACCAATATCGCTGGCATCTAGGCCTGGCTCTTCCCATGCGCGACGAACGTGGCGCCATCGTGCGCTGGCTGGGGACGTTTACCGACATCGCCGATCAAAAGCGCGCGGAAGAAGCTCTTACCAGAGTGGCGGCGATTGTTGAAACNTCGGAAGACGCGATCTACAGCAAGGATCTGGAAGGCCGCGTAAGCAGCTGGAACCGGGGCGCGGAGAAGATGTTCGGCTACTCGGCGAACGAGATGATTGGGCAGCCGATCTCAACGCTGAGTCCGCCTGAGCGGAAGCGCGAAGCCGATGAGATGCTGGAAGTTCTGCGTCGCGGAGAATCCATCGACCATTTTGAGACTGTGCGCGTGCGTAAAGATGGCAGTCTTGTAGAGGTCTCTGTTTCTATTTCGCCGATTCGCAATTCCGCCGGCGTCATCACCGGGGCCTCCACCATTGCACGCGACATTACCGAACGGAACCGCGCTGCCGAGGCTCTTCGGAAAACAGAAAAACTCGCGGCCACCGGACGCCTCGCCGGAACTATGGCGCACGAAATCAACAATCCTCTTGAGGCAGTTACGAACCTGCTTTACCTGATCAACAGGAATCCATCACTCGAGGAGAAAACGCGGGAATACACGCGAATGGCGATCAGCGAAGTGGATCGCATCGGACATATCGCTCGCCAGGCCCTCGGCTTTTATCGCGAAGCGGCGGCCCCGGTTCCAGTAAATCTCGCCGATCTGGTCGCCAACATCGTGCAACTCTATTCCGCTGGGGCACAAAACAAAGCAGTCCATATTGAGGCGCAGCTTGAAACGCAGGCTCACGTGCCCGCATTTCCTGGCGAAATGCGTCAGGTATTTTCAAATTTAATCGTGAATGCCGTTGATGCTGTTCCTCGCGGCGGCATTATTAAGATCCGAGTGAAGCACGGACGCGATTGGAGGTCTCGCGCGTTAGGGATTCGTGTACTTGTCAGCGATAACGGACCGGGAATTCCTGTTGAATCGCGACAACACATTTTCGAGCCATTCTTCACGACGAAAGGCGAAAAAGGGACAGGGGTTGGGCTTTGGGTATCGCAGGGAGTGATTGAAAAGCATGGCGGAAGCATTCGCATGAAGACTTCCACTCACCTCGCGCACGGTACAACCTTCTCTGTTTTTCTTCGGTATGCGTGATTTACGCAGCTATTGAATCTTCCAGGTAAGCATTTACAGCGTACATAAGAACTTTTTGCACGTGATCGTTGAACGTTCTGAGATCAGGAACAAGATTGCTCACGTCGGCTGCCAGTAGATTCTCCTGAACCACCTCGTATCCAATGCGTTCCAGAGTTCGGAAATCCTCGAAAAGATCGTCGATGGAGTAGTGCTGATTGCGCCGGAGCGTACCATGAGTGGCTCCTTTAGCAGAGATCTGGCGGTCCGATTTGGGATCGTTAAATGTAGTCAGCGCGTCAAAAAGATCCAGCAAACCTTCTCGGATTGCTTCTTCGGACGTCTTCCTGCGAGCTGCAAGAAATGCAGCTGCTCGATCCGCTACGATGGTTCTGCACTCCTTAAGCACTTCATCTACGCGCTTTACCGGCGCAGGTTTGTGCGGTTTGCGGTCGTTTAGCTTGCGCTCGATAGTCTCTACGAGCTGCTCAACCTGAGTGGGCTTCACCAGATAGTCGTCAACTTGATTACGAATTGCCTGTAATGCGGTCTCAAATCCCGGATATCCAGTCAAGATTAGTGTCAGGCATTGCGGCTGTGTGCGCCGCATAGCGCTAACGACGGTGAATCCGTCGCCGGGATTTCCGATGTTCAGGTCGGAGATCAGAACATCAAATCTGCGTGCAGAAATGGCAGCAAGTGCCTCGGCAACCGTCGATCCGACCTCAACTTCGTGCCCATGCAGCCGCAAAATCTCGGGCAACGTGAGCCGGATGCTCGGCTCATCGTCCACAAACAACATGCGAAGCGATGACATTTTTGACCTCGGAAAACCGCTTTTCGAACGGTGTTCGGCGGCCGATCACTGAACTTTCCTTCCACATAGATGCGAAATTTGGCTATTTCGGATACACCGTAAGGTCGAAGACGCCGTTCAAATCGTCCGGATTATCGCCTTCGCGGGAGAACGTAAGCTCATGTTTTGGTGCATCGGCGGCCGGATCAAACAGCTTCAACTCCGTGACCATCAGCAATTTATTGCCTGTCGGAGCGGTGTATTCGTCGTAATTAACGCCTGTTAGCAGGTATGGCCGGCTTTGCCAGAGCACAATTAATGGCCGATCTTGTCGCATAGCAACGATCAAAGGATCAGCTTGGGTAGGTGCTCCCGGGCTAAATTGCGCCTCAAGACGAAACTTTTGACCATCTGGGAGCACGTATTCATGGCTGATCTGCCGCGCCAAAGTCTCCGGATCAAGCGCTAACGGAGTGCAAATTGAGCCTCCGTAGAGCCGATCTATCAGGTATTGCTGCTCGATATGTGCGCCACGAGCACCGGATAAGCCCACAATTGCGGCCACCCAGGTCCAGTTAAGGCACGACTTTTCAGCGATTTTGAAGTCTGTTTTGTCGAGATTGGCGCTTAATTTATGCAGAACCCAGTCGGTTGGAAGCTTCTTTTTCGTCGCAAACCCGCCACTTTGAGGCAGTTTCAGCGACGAATTGACGCACTTCTGGGGCAGTATTGCGGCCATTACGGGCACAGCAAACAGCATTACGGCCGCCAAAATACGTCGCATAAACGCGACTATAACCTCCCCAAAGCACCTCCGCTATTGACGGGCGGGATGCGACTTCCGTGCCGCTCGACTCACTTCTGCATCAGGCTCATGGTCTGCCGGAACACCTGTTCGAATGACGCTCCATTGCCGGCCTTATCCAAAGCCCTCTTCACAGCTTGTTCTGCCGACCCGCGCTGATACCCGAGATTGACCAGCGCCGAGATCACGTCTTCTTCCATCCGCATCGGAGGCGCTGGAGTCGGGGCGGCAGCCAGGCCATCGAGTTTGTCGCGCAGCTCCAGAACCATTCGCTCCGCAGTCTTTTTTCCCACTCCGGGAATTCGCGTGAGCGCCGTGAGATCGTTTCCTCGCAAGGCAGTTACCAGGGCGTCGGATGCGATTCCGCTGAGCACGGTGATGGCGAGCTTAGGCCCGATTCCGCTCACGCTGATCAGGCGCTCGAACAACTGCTTCTCTTCGCGACGCAGAAATCCATACAAAGCGAGAGTGTCTTCGCGGACGTGAGTATGGATATAGAGCGAAACTTCAGCGCCTTCCGACGGCAGCCCGGAAAAGCTCGGGACACTGATCGTGACCTCGTAACCCACACCACCGGCTTCGAGAATGACACGCGATGGATTCTTTTCGAGAATGCGTCCGCGAAGATGAGCGATCATCTGCGCGCATTGTAAATGCGCGCAGGCTATGTTCGTTTGTCGCTTCGATGTTCTCGTTTCTTAGGAATAAGAAGGAAAGCGCCTGTCGTGCTGAGCCTGTATAAGCCTGTCATTCTGAGGCCCTCTTTTGGCCGAAGAATCTCCCGCAAACGCGTCGGTCTCACATGCTTGTAGCACGGTTTTTTCACGAGAAGACTTGGCCAAAAATGCCAGGACGCGGCGTTTAAGTTTGCAACATTCCGGGAGATCCTTCGCGGGCTCAGGATGACAGGCTCAGGAACCGGGGCAAGCGCATTTGTTTGTTGGCGCGATCACTTATTGCCTATCGCTCATTGCCTATCGCTAATCGCCACTCTTCAATCCAGATCAAAATCCCGCAACGGCTTGCCGGTATCTGGAGTGTCTTTGGCGCGCTTGATAGCCTCCTGGAATTTGCGTTCCAGAAGATCGGCTTTGTTCTTCTCCGCGTCCACGGCCTGGCGGAAGAGCGACTCCTTGCGGCCTTCCTGCTCGCGCATCGCGCGCGCGGCCTCCTCGAAGTCGTTGAACGTCTTCGGACGCACCGGCGGAGTGTGCGCGATCACAGCTCGCGTCTCCGGATCCACCTTGATCAGAGCGCCGCAGCAAGGGCATCCTACTTCGAATGCATCCAGCTTGGTTTTGGCCATAAGTCTTCGCCTTATGCGGATGATAGCTCACTTGCGCCAATTCCCGCATCCTGCCAGTTCTTCGACAAAAAAATCCCCTAAGCACTGTCATCCCTTCTATAACCACGACGGCTCTGTCAAGAGGAAATGGGCAACACGAATCCGGCGGCGTGGGCGATGAAGGTTGATCGCCCGCCTTTTCCCTTCG
>AP72_2010_repI_A001DRAFT_1000059_pt1 | contig 21570 bp, 34 predicted proteins | sample AmaPasrepliIA001_FD_9535 | JGI IMG/M metagenome (IMG submission 9535)
AGAGCGAACGAAGGCCCGCCAATGACTGGCTGGACAGGTCTGAATGCGTCGATTACTGGTCGATTGGTAGTTTCCAGCAACGCTTGTGCATCGAACGCCAGTCCTGCAACGGATTGTTATAACCAAAACTTCGGGCCGGATGTTGAAGTCTACGCAGACTATCTAGGCGGTCAGCGGGCGCAGGTTGCGGGTCGTGTAACAAACGAAGGTACGACTACTCCGAACTATTACACGGTCTTCACAAACCCTTCCGGTTCAAGCGGCAAACTCCAGCTTTACAGGGTTGATGCAGGAGTCGCGACGCAACTAGGGTCTGACATCAATCAGGGTGTGAGTGCAGGTGATTCGTTTGGCCTGTCGATAATAGGCAGCACGATACAAGTTTACTATAAACCGAGTGGAGGCAGTTGGTTTCCGGTCGGCCCTGCATTCACTGACACTACCTACTCCACTGCGGGGAAACTAGGTGTTATCACAATCGATGGCACTTCAGTCGTTATCGATAACTTCGGCGGCGGAACCTACTCTCCAGTCGTTCCTCGGCGCGGGGTTTTCGGCGGTCTGCTACTTGCGCTCTCTTCTCTGTTGGTTCCGGGGTCATGGGTTAATGCAGCAACTCGGTTCAAGATATATGGCACCACATGGGCTTCTGCTGCTACAAGGTTTATCGTACAGGTAATAGGATTCAAAGACGCTGCTACCAGATTCAAACTATTTGGTATCACGTTCAGAGATGCAAATACTCGTTTTATTCTGTGGGTCCGAAACTATGTAGATGCTGCAACCAGATTCATTCTACAAGTCCGTGGCTACAAAGACGCATCCACTAGGTTCAAGATGTATGGCATTACTTGGGCCAACGCTGCCACGCGGTTTGTGTTGAACGTACGCAGCTACAAGGATGCTGCTACTAGGTTTAAACTATGGGTACAAGGATACAGGGATGTAAGTACGAGATTTATTCTCCAAGTCCGCAACTATGCAGACGCCAGCACTAGATTTGTTTTAACATCGGCTAACACAACATGGAAAAATGCAAACACTAGATTTATCCTCTGGGTCAGGGGGTTCAGAGACGCCAATACCAGATTCAAGGTGGTGGTGCAGGCATACCGAGATGCAGCTACTCGATTTAAATTGACCGTACAATCTTTCAAGGATGCAGCGACTCGGTTCAAGTTGATCGTGCAAGCTTACCGCGACGCGTCAACGCGTTTTATCCTGACCGTCAGGGCTTACAAGGATGCAGCGACTCGTTTTGTGCTGACGTCAAGAAGCTACAAAGATGCTAATACTCGTCTCAAACTATATGGCATCACATACAGAGATGCAGCCGCAAGGTTTGTTCTAATTGTGCAAGGCACATCTTTCAAAGATGCTGCAACTAGGTTTAAGCTAAGCGGTATCACATGGAAGAATGCTTCTACGCGCTTTAAAGTCACTGTACTTACATTCAGGGACGCTGGCTCCAGATTCATCGTAATTGCAAGAGCATTCAGAGACGCGAGCTCTAGATTCAAAGTAACGGTGCAAGCTTACCGAGATGCGTCAAGCAGGTTCAAAGTTACTGTCAGAGCATACCGAGATGCTGGTACAAGGTTCATCACAATCGCAAGAAACTTTGCTGATGGCAAAACAAGGTTTAAGGTTTCTGTGCGGAGCTTTAGAGATGGTTCTACAAGATTTAAAGTAGCCACTTTACTACAGTACCGCAATTCGTTCACTCGGTTCATCTCAGTGGGTGGCAACAGCAGAAATGTGAATTGCAGGTTTGCTCTTATTACAGTTCCACCCGGGTATAGAAAAGCAGTGGTGGACCCAGAGTATAGAATAACAACTGTACCGCCACAGTTGCGTTTCCCGATCGTAGATAAGGAGGGCCGACCATCGTGAAGAGATATTTGAAAGACCCTGACTCAAGATTAGATTATGGTTATGATTGGACTCCTTGGCTCGAGGCTGGGGACAGCATTCTCACATCCACTTGGGTTTTGGATCCCGGCAACCCTGACACTGCTTTGATAATTGACTCGTTCAATTTTGCCGGTGCGCTGACTGTTGTCTATCTCAAAGCGGGAACCGTTGGTAAGCGGTATGTGGTGACTAATAGAATAACTACGCTTAACGGTTTAATCGATGATAGATCAATACAGGTTGACGTGGTGCAGCGTTAGTCGTCGTTTGCCAGATTATCAAACCGAGCGCAGGTGGGATCCCATCTCAAGTAAACAGTGTCGGTGCGGCCGTTGCGGTGCTTCGCTACAATAATCTCAGCAATGTTGTCGTGCTCTTCATTCTTAGCCTTGTACATATCTCCTCGGTAGACGAAAGCAACTAAATCCGCATCTTGCTCTATGGCCCCAGACTCTCTCAAGTCAGACAGAATCGGCCGGTGGTCTGTCCTGTTTTCAGGAGCACGGCTGAGCTGAGACAATACTACCATCGGTACTTTGAGTTCTCGGGCGACTCCCTTGAGGTCGGCCGAGATTTGGGTAATCTCCTCGAGGCGGTTTTTGTAACTCTTTGTACCTGCCATCAATTGCAAATAGTCTACAACAACCAGCCCGAGTTCTGACCCAGACCTCGACAGCTCGGACGCCAGCCGCATGGTCCGGGCTTTTAACTGGGTGACAGAGATGCGAGGTGTATCGTCGACTTGCAGCTTCTTACCTACCAAAGTGTGGAAAGCTGCTGTGAGCTTGTTCCATTCCTGCTGAGTGACATAACCAGACTGATATTTCATGCTATCCATCCTCGACTCTGCGCAGAGCACTCGCATCGCGATTTGCTCCTCTGGCATCTCGAGGGAGAATAATGCAGTGGGGACTTGGGGATTCGAGTGAATGGCTGCATGCATAGCAATCAAAACACCGAGGGCTGTTTTCCCACTGCTAGGCCTACCGGCAAGGATAATGAGATCTCCTGGACGCAGGCCAAGCGTCAATGCATTCAAATCTACAAAGCCAGTATCCACACCTACCATCGCTTTGCCGGACTGCTGTATCTCATAGGTCTTAGTCAAGCTGGCTTCAGCAATCTCTTCGATTAAAGAAAACGATTTCGTAGTGTGGTCTACGGAGATATCAAAAATCGCTTTTTGCGAATGCTCTAAAACACTTTCCGGGTCATCCTCATCTTCGTAGCACTCCGCAGTGATTTTCGCAGCCGCTTTGATTAGCTGTCGCTTGATGGACTTCCCTTTGATAATCTTCGCCAGTGGACTCAGGTTCGTGATGTGAAAGTGCCCATCAGTTAGTTTCGTCAGGGCCATTATCCCACCAGCCATTTGCAACGCGCCATCTTTCTTCAACTCCTCACCTACAGTAATGGGATTGATTTCTTCGTTGCGCTCAAAGAGACCCATCATAGCAGTAAAAATCTTTTTGCGAGAAGGCACATAATAGTCGTCTGGTCTCAGCAAGTCGATAGCCTGAGCCATCAGAGAATTGTCCAACATGATTGCTGCTAGAGAAGCAGTCTCAGAAGCTTCGCTGTTAGGTAGAGGGCGATCAAGGAATTCGTCTTGAGAAGTGGGGCCGTCGTTTGGGGAGCCTATTTGTTTTTCTGCCATTGATTCAACCAAGCGCTTTCTGCGATAGCCACTGGGCTGCGCACTGCTTTCCGCAAAGGTGGCCGTCCGCCATCTGAGGTTGGAATTGTTCGATGTCTGCTGATACTACCACGTCCTGAGTAGGGTTCTTGCCCCACCTGAGAATCAGTACGCCTACAGACTCTCCTTCTGATTCAATCTCGAATCCTAGCCACCAACCGTTAGTAGGGCTGAGATATTTGGGTTTGCCACAAATATCGCATTTCCATGGTTCGTCGATTTTAGCCATTGATCCTCCTTTGATTGTAGTAGCGCTGCACTTTGATCCACTCTTTAGCGAATGGGTCGCGGCCCCGTTTCTTCTTTACATTCCAGAGATAATCCCATACTTGAGTGTACAGACCACCGCTGTTACGGTCTTCGCAAATCGCCTGCCCACCAGCTACCGAGATTTTCTCTGCGTGTTTGGCTGACATGTGGTCATCAGCAAATGCACAGCCAAACGGTGATGTCTCATGAATTGTACAGTGACTATCTTGGTCGAGAAATTTACAGGTAGTAGTCTGTGGTAGGCATGCAGGGCGCAGGCTGCCAATTCTAAACGGCACTCCTGCTCTGACAGCGATGGCCCCGGGAGTTGCTTCTAGGTGATCCTCAGCATACTTGAATGGATCAGTGTAGCCGGCTGCTGCCATCATTCGAGGTAGGTCGCTGGGCACCATGTAGCCCGGGTAGAGCTTACAAAAACGACTGCATCGCCAGCAGTCGCAAGTAGTACGAGTAAATCCAAACTCAACTCGGTCAGCCATGAAACCTCCTGAGAATGGATACGAGAAAATCTAGCAGCCAGTACGGGTGAAAGTAAAAACTAGAAATAACAATTGCCGGCAAGCCGGCTCTGACCGACCAGTGCCAGAGCCAGCCAGCTGTTGTGCGCTTGCGGCGTTTTCCAAGCAGCCAACTCGAACTAAACACCGTCAAGCGCACAGGGCCAGCATAAATGTATGCATGAACTCGACCATCCCATGAGCGAACATGAAAATGCTTCATCTCTGACCTCCCAGCCATGATGCCACAAAAATAAGACCTTCGACCAGTACCATGGTAGCCACGGCAACCAAAATGACGATCAAGAACTCACAACCTCTATTCATCTGTGGCATCAGAACACTCTCCTTATCGCATCCTCTTGGTCTTCCCAAACAATGCCGTCGTTCGGACAAACGGCAATGCGCTCACCCACCATGCCCTTACCAATCTCGAGGTCGGCTGAGCATCGAGGACAGCAAATCGGCTCCGGCTTATTCATAATACCGGCATTGCGCAGGTGAGTCTGCAACTCGAGTTCTGCTGGGTCGTCAGCATAGTCAAGTGGGTTGATCGGTGCTGGCCCTCTGACAATCACCCTTGCTTTAACGCTGGCCTTCTTGGGCGCTCCCGGGCTTCCAAGGGCCATAACTTGACTCACCCGATCGGTTGCTGGCATCGAGTCAAGTAAGCCTTTGAACTCAATTTTCCGCAAGCAATCTTTGCATACATTACCAGTGCCCTTGAATCCGGTAATATTGGCCAAGTCAGGTCGGTCACCATACTGGCAGCCGGAGCAAAGGTCTCGACCACATACTTGGCAAATGAACATGTCACAATGTTCGCAACAGTCTGAAAATCTAGGCATCTTCTTTCTCCTCACGCAGCCCACTGGCCTGCATCTTTTAACAACTCAGCCACCTCGACCCAGAGCGTTTCCAAGGTCGCATCAATTTTCTTCATCATCAGCCTACGAGCTTTGATCTGGCCCTTCTCGGTCTGGCAGCGAGCGTTGATCATACCCTGCCCGTGGTCAATGATGTTCTTCAGATCATTGACCAGAGCCGTCTTGGTTTTTGTCGGTTTTCTAACCATTAGTTTTTCTCCTTTTTTATGTATCGTAGTCTCTGGCCTCGGGCATTTGCTCCATGTCCGAGTCAGTCAACTTCTCGCCAGTGGCAACTTCCACCAGAATTACCATAACATCGAAGGCTGTATAACTCATGTTACGATAGCCTTCCAATACCTCCCCGATTGTCTGAGCGCTGCTGAGTTTTGTAGAAGCATACTCCTCCATTTCAGCAGCATAATCTTTATCCATATCTTCTTCAGCGATTGCACGCACCTCTTTGATAAGGCGTTGCTTCAATGCTTCCACATATTCGTACTTCGTCATCTTACCTCCTCAATTTTGTTTTCAGCAAAAAGCTGAATGGAAATCCAGTCTGAATCTACAAACCACACGCCGTCTAAGTTTTCGCACTCTGGTTCGGGTTGCGGTTCGTCGGGCTCAACTCCTGACTCTCTTATCGCCACACGCTTGACCGCATCGAGTTCTGAAAATGCATAGACATAATAAACTCGAGGGCTGACTTCCATTCCTGACGCTTCTGTTACGCATGCTAAGTATTTCATCACGCTCTCGCTTTCCGCCACTTGTTAAACTGAGTGGCTGCTGTCGCTGGGTTAATTCCGGCCTTGCTGCAAGCCTCTAGAACCGCTCGTCTAAATGCCGGGTCACTCGGTTCATTTTCGAATGTTGGCAGGGCAATCATTTTGTCTGCAAGTGCCCAGACTTGACCAGTCACTCCCTTCATAGGAGCCGCTGACTGTTGAGCTGCTTTCATTTCGTCAATTTTAACCTTGACTTCCGCAGGGCTGAATTCCTTTTGTGGTAGCAAGCCTGCCTTGACTAGGCTTGCCGGGAAGACGAATTTCTTGCCCTTGGCTCCTTGGGCGATGATCGGACGCTTGGGAGCTTTTGTCCTCAGGCCTAGAATAATAAACTCGTCGCCATGACATACAAAAGGTCGCCCGAGGTCGGTTGCGGCGAGACCATATTGGTAGGCGTAACGTTTGAAGTCCGTCACCACTCCGGTCTCTGCCTGACCCGACTCGCCAATCACTGCCATCTCGAATTTGACGTTGACATGTGAGGAAGTAAAGGTGGCATTGCCCAGTGTGACCTTAATTCCGAACTCCTCTTCCAAGACGCTCAAGGCCTTCACGATAGAAGGCCGCATAAACTTGAGTGTTGGTTTATCGAATTTAGTTATTGCCATTGTTTCCTTCCCTTTCTAATCTCGCTTGCTCGACAATGCCGAGTACCTGAGTCAGCACTTCGATTGGCAAAAACTCCCATCGCACCTGCTTAACCTGACCGAGGGCAGCGTTGAACCTTTTTACCTTCTCCAGCCGGGCCTTGGTCTCCTCGACAAAAGTGTTGACCGAGATGTGAGTGCCATAACCACGGCGGCCTACTTGGTCGCCGCTGTCTTTGTAGAACTTCATACCATTGATGACCAGCTGGGTCGGAGTTACTCGCTGGACATGATGTGGCGTCTCGTGGTGATAGCTTATTCCGTAGCGAGTAAGAAAAACTTCGTCGCCTGCTTTGAGCTCATGCATGTTCATGCGATTGGCTTTTTGCCGTTCGATAAAGTTCATTCCTTGAGTTGACGTAATCATTTGTTCCTCCCTTTGCGGGCCGTATAAAGGCCGCGGTAACCGTAAGCGTCGTCTGAAGTCATAGCAACCACGAAGGCTGCCACCAAGTAAATACCCGAGAAAATGAAAGGTACGTAAATCATTGAGTATCTACCTCCATCATCGAAATAATGGCAGTGAGCATTTGCTCCTGCGCCCAACGCTTCATAATGGTCTTTTGCCCAGTAGGCTTGTGAGCATGCATGCTGGTTTGTGCCAGACATCGTTTGCGATGGACTTCTTTTAAGAGGTCCTTCATAACCTCGAGGTCAAACTCGCTGCACGTTGAAAAGTCTCTCATTACGCTACCCTCCGAATTTCCCGACCATCGGTCGTCTCGCAAACCGGATTCAACACCGGGCCGAAAGACTTGACGCATACTGGCCCGATGCCCTGCTCGACTGACTTGGCCGCTTTGAGGTGGCGATTGCAGTTGATACAGCGACCATAAAGGGTGATGAGTTCCTTTGCTCGGTCGAGCGTCATGCGATCGTTAAGGTGGATGTCGTAAATCGCACCCTTCTCATATTGGAATTCGAAATCAACTCGGGAGCCGGCTTCGGTCGTGCGATAGTCACCATTGAGTTCGACAAGGCGCTTGGCGTAAAGCCGGCTCTTGTCTTCCTTGGTGGCCTTGACCACGTAAATGCGGCCGTCAGTCAACTCGTAAACACCCGGAACAAGTTTCTCGGGCGCTACCGGTTGGGTCACCACCGTTACCGGTGGGCAAAAACAATGTTCCGAGTAGCCCGGCTGCCAGAAAATCTCGGTGCCTGCCTTAAATGACTGATGGCATTTGCCGCAGTGACCGTCGTATTTGCTTTTGAGTTGCTTCATTTTTGATCCTCCGTAATTTTTGTAGGTGCTCATTACAAAGGAATTATGGGCTTCAGACAGGCAAAATTCAACTACAAAAAGCACTCTTGACCTAATTTTCTTCTCCTTTATTTTCAACGATTTAGCCCTAAGTGAGTAGGGCCGTCTCTATTAAAACGGCCCTATTTGCTTCAAAATCGCCGGCTGGCTGGCCTTCCGGGCTAGTCAAGGCTAAGCGCTTCGGTAGGCTCGTCCTCGTCTCCCTTAAAGAATTTACGCTGAGAAACTACGATCAATTTGCCCGCATCTTTCTTGATCGTATTGACTGCGTCGAAAATGGTCTCGCGCAGAGTAGTGTCTTTGCGAACCTCTGCCGGGTCAACATTCTGCAAAATGTCTTTTGCTTTCAGACAAAACTTCTTAAGGTCGTTGTCCCCAGTCAGATCGCCGCCAGTCAAAAACATGTTGATGAATTCGACGTACTTCGTTATCGACCCACCCATGAACCTCTTTGGCTTGCCCTTCTCGTCCGTGCCAAGCTGAGACAGCAAGTGGTCGTTCAACTCCTGAAATGCTATGCGGGCTGCATCGCGAGCTTCCTGAGCAGCATTCGCAAAAAAGACACCGGCTTTCTCGGACTCCTCCTTGTATATCTCGCTGTCTAGGTCAGACAGTGCAGCTGCAACGTTGTAGTTGATCCATCGATACTCAACATCGTACTTGAGCCGGATGGTTGCGAACGGTGGGTAGTCAGCAGAGGTGAAAAACGGTCCGCGCTTAGTCTTTGCATCCTTGACTACTGCATCCCACTTTTTGCCAAACAGAGTAATCAATTTCTCTCGGTCCTCGATGTACTGTTTGGCTGCATCGGTAATCATTTTCACCTCGGTGCGTCTCATCAAATACGCACCTTGGAATTTGAGTGGCGACGGAACAACATGGGCCTTGACATAGTTCGTAAATTGCTTGTCTCGCTTCGCAATTGCCTTGATGAACTTGCGATCAATCAAGTCCTGCGAGACATGCACCATTGAAGGGTCAGGCTTATGGCCGTTAGAATCCTCCTCGAGGCCCGGCATCGCTCCAACCACCTTCTTCGGAAACTCCTGCACGCCGATTTGGGTTTGGGCGTCGGATATCAGTTTCTTCATCTCTGGAGTCAGGCTCGCAATCTCGTCCTCGGACAATTTGCTGACCACTCGCATAAAGTGTGCTGAGTCAATCGACTTTTTGAAGCCCGGGGTGCCGATATGCAGCTCGAAGGTAGTGGTAAGGTCAACCAGCTTCTTACCTGCTTCTGCTTTGTCAAAGCTGGGATCCTCCAAAGCCAGTGCTTCTATTTCTTCCTCCAACACTTCATCAAGCGTAGGTTTTGTTTTTGCAGTTTTTTTACTCACAGTACATTCTCCTTTATGAATTTGGTCTCGGCATCTAGTGCCTGTTGTCTAAAATCGAACGGGCCAAGCACAGGGCCAGCCACTGGTGACATATCCGCATACCACTTGTTGTCTGGTCCCGGCTCAACGTGGCTCGCACGTTTGGTCTCGGCATGACCGAGCTCCATCAAAAACGCGAGGTCGTCGTGGTAGATAAACGTCAGAGCTCCTGTCTCATCTGCGCTTATTAGGAATTCTTGCTGCGGCATTGGTCAGCACCTCCCTCTCGTTGTATTCCGGAGTATGCTCGGTCGATATCACCTTGCCGAGTTTTTGCTCTAGGTCCGCAGTCAGGGCGCGACATGCTTTGCCTTTGACACCCTTTACCGAAATGACAGGATTGTCATTCTCATCGAAGTCCATCAGGATCTCTTGTAGTGCCATCTATTTAACCTCCTCAGCATGCTTGCCTGATAAGTCCAACTTCACCATCTTCAGAATCTTACCTTGCAATGCTTTGCGAAATCCCTCCCAGGTATTCAGAGTCATGGTTATTTTGTCGGGAATGACCATCGCTGCCCATTTGTCACAGGTTTGGCAATAAATCCCATCTCCGAATTTACCGCTGGGGATCTTTGCAAGTAGATGACCACAGTCAGGGCAGTGTTTGAAGTGCTTTGCCATCTAGATACTCCTCCATGCCCGCATTTGCGGTTTGTTCGTTGCCGGGTTAATCCTTCGTTCGGTTCTAAAGCCCTTCCGAGCGGCGTCCCGCATACCTACCGCAAGGGCGTATTCTCTCCTGAGTAAGCCGGCGTCCTTGCCAATGGCGGCCTGTAATCCTTGACCGCCAGCCCAGAAGTCGTAGATCAGTACGTAGCCCGGGCCATTCGGGTTCTTGACCAGACCAACTTCATATGCGTCTGGGTTGCCTTTGACTCGGATTGCATGTTCGCACTTGCCATAATCCTTCGGGTCGATGCCATGTTTATATGCGGCATCGTCGCCGTGATAATCATTGACCCACGACCCGAACCACTTGTAGGTCTTCTGCCCTCTTACCAACTCGAGGCCGAGAGGCTTGCATGCTTGTTCGGCAGCATCTAAGTCCTCGAAAATTGTCTCTACCGCTGTGACGTGACTCATTGATCCTCCTTCATAATCTTGCGGCCAGTTGAAATGTTCGTACCCTTGGTAGATCGAGCGTAGGGACCCGGGAAGCTGGCTGAGTTGTACTTACCAGCAGCTTCACCGCGAAGTCTATCCAGCCCCTCGCGATCGCTAACGGCCACCGGGATAATGTTGCGAGCTGCTTCGATTAACGTGACACTCTCTTCCCAAGCAGTCTGGAAGCATGACTCGATTTCTGCTCCCGTCCAGTCGGTGCTGTCTACTTGGCCCCAGTCATGTAGGTCAACGTCTGGGTACTTCTTGGAGTAAATGTCAACGATGACTCGCTTCTCATCTTCGTCAGGAATATCGAAATACCAGATGCCCTTTTTCATTCGGCGTTTCAGCTCGGGCTTGACTACGCGAATGTCGTTTGACGTGCAAATGAAAAACGCGCCGGCTGGCCCGGCAATCGCCTTAATGACTTTGAAGATGTCGCGAATCTCGTTCTCGGCCTGACCATACAGCCCCTCGCCTACGGCCCCACCAAGGTCAACTTTGAGAGTGATGCAGCCGCATTCGTTGGCTACGGCCTTGGCCGCTACGGACTTCGCGGCCCCCGGGGGTCCGACCAGCAGCATGCCTGTATACTCGTTGTCCTGCATCTCGCAGAGAATAACGCCAAGGCGGTCGCTGTCAGAAGCATTCGGGCCACCGACTCCTGCCATTGCCTTTTCAATCTCATCAATCCAGACAATGAGTTTTGGCTTGCGCTTGCCGGCAATAATGCGATTCCAGCGGCGCTTGAATTCTTCGATACCGCCGATGCCTGAAAACTTCTGCCCGCCTACCCAGACTGACAATCCCTTGGTCTGGGAAATCATTTGCTTCTTGAGATACCACATCTCGTCAATCTCAAGGACATCTTTCGGCATACACATAGCGGAAGTCTGCTCTGCTTCAAAACCTACCAAACCGCGCAGAGCACTGACTCCGCTCTCGAGGTCTCCCTTGTTGAGTTTGACATCTGCGGCCTTGGCTACGTCGGTAATGATCTGGGCCAGTTGCTTCTCGTCTGGCAATGGTTCGTCAAGCAAAAGAATGTCGTGGGACAGTTCTGGCGGGAATTCGAAGTTGGGGCCGAGTAAGACCAACGTGCGGCCACTGTCGCGATATGGAGTTCTCAAATTCCATACAGCTTGAATAAACGACGCCCGATCACCGTACTCTCTTTGAAAAAACGCATGAGCGTTGAGCATAAAGAGAATCGGGTTGACAGGTTTGTTGGTGTCTGCGTTGTATGGGAATTGATTAGCGACTACCAGAGAGTCCACGGGGTTGACTACGTTGCTCGCTTCGGCTTTGTCAATAACGAGCTGCCCTGCATCCGACCGGGGGCGCATTCCCCTCACGACGTCCCACTGAATAATAGGAACGTCGGTGCCGTTTGAATTGACCATGGAACAGATGGTCTGCATGGTTAGCTCAGGGTCTAGTGTCTTAATCGCAATCAATGGCGTGCCGACCCTGCGAGCCGCCTTGAAGTGTTCGAGTAAATTCATTTCGTACTCCCTTCTATTTTGACAGATTTCATTGGCACGCATGACCACATAAAAGATCGCCAGCGATCGCCAGTCCATCCCTGCGATTTCAATTCACTCGCAGTTGCTACAATCAGATCCTCGCCATACTCCTGAGTCGTCAATTCCGGCTTGGTCAAGTCTCCCCAGCGATCCTCAACGAATTTGAAGTTGACTGGAGCTGCGAAGTCATAGCGAAGCATGTCGATAGGGAAAGTGCCCTTGCCGGAAACCTTCGCATAATGCACCCACTTCGCTTTGGGTGGATCATAGACATTGGCTACCAATAATTCTTGCACCTTCATCTTTTCCATAGTGGCTGGATCGTCGGGCACTCGACGGACCATGATCATTTCAACATCGCCTTCTATGAATGGCCGGCTGATTACCTGACCGAGATATCCATAGCCCTCTGCTTTCACTCTCACTAATTGATACGGTTTGAGTTGTTGTGTATTCATTTTTCTCCTTTTAGTCGCAGTCGCAGGACATTGACTCAAAATCTCCAACAATGCTTTCTACCAAATCACTGTTGTCGGCCTCTTCAGCTTCGAACTCATGCTCGAACTCCTCATGGCCCTTGGTGTGGCGATCGTCGCTCTTCGCCATGCCACAGGGGCCGCCAGAGCCATCGACGACCACACACTCTGCATCTTCATCCTCTGCGCCATCAGGCCAGTCAGCGTTGTCGATTGCCGAGTCAAGTTCGTCAATGAATGATTCGAGCGCATCCACTCGACCTTGCACTAACTCCCCATTCTGGCCGTTCTGAAATGACTCGGGCATGTTGTTGTAATTCTCGTCGAACTCATCCTTGAGAGACTCCGCATCCTCTTTGATTGACTCAAGGTTGGATTTGAAATCATCGAATTCTTGGTCGCTACGAAAATCGTCACAGCAGTCGCTTATGCGCTCATTGAGTTCATAGACTCGCCCGATCTGGCCCTGAGTCAATTCGCTGGCCCGGGGTGAGCAACCCGGAGCCATGCAGCGAAACTGTTTTGCCGAGTTGCGGAATTGCCACGACTTATATTGACTGCCGGGCTGAATCTGAATCCCACAATGCCCACATTTGTACTCACCTCGAGTACTCTTAGTCTTGATAACTATTCTAGCCATTTTTTTCTCCTCCTTTAGAAGTCCTTGGTGGCTTCTATGTAATTGTCAACGTCGGCCTGAGTGTAGTTGCCTTCGGTTTCTCCCATGGTCTGGTCAATCTTCCGCAAGGCCCGGCACTTTTCTTCAAGGCTGGCGGTGCCAGTCAGTAGTTGGTGGCATGCGTCGAAAATCGGCATGTCGTGGTAAGCGTTGCCATAAATGACAGCGGCTTCAATTGATTCGATGTTTGTCGGTATGACTCGTTCTGCTGGGCAGCTCATTTAGCTTTTCCTTTCTTGGCAGGTCTTGCCATCGAAAACCCATTTCCATCGGTAGCCGTCTTCACCCATCATGCGAATAAAACTACCGGGGCTGACAAACTTTGCGATCGTCTCGAACATTATGTTCTCTTGTCCGATCTTCTCTCCCGAGAATTCAATACCAACGACGTTGCCAGTCTCATCAATCTCGACTGGGTAGCGCCAGTCAGCAAAGGCATCCTGAATTCCGGGCCATTGATTTGGGTCAACATCATTCATCCAAGAAAACCATCTCCCATCTCTCTTTCCGCCAGACCACGACCCAGCGTGTGCTCGTTCGTCATTGGACCCATTACCAAGCGACTTGAGTGCTTCGAAAACCTGAGGCCTCAAGTCTGCTGGTATGAAAAACTTTTGATCGATCATGCGAATGTGGTATCCCATTTCATTTTCTCCTTTTGGCAGCAGCCGCTTTGCCAGCTGCAAAGATTTCATCGGCCTGAATGTTGATTGTTGCGGGGTGAACCTTAGTTCCCTCGCGCTGGTAGTGGACGGTCAGCATGTGGAAAATCATGCTGCGAGAGATTGTCCTCTCTTTATTGTCAGCCAGCAGCCAGCGACGCCCGGGTAAGTGCACCGGCTTTAAGAAACCGGCTTTGCCCATTTCGGCGATTGCTCGCTCTGCTTCAAATTCGGTTGGGTAGGATTTGTTAGACATAAAGTTTGTCGTTGACGTAGTCTCGTAATTCCAAAACTGCTCGCTCAGGAGTAAGCATGCTGTCCGAGTCGGTGCCGTCGTGAAGTTGCTCAAGTAGGAAGTCGTCAATGCCCTCACGAATGAGTTTGTAGAATGGACCCGCGATTGTTTGCTTAGGCTCTATGCCTGCGTCGTAAACCGCGGAGAGGGTTTTGAGTAGTGATCGTCGAGTCTCGCCAAAGCCGCCAGTGATGCCGAAGAATGCGAATGGGCAATTCTCTCTCATTTGTTTAATGAGATTGTCGTCGCTGGGCATGGGAAAAGTTTTGCGAATGAGTTGGTCTAAGTCGTTGGCTGCTGTCATTTTATCTCCCTTCATGGCTGAAATTATAATACGGCCATAATACAAATTGCAACTCGAAAAAAGTCGAGTCAATACTACCCGTAACTGATTGAAAATAAAGCGGAAAAAATACCTATTGACTTCTGCTAGGCATTCAAATTAGACTCGGCCCAGTGAGAAATGCTAATAATAATAGACCTGTTATGGTTAGGCCCAAGGGCCGGCTGCTACTCTATTTAAGACAAAAGCGCCGCATGCCAGAGCCTAACGATTATCGATGCCCCACTCAAAGGGAAGTTGAAGATACAGCGGGTATTCCCGAACGCCGATTATCGTTTTATGAGAATGACAAACGGCCGTACTTGGCTCCTCTGGATCACATGATTGCCCTTGCGTCTTATTATGAGATGCCAGTCAGAGAGTTAATAGAACCAGAGAGCCTTGACCAGTGCAAGACTCTAACCAAGTTCCTACTGACCACTCTTGATTTCACCGACGAGGAATTAGCCAGATGTCAGACATAGCAGAGAAAATCGAAGTAGAAGTGACTGGCAAAGTCATCGGGTTCCGATTCAAAGATGAAGATATCATGATGCCCGTGCCAGACTCGTTCTTGATGCAGAGATATCATCAAATGAGAATTGCAAGCAGCGGCTTCATCTATCTATTAAAGACCCAGAAAAATACTACAAGGGATTTTTGAAACCGTCGAGTGACCGAGACGAGCTACGCTCTTCGAATGCGCACGGAGAACAAACTGGCTCACACTAACTAGATCGCTCGACGATTTCAAAATGGCAATCACCCCTGAAGAAAGAGAAGCGAGAAAATCCGGGCTTGGCAGTTCAGACATTGCCCGCATAATGTGTGGGCACTCTGTCGACGTGGCTCTGGAAAAATTAGCCTCGGAAGATGACGACTATGAGTCTGTCAATCTTGACGACGCATGGGAAATCCGCATCGGCAAAATAGCAGAGCCGTTGATTTTATCAGCTTATGAAAAAAGAATGGGCTGCGAACTAGAGAAGTCACCGCCTCGAGTCACCCACCCAGAATATCCCTACATCTTCTGTCACCTTGATAGCCGCTGGCCCGGAGTCAGAACAGTTGAAGCCAAAACCTGCGGCCACTATCGCATCGGTGAGTTCGGGGATGCTGGTACTGACCAAGTGCCTGATTACGAGCTCTGGCAGGCTCATGTATTCAATGCTTGCGAGAATACAAACGAGACTGACATAGCAGTTTGCTTCGTTACTATGGAAGCCACCCGGGCTTTGATTCTACGAGAGCGCCCGCCGATTCATATCTACAAAGTACAACGAGATTTCGAACTAGAGGCCATGTTAATTCGCAAGGCCACTATGGTCTGGGAATACATACAAGCCGGATGCACTCCGCCGCCGGAAAATCTTGAGGACGTCAAGCGATTGTACCGCAGAGGCGTAGTAACAAAGACAGCTCAGGCTACCGAGGAGTTGTACGATCACTATCTAAACCTGATAGATGTAAATGATAAAATCAGCGACCTCGAGAAAAAGAAACGTGACGAGCAGATGATTCTGCAATCATTCATGAAGGATGCCGGGGAGTTGAGGTACGGCGATCGTCTGTTGGCAACATGGAAGAATGATCGCGACGGAGAAAAACTCGACATGGAAACGCTCATGAATGACTATGAGGAAGTCTACAAAGATTGTCTGGTTCCCAAGCGAGGGGCCAGAAAATTTCTACCGAAGAAACCAAAGGAGCGAGATAGATGAGTAACGAGACAGTCAAACAGGACGCAATGGTTAAAATGGCGTCTGAACAAATCGCAGCGCCCGCTGCTGGTACAGAGATTGCTACCACTGCAGCTGCCGCTGAAACCGCAGCCATGATTCAAGCCCGGTATATCATGGCAATCAAGGCGCCCCGGAATATTGAGCAGGTACGGCTCGACCTATTAAAGGAGTGCAGCAGACCATCGTTCGCTCTAGTAGATGAGAAGGGCCAGTCGAGTGCTCTGTACCGCAAGCCTGTTGGCTGGGACCCGGACACCAGACAGCAGACCTTCGTTGAGGGATTGGGAATCCGGTTTGCTGAAGTTGCCATGCGGTGTATGAAAAATCTGATGGCAGAGTCATTCACTGTACAAGAGAATGACAACCACCGAGTTATCCGGGTTATCGTGATTGACCTCGAGTCAAACATTTCGTATGCTAAATCAATTACCCTAGCAAAAACAGTCGAGCGTAAAAATCCTAGACGAGGGGCGATCATTATTGGTCAGCGCACAAACTCTCAAGGAGAAACTACATTCACAGTTAAGGCTACTGACGACGACCTCGCCACTAAGGAAGCTGCTCAGATTTCAAAGGCAGTAAGAACGCTTATCCTCAGAATGGTGCCCGGTGACCTACAGGATGAGTGTGAGCAGAAAATCAGAGATGTGCGTGCCGGCAAGATTACAGAGGACCCGGACGCAGCCAAGCGGAAAATCATCGACGGCATGGCTCTTCAGAACGTCAGCGTCGTTCAGTTAGAAGAATTCCTTGGGCATCCTGTTGAAGAATGCTCGCCTCAGGAGATTCTGAATCTGCAGGCGCTGTACGGGGCAATTCGCGATGGCGAAACCACGTGGGCTGAGATAAGCGACAATGTAGAAGCCGCAAAGAAAAAGAGGCCAGAACAAAAGGTCAGTGGAGACCCAACAAAGGGTAGCGCTGCTGCGAGTGAGCGAGCCAAGGCCGCGGAAGAAAAACAAGCAGCCACTCAAGCAGCCACCAAGCCGGTTCAACCAAAATCGAAACCAACGCTCGTTCCTCCTCCTCCTGCGAAGGAAGAAAAGTCAGCAGTGTTTTGTATCAGCTGCGGAGTCACTGATGAGCCAATGGTTCAAACAGAGGCTGGGCCGATGTGCAAAAACTGCGCACCCAAACCGGAGCCAAAGACTGAACCGAAACCTGCTCCAAAGCCGGCAGCATCAGCCCCGGCTAAACCAGTAGCCAAACCTGTAAAGGACATGCCGTGGATGAAGAAGCCTGCTGCTCCGGCCCCTACCACAGAGGACGAACTTGAGTTGCCGCTTGCCGGTAATGAAGAGGACGAAGACGAGATAGAGCGAGTCTCTCCTAAGATGAAAGAAATCAAGGGAGTGAAGATGCCTCAGTACGCTGACCGGGCTGGCGATGACGTACCTTGGGATCAGGAGCAATACGATGCGGCTGTTGCTGCGTTCTCAGAAATTCCCGGCAGTAAGGGTGAAGCCCAGATGGTGATGTCGATAAACCAGTGGATCGGTTTACCGGTGCAGGAAATCAACGCTGCTACTCTTGAAGCGTTGACTCTCGCATTCACCACATTCGCTAATGAGAAGAAAGCCCAGCAATGAAGTTGACCCAACTAAGTCTGGACCTCGACGAGCAGCTCGACTCTATGCAGCGAGCTGCTCACGGGCCTAGACTTGGCATAATCTTTAACGCCCAGCCACCGACCGGGGACGAGCTGAAAGAAGATGGGATAGCGAAAGTATCCTCAAAAGAAGCCTCTCGTCACTACCGGAATGGACTCGTCGAAACACTGAAATGCTTCCCAGTGGGGTCTCACATAACTTCAGAGCAACTAACAGGCATCTACGGTAGGCCGCCCGAAGGCGTCAGTGTTAATGCAGTTGGGGCCGCAATCAACTTTATGGCTAAGCGAGGAATGATTTGTAAAACAGGGCGCATGCTTAAACCCGGGCGCAAGGAACGTCATTCCAATTTAATACCTGAATGGGAGGTACGACACTACTAATGGAATTCGCTATCGCAAAATCTGTTCTTCAAGAAGAGATGGGCAAGCTGACAGGAATAATCGAAAAGAAGCCAACTATTCCTATTCTCGGGTTCATCAAGGTCGAAACTACTGACGCTGGGCTGCGGCTGAGCGCCACAGACATGGAGTCATGGATTTTCTCGGAAGTGTCCAGCAAGCAGTTAGCTGTCACTCAACCCGGAGTCATGATGATACCGGCAAAGCAAATGTCCGACTTAGTAAGGCTGGCCCCAGACGGCCCCATCAAAGTAACTCTTGACAACAACGGTTGGATTCGAGTGCTTGCGAAGAACTGCAACTTCCGCATTCCCTCTGTTGCTCCAGACGGCTTTCCTGACCCGCCATCGTGGGAACATGTTACGTGGCTAGAGTTGCCAAGCAAAACAGTCAAGACCATCTTGCCAATGGTAAAGAACATGATGGCTCAGGACGACAGCCGGCTGAATCTTCGTGGTATCAAATTGGAAATAGTAGATGGGCAACTAACTATGGTGGCCACCGACGGTCACCGCATAATCGTTGGTTCATCTCAGCTCGACGGCATGATGCTGGACGACATTACAGTTCTGCTGCCTGCTCAGGGAATCGACGAATTAGTGAAGTTGATTCCTGATGACGGAAACATCAGCATCGCCTTCGACGACGACAATCTATTTTTCTCCTTGGGGACGAGAATCCTTACTACTCGGTTATTGGCTGTCAAGTTCCCGGGTTACAAGGCAGCATTCGGTAATATAAAGTATTGTGATCTGTCATGCTCATTCAAGGCCGATTACTTGAGTCAGGCAGTCAAGCGAGCTATGTTATGCGCGGACAGGGAGAAGGGTGATTCAGCCGCAATATCTCTGTTGTTTGAGTCCGGGAAGTTAAAACTGAATGCTGCGTCTGCCGAGTTGGGTGAAGCCAATAACATTCTAGAGAGCAACTTCAGCGGCGACGATCCATTCAAGGTCTATTTCAACGGGAAATATTTGTTGGACTTCCTTGACCCGGCCGGCTCCGAAACGGTGGGAATCCAATTCAAGGACACCAATAGCCAAGCATACTTAACGAGTGAACGAGATGGATGTTCATTCTTTTACTGCTGCATGCCAATGCGTGGATGAAGTGTCACTATGTTTTAAATCCCCGAGGGGGATTCATTGCTGAGCATACAGAACCCTTTTGTCGACGATGCATTCACAGGTACGCAACGCCTAAAAGAGTTCGCTACCACGTCTATATTCAATACTGGTGTGGTCATGTATGTGTGTATTGCAGAGACGAGCTCGCAATCAAACATAAATACGAGCGAGTGGAAGTAAAACCAATCGGCCCTTGGAATTTACCGAGAGCGCCTAAACCTTGGGAGAGTATAAAATGATAATCGTAGAACTTGCTGTCAGGTGCAAAACCTGCAAAACAGAACTGGCTGCTTTAATCTCAGCAGAGGTATCTGGTGGTCCTCAAGAGATACTCGTAGAACCATGTGAGAAGTGTGTCGATAACGCAGCTGAAGTAAAGACTGCATTGGACTCATCAGCCAGAAGAGACGACCCGCCCGAAGACGATGAAGTAAAAATCGACTTGGTGGTAAATCGTGATCGTCAGGTGATTTCAGTGACCGACCGAGCCAAATACTAAATGTATCAGCCCGCAATCATACTTGACGAGTACGAGGATAGTGCTACCAGATGGACTCCTCCTCGTCCTGAAGACTTGCCAACGCTGGAAGGCGTTAGTCGCATCTCAATGGATACTGAGAATAGTGGCAAGAACGCCTTCGATGACTTCGTATGTGGAGTGTCGATTGGCTGGCGAGACCCCGAGAATCTTGCAGCGAAATCTCTCTACGCTCCTGTTGGCCACATCGAAGGCAATATGGATCCTGAAATCGTCAAGATGTGGATGGAGTATGTTTTGCCGGGTAAGGAAATCGTTTTTGCAAATGGTAAGTACGATATTCAGATCATGCGCACCGGGCTGAAGAAAAAGTTTGGTATTGACCTCGAGGCTCTGGGTTGTAAAGTTCGTGATGTAGCATTCCCTGCGGCTCTGTTGGACGACAGCCCGTTTGCTGATTTAAGCCTTGACGCAATTGGCATTAAGTACGTTGGCAGAGGCAAGGAGAGATTCCCCGGGGACATTGACAAAATGGCTAGCTACCCGAGTTGGATGGCTGGGCCTTATGCCGAGGGTGACTCGTTGATCACTCTTGAAGCAGACGAGAACATGGAGCCGTTCATCCGACAAGAAGGTTTGGAAAATGTCCTTGAGTTGGAAAATAGTCTCATCTATGCTGTCTGTGAGATTGAGCGCAATGGCTGCCGGGTGCATCGACCAAAACTGGAGCAATGGAGAACCGAAGTAAGAACAGACTATGAGAAAATCCTACGAGAAATCTTTCAACTGACCGGCTTCCGTGTTGACCCCGGGACCGTCGACTCGATGATGAAGCTGTTTAGTTTTCTTGGCCTTGAGCCACCCCGGAAAAAACAGAAACGCAAGACAAAAGGCAAAGGTAAGAACAAAGAACAACCAGAAGAGGATGAGGAAGAAAATAATCAAAAACGCACCTTCGAAGTTGAGGAGTTATTATCGTTTAATCACCCCATCTTCAATTTAGTTGTTGATGCCAGACGGCAGCAAAGTTTACTGTCGAGATTTCTAGATAAGTACTATGAAGCTCTTACGTGGGGGCACCAGAACGGCAATGATTTGTTAAGAGCGTCATTCCATCAATGTAAGAACAATTTGGAAGCGCTCAAAAAGAAAGAGAAGGCTAAGGGCACCGGCTGGGGACGCTTTAGCAGCAGCGGTGGAGGAGATCTCAAGAGTGGTTATTCATTTAATGCTCAACAAGTCATTCGAGCAGACAAGCAAGAAGCAGAACTGGGCGATGCTCACATAATTCGAGAATTGTTTATACCAGACGACGGCATGGAATACTTCAGCGCAGATATGAAGCAGGTTGAATATAGAATCTATGCCGCATTGGCAGGAGCCAAGACCGTCATCAAGGCTTACCGAGAGGACGCCAATACTGACTACCATGCTTTGCTACACGATCGTATCCGACCCTACAAACCACATATTCAGCGCACCATTGTTAAGAATGTCAGTTTCGCTTATGCGTACAACTCTAGTCCTCAGACGTTGGCAGCCACCGCAGGAGTCACAATTAAAGAGGCAGAAGAGATATATGAATTTTGTAAACAGTTGATGCCAGAGCGAGACGGGTTCATAAAGAAATGCGCTCATGATGCCGAGCATAAAGGATACGTGGCTACCATCATGGGAAGGCGGGCGCGGTTCAAGCCTAGCGATCCCTTTTACAGAGCGGTTAGTCGCATAGTACAGGGCAGTGCAGCCGATATATTTAAACTGGCCCTGAGAGACCTATACCGGGAGAGAAAAACTCTAGGCATACACAAACTACGTCAGGTTGTGCAC
>AP72_2010_repI_A001DRAFT_1000061_pt1 | contig 21109 bp, 28 predicted proteins | sample AmaPasrepliIA001_FD_9535 | JGI IMG/M metagenome (IMG submission 9535)
ATTGAAGGATCGAGGATGCCCGTGGGGCAGGCCGATCCCGATGCTGTGGAATTTGCTAAATTGGCTGGCGAATTTCTAGTGGTAGAAGAAAAGATGGACGGCAGTGGAGTGAGTGTCTCCCTGGACCATGACCTAAACTTACGGGTTTACCATCGAGGTTCCCCGGCCAATTCAAGGGAGTTTATTCAGCTCCGAATGTGGGTAGCTACCTACCAAGACCGACTGTATGACCTGTTGGAAGACAGGTACGAGCTATTCGGTGAGTGGATGTACCATAAGCATACACTCTACTACGATCAGCTACCAAGCTTCTTCCTGGAGTCGGATGTCTACGACAGCCTACATGGTATCTGGCTGTCCACCTATGCTCGTATGGCCTTGCTCAAGGAGCATGACTACATTGTCTCTGTCCCAGTGATAGCAAGTCTCAAGCCATCATCGCTTGAACAGGTCACCTCGTTGATAGGTAAGCCCCGTTACCAGTCGGATAAATGGCTGGAATCCTTGACTTCTGCTTGTAAACAAGGTAAGATATCGTTGGAGGAGGCTCTATCCCAAACTGACCAATCAGGGCTCATGGAGGGGTTATACATCAAGCATGAAGCGGACAGGCACGTCATTGGTCGTTATAAGTATGTCCGCCACGGCTTCTTGCAGACCATTCTCGACTCTGACTCACATGTAAGGGACAGGGTTCCTATTCCAAACAGAAAGGCGCACTCGTTATGACTCTGATAGGTGGAATCGTACTACTCATCATCATAGGTCTCCTGTGGGCTCTCTTCGTGGAGGGGTGGCTCTGGAAGATCATCCTCTTTTTTGCCGGCTGGGTTGGCATATGGTGGGCACTCGGCCACTACGTACCCGAATCGGCAGCTACTACAAAAATTTTCGATGCCGATGTTAGCTGGGCCGCGGTGGTTGCCACTGGCATCTGCATCATGGCTCTCCTAACGACTAAAGTTAAGAATTAATGTATTGTCCAAATTGTGGTGAGCACTGGACAGATTGTATCTGTATTCCTTGGTGTTGGAAGCACGACTCTTCAATACCCTGTCGAGGGTGCGCCCGAGAAGAGCAAATCAGACTTGAAAAAGAAGAGCTATTAAAACCTTTTCTTATTCCCTGGTATATTGGATTGATTAATTTGTTATCATTAATTTGACATTTATCCCGAGAGGTTAAATGTCAAGTATTTTGAAGCCAGGGTATGTCCGTTGGGATGGATTGAAATATGTCCTAGATCCAGGCGTTGAAATTGTGGGTCCAGAAGGACCAGTTGGTCCCCAGGGTCCTCCTGGTATTGCTGCCGGTCCCGCGGGAGGTGATCTCGGCGGAGATTACCCAAACCCAAGGGTTATAGGACTACAAGGCAATCCAATTCTCAACGTTCTTCCTAGCAATAACCAAGTGCTGGAATGGAACGGAGCTGAGTGGCAGCCTGCGGACCTTCCCACTATCCCTAGCAGTTTGCCTCCTGATGGACCTGCTGGTGGTGATTTGAGTGGAAGCTATCCAAACCCTACGGTCATTTCCGCAGGTGGTCATCCTATTATTACTATTGCTACCAGTGCTGGTGGTGATTTAACTGGTGTTTACCCCAACCCTACCATTGCTAAATTGCAAGGCGTTGTGCTTCCTGCACCATCTGGTAGCGATACTGTTTTAACCTTTAATGCAGGGTCCCTAAGCTGGGCTGCGGCTGCTGGTGGTCTGGATGTTCAATTGAACAGCACAGACTATGGCACCGTTAGCGTCTTACGTTTGCTGGGTGGTCAATCTGACCCACTCAATCCAGACTGGACACCAATACCACAACAGGTGCAGGTAGTTTCTGGAACACCTTATACCTTCCCGTCCAATACAACCAGTCAAGTTCAAATTGCCTATTGCCAGACTTCTGGTGGTGCAACTACTGTTACATTTTGTGACCCAACTGCCACAGGATATGGTGGAAACTTTCAACAATTCAGTGGTTTCACGGGTTCTGGCTATTGGCTCAGAGTAGTTGATGACCAAAACAGTGCTGCTACTCACAATATTACCGTCAACGCTCAGGTCGGCCATACTTTAGAAGATCCAAACTCACCAGGTACTTTTAGCTCTTCCATAACGCTAAGTAAGAACAGTGCTGCTGTTACTTGGGAATGGGACGCCTCTAAATGGAAGATTGTTAGCTCTTTCTACGCTACGAGCAGCTTTACAGCGGGCGGGGACTTATCAGGTACCAGTAGTAGCCAACAAGTTGTAAGTATAACTGGAACTGGCACTAATAGTTATAGTGGTAGCGGTGCTAGTATCAATATCGCCCCTACTGAAACTATTCTGGCATCTGGTACTAACTTTCACGTAGATAGCTTTGTACTTAATTCCACTTTGGTTGGTACCGGCGCTTTCCAAAATTTGTTTACTTTTAACACGGTAACTGGCCAGATATATACTGATGCTAGCATCGATTGGCACGTTTCCATTCTTGGAGTAGATAGCGCTAATACCGCTGGCGTTTATCGTGCCGACCTTACTTTTACTACGATAGTATCAGGCAGTTCATTGAATAACATTTTACAATCTGGTAATCCTCAGAATGAAAGGAAGCAGGCTCCTTTAGCCGCAGCTACCTCCCAGGTAACTAACTCTGGGCAGCAACTTCAAATTCAAGTAAGCGTGACCAACGGTGTTACAGTTAAGTGGTCTATGATCGCTCAATTACAGTATAGGTTGTAATATGGCACCAATGGGAATGGCCCTCAAACAGCGTGTTGGTTTCGCAGACAGCCCCAATGTATGGGTATTGGGAACTAACTCAAGCGGTCAATCACAGATTTATGTTCTTGATCCAACAACTCTTGCCACAGTTAGAACTATCACTCCATATCTGTCTGGTTCGGGAATGACATTTAGAGGTGTTGTACCATATGGCAATTTTGTGTATGTTTCCGAAAGCAATGGCAGCAGTGGTATGGTTAATGTCTATAGAAGAGATGGCATTAACCTTTATCAAAATTTGAGTGGTGGCCCAAACCAAGGCGACTGTGGAATGCTGTCTGGTACAATTTCAGGAAGCCAAATTGTACAGTTTGGTGGTGGTTCGGGTGGCTCGGCATTTAACACTGGCACATTAACCAATCAAGGTAGTGTCGGCGGTTTTGATGAAGTTTCGGTCTATGATGCAGGAACAAACCTAATATTCTCATACTTTAAAAGTTCTGGTAGTATTTACAACGTCTACCAACAATGGAGCCCTGTCGGTGCAGCAACCAATTACGGTGCTGTTTGGACTCCACCTGCGGCATTTCCATCTTTGCATATGTTTCAGGCTTCTTACAATAACTACACTCCTAACGTTGTTTCAATGCCTCCAGCGGTCAATGTAGGCGGAACGATCTATTGGGTCGGGCGCGGACAGGGATATGCTGACACCCAATCATTCCCGCCAGCATACGATGGTGATGGCATTATCAATTTGATGGCTAAGTTCGATCCTAGCACCTTCAACACGACCGTATTTGCAAATCCCACCCATGGAAATGGTCAGCCAAACAATACATCTAATTCTACCAGTGGCCAAATCATGAACTCTGGTATCTGCTATAATTCAGATAACAACACTATCTATGTTAGCTATCCTTGTGCAGATAAAGTGGCCTTTGCCAATGGGCGAGTTGATTCTATTACCCCTGGCGCAACTACTGCTTCTACTGTAATCAGCAGTCTAAACTTTGATAATACTACTACGATGGCATCATGCGCTTCAGCGGGAAATGTTTTGTGGTTCTGTGATGGTGTAGGAAAGGTCCAGCGCGTGGATCTTACTGGACCGACTATTACGGCTACTGTAACTCTTTTGCCTGCTGGTGGTAACGTTAACCCGCACTACACCAATTTAGCGGGTGGTATTTGGTACACTAGATAAAGTAAATTAAGGATTAAAAATGAAGAAGTACATCAATGGAAACGGCTTCCTAACGGAAGACGGAAGGGCGGCTCTGTCCCCACTACAAAAAGCACTGAATCAGGCAATCAGAGAATTTGGACCTGAATCAGAATCAGAGCTACGCACGCTCGGTGCAGTTCTCTCTAAGATGGTTGGGGATACGATTACCGATCGAATCCAAACCACCAAAGAGCTAGAGGCTAAGCTTGACGCTATGTCTGATGAGCAGTTCAATGCTTTCATGACGGCCAAGTATGGTCAGAACTGGCAATTCGTCACCTGCACTCCCGAAGAGGGAAAGCGCAGTCTCAAGGGCTTCCGAGAAAAGATGGAAGCTACTATGGAAGACATTCGCAAGAATTATCGAATCCAGCATCATGGATTTAACCCACGTCGAAAGTAAAGTTAATGCTGTTAGTACAGGAATATCTATTGACCCATACGTTTGGAGATTTGGCTCGTGAACATGGCGTCTATGCCTCGTTCTCACAGTCAGGACATAAGTTCTCCCTAAACTATGATCAGATTGAAGCAAAAGAATCAGACCCATTGGCACAAGAATGCCGAGGGCTAGTCTTGGCTCAAGAAGATGGTTTACCTGTATTCGCAACTGGAACGACGGGTCCTGATGGTAAGGAAGTTTCTACTCGAGACCTTACTTGCCCAGGTAAGACCGTTATACTTGCCTATCCGATGAGGCGTTTCTTCAATCATGGTCAAGGTTCGGCTGCTCAGATCGATTGGTCTGATCCAAAGCTAGCTGTCTTGGAAAAGTTGGACGGTACACTGTGCATTGTCTATTTCGACAAGTTTACTAACCAGTGGTGTGTCGCAACCCGCTCGGTTCCTGAAGCTGACTTGTTGATGGACAACGGATTGTTTACTTTCCGTACGCTGTTTGAAAAAGCGGTTAAGGACACGCTTGGTTTTGAATGGGCTGAGTTTACTCAGTATCTAAGTCCTATGCACACGTACTGTTTTGAATTGACAACTCCTTACAATAGGATTGTTGTTGATTACAAAGAGTGTCGTATTACGCTGTTGTCTCTTAGGAACATGAGAACTCTGGAAGAAAGAGATCCTGCTCAGGATACTATCTCTTCCATATTCCCAATTGTCCAGGCACACACGTACACGTCTGTGTCTGAACTTTTGGATTGGGTTTCTTCATTGAATCCTCTGGAACACGAAGGTGTAGTGGTTCGTGACGGTAACTTCAACCGAATCAAGGTGAAGAATGCTGCTTACGTAGCCTACAACAAGCTACATGATCGATTGGGTTCTTCGGAACGTAATCTAATGGAATTCATCCTGCTCGAAACGGATGACGATATCCTATCAGCTTTGGCACCAGAAATTGGTCAGAATATGACAAAGCTCAAGACTGGTCTACAAAAGGTCATTACATCTCATGACGAATGGTACCGCAAGGTCCGTTCGCTCATGGAACTGAGTGGACTTTCTGACAAGAAGAGCTTTGCTTTATCAGTGGGTGAATTGAATAAGATTCACGGCAACAAAGTCTGGTCGGCTCCATTCTTTCAGATGTTCGATGGTAAGGCTTCTTCTATGAAGGACTTTATTATGAAAAACAAGAAGGAAGGCACTTGGGGCGACAGCTTTATCGATAAGCTTTTGGAATTATCGAAAAATTCCAATCCTTAAGGAAAGGGCCTGGTTAGTGAAAACTGACCAGGCTTTTTCTTTGCCTGGTGATTTTGATATATAATAGGTATGAACAAATACCTGTTTGAAAGTGATTATAGCGGGGATATCCTTAGATGGATGAAGGCGTTAGATGAACGTCAGATGAAAAAGAATCCCTATAGCAAAGATGCAAGTGGCTATAATCCAGAAGACTTAGAAAAATTACAAAACGAAATAATAGAATCGGGCGACACATCTTTCGCATATTTCTTTGCTACCGAGTTTAGATATTATAAACCTCATAGAATGCAAAAAGTGATTCTCGATGAGAAAGACCCCAAGTACGCTTTCTTATTCGCCCAGACGGTTCAGAATTGTGATATCAAGGCTCTCCAGTCGGTTATCGTCGATTCTAGAAAAATCAAATACATTACCAAATTCGCCTGCTTCGTCAAGCAAGCCGATCTCAAACCGCTTGAATCTATCATTCTTAAATCCAAGAACGTCAAATATGCTCATATGTATCTCAAGCACGTCAAGAGCGCCAATGTGGAAAAATTCAAGGAAGTCATCCTTGCCTCCAAGAAACCGAGATATCTCTTCGAACTAGCGAAGCACACCAAGAACCTAAATGATTTAGCTGCCATTGAAGATTTGATAATCGAAGCCACCTCTTTCACTTATATGCGCCTGATGGCTGAGAAGGTTAAACTGGCCAACGTAGATAAGCTAGAGCAGGCAGTCCTAGATACTGAGAATGGCCCAGAGATTAAGAAGTTCGCTAAATATGTCAGGCGATCTAAAATGAAGAAATTCTTATTAGTCGTGTAATCGTTTTGGATCACAACCATATATCTTACAGAAATTATCTAAATCTGTATTAGTAATGTGATCAGCCCCATAATTAATATTTGGGTACATGAGCGTTCCAATGCCATCGATGCCTTCGTTATGCTCCAGGCCCAATGAATGTCCTAATTCGTGCAGGACAACAGCTTCCATGTCATCTGACGGAATTCTATTCTCTACCAAACCAATATAAGCAATTCCTCGATTGCCATTGAAAAATCCAAGCGTACTATAGTCATTTCCATTATCTAAGATCATGATTTCTGGATAGTCGGGAGTAACATCAAGGATGAGGATGGCATCTAATGGATTAATCCCTTGTGCTGGTAATCGCTTGACATCGAAAGTAACCAGACCTTTGGTGGCAACATTCCATTCAGTAGCAGCCTCTATTACGTAATCCATGCTATCTTCTGACATGTAGCGGTCCAAGTATAGAGTTCTATGAATTGTTCCTGGATGTTCTTTAGGATGATATAAGATAGGAACTGCAAAGATGAACAGACCTATTAACAACATCATGGTGATCAGGGAGTGCATAAATACTTGGCGCATGTAATCTCCTATAACTGTCAGTTGGCTTTCCTGTTGTCAAAGGCTGTCTTGACAATTTGGTCGAATTTTTCGGGATGCGCTAGAGCTTGCGCCGCATCACTCCTGACATTAGGATTGTACTGCTTGAATGACCCGCCATGTCCAATGTAAAGATGACATTCCTTTTTACTCATACATAGAGTAATCAAATTAGTTGGATCTAATTCTTTGGCTGGATCTAGATGAAATGGCATACAGTGATGAACATTAAGATTGCTCTTACCTCCACAAGCTGCGCAAGTGGGATTGGCTGCTAAGAAATGATGTTCAACTGTGGGCCATTTGTCAGAGCGCTTAGCTGATACTCCAACATCTCTTAGTGAATGCTTAATTAAGTTAATGCCGTGCTTGATGGTCTTAATCATACAAATATACGAGAATAATCATGGAATCGCCCAAATACAATAGAACTTTTCATCTCCCCTGGAGTCCAGGCGGAACCAATGACGACAAGCGAGCTGTGTCAGTTGATCACCTAATTGGGGCGCCTATTGTTATTACAGAGAAAATGGATGGTTCCAATACCTCGTTGGAAACTGAAGGATGTTTTGCCCGTACCCACTCTGGACCACCGGCTCATGCATCGTTTGATGGATTGAAGGCGCTACATGCCTCAATCAAATACAAAATACCCGATTACATGCAGTTGTTTGGTGAATGGTGTTATGCGCGTCATTCTATTGAGTACAATGCATTGCCAGGTTATTTCTTATTATTCAATGCTAGAAATCTTACTCTAGCTAGCCCATTCTGGGCCTCATGGGAAGAGGTAGAGCTTTGGGCAGAAGAAATTGGAGTGCCTACTGTTCCTGTACTATTTGAGGGAACCGTAAAGGACGAAAAAGAATTAAAAGAGAAAACAGAATTTTTGATGAAACAACCATCCATGTGTGGTGGTATAAGAGAGGGCGTCGTAGTCAGGGTAGCTGATTCCTTCTATGATTCTGATTTTTCTGAGTGTGTTATGAAATGTGTAAGAGCCAACCATGTTCAGACCTCAGAGCATTGGAAAGACCAGGAAATCATTAAGAATAAGCTAAAGGTATAAATTGAGGCCCTTGACGCAGCCTGGTATGTGCGTTATATTATGGGAATAACGTAACATGGAATGTACGAGGGGAATACAAAAGGATAACTTTATGGGTTTACGTAGATTTCACTTCGAAAGATTGGAAGATGCGTCCGGTGTTAGTGGTTGTGGTAAAGTAGCTGAAGGTTGTTTGTTTACAGACACAGGTGAAGCAGTTGTTCACTGGCTAGGAAACCACGGCAGTATCAACGTCTATCATTCGATTGATGACATAATTTATGTACATGGTCATGAGGGCCGTACTAGAATTGTTTTTGATGATCCTGCGGATAGCGGTAAGAAAGAAGAAGTAAAGAAGGATGGAGACTAAGCGCACTATAATCATCGGTGATATCCACGGTTGTTTGGATGAGTTCAAAGAGCTTCTAGGAAAGTTGAAGTACGATAAGGCCGAAGACAGACTCATCCTTTTAGGCGATCTTGTTGATCGCGGGCCAGATTCAGTAGGCGTTGTGAAGTATGCTCGTAAGTTGGGAGCGGAATGTGTGATGGGCAACCACGAATACAAGTTCGTCAAGTGGTTTAGGGCTCAAGGGTCGCGCATGGCCGAATTTCACGACAGCCAACGATTTTACACTCAGTTCTCGGAAGAGGACATTAACTACATTATGAACATGCCAACTTACATCAAGTTGGATAACGTATTGGTGGTACATGCCGGGTTGAAGCCCGGCATTCCTATTTCTGCACAGTCTAAAGAAGACTTGATGTACTTACGTTATACTGACGAACAACGAAGGTTCGTTAGTTTGAAAAAGATTAACAAGCTTGGAAGTAAAGAAGCTGCGGGCGCTCACTTCTGGACTGAATACTGGACTGGGCCAGAATCAGTAGTGTACGGGCACAACGTACATTCGCAAGAAGATCCGCTTATTGAAGAAGTGATCCCCGGTGTTATGTGTTATGGTTTGGATACTGGCTGCTGTTTCGGTGGCAGGCTAACTGCTCTGGTTTTAGAGACTAAAGAGATTGTTCAGGTCCAAGCAAAGCGGACATATTACAAATCATCATTCGAGGTCAGATGACTTACTCTCAAAACGAACTCAAAGCCCTTTCTCAAGACAACCCAAAAGAACTAGCACGAATACTAATCAGCCCCAATGCCGACATACACACGTTGACATTTGGGGCTGAAGTTTTAGGAGACACCAAGGATGAGCAAGTTGCTCTCCCGGCTTTCCGACAACTTCTCAAGCACGTCAACGCCATCGTTAGAGAAGGCGCCATGATGGGCTTGTCCTCCTTTTACATGGAAAAGAAGCCACCCCAGGACGTTATAGATAGATTACGGGTTATGGCGAAGTCTGACCCATCGCCAAGCAATAAGGAGTTCGCCCAAACTATCTTGGACGAATTTGTAAAGTTACCATGAAAGAACGCAAAACTGATTTATTCGAAACCATCTATGAAGATGGGGTTGATGCCATTTGTATTACTACAAATGGTCAGTGGACCACTGATGGCCGAGCTGCCATGGGTGGAGGTTGCGCAGGTGTTTGCGCCAAACGTTGGCCTCAAACAGCCATGAGGCTTGGATGGCTTCTCAAAGAGTTTCGACAAAACGTCCCGCTCATTATTGGAGCGGTAGATGCAGACGGTAACCATATTGAGGTTACACCCCAGCTTGTAATGAATAAAGAGTACAAGTGTCTAATTTTTAGCTTTCCAACTATCGATAATTTGATGGATGGAGCCAAATTAGATTTGATTAAGAGATCGGCTGAAAAGATGGTGCAGTCGGCCGATAAGTACGACTTGAAAAACATAATGGTTCCGCGCCCTGGAGCAGGGATTGGCGGGCTTGACTGGAATGATGTCAAAACAGTATTAGCTCCAATTTTGGATGACAGATTCACCATTGTTTCGTTTGAACATGAGGCTCCCTAAGATATAGATAGGGAGAATGTCAAGAGCACGCCTAATCACCGAAACAGTTAAGGAACTCGAATACACTTTAGCCAAACAAAAAGCCGTCATGGCTCAATTCCCTGACGCTAAAGTTCATTACTATCTGGGATTTACTTCTAAGTCCGTCAATCAAAACTATACCAAGTTTGAGTTTGAGAAAAGATATCACGGACTATACGTATTACCGTATTGCGAAGTAAAATTTACTTGGGATGGTAAAGAAGAAATAATCAAGATTCATTCAGCTCCAAGAGCGAATAGACTTGTTTATCTAACCTGGAGGCGCACTCCGACTGGCAAACGTATTATGAAGTTTGCTAGAGTCGCCATCAATATGAAGAACAATGCTTTCAAGGAAGACATGCTCAATGCATGTCGAGCTGAAATCATGACCTTCATTAAGGACAATCCTGGTTATCATATGGATGATAAACATCTAGAACCTCGACTGAAGAAGCTTTTGATATTCACCTAAAGGTAAAATGAAATTACTCAAATGCAAATTATGCTTAGGTGAAGTGGATATTATTGGAAATGAACGTTCCAATAAGAAGACGACCAAATGTCGTAAATGTGGCTTCACCAACGACACGGAGACCCCAAAGGGACCGGAGGTCGTTATTATCCGTAAGAGGCCGCAGTGAAGAAGTTTTCTCTCAAAGATATGACCCGTGGTTGGTTCGTGGGGTATTTCCAACCTACCGCCTACAAAACTTTTGCCTGTGAAGTGGGTGTCAAACGATACTCCGCAGGAGATTACGAAGCCGCCCATCATCATAAGTTAGCGACAGAAATTACTGTCATTATCTCTGGTGAAGTCGAGATGAATGGCGTCAAGTACGTAGCCGATGACATTATTGTTATCGAGCCAGAGGACTCTACCGATTTTCGCTGCCTGACGGATGTTGTCACTTGTGTTTACAAGAGTGGCTCTTATCCAGGCGACAAATACTTAGATTAAGGAAAGTATGTATTATCTAACTAGCTGCTCCATTGTTAAGAATGAAGATAACTATATTGATGACTTTGTAAAGATACATAAACATCTGGGTGTCGAGTTCTTTCTCTTTTTTGACCGTTCCGATAATCCATTATCCGAGCGATACAAGGGGCGTTCAGATATTGAGGTAATCTATTTCCCTGAGCCTAATCGCCATGCTCATGCCTGGAAAGAGGGCGTCAAGTATATGGTTGGTAAAACCAAGTGGTGTCAATTCATTGACATCGATCAAGTAACAGTTCCTCAACAAACCAATGACATCAAGGTTATGTTGCAGAACTACGAACAGTTCGCTTCCCTTGGATTGAACTGGCATACCTTTGGTTCTTCTCATCGAGAGACAGAGCCACCGGCTGGCATGTCAACCTACGAAGCTTACACATTGCGTGCCGCGGATAAGACTCCCATCAACAATCACATCCAATCAATCTTACAACCTGACCGTGTGATGCAGGAAATTTGGCACGACCCTCATCACCCCATTGTCAAGCCTAAAGAGACTCAAATCAACGCCCATAAACAAATGTTCACTGGGCCATTCAATATCCCGCCTATCCAGGACATTGGATTCATCGCCCATTACTACACTCGTAGCAGAGAGTATTGGGCCAGGAAGTTAGCCAAATTGCGAGCCGATACAGGCACGCCAGGTGGCAAGATAGAAGAATTTGACCACCACCAAAGCTACATGAATGAGGTGGAAGACCTGACTGTCAAGAAAATCTGGGAACAATGTAAATGAAAGCTAAGTTGTTTATCGTGACGTACGATAATCCAACGGCCCTTCACGATAACCTAACTAGCTTGTTCCAAAGTGATTACCAAGGAGAGGTCGTTATTATCAACAACCATTCTCACTTTGTTTTACCCGATCAATTCAAAGATAAGGTTAATGTTCTTCATAATCAAACGAGAGCGGACTTCTCCACGGGCCATCTTGCCCGCAATTGGAATCAATCACTAATCCTAGGCTTTCAAAGGTTATCTCAACCTGACGCAGACTTGGTTATCCACGTTCAGGATGATACTAGTTTCCAGCCCAAGTTCTTTTCCCATTTGCTTGAATTGCATAAACAATATTCTTTCATTGCCTGCGGTTTAGGAGACCATCTGTGTAGCTATACACCAGAGGCAGTCAAGAAAATTGGAATTTGGGATGAAAGATTTTGTAATATTGGATACCAAGAGGCTGACTATTATATTAGAGCTGCTATTTATAATAGAGAAGCATCGTCTATCAATGATGGATTTCATGGTAGAGTTTTAAATCCTATTTCACTTCCTATCATAAATAGAAAAGCATATGGTTGTAATATGACCAAGGCTCGCGCTCAGTCCATGCAGTACCATGCTATTTCTAAACAGTTCTTCATTCACAAATGGGGGTCTAACGATCTTTACTCTCTCAACTTGGGATTAGAGCGCACTAAACCCTTAATTCCCACTTACGTCACCTATCCATACTTTGAGAAGGATATAGAGAACCTGACAGAAAAAGGTTATCTGGCAGATTTCAATCAGCCTTCCTTTCCAGAATTGCAGAAATTTTTCACATGATTTACATTGCTCACCGTGGGAACCTCAATGGCCCCAATCCAGAAAAAGAAAATCATCCTGAGTATTTAATGGACGCCGTTTCCCAAGGGTACGACGTAGAAGTAGATGTTTGGGTAATTGATGGGAAATTAATCTTGGGACATGATAGCCCGCAGTATGAAGTCAAGCGGGAGTTCATCCTCAATGACAGCTTCTGGCATCATGCCAAGAACATCCAAGCTTTTTATATGCTTAATAAGATGCGGCCAAATTATTTAATAAATTGTTTCTTCCATGATACGGATGATGCCGTCCTAACTTCGGGAGGATGGCTATGGACCTATCCTGGAAAGGAATTGACCCCAGATTCCATTGCTGTTTTGCCCGAGAGAGTCCCAGATTGGGAAATAGGGCAAGCTTATGGAATTTGTACAGATTTTGTAGAAAGATATCGAGAAAAACTAGGTGTAGGCATATAGTGGACTTTATGTAAGCAACCATGACATAAGGGCCTGAATGATAAAGTTATTGGTATTCGATTTCGATGGAGTTATTGCTGATTGTAAGGAACTACACTACCAGTCTCTCAATAAAGCGCTGGAAGAGATAGACTCCAATTTTATCATCACCCGAGAGGAACATACCTCCGTTTTCGACGGCCTCTCCACTAAAAAGAAGCTACAACTGCTTACCCAGCTCAAGGGGTTCCCGGCAGATAAGGCTAACCATGTTTACCTGCAAAAGCAGGTCTATACGATGGACCTCATCGATGTGCATCTCCACCCGGATGCCAGACTAGCTGAAGTCCTCGCCAAACTGAAAGCCGATGGCCTCAAGATTGGAATGGCTTCCAATGCCATTCGTCAAACCATTGAGCATGGACTGAAGAAACTAGGAGTCCATCAGTACTTCGATTTCTTTCTTTCCAACGAGGATGTCAAGAATCAGAAGCCACATCCAGAAATCTATCTCAAGGCCATGGTGGAAGGCGGAGCCAAACCTTCCGAGACGGTCATCGTAGAAGATTCTAAACACGGTCGTGAGGCGGCTGTGGAATCCTGTGCCCATGTCTGTGGTGTAGATAATCCACTCGATGTCACCTATGAAAAGATTCGTGGACTCATCAAACAGGTTGAGAGACCAAGCAAAGTCAAGTGGTCTGGTAAGTCCGACCTAACTGTCTTGGTGCCAATGGCCGGAGCGGGCTCTAGGTTCGCCCAAGTTGGCTACAAACTTCCCAAGCCATTGATTGATGTCAATGGCCAACCCATGATTCAGCGTGTCATCGAGAATCTCAATATGGATGCGCATTATGTTTTTATCATGCAGAAATCTCTGTATGAGAATCATAATATGGGCGGAATTCTCCCATTGATAGTTCCAAATTGTACTATCATTCAAGTTTCTGGTTTAACAGAAGGCGCTGCTTGCACCACTCTTTTGGCCAAGGAACTACTCAACAATGACAAACATTTATTGATTGCTAACTGTGATCAGCATGTAGAGTGGGATAGTTGTGACTTCATGTATTCCATGCTATCGGCGGAAGCTGATGGCGGTATTCTGACCTTCAAGGATAACAACACAAAGTGGTCTTATGCCAAGACTGACAGTCAAGGCAATGTCACTGAGGTGGCTGAAAAGAAAGTCATTAGTGAGGATGCCACGGTTGGTATCTACTATTGGAAGAGGGGCTCAGATTACGTCAAATATGCTGAGCAAATGATTGCGAAGAACATTCGTGTTAATAACGAGTTCTATGTTTGCCCTGTGTACAACGAGGCTATTGCTGACGGAAAGAAAGTAAAAATTCATTCTTGTAAAGCCATGTGGGGACTCGGAACGCCAGAAGACCTGACTCACTTCTTAGGCAATTACAAGGGGATGTAATGTTTGATGGCATCTACCATGATTGGAATCAGAAGAGAATTAAAGCCATCATTGATCATTATGGATTTAGGTACTTCTCCAATCTAAAACTATTAGACCTGGGCTGTGGCCATGGCGATATCAGCGGAGCCCTTGCCAGATTGGGCGCTGACATTACAGCGGTAGATGCTCGCCAAGAACATCTCAAGATTGTTTCTAAGAAGTGGGCAGGGGTCAAAACCGTTCGAGCAGACTTGGATTCCGGTTGGCCCTTCCATGGTAAAACTTTCGATCTGACTTTGGATTTAGCTTTAATTTGCTATTTGGGAAATTATGAAAAGCACTTGAAAGAGGTGTGTGGTTCTACTAGTATGCTGGTCTTGGAAACTGCCGTTTGTGATTCCGATGACCCATATAAGTGTGCAACAATACACGACGGTAGGAGTAACTACGATGGCTCTTTCAATGGCGTGTTATCATTTCCTTCTCCAGCCGCTATTGAGCGTGTCTTAGGGCAAAAGGGATTTGAGTTTAAAAGAATTGATTCTTCTAAGTTCAACTCTGGTCCTTATGTATACGATTGGGTGGCTAACAATTCTGGCGAGTGCAACATCAACAAACGTCGCATTTGGTTCTGTTACAGAACAGGGATCATTAGAGAGCCAAACTTACCGCCACCTCAGAAGTTCGGCACTCCAAATCCTACAGCTAATATTTCATCGGTGACACCGCCACCGCAGAATCCTAGATTGACGGCTACTCCTCGCCCGCCTGTTCCTCCTGAGATTATGCACCGCCCGGTTGAAGTAACAATACCCACGCCACCAGTGACAGAAGTATCGTCGGTGAAAAAGAACATCAAGACTGCGGTATGCCTTTCAGGGCACTTGAGAACCTTCCAAGAAAACTACATGAGTGTAGTTAGCAACCTATTCAATCAGCTTGAATGTGATGTCTTTATCCATACTTGGGATACATTGGGAATGTCATACCGTCCTTTGGACAGCAGAGTGTGGAACCAATACACAGCAGACCTCAAAAGCAGAATAGAGCAACTCTACCAGCCTAAAACGCTTGTCATTGAGCCTAGTAGGAAGTTCGAAGAAACTCCGCTTATGCGCTCTAGACTAATAGACTTCCGAGATATTCCGGGCATTCTCTCCATGTTCTATAAAGTAGAAGAATGCAACAAGCTTAAGAAACAATACGAAATAGAACACAACTTTACCTATGATTGTGTTATTAGATTCCGTGGAGATTTATTCCTGGAACAGGTCTTCCCAGTAGATTACAACACAGATTTGAAGAAATTGTATTTGCCATTCTATGGGCACTTTGCCGGACTGTGCGACCAAATTGCTTGGGGTGGTTCGGCCGCCATGGACCAGTACTCTAGTCTGTACTCTAACATTGAGAAATATCTCAGAATGGGTTGTCCAATGCAGCCTGAGAAGCTAGTCCGGTTCAATATAGAGCAGCATAAGATACCACTGTCTAAAGTGCATTTGAAGTATGTTATCAAGCGTTCCAATGGCTTGGTACAAGATAATATGCTATTAGAGAAAGCTTTAGGATACTTCCGATGAAGTTAGCCGTCTGTTTGTCTGGACATTTAAGGAAGTTTACCCAGACATATCAATCACTATTCAGTAACTTACTGAAGGGTCACGAGTATGATATTTTCATTCATACTTGGGATCGTATGGGATATGTGTCGGCCTACAAGGGAGATTCAACGGTTGACCTAACCTCTAGGTATGTTTCACAGGCAGAGAATATCTACAAGCCCAAGAAGATGATTGTAGAAGATTCTACCTTTGTACAAGAATTGATAAAGCAAGGAAACGAGTACGCTCCCCATTTGAGGAACGAGCCAAAACACGTAGGCCATATGGCCAGCATGTTTTACAAAATCTGGGCTTGCAATGAGCTGAGGAAAATGCACCAACTCCAAACCGGAGCCCAATATGATTGGGTCATCAGATGCCGACCTGACCTACTTTTTCACGGGGCCACTTCACTTCCGGCTGACAGGACGCCTGGCCGTGTTTATATTCCCAAACACTTGTCTGGACATGGCTGGTTGACCGACCAATTCGCCATCGCTTTACCAGATGACATGGATCTTTATTGTTCTGTCTATTTCCAAATACCAGACTATTTCCGTGCTCGTAAAGAGTTCCGTCCAGAAATGCTGATGGATGATTGTTTCAAGAAATTAGGGTTGCAACCCGTAATGTGGGATTGTCATTTGAATATATTAAGGTAATATGGAACGATGGCTAATCTATGCCGGTATGTGGGCGATCATCTTAGGTCTACTATACATTAGGCATAAAGTTATAGATGAAAAAGTGGAGAATAAGGGTCCTGACCAAACTGGCCCAACAAACGGCTAATCAAGCTAATCAGCCTGCTTCCAATCAGCAGGGTGCTCAGCCTTCTGCCGTCCCAGGCCCGAATAAAAGCCCCTCTCCTAAAGCGCATGAAATGAACGCCAGCCTTAATACAGGTTGGGGACGTTTTGCCCGTAACGTGGATGATGTGGTGGCGTTGATTGACAAGCTCATCATTGCCGGCACCAACGGTCAATACAATTTCAAGAGTTTATATCTTTCACAATTCAAAACTGGTGTCTCAGGGTTCGATCAAGTTATATTAGATGCAATATCCTTGGGCCGAACAATGTTTGCTCAGCTATTGAATAACAGCAATCAATTCACACAGCCTTTGCCAAACAATGATATGAAGCAAAGGGCAGGCGTGGTTGCTGCGGCTCCTGAGCTGGCCAATCTGACTCGTATCAATCCGAACAGTCCATTGGGAGCAAGCGGAGTGACTTATACCGCCATTCGAGACGCGATTACCACACTCTATTCTTCAATTCCGAACCAATAAGTTATATTCTACATTATGGCAAATGGTAAGCTGAAAGACCGCGTTGAGTCCTATCAAGCGGTTACCGATCACAAACTGATGGCGCGCGTTCCGATTATTGTCAGCGTCAACGGGAGAGCTTTTTCTAGACTTTCCCAACTATTAGACAAACCATATTGTCCCAAGTTTTCCGAGTGTTTAGTCTCCACAATGTTGAGACTTTGCTCCGAGGTAGATGGTACACTTTTTGCTTACCAGTACAACGATGAGATCAATCTAGTGGTTCGTAACGACCAGAACCCAGATACTACTCCATGGTATGACAATCGCCTGCAAAAGATTTGCTCAGTTACCTCTTCTATTGCTACTGTTCATTTTAATGATTGTGCTACGGCTATAAAATTGAATATGGCTGGAGACCCTACTTTTACTTCGCAGGTCTTCACCGTTCCAAATATTGCCGAGGCGATTAACACCCTTGTTTACAAACAACAGCATAATTTCCACACTTCTATTCAGTTTGCTTGTTTCTATGAGCTGCTCAAGAAATCTTATGACAGGGCAGCTATTAAGGAAATGTTATCTGGTCTTAATGTGGATGAGAAGGTAGATTTGCTTCGCCAGGAGTGCAGCGTAGATTTCAATGATTATCCTGATGCCTTCCGCCGAGGGACGGCCTGCTACAAGGCTCCAAAAATAGTGGATGGCTCTGTCAAGAATAAATGGATAGTGGATGTAGAGCTTCCCATCTTTACTAAGGAACAATCATTTCTTTCTAACATCTTTAAGAATGGGGCGGACATTTTCCGTCAGGAGACTCTATGAAAACGATGCTCGAAGTTTGTGTTTATTCTGGAATGTGCAATTGGGATCCTCGTTGTGAGATGACCAAAGAACAAACTGAAGCCCTAAATGAAAAAGTAAGCAAGCTTCATAAGACCGCTACTGCAAATAGATTTGGTACTGGTGTTTTGGGGATGGATAGTTTTATGGTTGTCTTCGGAGTAACCGAGATTAGAGAAGATGGGTTTGAGATGGTCCCTGCTTATGAAGATTTTCTAAAGGGACTCAAGTTTACCATGGTCCGGGCTCTTCCAGGACGCATTACGGTCCACAAAATCGTCAATGGCAGCAACACTTACGAAATGTACGAGGACACTGAGAATATTCATCAGTTTTTGGCCGAACTGGCAGCTCCAGCTATCCAAGCTGCTCATGATCGAGCCAATCGACAGATTCAAGAGTATTGGGATAACGTGGGGACCCCCGACGAAATTAAAAAATAAAACGGCCTTGACTTCTGGTAATAAATGGATATATTACTACCAGAGCCTAAGCTGGCTTAGTATAATGGTATTATTCTGCCCTTGTAACGCAGAGAACCGAGTTCGATTCTCGGCGCCAGCTCCAACGGTTGAGTAGCAAGTAAAGGTTCGTAAGGAAGAGAGCTGCCTAGCACTGCGAACTACCCGTTTAAGCCCATGTAGTATAACGATATTACACTGTCTTGGTACGACAGTAAATCGAGTTTGACTCTCGACTTGGGCTCCAATGAACTCCTACTTTTGTAGTGATCACAAGATGATGGCTCCTTTTACCCCACACAAGGTAAAATTGCATCTTGAGAATGCCAGACTCAATCTTGCGCACGATAAGAGGAAGTTGATTATTGCTAATCAAGAACAAAAGAAACAGGCTAGTGTCGTATAGTGGCATTACGCTGCCTTCGTACCGCAGTCACAAGAGTTCGATTCTCTTCACTAGCTCCATCCCACTTACGTGGGATTTTTCATTTAAAGGGGATGACCAGGTTTCGACAGGGTAAACATTTGACTAAATGACTCAGATCGAGGTAGATGACGGCCTCGTTAAAAAGTTATCAACGTATAAATGCAAACGATAATGCATTTGCGATGGCCGCCTGATAAGGCCCATCCGTTTTCAGAAGAGATTGTCTTAGTATTCTGAAAGCGCAAACCACAAAGGCTGGACGATACAATCGGCTACGGGTTGTAAAGTTGACGATAACAGTAGATAGCCTGAAGGAGCGAGTATCTGACCTTGGCGCTAGTGACTAAGTACGCTAGCTAGGTCTGTGAACGAGTTTAGTCGAGGACGTATCTTGGACGCGGGTTCGATTCCCGCCATCTCCACTAATATAGGGGCATTTAGTTATGTCAATAACTATAGATAGCGACGCCCCACGCTCATACTCTCAAAAGCAAGAACCTTGTCTCTGTGCCCAAATGGCCGAGTCTTTTTCTGATTTCTTCAATGGTCAAGATACCCCTGAGATGAGGGCCGACTTGAAAGCCAACGCTAATCCTAATTGCCCCACCTGCAAAGGAACGGGCATTGAGTATGCGGAAGTTGATGATGCGCCTTTCATGAATTTGTCTAATGACAATGCTGCTATCTTCTTTGCTATCTTGGGCGTACAAGGTTCCTCCCACGGAGAAATGAGCTTACCAGAAGCCAGAAGGGCTTTGATGCGTGCCAGTTCCCGTGACCTCTCCAAGTATGAGCGACCTGAAAAGAAACTGCATGGAAAACCACAAGAGGTAGAACCTGGAGTGGTTGATATGAGACCTGTCAAGTATTGGGAGATGGGGCTTGATCAAAAGAAGCTCCAGGCTTACATTCAGAGGTTTGCACAATTCCTACATGAAGTAAGTCAAAGGGGAGCTAAAAAAATTCGCTGGTATTAAAGCATGAAATGGCCGCTTCGTGATAAAGAACCATCCCTCCCGCCCGTTGGGGCCGTGGGGGATTTTGCATTTCGTAGATCCTTTTACTATCATCCAGGCGTGGATGTGTATTGTGGCTTTGGTCAAGAGATTCAAGCCATTGAAGATGGCACTGTCGTGCACATCGAAAACTTCACTGGACCCAATGCCAATCCACCAAGTCCATGGTGGTGTGAAACTTGGTCCATCTTGATTGAAGGCGCATCCGGTGTGCTCGGGTATTGTGAACTCAAGCCCTTGCCACACATCAAGGTCGGATCTACAATCAAAGAAGGTGAACTGATTGCCACCATCGTGCCAGTTCTGAGAAAGGATAAAGGCAATGGTGTCACTATGTTGCATTTCGAACATTACATTCCTGGCACCAAGCATCACGTCACTTGGGTGCTGGATACACCTAAGCCGGAAGAACTACTAAACTCTAGACATCTGTTAGAGAAACTAATAACCTGATATATAAGGGATTAAGATGAAGGATTATCTGTAGCTTCAAGTTCGTGGACCTCCTGAGTTAGAAACAACTCAACTTTGTTTTTGTTTCTAATTTTAAGGAGATGTGTCATGAATAATTTTTTCAAGTATAACCCAAATTCTAAATTTTGTTTAATTGGTAAGATCAACGGAATGGCTGAGGAAGCCAAGCGTACAAGAGCGCGCATTCTCAAGCATCCGAAAAAAGAAGAACAGCTTTGGGCATTGGATAGCCGTAAGCGCATGGTAGGTGAAGATATTCGCCACCACTTGCTGGCCTATGCCTTTATGCGTGGAACCCCGTACTCTAAGTTAGAGCGCAGTTGTCGTGAAGATAACAAGCCTCAAGCTCAGAGAATCCTCAAGATAGTGTTGCTACACTATCCATTTGATGCCATTGCTACCTTGGAAAAGGTGCAAGCTTGGTTGACGGAGGGACGGTAGCCCATGTCCTAGCTTGACATCATCAGAGACATGCAACAGTGTCCCCAAACCGAAACCCAGTCTGTTTATGAACATGGTGTCTCGGTTAGGTCGCATTTTCTCCAGCTAATCACCTACCTTGAAGAAGGTTGGTTAACTGGTTG
>AP72_2010_repI_A001DRAFT_1000062_pt1 | contig 20892 bp, 13 predicted proteins | sample AmaPasrepliIA001_FD_9535 | JGI IMG/M metagenome (IMG submission 9535)
CCCCCCTGACGCAAGCTGAGGTTTGGCGTTGCCTCAAGCGTGCGCCGCATCTCGAGCCGGTATAAGGTGCGATCGGCTTGCGCGCGCGGGGCCCGGACAGCAGGTCCTCGCGATCGATTGAGCAGTCTAAACTGAATCCCGGTCCGATCGATGACCCGGCCCATTATGCCGCCGAGGGCATCAATCTCTCTGACGAGATGTCCCTTACCGATGCCGCCAATGGCCGGGTTGCACGACATCTGACCGATCAGATCGAGATTCAGTGTCACGAGCGCAGTCTTCGCTCCCAGGCGAGCGGCAGCAGATGCAGCTTCGCAGCCGGCGTGGCCGCCGCCGATAACTACCACGTCAAAAAATTCATCGAATACCATTCGATTCGCTAGCCCAGAGGGACGGAAACGATTTCACTTGCCAATACAGAATGTCGAAAAGATCTCGCCGAGTATTTCGTCTGAAGTCGTCTCGCCGGTAAGCTCTCCAAGATACCTCAAAGCGTTATGAAGACCAACCAGCGTCAACTCTTCGCTCGCGCGATCCATCAGTAGACTTTCGGAAGACCGTATGGCTTCGGTTGCGCGCACCAGCAAGTCGTGGTGGCGGGCATTTGTTATCAGCAAACCTTCGCCGTTGAGATTGCCATTCACAAACGGCTGCGCTATCGCCTCTCGCAACTGTTCGATACCGGATCCGGTTTTTGCCGATACACAAATAGAGTTAAGCGACTGGTCTTGAGCAGGGAAGTATTCGCCGAGCCGAGCTCTTGAAAAGGTCCCGAGGTCACTCTTGTTCAGGGCCACTATGCGACGCCGGTTAGAGGTCTCTGCGAGGACCACCTGATCTTCCGGAGTCAAATGTTGCGACCCGTCAACCACCACAATCAAGAGATCAGAGTCGGCGGCTTCCCGCTTGGTGCGATCAACCCCAATCGCTTCGACCTCGTCCGTCGAGACGCGGAGGCCGGCAGTGTCGGTAATATTGATGGGAATGCCCCGGACGCCGATTGATTCTGTGATCGCGTCTCTGGTCGTCCCCGGGATGTGCGTCACTATGGCGCGGCCGTGTCCCAGTAACATATTGAAAAGACTGGACTTGCCGGAATTGGGCCGGCCCACCAAAGTAACCTTCAGGCCGTCGCGCAGCAGGCGGCCGCGGCGAAAAGTTCCGGTCATTTGCTCAAACTGCGAGCGCACGCCCTGTAAAGCAGCGACCATCTGGTTCTGTTCGGTATGCGGCAGATCGTCCTCTACGAATTCGAGCGATGACTCGAGCCGCACGATCACCTTCAGAAGTTGATCTTTGAGCGGCTGCAGAGCGCTGGAGATGGCTCCCTGCATTTGTCTGGTCGCCTGGCGTATGGCTGCGTCGGTTTGAGCATCGATCAGATCGCGAATAGCCTCGGCTTCGCTTAATTTCATTCTGCCATTGGCAACTGCGCGTAATGAGAACTCGCCTGGACTCGCCATTCGCGCCGCAAGGCTCAGCGTCACATCGATGATCGCACGCAACAAAAGCGGTGAGCCGTGACAGTGAAACTCAACCACATCTTCGCCGGTGAATGAATGGGGCGCCTTGAAGTAGCAGACGAATGCCTGATCGAGTGTTTGATTTGTCGCCGGGTCAAACAGATTGCGCAAGGCCAAGGCGTTTGGAGTCGGATTGAACTCTGGAGATGCGACGAGGACTCGCAGAATCCGGAGCGACTGCGAACCGCTGACGCGAATGACTCCTATACCGCTGCGGCCAGGAGGCGTAGCTAAAGCAACGATGGTGTCGCTCTGTTGGACCACGAGTTGAATCCCAAATCGGCCTCAGATCTGAGTTGAATTAGCTTACTACCTGGAAGGCTGGTTGAAAAAAGCAGGTTTACTTCAGCGCCACTCGCAGACGGCGCGCATGACCTTCGCCGATCGATTCAGTCACCAGATCGTCTTCTTCAGCCAGCGACATATGAATTACGCGTCGTTCGCTCGCTTCCATTGGCCCGAACACGAATGGAGATGCGGTCGCGCGAACCTGGCGCGCCGCATGCTCAGCCATCGCCCGGAGTTCTGATTCTCGGGCCGCCCGATAGTTGTTGGCATCGCAAACGATCCGCTGACCTTTTGGCAGCAGCCGCCCGTAGGCCTGATTGAGAATTTGCTGCAGCGCATCGAGTAACTCGCCGCCCTCATTCAAAAGCAGACCACTGTCGGGTCCTTCGATCGAAAAGAGGCAACCCACATCAGTTTCCGAGCCTGAAGCGCGTATGTCGAATCGCGCAGACTCAAATATGGAATTAAGCAGTTGCTCTGCCTGTTGACAAACCTCATTCATGGGAATGGAAGAGATTCTACCCTAAGGTTCGTGTACACAAAAGCAGAACAGAGCCGCAAGGCCGTGGGCCTCGCGACTCTGTCCTAATTGCCGGTGGTAAAATTAGTGGATCAATCCGACGATTTACTGCTTGTTGAAGACCATCGTCGAATCAGTCGGGCCGCCACGTCCGCCCTCGGTGTGGGCAACCACCGTCAGCGTCTTGCCATCGCCGGAGAGCGAAAGCTTCTGAGTAGTGCTGTTGACGCGCTCGGTGCCGTCCTGACCCGTGAAGCTGGTCTTGCGCATTAGCTCGACGACGCCGCCGGACAAAGTAGCCTTAGTGGTTAGTTTACCCGTAGCCTGACCAAAGTTCAGGTCGCTGGTAGCTTCCTTGCCGTCGAGGTTATAGCTCTGCGGTCCGCCCATTCCGGGACCACGACCACCGCCGCCACCCGCTCCACCACCACCGCCGGCACCGCCACCGCCCGCCGGGGGCTGACCGCCGGTAACTTTCTGGTCGACCGAGATGGTCTTGTCATCCTGAGTTATGGTCCAGGTCACACTGTCCGCGCCCTGCAGTCGCTGGCTCAATCCCTGGCTCTTGGACTTATCCAGGTTCCAGGTGCCGGCGAAATTCGCCTTCTGGGCACTGGCCGCGACCACCAGCAGCAAGAATGCCGCTGCCAGTCCGGCAATCAGAAATAGTCTCTTCATTCGAAAATCCTCCGTTAATTTGTTCGCTATTGTTCGCGAGAGCGCGATTCTAGTTGCGAGTTTCGCAACCTAAGACGCCTGCAACGCAGTTCGGGTTACGATATTCTAGCGCACGCTATGGCCGGGCGACAGCGCTTTTTCGGCGCCATACGGCGTCCAATCGCTTGCCGCCGGCCGTTTGCAACAAACTTAGAATTCCCATGTATCCATAACCGAAACAAAACAGCAACAGGAAGAAGATTGGCCCCCACATGTGCATGCGCAACGCATAGGCAATGGCAAATACAAAGTAGATGGCAAAGCTCAGCTCGAGCAGCGGCAACCACCCGTGCTTGCGCTTGTACTTCTTCCGCTTCCAGGATTCGTCATCGGTCTTTTCGACGCGGTATTTTGGCGTGCGTACGAACTCAGACTTTACACCTGCCAACGCTTCCAGCACTGCGCGCGCATTCGAAAACGCCAGGCCGATTCCGAGGCTCATTACCAGAGGCAAATGCAGCAGACGCGAACTACGTTCTTTGTCCAGATACCAAACCGCGGAGCCATAGAATAGAACCACCGACACGGTCGAGAAAAAAAGCAGCGGTACGTCCAACATCATAAGCTGGTGCAGGCCCTGGTTGTAACGGACCAGCAATAACGGAAACTGCATAAAGCTGGCGACGATCATTAGCGGATAGCTGATGTTGCCGGTTAGCCGAAAGAACATTTCCAACTTCACGCGCAGCGGTAAGTCGGCATACCAGATCCGCCGGTACAACTTGAACCAAACCTGCAGCACGCCCTTTGCCCAGCGACGTTGCTGTGCTTTGAAGGCATTAACTTCGACCGGAATTTCCGCCGGGGCTTCTTCGTCAAGCAGATAAACGAAACGCCAACCCATTAATTGGGCGCGAAAACTCAAGTCCGTATCTTCGGTCAACGTGTCGTGCTGCCAGCCGCCGCTTAACTCGATTGCTTCCCGGCGCCAGATGCCCGCGGTACCGTTGAAATTAAAAAAGTTCCCGGTACGATTGCGCGTTGTCTGCTCAATCACGAAATGGCCGTCGAGCATGATCGTCTGGAGACGCGTCAGCAGATTGTAGGAACCATTAATGTGGGCCCAGCGCATCTGCGCACAGCCCACGGTCGGGTCCGTGAAAAAGTGAACCAGCTTGCGGAGGAAATCAGACTTGGGAACAAAATCGGCATCAAAGATCGCGATCAATTCTCCCTTCGCGCTCTTCATGCCATTCTCCAAAGCGCCTGCCTTGAAGCCGGTCCGGTCATCACGATGAATGTAGTGAATGTCGTAACCCTGCGCCGCGTAATTCTCAACTGTGGCGCGCGCGATGTTCACGGTTTCGTCGGTTGAATCGTCGAGTACCTGAATCTCAACTCGATCGCGCGGGTAATCGATTTGCGTTACCGCCTTGACGAGACGCTCGACGACGTACATCTCATTGAAGAGCGGCAGCTGAATGGTAATTTGAGGCAGTATGTCATCCGGAAACTGATCCTTGGCGCGAGGCGGAAAACGGGAATAGCGCCAAAACTCGATCACCTGTTTCACGCGGTACACGCCATAGATAGCGAGCACGGTGAGAATGGTGAAGTAGATGATCAATACCGTCCAATCAAACGCATCAAACTGGTAAAGCGGACTGATATTGGCGGCTGTCTTGTAAATGGGATCACAGTAACCCGGCGAGTCAATACACAGATCACCCGTTAGCGGTGGTGGACAAAACCAACCGTTGTTCAAGCACAAGTCAGGCTTAACCGTCGCGGCAATAAGGGCTAACACAGATTACGATGAATCCTTTATGGAAAATACGATCGCCGCATTCTAACGTACCAGCCGGATCGACTCAAAGAGCCTCTTAAGAGTTTCGCAGCACGCAGAGAGACGACGCGTGAACAGCTGGGCGTTAAATCCATGGGACCGAATGAACCAAATTGCCAATCAATCAGAATGATGATGACCCGTTCAACCTGACGCCGCCGTTCTGACGGTGCTGGTCTCCGATCCGCGTATTTCCTCAGGAAATCAGTTGATTATAGCGTGGTACACTCATTGCTGCCGTGGTGGTGGGTCTCTCCCTTCAGGCCCCGACCATGAGCCGGACACGAATCAGCCAGATTTACTTTTCGGCAGTTATCATCGCAGGCGCCGGCGTCTTAGCGTTCTCGTTCGCCCATCTGACGCGGGAACAACTTGATATACGCTTTCTGCTACTGGCCCTTTCCACAGTCGTAATCGGTCCCCGCCTCTGCATTCCGATTCCGCGCGTCAAAGCTCACATCTCAGTCTCAGATACCTTCATCTTTCTTTCGCTGCTGCTGTTTGGTGGCGAGGCGGCAATCCTGCTGGCCACAGTTGAAGCCGTGTGCGCTTCGGTCCGCATAGGTCGCCTCAAGCGAACCCATTTTTTCAACGCCGCGGTCATGGCCTGTACGACATTTCTCACGGTTTGGACGGTGCGGCTGCTGTTTGGTGAATTGCTGCGCACTCACGATTTCTATTCTCCGAACTACCTGGTGATGGTCTGCATCATGGGGCTGGTCCAGTATCTGACGAACTCGCTGCTGGTCGCCGTTAATGAAGCGCTGAAAACAGATCATGCGATCTGGAGATCATGGACCACTAATTACCTTTGGACGTCGATTACTTATTTGGCCGGCGCTTCAGCCGCAGGTATTATCGCGCGCTTTATCGGCGACATCGGTTTCTTTGCCTTTAGTGCGACGATTCCCATCATTGCCATCGTTTATTTTACCTATTGGACTTATATGAAGAACGTTGACGGGGCAGCGGCTCAGGCAGAACAGGCGCGTCGTCACGTTGAAGAGCTGAACCGGCACATCGCCGAACAGGAGCGAATCAGCAAGGCGTTGCGAGAAACTGAAGAGCATTTTCGCAATGCATTTGATTATGCCGCCATCGGAATGGCGCTGGTTTCGCCGCAGGGTTCATGGTTGCGCGTCAACCGCTCGCTTTGCAACCTCCTCGGCTACGCCGAGCGAGAATTGCTGAAAATGGATTTCCAGGCGGTCACGCATCCGGACGATATTGGCAACGATCTGGCGAACCTCTATCGCCTGTTGCAGAGCCAGACACCGACGTCACAGGTCGAAAAGCGCTATGTTCACCGTGATGGCGAAGTCGTCTGGGCACTCAACAGCGTATCCCTCGTGCGCGACGTTGATGAACAGCCGGCACATTTTATTTTCCAGATTCAGGACATCACGGAACGCAAACGTGCCGAGGCGGCGCTGCAGAGCTTGTCACTTATCGATGAACTAACCGGACTTTACAACCGCCGTGGTTTTCTGGCGGTGACCGAACAACATGTAGCTGCGATTCGCCGCGACGAAAAGACGCCGCTGGTGGTATATGCCGACCTTGATGGGCTGAAAGAAATCAACGATTCGCTTGGTCACCATGAAGGCGACCGCGCGCTTGCCAAGGCCGCGGAAATACTCAAGGAAACGTTCCGAAGTTCGGATATTATTGCGCGGCTGGGCGGCGATGAGTTCGTGATTCTGGCGGCCATCGATCCGGAAGAGAGCGGCGAGATATTGATGCAGCGGTTGCAGGAGAAGTTTGACGCCAGCAACGCTCAGCGTACCCGGCCTTATGATCTCTCGGTCAGTGTCGGGGTCGCGAATTTTGATGAAGATCGTTATTCGATTGAGGAGCTGATGGCCCAGGCGGATCGCGCAATGTATGAAGACAAGCGCCGCAAACCTTCCCGCTACAATTACCCGCGCCCGCTGATCAAAACGAGCACCATCGAAGCAGTCGCGTGATTTCGGCGATCACAACGGTTCGACCGTTACCTGAACTCTGTCTGCGACGGACACGCCGGCTGATCGCGCAATATCAGCATCCACCAACAGAAACCATCGCTTCTGACGTGGGACAATCGCGCTGTCGAAAGCACAACCGTTAATCCTGGCTTTGGCTCGAAAGCCGCGCCGGGGCCTGAGCGCCTGCGGATGGAGCTGCCAAACACGTCCCGGATCGAAGCGAATTGTTTCATAAACGACCTGTCTGATCTTTCTTACCTTGGGCCAGATCCCCGGCGGCGGTGGCGTCACCCCATCGGCGTTGATCGCTGTGAACAGCGAGTTATTGATCAGATGGTTATGAATCAGCTTCGCACCCATACGATCGGCCACTTCGCGCCCGATCGTGTATTTGCCGGTTCCGGCAAAGCCAATCAGCACAATGACTGTGTTGGTGATCGCTCCAGACAACACTTAAACCCAAAACTGTTTAGTACCCCGAGCGCCAGCGAGGGGATCCAGTGCTCAGTTACGCAAAGGATTCGTTGTATGCGCTGTTAGAACCTGGCTTTGCGCCGATCTCCTGAAGAGTCGAACATGGCGAGTCGTTGACTGAGTAGCTCGCGCAATCGATCCCCCCGCTCGCGCTCGGGGTACTTAGACGGTTCAATTCTTCGGCCTGACCGTCGCCGGCACCTTGGGACTGGGCGTCGCCTCAGGCGTTGGTGTCGGTGGCGGCGCCGGCATGTCGGCCCCCGCAAATCGCGGCAGCAAATCGTCGCGCATGGCCAGTTGATAGGCACACCAGGCCACTTCGACCGCGTCCTTCTTCACATCATCTTCGAGAATGCGTTCATAGGTATCAAGGTTCGTGTGCCACGTGTTTGATTGATACTCAATCGGGTCCTGGCCCATGCCGATGCCAGGCAGGCCTGCCTGATTAAATGAAGTATTGTCTGACCCGCCGAGATTGCGGCTGCGACTCGCTGTGGCGCCCACAACACCGTCTTCTTTAAACGGTTCGAGCAGTTTGCGTATAATGTTCGCAGCGTCGGCAGGTCCAAAGACTCCAGCGCCGCGAACGCGGCCGGTGCCTGAATCGATGTTGAAGTAACCGCCAAATTTTTCATAGCCGGGCTTCGGGTTTTCAAACGAACCGAAGTGCGCCTTCACATAAGCCTGCGAACCAAGTAGCCCTTCCTCTTCGCCACTCCATAGCGCGACGCGAATTGTGCGGCGCGGTTTCACGTTTAGAGTCTTCAGGATGCGCATCGCTTCCATCATGATGGCGCAACCAATCGCGTTATCGGTAGCGCCCGTCGCGGCGTGCCAAGAGTCGAGGTGACCGCCCATCATGATTACTTCGTCGGCTTTGTCAGTGCCGGGAATCTCGGCGACCGTGTTGTAAGAAGTTTTCCCTTCGGGATACACATGATTGACTATGTTGAATTCCAGCGTTACGTCGGTGCCGTCAGCGAGTATTCGCGTAATGCGCCCATAGTCTTCGTTACTCATCACGACCGTCGGCAAAACTCGGTCAACATCATAGGTGCGATTGTTGAAGGCGCGAATCTGACGAAACTCACGACCCGCGTCGTTGACGCGGATGAGCGCGCCGTTGGTCTTGAGAAACGTGTCGAGTTGTTCATCGATCTGCCTGGGGCTTAGTGGTCGTGGCGCGCCTGGCGCAGGTGTTGCCGTGGGCGAGGCCTGGGGGAAACCCGCGCCGGGTCTCGCGTTTGGACCGAAGCGCTGTTCAGCCTGTTCGTCACTTATTCTCTTCGGCGGCGGATTCAGATTCACCGGAACGATTACATGCCTGCCCGCCATGACGATCTTTCCGCCGACGTTTGCTTTCTGCGTTTCAAAGAATGCATTCAACTGATCCTGTGTGGGCCGGTCAGGCAGAATCAATTGATAAGCTTTCGCGGTTACCGGACCACGCGTGCTGGGTGTCCACGAGAGTACTTCACAAGTAAGTACGTCTTTGACCGGTGAAATAATATGGCCGGTAAAGCGCTCGTTCAGCCAGCCGACATGACCAAAATCCCAGGGCTCAAGATGAGCATTCGAGAGTCCCCAGGCGGTCATTTGCTTGATGGCCCAGTCGGAGGCGGCTTTATGATTCGGCGATCCAGTGAGCCGCGGACCATAAACATCGGTCAGCATGTGCATGGTCTTCATAATCTGCGAGTTGGTTTGTTCTTCGCGGCGAATGCGCTCGAGCAGGTCCTGGTCGCTTTGTGATTGGGCCACCAGCGGCAAGAACAGCAAAGTCGCGATCAGGGCGATCGCAAGGCGACGGCGAATGGTCATGGGCGGTCTCCGGTAAATCAATTTTGAGAAAGCGGCGGGATTATACTTTGGAGTGCGCCGGCAGAGCGAAGCGGCGACGGCGCTTTGGATATCTGCCTTCTGGAAAAATTTTGATTATTGGCCCCTCGCTTAGCGCTCGGGGTACTAAGACGGGCGTCCGGTCCGTTTCACATTTCAAACTACGGCACTACCGACGCGGTCGTTTGTTTGCAGTTATTTCCCATCAGTTCTAGAATTCCAAATTACGTTGACAACAAAATAGTTTCGGGGGAGCCGCAGTCATCCAGTTTGACCAACGCTGAGAGTCTGAAGCACTGCCGCTTGCCAATTTCCAATTGCCGATTTGAGACGTGGTTTTAATCGGCAATCGGCAATCGCAAATCGGCAATAAACAGAGACCCCTTGAACCTGATGCGGTTAGCACCGTCGAAGGGAGAAACAGCCGTCCGTGACCGTTCCGTCCTTTTGATGGAGCGGTTTTGTTTTTTTGCGTATGCCCTGGGCGCAGTGTGGCATCATGATTCCGTCGCCAATGTTTGCAAGAGCTGGAGGGTCAGAAATAATGGCAGACAATCAGACCTGCTTTCGGTGTGGCGCACGATTCGAGACAATGCATTTGACCGCATCCGACTTGGGAAATAATTTTTGCCGGGAATGCTGGGCCAAAATCAATGCCAGCGGCGAAGGGTCACGCAAGTGCCCGGTTGATGGACTGGACATGATCAAACGACGGGTCGCCGATGCGGTGGTAATTGACACCTGCGGAAAATGCGGCGGCCTATGGTTCGACAAGGGTGAGCTGGAAATCATCGAGCGAAAGTCGCGAGACATGGGATGGACGGGCGGATTCTTTACCAGCGTTATGCTTTTGTAGACAGTGTCAGAACCGGGAGCAGTAGCGACCGGCCTTAGTTACGCTATCCGCTAAGCCGACCGTGATGGAGGCCCAGGGACCTTGAGGAGCGATTATGAGCACCGCAGTACAAACTGAACGAGACAAACCCGATACTCAACTTCCAAACTCGCGCCGCGTTTATGTCGATGGCAGTCAACCCGGCGTGCGCGTCCCTTTCCGGGAAATCGATCAGAACCCAACACGTAATTTCAAAAACGAGTTGGAAGAAAACCCAGCCGTACGCGTGTATGACACTAGTGGTCCATACGGCGATCCTTCACTTCGCACCGATGTGCGCGAAGGCCTCGGCCATTTGCGGCGTAACTGGATCATCGAGCGCGGCGATGTCGAAGAGTACCAGGGTCGGACGGTCCAACCCATAGACGATGGGTACCTGACTTACGACGCCGCCCATCAGGCGCGCCAAACACAGAAGGCCAAAGGATTAAATCGCCTGGAAGATTTTCCAGCCCTGCGTCGCACTCCAATGCGGGCAAAGGCCGGCAGTTGCGTGACCCAGATGCGCTACGCCAGGCGCGGCATCATCACTCCTGAGATGGAGTACATCGCGATTCGCGAGAACCTCGGCCGCTCTTTGCAGTGCGCTGACTTGTCAGCGCTTTCGAAAGCGGCGACGAGTCGCCGCACTCCAAATGATGATCGTTCATCATTGGATCACCAGCACCCGGGCGTTTCCTTTGGAGCTTCAATTCCTCAATACGTCACTCCCGAATTCGTTCGCGATGAAGTCGCGCGCGGCCGGGCCATCATTCCGTCGAACATCAATCATCCTGAATCTGAACCGATGATCATCGGCCGCAACTTTCTGGTGAAGATCAACGCGAACATCGGTAACTCCGCAGTCCTATCTTCAATCGATGATGAAGTCGAAAAAATGCGCTGGGCCATTAAGTGTGGCTCAGACACAGTGATGGATCTTTCGACAGGCAAGAACATTCACGCGACGCGCGAGTGGATCATCCGCAATTCGCCAGTGCCGATCGGGACCGTGCCGATTTATCAGGCACTGGAAAAAGTTGGCGGCAAGGCCGAAGAACTCACCTGGGAGATCTTTCGCGATACTTTGATCGAACAGGCTGAACAGGGCGTTGATTACTTCACGATTCACGCCGGCGTGCGTCTGCCTTACATTCCGCTGACGGCGAAGCGCACGACCGGAATTGTTAGCCGCGGCGGATCGATAATGGCGAAGTGGTGTCTCGCGCATCATCGTGAGAGTTTTCTCTACACGCGCTTCCGCGACATTTGCGAAATCATGGCCGCGTATGACGTTTCATTCAGCCTGGGCGACGGTTTGCGGCCCGGCTCGATCGCCGATGCGAACGATGAAGCACAGTTTGCCGAACTCGAAACGCTCGGCGAGTTGACCAAAATCGCCTGGGAGTACGACTGCCAGGTGATGATCGAAGGTCCCGGACACATCCCGATGCACTTGATCAAAGAGAACGTCGATCGGCAGCTCGAGAGCTGCGGCGAAGCGCCGTTTTACACGCTCGGACCGTTAACGACTGACATCGCACCGGGCTATGACCACATCACTTCGGCGATCGGTGCGGCGATGATCGGCTGGTACGGCACGGCGATGCTCTGTTACGTCACCCCGAAAGAACACCTCGGCCTGCCGAACAAGAAAGACGTGAAGGACGGCGTGATCGCCTACAAAATCGCCGCCCACGCCGCTGACTTAGCAAAAGGCCACCCCGGCGCTCAATACCGCGACAACGCTTTATCGAAAGCCCGTTTTGAATTCCGTTGGGAAGATCAGTTCAACCTCTCGCTCGACCCCGAAGTCGCGCGCGAATATCACGACGAGACGCTGCCGCAGGAAGGCGCGAAGCTGGCGCACTTCTGTTCCATGTGTGGGCCTCATTTCTGTTCAATGAAGATTACGCAGGATGTGCGCGAGTACGCGGCGACGCATGGCGTGTCGGACGCGGATGCGTTAAAGGTGGGGATGGAAGAGAAGAGTCGCGAGTTTGTGGAGCACGGAAGCGAGATTTACAGTAGCCACGGATCGTAATTAGATGGATCGGAAACTCTACTCCCCAACTTCTAACAGCTAGACTCGACGCGACTGCCAGACATGGAAGTGAAACCGGACGATCAGCGTCCCTGGCGGAAGGTGAAGGCACACCTTTGAGCGCCGAAGACGCGAAATGCGACAGCCTCGGGCAACGCCCAGGTAAGAGAATCACCAAACATTTCGGAGCTCTGAAGGAGCGACATGAATCGTGACGTAATCGTCACGCCGATTTATGTCGCTGCGTTGCAGCTTGGTAAACGTTACTGGTGCTTACCTGGGCCGTTGGCCCAGGCTTTCACATGCCGCGCCTTTGGCGCTCCAGAGGTCCGCGCAACTACGATCGAAAATAGCCCAGCGAATCATCGCTGGGATCGCATCACAGCATGAATCGCAGTCCGTGAAATCCCGACGGGTCGGGACTGAATCTGCCGCCCGCAAAAGCGGGCTGCGCCCTCCCTCACGGTCGGGCTTCTGACACAACGTTTCCCAGCGCTGAAGCGCTGGGCTTGCTGTCAACGTCGGCTGCGCGGACGCACTGGCTGCGCGAAGGCCGCGAGATCAAAAAAGCCCGGCCACCCGCCCGGGTACAAATCCCAGATATAAAGCAGAGCTCCGAAGCAGCGAATGAATCGCGGCAGGTTTGTCGATTATGCTTACTCGATCTCGAATTTGTGTGTCTTATGAGCTAACGGCCGAGGTGTTGCAGGCATTCCTCCGAAACAAGGGTGTTCCTTGGATAAGGAGGCAGTGCCAAATCTTGAAGAAACGTTTCGCGTACTTGATGGTGATTGAACTCGCCCTCATTATCATCATCAGCTACCCGGTTAAAGCGGCGTTCCGTAACGAGACGGACGCTGCATCAGCACAGAGCAAAGTAAAAAACATTCTTGCTTATCTTCGTGCCAAGGCGTGGGTGGGCGAGGGAGCCGGCCTCAAGCTGCAAAACTTTACCGCCTCGCCCGACATTCCCGAGAGGCTATACACCTGTCTCTCTGTTTCGCCGGATGATCAAGGTTGCGAGGTGTCGGCCGAGGCGTTGCAGTTCAGAGTAAGAATGGCCTACGCCAGCGAGGAGAGGCGGGCAGAACCCGATGTGCTAGTGCTTGCCAGCCGCACCGCCAGAGACGTTCACATTTATCGCGTCTCTCCGCGGACTGGGGCGTTGGAACGAGCGGTGTCGCTCAGCAGGGTCATGAACGGCGATAAAATGGAGACCAAAGTACAGCTCCTGGAAAATAAAGATCGGGCCGTCATTTTGGATTTCCAGTCGCAGCTGGATTTTTGGAACAACAAATACCAGAACTGGATCACCCCATGAAACAACTGTTCGAACGTTTCGATCGGGTGGCTTCGCGTCCGAAACTGATCAAACGCAAAGAATGTCTCGGCGGGAATTGGTAGGGCACAACTTGCCGAAGTGCCGCGAAGAATCGCTGAAGCCGAAGCCGGTGAAGTCGATATGATTGCGGGGAATCAAGTCTTAGCGCGCGCGAGGTCTGCTCGCTGTGCAATTGGACCAACACTCAAAACCCGTGAAACTCAACAATCAGGCTGAATCCATTAAGCGCCGAAGGTGCGGCATGCAATAGCCTCGGGCAACGCCCGAGGTGAACGAAATCGAAAACAAATCGGAGCTCTGAAGGAGCGACATAAACGGACCGTGATTATGTCGCTGCGTTGCAGCTCGCGGGAACGTTGTTTGACGGTTACCTGGGCCGTTGGCCCAGGCTTTTACATCACGCGCCTTCGGCGCTGATTGACGGCGCTTTCACTTCTGCGGCGGAATTACAAAGCGGTGACAAGTCACCGCACTCCAAAATCTCTCCTCTTTACCTTCCGTCGACACGCAATATAATTGCGCGCTCATGCCGAGTTTCAGACTTATTCTCACAATCGTCAGCGGCGTATGTTGGACTGTTGTTTATATCGATGGTATTCGCATCGGGTTCCGAGACCGGTCATACGCGATCCCTTTCTATGCGCTGGCGCTGAATTTTGCCTGGGAGTTGCTCTACACGATCCTGGGGTTTCGTCACCAGGGCGTAACGGTCCAGAACGTCTTCAACGCTGTCTGGTTCACGTTTGATATTGGGATTCTGTATACGTATTTCAGGTTTGGGATGAAGTACTTCGGGTCGCCGTATGGCCTGCTCGCTACCGCAGGCAGCCCTGACAGGAGCGGCCCGCCCGCTACCGTATTTGATACTGACAGGTTGTACCGGGCCTTTGCGGTCGGTCGTACAGGCTTTATCGCGTGGAGCATCCTTGGTTTGATTACGGGGTTCGCGGTGCAGTATGCGTTTCGCCGTGAGTTTGGAATTGGCAAGGGCGCCGGCTACTCAGCTTTCTCGCAGAATCTGCTGATGTCGGTATTGTTCATCGCGATGCTGTGGAAGCGCGGCAGTCGTGAGGGGCAGAGCTTGACGATTGCCGTTAACAAATGGATCGGCACACTCGCCCCTACGATTCTTTACGGCGCAGTGGGTGAAGGCGATTTTCCTCACGGCAGTTTTCTGATTCTCACTTTGGGAATTTTCTGTTCCGTGTTCGATCTGATCTACATCTGGTTGCTGGCGAGGGCAAAACCAACACCCGCGCCGCAATGACATTAAGCAGAGTCGCCTCTTTGGGCCCGGTCGCTACCGCTGCCGGTTCTGACTGTTTCTAAGCGTCTCAGGCATCCTGAGATAGAATGCGGCTCAACTATGAATCTACGATATGTTCCTGGCGCCACACTGTTCTGCCTGCTGGCGCTTCCTTGATTGTTGGGTTCACCAACTGGTGAAACATCTTGTCCATTGCTTCAGGCTTGTAGGGCATGCCCGCATCAAGCCACCATTTCAAAAGGGCAAACAATGGTCGGATTTCTTCTTAGCAACCCTTCGCATCGTGTTTCTTTTTGGAGTGCGCCGGCTCGACGGCGCTTTTCTTTCTGCGATGCAAATCTCAAAGCGGTGACAAGTCACCGCACTCCAAAATCTCTGGCGCTTCGATCCTGAACAATGTAAGCCGTTTTGTCTATTAACATATGGTAAATCGCTCTTTAAGCGGTTCGGAAATCGTAAGCGAGCCGGCGAGTATTGCGAGCCGATCGCTGCGAAGGTCAAATATCAATAGAACAAAGTCCTCGTTTCGTGGTTCAAATTCCGGATCACTATATCGAGATGAATTGAAACCACGAATGCACACGAACTTCTCTCGTTGAGTCAATCTAAATCTCTTCCAAATCCTTTTTGAAACCTGCAGGTTCGCCCGGACGTTAAATACTTTTCCCCCGTGACCCATCCTATAATCTGAATCGGGGCAGCAAAATGAACCGTCAACCACGCGCCCGGCGTCTGCGCACAATCACTTTTCTCATCGTCACTACCATTGCGCTCGCGGGCGCAGGAATTCGCGCGCAGTCGTCGAACACCATGAATTCTGCGGCTCCAGGCGCTGCTCCGGTGACGATTCCTTTCGAACTGGTGACGCGGCACATCATGGTGAAGGTTAAGGTAAACAACTCGCGACCGCTCTCGTTTGTGCTCGACACGGGTGACAGGGTTGGCGTCATCGACGCGGAGGTAGCCAAACGACTGGGGTTGACACTTGAAGGCCAGGTTCGCGTCGGTGGCGCGGGAGCGGAAACTCTGTCTGCGTCTATGGTGAAGGATGGGAACTGGACGCTGCCGGGTCTGGAAGGTTTTTCGCAGCCGCTGACCCTGGCGATGCCACTCGGCCGCCTCGCCGCGCGGTTCGGCCATGATTTCGACGGCATCATCGGCAGCGATTTCATTAGACAATTTGTCATCGAAGTCGATTATCAGAACCGCCTCCTCAAAATTCATGACAAGGACAAATTCACTTATTCGGGAACGGGCGAGAGCATTCCCATCCAGCTTAATGGTCAGGGATTTCCTTTACTTGACGCGGAGGTTACGCCTGTTGGCAGCGATCCCATTAAAGGAAAGTTTGTGCTCGATCTCGGCTCGAGCGGATCGCTGGTACTGATGAGTCCGGTAGTTTCCGAACACAATCTGCTGGGTAACGGCTTGAAGACGATTCAAGCACTCGGTGTGGGTGGCGCCGGCGGCAAGAGTACCGGACAGATCGGCAGAGTTCAGTCATTGCAAATCGGCAAATTCAAAGTCCCGAACACACTCACCCTGTTTTCAGAGGATCAGTCGGGCGCCATGGCGACCCGTGCTCTAATCGGCAACATCGGGCAGCAAATCGCCAGCAAATTCAAAATCTTTCTCGATTACAGCCACCAACGGATCTTTCTCGAGCCCAATTCAACCTTCGCTGAGCCGATGGATCGCGTCGGTTCGGGAATGGTTTTGATTGCCGATGGCCAGGATCACACGACGATTCGCGTCACGGATATCCTCGAGAAATCGCCCGCCTCAGAGGCCGGCGTGCAAAAAGACGATATCATCGTGAGTGTTGATGGCAAGGCGACGTCGGAATTGAACCTCACCAGGCTGTCAGAGATGTTCGAGCAGCCGCAGTCTCGCAAGCTTAGTATCAAGCGAGGTGAACAGGCCTTAGAGATCACTCTGACACCGCGCAAGCTCATCTGANTTGAGCTGGAACCCTCGATATGAGATTAATCCGATTTACGGCTNGACTTTGTTCGATGGGTTTGTGGTTCTAACTCAAGTCGAGATTGGTGTGCCGGAAATTGAACCACGAAATGACACGAAANGAGGACTTTGTTCGTGTGAGTTCGTGGTTCTAATTGTATCGATATTGATGTGCTGGAAATTTGAACCACGAAATGAGACGAAACGCGTACTTTGTTGGTGTGCATTCGTGGTTTCAATTCATCTCGATATGGGTCTCTGGCCAATATTAAGACGCTGCCTTCCCTCGCCGCTCGTTGACACCGCGTGCCGACGCGCCTAGGCTTCTCCGCTACAAGGATTATGGGAATGAATTTTGGACTCCTACGCACTCGATCCGGCCTGAGCTTTTTGCCAAGTCTCCTGACCATCAGTCTCGCAATAACGATTTTTGTTCAGGCACAAACACCTACTCCGGACAAACGCGGCCTTGGTATTCAGTCGAACCAGCAGTCGAACTCACAAACCGGCGCAACCAAATCGAAAGAACCAAAGCCGGAACTGGTCCTGCAAACCGGCTATAACAATTTCTTCGGCGCCACGCGCCTGGTATTCAGTCCCGATGGCCGTCTGCTGGCAACGGGTACTTTTCGCACCAATACCATCAAGCTATGGGAAACGGCCACCGGGCGCGAGCTTCGTGATCTGTCGACGGGCGGCCAGAATACAACGGGACTTTCGCCGGTTTTCACTTTCAGTCCTGATAGCCGATTCCTCGCGGCGGCCGGCAGCAGTAACTCCGTCAAAGTCTGGGAAGTGATCAGCGGCAATGAAGTGCAAACCCTGGCCGGAAGCCAGAATTCATTCGTCTCGTCGTTCGGAATTGCCTACATGGCTTTCAGTGGTGACGGCAAAAAGCTGATCGCCATTAGCGATAGTATCCGCGTCTGGGACACGAAGAGTTGGACCTCGCTCACCACGTTGCAACTGACGGAGCTTAACGCGTCCGGCTTTACCGGAGGCGGCGGAGGCGCCGCGGTTAGTCCCGACGGAAATCAACTGGCGCGCGCGGACGGAAATGAGATCAAATTCATTGATCTGACTGCGGGTCGTCAGGCGCGTTCAATGTCTCTCCCGGACCGCCAGCTGCAAAATGCGGAACTCAGTTACACCGCTGACGGCCGTTTGCTGGTAGCCGGAATTGTCGACAAGAAACTAAAAGTCTGGGACATGAGCAACAAGGCCGAGAAGCTGCAAATTCCGACGCTGAAAGACTACAGCAAGATAGAATTCAGCGGAGATGGACGGTTCGTCGCGCTCTGCGAGAACTACACCGTCAGAATGTGGGAAATCGCGAGTGGCCGCGAGCTGGCGGCGATTAAGGTCCCGAACACCGGTGTTTTTGTCGACAACGGTGGCGTGTTCGCCGGTTTCACGAGCGACGGCCAAAAGATCGCAACCGGCGGATTCGGCACACAGACATTTGTCTGGGATACACAAACCGCGAAACAGCTACAGCAGTTGAGAGGACGGACGAACCTGGCCTTTCCGGTGGCCTTCAGCGCTGATGGGACGCGCCTCACTGCCGGCGGACGCACGCGCTGGGACTTGCGAACCGGCCAAGGCCTCCGGCTTTCATCAGCGGCGCCTGACAAATCTCTCGGCATTCCGACGATGGACGGAAAGCTGATTGCCATGTTTGGCCCGAACAGTAATGCTGTTACCGTCGTCGATGCGACTAACGGCCGGACGCTCCAGACATTGACTGGACCAGGCACAACGGCCGGGGTTGAGAAGGTTTACTTCAGCCAGGACAGTCGCGTCATCGCTGTCGCTTACGTGTCTGCGCAAGGCGCGCAGATGATTGGCAGCATGCCTTCCAGCCAACTAAAGATTTGGGACGCAGCGACTGGCCGCGAAATACAGACGCTCAATCTGAGCTCCTCACCCGCTGATGTTCGCTTCAGTCCCGATGGTCAGACAATCGCAACCGTAGCTTTGCAAGGGGAGATCACCCTTTGGGAGCTGGCTTCCGGTAGGCGCCTGCAAGCGCTCACAAATGCGCCGGGGCAAACCAGTAATTCGTTTCCGGTTCCGGCCGTCAGCCCATTGCCGAATCCCGGCAAGATCAAACGCGGCCAGATACCGAACATGGTCAATATGCCAAATATGGCCGACCTCGCCGCGATGATGACCAACATGCTAGGGACGATGTCCGCCGGCACAATGGGTCGGACTGTGACCTCACTTTCTTTTAGTCCGGACGGAAAAATCCTCGCCAGCGGCGGCGTCGAGTCCAAGTCGAATTTTAATCCGGCCCAGATGATGACTCAGGCTGCAAATCCGAAGCGGTCAAAAGGCCAAAACCCGCCGACCTCGCAGGATATTCTTAACGACATGAAGATTGAGACGACCGGTCAGATCGTTCTTTGGAACCCGGCCACGGGTCAACAAATCACCGCGATCAAAGGACACGGCAAGGGGGTTACCAACGTAGTCTTCAGTCACGACGGAAAGTTGATTGCATCTGCCGCGACTGACAACACGATCAAAATCTGGGACGTGGCGACGCAACGCGAGTTGCGAACGTTAACCGGACATACCGCCAACATTGAATCGATGGATTTCAGCCCCGATGGAAAATTGCTGGCATCGGCGGGCGATGATGGCAGCACGTTCCTGTGGGATGCAAACACGGGCGAACACCTGTTGACGCTGATTTCTTTGGATGATGGCGGCGAATGGATGGTAGTTACGCCTGAGGGCTTGTTTGACGGCACACCTCAGGCGTGGAACCAGATTCTTTGGCGTTATAATCACGATACGTTCAACGTAGCACCGGTCGAATGGTTTTTTAATGAGTACTACTATCCCGGTCTGCTGTCTGATATTTTCTCCGGTAACCGCCCGAAAGTTGCGGCTGACATTTCCAGGAAAGATCGCCGCCAACCAATAGTTAAGTTATCGCTGAGCGGAAACGGATCGACCGACAATATCTCAAGCCGCACAGTTAAGATTAAGATCGACGTGACGGATGCTGCCGCCGACAACGATCATCCGCAAGGGACCGGCGCGCGCGACCTGCGGCTTTTCCGTAACGGCTCGCTGGTAAAGGTTTGGCACGGAGATGCGCTCAAGGGGCAGTCGTCGGTTTCACTCGAACATGAGCTTACTTTGGTTGCGGGGGCGAACCGTTTGACTGCATACGCGTTCAATACCGACAACGTCAAGAGCAAGGATGCGAACCTGGTTCTGAATGGAGCTGAAAGTCTGAAGCGTGCCGGAACAGCCTGGGTAATCGCTGTCGGTATCAATGGATACGCGAACCCGCAATACAATTTGAAATACGCCGTCGCCGACGCTGAGAGTTTTGCGGCAGAGGTAAGCCGCGAGCAGGCGCCGCTGGGCCGCTTCGCTCGTGTCGAGGTGGTACCGCTGCTCAATGATCAGGCCACGAAGGAAAACATTCTCGGCGCGCTGCGTCGTTTGGCCGGTTTTGCCGGACCCCCGAGCCTGAAGGCGAGCCCGTTGGACAAACTCAGCGCTGCTGAGCCTGAAGATGCTGTGATTATCTATTTTGCCGGGCACGGCACGGCCCAAGGCCAACGCTTCTATCTGATTCCACACAACCTTGGCTATGCAGGTGATCGCAACGCGCTCGATGAGACCGGGCTGAAGAGCGTACTCGCGCACAGTATTTCGGATCATGAACTGGAAGATGCAGTCGAAGGTCTGGCCGCAAGTTCTCTGCTCATGGTGATCGATGCCTGTAATTCCGGACAAGCGTTGGAGGCGGAAGAAAAGCGCCGCGGTCCCATGAACTCGAAGGGCCTGGCCCAACTTGCCTACGAGAAGGGGATGTACATTCTCACCGCGGCGCAGAGTTACCAAGCGGCGCTCGAAGCTGCGCAATTTGGCCACGGCCTGCTCACCTACGCATTGGTAGAAGAAGGACTAAAGGCCGGCGCGGCTGACTACGAGCCGAAGGACGGAATCGTGAATGCGCGCGAATGGCTAGACTTTGCGACTGAGCGCGTGCCGCAGATGCAGGAAGAAAAGATGAGACAGAGCCGCGGGCTGGGCATCGCCTTTGTCGAAGGTGAGCAGAAGGTCGCCGATCCGGAAAAACGAAGCGTGCAACGCCCCCGCGTTTTCTATCGCCGCGAAATGGAAGCCAACCCGTTGGTGGTGGCGAAGCCGGCCTCGTCGCAGCCATAAACGAACGACAGCCGCCACGCGAGAATGCACTCCTGAACATGGACTTTGTGCAAAAGAATTCATTGCTGCGTCCGCGAAGCGGACTGAATGAA
>AP72_2010_repI_A001DRAFT_1000063_pt1 | contig 20884 bp, 17 predicted proteins | sample AmaPasrepliIA001_FD_9535 | JGI IMG/M metagenome (IMG submission 9535)
TCGAGGAACTTCCAGCAGTTTCGTATTTTCCAACCGCATTTCGCTTGGAATGGATGCAAGACGCNNAAGCCGATCTGAAACAATCCGCCGAGTTTCTCAAGGCCATCATCACCGAGACGAAGCCCGATCTACTTCACTTCAATCAGTTTTATTACGGGGCGATTGATTGTGATCAACCGCGGATTGTCGTCGCTCACAGCGACGTTGTCAGCTGGTGGTTTGCAGTGCATGGGGTAGAGCCACCCGCAAGCGATTGGATCTGCCAATATCGGGAAAATGTGGCTCGGGGCCTGATTAGAGCCGACCTGATTGTTGCTCCCACACAATGGATGCTAGACCAGGTAGCGCTCTACTACGGTAAACCGAAAAAAGCCGCTGTCGTGTACAACGGTCGTGATAGGCGACGATTCGATCCAGATACGACAAGGCAGAATTATGCGATCTCAATAGGGCGGCTTTGGGACGCCGGCAAGCAGGCCAATCTGTTGCTTAGAGACGATCTTCCCCTACAGACCATTCTAGTGGGGTGCGAACAGAGTCCTGAAGGGGCGGTAGCCTCAGCGCAGTCTATGGGGCACCTTGAAAAGCTCCGAGTCGTTGGCCGGCAATCGGAAAATCAACTTCGGCAGCTACTTAGTACCGCCTCCATGTATCTGGCTACGTCTCGGTATGAACCATTTGGACTGGCTCCCTTGGAAGCCGCACTCTCGGGCTGTCCAATCATTGCCAATGACATCGCCACTTTCCGCGAGCTTTGGGGTGAGGACGCCATATATTTCGAGCGAAACAATCCTCGGAGCCTGGTACTCACAATTCAGGAACTTGCATCTAACCCCATGCTGTGCTCGGAGTATGCGAAACGAGCACTCCATCGAGCGCGGAAAGAGTTCAGTTCCGAAAAGATGGCCCAGAGTTATTTAGGCCATTACCGTTCCCTAATTCACTCGGAGGTTGCAGCCGCTTGAACGGCAAGCTGCGAATTCGCATATTCGCGCATTCCCTCGTATCTGACTGGAACCATGGCAATGCCCATTTCTTGCGGGGACTGGCACGCGCACTGGTTCGTCTCGGACATCAAGTTCGCTCGTACGAAGAACTGGGAGCATGGTCGTTGGCCAATCTCATCCGCCATGAAGGCGAGACTGCAATTGAAGCCGTAGACGACTTTCGGCGAATCTATCCAGAACTCGATATCCACTTCTATAAGAACGATGCGGCGCTGGATTCGTATCTGGATGAGGAACTGAAAGACGTAGATCTGGTTCTCATCCATGAGTGGAATGAGCCTTCACTCGCCAATAAAGTCCTTGCGCTGAAAGAAAAGCACGGTTTCACCGCCCTCTTCCATGACACTCATCACCGTGCTTACACAAGAGCCGGAGAGATCCTCAAATTCCATCTCCACAAAGTGGATGGTGTGCTCGCCTTCGGCGAAGCTATCAGGCGTATCTACGCTGAAGGGTTTGGTGTGCCGCGAGTATGGACGTTCCACGAAGCCGCTGATGCCGACGTCTTTGCACCGAGACTAGTGAAGCGAGATACCGATGTGCTGTGGATCGGGAACTGGGGCGACGATGAACGGGCAAGGGAGCTAACCGAATTTCTGCTCCAGCCTGCAAGTGCACTGCACGGAAGACGAGTCGTCGCTTATGGTGTCCGTTATCCTGAAAGCGCCCTCGAACAATTAGCTCACTCCGGCATTGAATATCGTGGATACTTGCCGAATTTAAAGGCTCCCGAAACCTACAACCGCAGCGCGCTTACGATCCACGTTCCGCGACGCCAATATACGAATGGATTAAGTGGAATTCCAACCATCCGGGTGTTCGAGGCACTGGCCTGCGGGACTCCGTTGCTATGTTCGCCCTGGGCGGACACCGAGAACATGTTTCGCCCGAAGCAAGATTATTTGTGCCTGCCGAACGGAGAAAGCATGCGCTCGACGATAGAAGAACTTTTGAGAGATGATGCCGCTCGTGCCCAACTCGGGGCGAGCGGACGAGAGACGATTCAGAAACGCCACACCTGCCACCACAGGGCGGAACAACTTATCGGTATATATGAGGAGTGCCGAAGGTGAACATATTCGTCTTCGGATCGAGCATCACCTCTTCCTATTGGAACGGCGCGGCGAGTTACTATCGTGGAATTTATAGTAACCTCGCTCGGCTTGGACACAATATTACGTTTGCTGAGCCTGATGCCTATCGCCGTCAGCAACGCCGTGATGCTGGTGACTACAGTTATGTTCAGAGCGTAATTTATTCCAGCCCGTCGGATCTCCTGCAGATTTTCAAACAGGCGGCAGGAGCGGACCTTATAATTAAGCACAGCGGAATAGGCGTTGACGACACTGCAGTAGAACTCGCTACCGCTCGAGAAATCGATAGTCCAGCGCTTCGCATCTTCTGGGACGTCGATGCACCTGCAACACTTTCCCGAGTAGAGACAGATACAAACGATCCATTTCGGTTCCTGATTCCTGAATACGACCTGATCCTCACTTACGGGGGAGGACCGCCTGTTGTGGATCACTACAAACGACTTGGTGCGCGTGATTGTATTCCGATCTATAACGCACTTGATCCCGCGACGCACTACCCAGTCGCAAGAGATGTATCCCTCGACTGTGATCTCGTGCTTGTTGCCAACCGGCTCCCCGATCGCGAACGCAGAGTGGAAGAATTCTTCATCCTGGCAGCCGAGCTTGCGCCAGATCTGCATTTCATTTTGGGTGGCGAAGGTTGGGAAGGGAAGCGTTTGCCGCAAAACATCCGCTGGATCGGGCACGTGGGGACTGCGGATCACAATCGAGTAAATTGCTCGGCACGCATGGTCCTCAATCTGAATCGTGATTCCATGGCGAGCGTTGGTTTTTCTCCACCCACTAGAGTTTTTGAAGCTGCTGGCGCAGGCGCCTGTGTCATCACCGATTCCTGGGTAGGTATTGACACCTTTTTCGAGCCGGGGACGGAGATTCTAGTCGCATCTTCGGCAGAAGATATTGTTCACGCGCTGCGAACGACTACGTCGGAACGCGCCGGGCAGATTGGGGCTAACATGCGACGCCGGGCCTTAAAGGAACATACCTATAGCCAACGATCGGTGCAGGTATCGGAACTCTTGGCCGCAGTTGGTAATCGGCAGAGTGCCGTGGCTTAGGATCGCAGATGAAGATCGTTATCTTCGGACTATCGATCAGCTCCGCCTGGGGCAACGGACACGCTACTACGTTTCGTGCCCTTCTCAAGGCTCTACACAATCGAAAGCACAGGATCGTCTTCTTTGAGAAGGAGACTGACTGGTACGCCGACAATCGTGATCTTCCGGATCCACCTTATTGCCGGCTAGTGCTGTACCAGCGTTGGAGCGATATTCTGCGCAAAGTGCGCAGCGAGCTGACGGATGCGGACGTTGGAATGGTAGGCTCCTATTTCCCCGACGGCCTTCATGCAATTGATGCATTGCTCGATAGCAGGGCCGAGGTCAAGACTTTTTATGACATTGATACCCCAATCACGATCGCCCAATTACGCGCGCAAGGAAAAACTCCATACGTAACCTCCAGCCAGATTCCAGGGTTCGATGTTTATTTCAGCTTTACTGGTGGACCAATGCTTCGCGAGATCGAAGACAGATTCGGAGCGAAGCTGGCGTCTCCACTTTATTGTTCGTTTGATCCAGAGGAATATCGTCGCTTTGCCCCCAGCAAGCGATTCGCCTGCGACCTAAGTTACATGGGAACCTATGCTCCTGATCGTCAGCCGAAACTGGAGAGGCTGCTGATTGATGCGGCGAAGAGCCTCCCGAAAAAGAAATTTATCGTTGCGGGATCGCAGTATCCAAGGAAGATTGGCTGGCCGAAAAACGTCCGACGTATCGTGCATTTGAATCCCAAATGGCATGCGCGCTTCTACTCTTCCTCCCGGCTTACATTGAATGTCACGCGGAGAGAGATGGTAGCTGCCGGTTACTCACCTTCGGTGCGGTTGTTTGAGGCAGCGGCCTGTGGAGCGACGATCATTTCTGACAACTGGCCGGGACTCGAATCATTTCTGTCTCCCGGGCGCGAGATACTGCTCCCGGTAGATGCAAAAGATGTTATTCGGTTCATCTCACTACCAGACTGCGAACTGCGACGAATTGGCGATGCAGCTCAGGCGCGCGTTCTGGCCGAGCACACCAGCGAGAGTCGCGCAAGCCAGTTTGAAGGCGTAATCTCTCAGGCAAAACACTCGGGTAGGAGACCTTCCTACGCTGATCAGGTTGAGCAGATTGCGTCCGTGCACGCGAGCTGAGTCAACGATCAGCGTCACTGTGCGCCAACACCGCTGACCCGTCACGCATCCAAAGAAACTTACGCTTTCTGGCGTCTTGCGGCACGAGTGTCGGCCAAGGAGGTCAATGAGAATCGCCCTAATTGCTCCCCCGTTCATACCTGTTCCACCGGTTCGATATGGCGGAACAGAGTTGTTCTTAGGCTGCCTCGCAGAGGGGCTCAAGCGAAAGGGAATCGATGTTGTTGTGTATGCGACGGGCGACTCGACCGTCGGCACGGAACTTCGGTTTCTTTATCCCAAATCGGAGTGGCCTCTTGCAGGAGAGATATTCTCGAATCTTAAAGACCTGAATCACACTTTCTGGGCAGCATCTGACGCGATGCAAGACTGCGACATAATTCACATAAATAATGCGCCGGGACTTGCGGCATCGAGATTTCTTCGCGTTCCAGTGGTGTATACCGTCCATCACCCACACCAGCCGACGCTGAGCGATTTCTATTCCTCCTATCCTGATGTGAATTATGTCACCATCAGTGACTCGCAAAAGTCGTTCGAAAGAATGCCGAAGATGACGACTATTCATCACGGAATTTTTATTGATGACTATCCCTTTCGGGATCGAAAGCAGCAGTACCTGAGCTTCATCGGAAGGCTGGCGCCGGTGAAGGGTCCGCATACTGCGATCGAGGTCGCGCGCAAAACCGGCATTCCCCTCAAGATCGCGGGAGAGGTGCAGCCACTCTTCAAAGACTATTACGAAAGGCAGGTCAAACCGCACATTGACGGAAAACTGATTGAATATATCGGTGAGGCCGACAAGCAGATCAAAGACGAGTTGTTGAGTAACTCAATGGCGCTGCTCTTTCCGATTGAATGGAATGAGCCATTCGGGTTGGTGATGATCGAAGCCATGGCCTGCGGCACACCCGTGATTGCCCTGCCTGGTGGATCGGTTCAGGAAGTCGTTAGCGACGGGATCTCGGGATATGTCTGCAAGAACTTAGCTGAGATGATAGAACGAGTGCGGAACCTATCGATCCATCCAGCTATCATCCGTCAATATGCAAACGAGAATTTCTCGGTAGAAGTGATGACCAACAAGTACGTAGCTCTCTATGAATCCATCCTGGCGGCCGAAACTGCGCCTCTTGCTGATATTGATTCGATTTCGTTTTCTGCGGAGCCTGGGGCGCTGGCATGAGTACTGCAACTCGGATTCCTTCTGAGGAACTCGATGAGATTCCAGCTCCACATTCTGAGCCTCAGTTATTCGGGCTTCATGAGCCGAGAAAAGTCAATAATCTTACACTCATTGACGGCAAGACCTTTCTCTCAACTACGATCGCGGGCGACATTACGCCGGCGGGAGCCCCGGATGTCGGCTTTTTTCACGACGACACACGCTTTCTGAGTCGGCTGGAGCTCAAGGTCAGCGGCCAGAGAACCGTCGTGCTTTCATCGAGTACAGAAAACAGTTTTGCCTCGAAGATCGAACTCACAACCAGCAGTCTTGCACAAATTAACTCGTTCGATCTGCCGGAAAATACAATTCACATTCGAAGGCAGCAGTTGCTTGCATCAGACGTACTCTACGACTCCATTATTGTTTCAAATTTCAATCAGTCTGAGGCTGAGCTGCTGATTGAGATCGCCGTGGAAGCGGACTTCGTCGACGTCTTCCAGGTGCGCGGATGTGCGCGTGGCAAGACAGGCCACTATTACAGGCCGATACTTCGCGGAGACTCGCTAATCTTTTCCTATCTCGGACTCGATAACGTGAGCCGCGAAACCGTACTGAGCTTTCAGACCCCGCCAGATCAGATTGATGACAACATACTGCGCTGGAACTTTAAGGTCCCCGCCACAGGTTTTCGGGAACTCTTAAACACGGTCACTTGCCACGTTGGGGGCGAGTCACCGCGGTCCAAGGGCAAAAGTGTAGTACAGGGTTTTCGAGAACGAAGAGACGCATACCGACGCTGGGAGCAGGAATCGACAACTTTCCAGAGCAGCAATGAAATCTTCGATCACGCGCTGCTTACCTGCATTGCAGATTTTCACGCGCTGCAAATTCCGGATGGGAATGAACACGTCGTAGCTGCAGGCGTTCCCTGGTTCGCAACCATGTTTGGACGCGATTCTCTCATCGCCGCGTATCAGGCTCTGCTTTTAAATCCACGACTCGCCTGCGAGACGCTTCGGGTTCTGGCTCGCTACCAGGGAAAACGGTTTAACGATTGGCAAGACGAGGAACCCGGCAAAATTCTGCATGAGTATCGTAGCGGCGAGATGACGCGCGCCGGCGAAATGCCGTTCGGTCCTTACTACGGCTCGGTTGACGCAACACCTCTGTTTTTGATCCTGCTGAGCGAAACCTTCAACTGGACCGGCGATACTCAGTTGGTCTCGGATCTGCTGCCCGCAGCTCGGGCTGCGCTGGACTGGATTGAAAATTACGGCGACTTGGACGGAGATGGATTGATCGAGTACAAGCGCCGCTCTCCCAAAGGCATCACGAATCAGGGATGGAAAGACTCATGGGATGCGAATATGCACCGCGATGGGAGCGTAGCCAATCCTCCGATCGCGCTGGTCGAAGTGCAGGGGTACTGTCACGAAGCCCGGTACCGCATGTCGCAACTCCTTCGGGTGTTTGGTGACACAGCACTCGCAGATAAACTGCGAAAGTCCTCAGCTGAACTGGCGAAACGAATTGAGAAGAGCTTCTGGTTGCCGGGGGAGAGTTTCTACGCGATGGGCCTCGACAGCTCGAAACGTCCTCTCGAAAGCATTTCATCAAACCCGGGACACTTGCTCTTCACTCGAAGTATCGCAAAGGATCGCGCTCGCCAAGTTGTGCAGCGCCTCATGCAAGAGGATGTGCAATCAGGATGGGGATGGAGAACTTTTGCTCGCTCGGAGCGCGTCTTTAATCCGCTGAGTTACCATCGCGGGTCCATCTGGCCTCACGACAATTCGCTCATTGCTCACGGAATGGCTCTCTACGGATTCCGCAATGAAGTCAAACAAATATTCACGGCATTGTTCCAAGCGGCCCTTAATTTTCGCGACTACCGATTGCCCGAGCTCTTTTGCGGTGTGCAGCGCCATGAGAACGATGAGCCAGTTCACTATCCTGTATCCTGTTCTCCGCAAGCATGGGCATCGGGCGCGTTCTTCCTTCTACTGACGTCGCTCCTTGGCATTCGACCGTCGGCTCCGCGCAAAGAGTTGAACATTATTAATCCTATGCTCCCGGATTGGCTCGATTTCCTTCGAATTCGCAATCTGAACATTGGGGGAAGCCGCGTCTCGCTCGATTTCAGTCGTAACGGAGAGCGCACCTTTTGTAACGTCGTTGATGTCAGTGGGGACAAATTGGTAATCAACGTTTCCTTTAGAAAATAGTTGGCGGTTCTGTTCATTTACACTGATTCAGAAAGCGAGGCCAAATGTCTGAAGTGAAGATCACTGTAAAGCCGAACGGACCTTATCGAGTAGAAGGATCAGTCAAGCTTGTGGATGCCGATGGTCGCGAGTGGGATCTCACGGGAAAACCGGCGTTCTCGCTGTGCCGCTGCGGCGCCTCAGTAAGCAAGCCCTTCTGTGACGGGACACACAGCCGCATAGGTTTCCAGGCGGCTGAAGCTGCGGTGCGCGCGGAAACGGCCCAGAATCCCACAGCGCAAACCAAAATCTAGCTCCAGGCTTCGGTTGTTTCCAGATATCGATGTGCAGCAGTCGAAGAGAAAACTTCACCTGCTGCGACTTACAAAGTCATTGCGGTAAACCTCGCCTTCTTTCATAACGAGTTTTACCTTTCCCATTTCGTGGATATCTGCTAATGGATCTCCCTCAACGGCGATGATGTCAGCCAAGTGGCCTTTCTCAATCGACCCAACTTTGTCTGACCAGCCCATAATGTCGGCTCCGCTCAGCGTCGCCGCCCGTATAGCGTCGATCGGCTTCATCCCCCATTCAACCATCTTAGGTAGCTGCTTCCAGTTGTCACCATGCGGATAAACTCCGCCGTCAGTCGCAAACCCCATGGGCGCTCCGGCTAGAAAGGCTTTGCGGAAGTTCTCGCGTTGTAGACGACCGACTGCTCTCTCTTTCTCGATCGATTCGGGAAGCATTCCATGCTTTGCACCTTCTGAAAGAATGTAATCGTCGTTATAGATATCGAAATCCAGGTAGGTGTGGTGCTGCTTAGCCAGCGCAATTCCTTCGTCATCGATGAGGCTTGAGTGCTCGATCGTATCGATTCCTGCGAGAATCGCATCCTTGATTGACTGAGTGCCATGCGCGTGGGCAGCAACTTTTCGTCCAAGCTTATGCGCTTCGTCGGCAATAGCTTTTAATTCTTCCGATGTGTACTGCGGAGCGCCCGGTGTGTCGCCTTTTGATAACACGCCGCCAGAGGCCAGGACTTTGATTACGTCGGCGCCAAATTTTACGTTCTCGCGTACTTTCTCCCGCACCGCCCAAGGACCGTTGGCAACGCCCTGACCAGAGTGGTGATATTCGTAAGGAAGCAGATTGTCGTCGCCATGCCCTCCCGTAATCGTGAGTGCTGGACCTGAAACCTGCATCCGCGGGCCGGGGATATCGCCCGCATTAATGCCGTCCCGCAAGGCAACGTCCGAGTAGCCGCGGGCTCCTACATTGCGTACGCTGGTGAATCCCGACATCAACGTCTTGCGCGCGTTCTTCGCGCCGAAAATTGCCTCTCGTGGAACCGAGTTCCCGAGTTCCGCATATCCGAATCCGCCCTCCTCGGGATCACTGGTGAGATGAACATGAACATCAATCAGTCCCGGCAGACAGGTGCCTGGAACATCGATAATTCTGGGTGCGCTCGGAGTGGCGATATTTCCAGCTTGGACAGCAACGATCTTTCCGTTCTCGATCAGCACCGCAGCATTTGCCATGTATGTGCCTTCACGCACATCGAGCAGCTTGGCGCAACGCAGCACAGTGACGCTTGGGACCGCCTTCTGAGCAAGTGCCGCGATCGAAAGGAAAAAGAGAAAGATGCTAACCCAAATGCGAAATCGCATTTTCGATGATTCCTCACCAGTATGTGAATTGAACCAGCGGACAATGTATCAGACAGAGGAGAGTGCGAAGAAATAGGAACTCGAAATGAAAACGCCGGGCGATTATGCCCGGCGTTGAACTTAGTAAATCGATAATGGTCGAGGCACTATCCCTTCACGTTGACAGTCGAGAATGCCAATACGACGTGTCCGCTGGCAGGCTGTCCGAAAGCGCGAGCAGGTTCGAATGTCGTGAAGATCAGCGCGTTGTCGATTTTTACCCGGACGGCGTCAGAGTCGTGGCCGGAGAGAATTCGATAATCAAGCACGCGTCCGGTCGAATCGACACTAGCTTCAATCAAAACGGGCCCATCGATTCCCTGGATCTCATACGGTCCTGCCGAGAGGCGCGGAGGGGTGTATAAAGATGTGGGGATATCTGTTCCTATTTCGGGACGAGCGAAGCAGCCGATAAGCACGCCGAACATAATCACTGCGGTTACGAGACCCGCGGTCGCGGGCAGCATGAAAGTATTGATCGCATGCTCAATTCTCAGCGCAATGTTCTGCAGTGTGCGTGCCGTGTTACGGGAGCGTTCCTGCTGAATTGCAATCTTTAACCTGAGTGGAAGATCGCTGGGAGCCTTGCGCGTCCCAATCGATGAAAGCAAAGCCTGCGTACGTTGAAGAGAGAGATAGTTCGTATGGCACGGGCCGCAGCTCTCTATGTGTGTGGAAATCGCGCGCATCTCATGACCGCTCACGGCCCCGTCCAGGTATGTTGAGAACATCGACTTGGCTTGTTTGCAGTCCATTAGTCGCTTCCAACCTCCAGTGACGCCGCTTCCGCGCCGTGGCAAGCAATCTTGAGGCCGAGATCGCGCCCCGCTTGCCTGGCGTAGTCCTCCAGACGCTTCTTCAGCGCAAACCGCCCGCGCATTAATCTCGACTTCACGGTCCCTAGCGAAACTTGCAAGATCTCGGCGATCTCTTCGTACGAGAATCCCTCGATATCTCGCAAGACCACTGTAGTGCGATACGGGTCCGGAACCTGTGCTAACTCTTGCTCGACTTTCGCACGAACCTCTTCGTGTGCTGCGCAATCGAATGGGGAATCGTGCTCATCGATCAGCATCTCTTTAAGCGCAAATCCCTGCCCTTCGTCCTCGCCGATGGGGGCTTCCATAGTGGTCTCGCGACGTTTATGCCGGAACCACCAGCGGCGCTGATTCGACGCCTCGTGCAACGCGATACGGTAGATCCAGGTCTTCAGGCTCGCTTCGCCGTGAAAGCGTTTCATGCCACGGAAAACCTTGAGAAACACTTCCTGCGTTGTATCTGCCGCGTCCGCCGGATCGTTCAGGATGCGGTAAACCAGTCCATACACCGGCTGATGATAGTGCGCGATGAGCCACTCATAGGCATCTTCTGAGCCGGCTTTCAAGTCAGCGACAATCGACGCCTCTTCAGCTCGTGCCGAAATCGCGCTTGCGAGGTTTGCCAACGTAGTAACTCCCGCCATGCTTCTCACGGCGTTACTCATAAATTAGCAGGTCTCCCCGTCTCGGCGATAGACAACCTCTATTGGGATAGACCCCAGAGTCCCAAGGAAAGTTCCCGAAACTCTGATCTTATAGAGAACCTTAGTTGCCCGCCGGTTGCAAGCTTACCTTGGTTTCATTTTGGAGCGGAAGTGCCGTTGCTTGAACCAGTTGCAGCCGAGGCTGGCGGAGCGCTCTTCTTGGCCGCCTTCTTCTTTTTTGGAGGTGGAGCGAGCTCGCTGTCGTCGACAATGATTTTCTTCGCAGGCGCTTGCTGCTGGGCCGCCAACGCGGCGGCCTTCTCCCGCTCGGCAGTGGCGATGCGGTCGTCTGCAGTGGCCGTCATTTGCTGTAAATATTCGCCGTAATTCCGTCGGCCCGCGTCGAGCGCTTGGGCATGAGGCGCCAATAAGTCATATTCCTCGCGTTTCCCAAACGCCCCTGCCAGCTCGCTAACCGACGCGACCACGTCATAAAGTGCATTTAGATTGCGGTAGAGTTTGAAGTTGGCCGCGAGGCTCTGCGGCGCGGCGCGCACAGCCGTAATGAGCCCGGGCAGAGCTCCCGTAATGTTTCGTTGAATAGAACCGATATTTTCCGAAGCCTGACGCTTGGTAGTGGCATCCGCTTTCCACTTTTCCACTCGCAGCTTTCCCACATCAACGTTAAGACCAGAAGTTTCTTGCTCGATGCTCTGCAGCGTAGCAATTAGGTCGCCCGCTGACGGAACCGCATTTGCTGAGGAAACAGGCGCCGCCGCAGGCGGCTGCGAACTAGGTTGAGAAGCCGAAGGTCGCGAAGCAGGCGGAGAAGAAGCTGGCGGAAAGCCAGGCGGATACGATGTTTGAGACGCGGCCAAAGAAGACATCGTGACTGCTGCGAGATGAAGGCAAAGCTTCATCACAGTAATCTTCATCACAAGACAAGGATACTCCCCCAGCATATTGGGTGCATTTGATTGACCGAAGCGCCCGCTACAGGTGACAATAGAAGTCTCACCCTCCTTCCGAGTGGGCCTGTGGCGCAGCTGGGAGCGCGCTTCCATGGCATGGAAGAGGTCGTCGGTTCGATCCCGACCAGGTCCACCATTACTGAGCTTCCCACGGTCGCCTGCCATTTTCGTGTTCAACCGACAAAGTTCAAGACCGTTTCATGCTCACCGTCGATCATTAGAGAGCAACGGATTCAGCCCTGCGCCTGGCTCAATTCACTGAGGTTCGCGGAACAGCGAATTTATCAGCGAATCTATCAGTGAATTTTTCCTGCAGAGGGTGACGAGCAACGGACAATTCCGCATAAATACTTGCCCTGGCAGCGCTTATCGAAATCTGCGATTTTTATGCCGCAAAAATAACAGTGAAAAACAGTGAATGAGCAGTGAATTCCTACTATTTCAGTCCGTTGTTCTGCCAGAGTCCACGTGATCAAGACACGCATGCTCGAAGCGGCGCGCGAGTTCCAAAATGAGAATTCCGTTGACTCGAAGTCTTGAATCGCGATACCACCGAACTATGTTCGGTGCCGGGAGATAGTCGCGCCGGGCACAAGATAAAGATCTTCTCAAGTTAGCGTTCGACTCAGTTTCTTCTCAGTCCTCAACGCCGAAATCGCGCATCCGGAAAGAGACAAACTGCGGATTGTCAGCCCTCATTACGTATCTCATCCGAGTTTGGTCGAAGCCGCCATTTGCCTTGACGAGCGATTTCCAGACTCAGCCACCGGGCATACGGAGCCTGCAGTTTTCACGAACATATTCCCTTGCTGAAATTCCAGATCCTACGATTGCATTACGCGATCAAGTCTTGAGCGTAGTCGAAGGATTTGTCTTTGCCAGATACCCGTTCGCCATGCATCTCTGCCATGACGGACGCGACAGCCACGCCTCCACCCCAAATCTTGTGTAGGCGATGCGTTTGCCGTTCCTGTCTGCGCCGGGAATTTTCGAAGATCAGTGAGACGATAAGCATCATGATGGCCGCACCAAAAATCGCACCGCACCAGACTCCTTGTATGAAACCGGATCCGTCCATAATCAGTACGCGAACTTAAGTCGCTCTCCTTAACACTGTCCCAAGAGCAAATGGATTACCAAATGGACTGCATGGCGGGACGGGGTCTGCCATTGTCTTGCGCAACTATTGAATATCCCGAAGCACATGAAGACAAAGGAGCTTGGAGAGATCGAGAGGAATCTGTTTGTCCGACAACAACAAAAGCAGCTATCAAGCAGTCAGCCGAGACGAGTTCGGTTCAAACCGATCGGTTAGTGAATACGCAGTTCGGTTCAAAGATCAGCGCCGGATATTGCATGTTCGGGGTAGTGCGAATCTCCTTTTTGGTAGCCTTTTTTTCGTGGCAAAGGATGCGGCCAAGGAAAAGCTCTCTGTCGAAGGGCATGAAGTTCTCATAACGAACCCGGACAAGTTGTATTTTTCATCGCAGGCGAGAATAGCTAAGCTCGATCTCGTACGCTACTACTTGTCAGTTGCGCCTGGCGCGCTCGCCGGCATTAAAGACCGTCCGATTGTGCTCAAGCGTTTCGTTGACGGCGCCGAAGCAGAGGCGTTCTACCAGAAACGTGCCCCCACTCACCGGCCGCCCTGGCTGCGAACGGTGACGCTGTTGTTTCCTTCCGGGCGGACCGCAGAAGAGGTGGTCGTGGATGATGCAGCTGGTCTTGCCTGGATCGTTAATCTCGGATGCATCGAACTGCACCCGCACGCTGTGAGGTCCAACGACCTTGAGCATCCCGATGAGTTGCGTGTTGACCTCGATCCTGTGCCGGGCGTGAGTTGGGCGAATGTATGCCGCGTGGCTCTTGAGGTACAAGGGTTGCTCGAGGAGGTCGGACTTCGTGGCTGGCCCAAGACCAGCGGTTCCCGCGGGATGCACGTGAACGTACGGATCGAACCGCGTTGGACGTTCACGGAAGTACGCCGCGCGGCGGTTGCTTTGTCGCGCGCAGTAGAGCGCCGCGCTCCCGCTCTGGCCAGTTCGAAATGGTGGAAAGAAGAGCGACATGGCGTCTTCCTCGACTACAACCAGAATGCGAAGGACCGAACCACATGCTCTGCATATTCCGTGCGTCCACTTCCCGACGCTCGCGTCTCGACTCCGCTTCATTGGGAGGAAGTTCCAGATTGCGATCCGTCAGACTTCACGATGTTCACGGTTCCCGACCGCTTCGCCAAAATGGGAAATCCGCATGCAGACATGGATGCCGCTTCCGGCTCGCTGGAAAAGCTGCTTGAGCTCGCGGAAAGAGACGAAGCCGCAGGACTCGGCGACGCACCCTGGCCGCCGCACTTTCGCAAGATGGCGGGCGAAGCGTCTCGCGTGGCTCCTTCGCGTGCTAAACCAACCTCGAAGAAGCCGCGCGTCAAGATGCCGCTCATCGTTGTGGCGAATTCGCCAGATAAAGGAGCTGCGCTGGCAGGTCTCGAGAGATGGAAGGCAAAACATTCGAACATTGCCGATTTTCTGGCTGTTGACGATGTACTAGTCGACTCTATGCGAGGCCGGTCATCAACGTGGACTCGCATCCGAGTCAATCTGCGCCATGTACCGGAAACGCTTCGGCCCCCGCAGGAAACTCCGGATCCCGACGATGATCCTACGCGGGAATGGCGGGACTGGCAGAGGGCAAAATAAGCACGCAAGCGCTGGGAAGTCAGCGGCCGTGGGGGAAGATCGCCGCCAACTCCTGCGGCGGGACTACTTCCAACTGGGCATAGGTACAGTCGCTTGGCTTTTTGTCGCTTCGCCACCTGCGGAACTGTGCGATATGACGAAACCGGTTGCCCTGCATGTGATCGTAGGCGACTTCAACGACCAATTCGGGACGCAGTGGCTCCCACGATAAGTCCTTGCCTTGACTCCAGCGACTCTGGCCACCCGGCATACGTTTCGGGGCACTGATTCCGTCATCAACTGGGTCGTTTGAAAACTCAGCCCAATCCCTCCATGGATGGGAGACAAGTGCGCGGTTCCGATAAGGCTCGAGGAACTTCGCCAACTCGCAACGCTTTTCAGCGCTGAAGCTCGAACAGACTCCGACGTGCTGCAAAGCACCAGCGTCGTCAAAGAGCCCCAGAAGCAGTGAGCCGACAAGAGTGCGATCGCCCTTCTTGTACCAGCGAAATCCTGCTACTACGCAGTCGCAGTCGCGCTCGTGCTTTACCTTGAGCATCACACGTTTGTTCGGCTCGTAGGTTCCTGAAACAGGCTTTGCCATGACCCCGTCGAAACCTGCACCCTCAAAACGACGAAACCAATCGGACGCAATGCCGTGATCTGAAGTCGCAGGTGTCAGGTGGATGGGGGGCGGTGCCGAAGAGATCAGCGACTCCAGTGCGCGGCGTCGGGCCCCGAATGGTTCACCTCGGAGATCTCGGTTATCACGGCACAACAGATCGAAGAAGACAAACGAAGACGGAGTTTGTTTGGAAAGAAGATTCACTCGCGATGCGGCTGGATGCAGGCGTAACTGCAACGAGTCGAAGTCGAGGCCGCTACCCTTAACAATGACAATTTCTCCATCGAGGACGCAGCGAGCAGGCAGCGCCGACCGTAACGGCTCAAGCAATTCAGGAAAATAGCGATTCAGCGGTTTTTCGTCGCGGCTTTGGATGAAAATCTCATCTCCATCGCGAAACACCAGGGCACGAAACCCATCCCACTTCGGCTCGAAAATCCAATCTCCACTGGGTGGTAATTCACTCACCCGCTTGGCAAGCATTGGCAACACTGGGGGATTTACAGGAAGGTTCACGCCTCATGGTAGCCGCTCACCTCCTTTTTGTAATTAGGCGTGCCTGTGGAGATTATAGGAAAGGCAGGCGTTAGCCGTGTCGCTAAGAAAAAATTACCGGTCTTAGCCGACCCAAGAATATATGGGCTCAAAGCCGAAATCTGACCTCAGCAGCAAAAAAAAGCCGGCCCGCTCAACTCAAGGCGAGGGATCTTCCTGTTCTTGGGCAAGCAGGGAACTAAGGTCCCCGGGGACGAAGGCATTAAGGTTCCCGATTAAGGAACAAAGTTCCCGCTCTAAGGTGATTTTCTGAGGATTCTGTCGAGCGGAACTCGTGCTAATCTAAGACCACTTTCAGCAAGTGAAATCCAATAGTTTTTGTACGTGCGAATGACGAACAGGGTCCCCTGCGTACTGTCCGTCTCCTACGACGAATCCCTTTTGCGCACGCGCGAGTGGATTCTCAAGGGTGCCGGGTTCACCGTAACTTCCGCCCTCGGATTCACCGAGGCACTCGCCCATTGCCGGAACGGGGCCTTCGATCTCGCCATCATCGGCCACTCCATTCCTAAATCGGATCGGATGGCTTTACTCAAGCAGCTGCGCGAGCACAATCATACCCGCGTACTTGCGTTGCGCCGCCAAGGCGAGGAACACATTCCCGGAGTCGACCACTTCATCGAACCCTCATTAGGGCCCGACGCCCTGATCGAGGCCGTCCGAACTGTGCTCGCCAAACCCTCATCGAGCCAGGAGGTCTGACATGCGCCAGAAGAACGTCCAAAAACAGAAACCCAGTCCTAAGCGCAGCATCACCGAACCCGGCGAAGACCATCCACTCGGTCTCTGGATCGACAAAGATCTGCTTCGCAAACATCAAGTCAACAGCGCCAAACCCATCCCACACGATCCGCTAACCAGCGCAAACAACCGTTATCTCGAACTCGCTGACATGGCCCTCGGCCTGAATAAACCCAACGGCAAACCTAATGGAAAGCTAAAAGCCAAGTCCAAAGGCGCCACCGCAGAATAAGTTCTTTCTGCAGTTTGTTCTCTGACCTTCTGATCGCTCCTGTTTGGTCTCTTTCTGTAACCTGTCCCGTGTCACTATGGCTTTCCAACACCAACTTACTATTTCCACCTCTGGTCAAGGAGACATGCATGACCTGACCGAGGACGTTGCTGCCGCCGTCAGGCAGTCGAAGATCAAAATGGGAACGGTCAATGTCTTCAACATCGGCAGTACGGCCGCAGTTGGCACGATCGAGTTCGAGCCGGGACTGAGGAAGGATTTGCCGGCAATTCTGAGCAAACTGATTCCGCCCAGTCGCAGCTATGGACACGAACAGGCCTGGCACGATGGCAATGGTCATTCTCACCTCCAAGCCACACTGTTGGGCCCATCCTTAACCGTGCCGATCGCAGCCGGCAAACTTGTCCTCGGCCAGTGGCAACAGATCTTTCACCTCGAGTGCGACGTGCGCGGCAGGGANCGCAGGGTTCTGCTCACGGTCATTGGTGAGTAGTCATCAAGTTGGCTTATTCCAGTCTGCGCTCCCCGTTCGGTTCTGGACGTACGGTTCCGAAAGCGAACACGCTCTGACTGATTGCTCAATAGATGGCCTTTGTTTGCAAGAGCATAGCGGCGGCGAGCAACTTGCGCTAAATATCGACAGGAGACATTGTCATGGTTCAGAGCATTGCGAATTTCTTCCGCGATCTGAAGTTGGCGGCGCGTTCCCTGGGCCATGCCAAAGGACTGGCGGTGTCGGTGGTTTTGACCCTGGCCCTGGGAATCGGCGCCAATGCGGCGATGTTCACTCTGTTGCGCGGCATACTGTTGCGTCCTTTGGTCAACCGGGACGAAAGCAGCCTCATTTATATCCGGCAGAGTGTGGACGGAAGAAACTCCTGGTTTTCGGTTCCGGAAATCGACGATCTGACCTCACGCGTGAAGACTCTGCACTCTTTTGGGGATTTTTCCACCATCGGGTTCACCATGGTCGGACTCGGAGAGCCACGCACAGTTCGCGCCGGCGTAGTTGGAGGATCCTATTTCGAGGCGATGGGATTACGGCCGATCCTCGGCCGACTTGTGGATAAGAGCGATGACGGGCCGAAAGCCGCCGGCGTGGTTGTACTGACATATCGTTTCTGGTCAACCGCCCTGAATCGCGATCCTTCCGTAATCGGGAAGACGATCCGGCTTAGCTCCTTCATCGATTCGCGTACAGCCACCGTTGTCGGCGTTTTGGAGCCCTGCGTTCCTTATCCAGAGGATACTGAGATCATCGGCAATATCGTGACGAGCGCCCATCATCTCTCGGCGACGATGGTCACTGGACGGATCCATCGCATGACTGAGTTGTTTGGGCGCCTCAAGCCCGGCGCCACTTTGGAACAAGCTCGTGCAGAACTGGACTCCGTATACAGGAGTATGAAGCAGGAGCATCCGGAGGCTTATCCCTCCAGACGGGATTTTCAGATCAGCGCAACGCGATTGCGTGACGAGCTTACTTCCGGAGCTCGGACGATATTGCTTGTATTGATGGCCGCATCGGTGCTGGTCTTCATCATTGCCTGCTCGAATGTTGCGAACCTGATTCTCGCGCGCACTGTGCGTCGGGAAAATGAACTCGCGATGCGCGCAGCGCTGGGAGCAAGCACGCTCGACCTTCGCCGTCTTCTACTCGCCGAAAGCTTGTTGCTATGTGTAGCAGGCGCAGCACTAGGCATTTTCATCGCGAAGCCTCTTGTGGGCGTGCTAGCGCAATACGCCTCTCGCTTTTCGGTGCGTGCTCTCGATCTGACCATTGATTCCAGCATGCTGTGGGTGGGTGGTGCACTGGCTGTGCTTGCAGCAGCGCTGCTGGCATTCGTACCGCGGCTACCCTCCTCGCGGGCGCCCCAGGGACTCGGGATTGCTGCCGGCAGCTTACGAATTACGGGCACAACAAACCGGAGGCTGAAAGTTTTCGTTTTAGTACAGGTGGCAGCGTGCTTCGTGCTTGTCGCAGCTTCCGCGGCGACGGTAAACACCCTCCTTTCCCTCGAGTCAGTAAGGGCAGCTTTTGAGACGCGTCACATTCTCGCAGTAAACGTGCCGGTGATCCGCGATGGAAAAGCGCCAAGCCAGATCATGGACTACTACCGCGAAGCGATGCGCCAGATCCGTGAGTTGCCGAGCGTTTCGAACGTTGCTCTCACCAGTGATGTTCCATGGCGTGACCGAAACGACTTCACTTTGGAGTTTGCGACTGACAACCATCCTCCCGGTGCCGACCAGAGATATCCCCGCGCGTACCTGCGCAGCGTCTCACCAGGTTTTTTTACGACTCTCGGACTGCCACAGATTGCAGGGCGAGATTTCACCGATGCGGATCGCCTTGATAGCGAGCCCGTGGCTATTGTGAGCCAGAGCCTGGCGGAACAGATGTTCCCAGACGGGAACGCCATAAATCACTATGTAACGTGGACAGAAGCTAATCTGAAGTTCGCACCCGGATTTTCAGCAGCGCCCCGGCGTATCGTTGGCGTTGTTCCCGATATCGACAACGACGACTTTGTTCCCCGGCCAATCATGTCCATCTATCATCCGGCCGGCCAGGAGCAGACATTTATGCCGAGCCGTCTTCTGATCGATGTGCGCTCGGATCCGTACTCTCTGGTGCAGCCGATTACCCACATCATCCATAATCTGTCTGCCAACCAACCCGTCGAGCGTGCCAAGACTCTGGAGGACATTCGCACAGAAGTGCTCTCGCCGGAGCGTCTCAACGTATTAATCTCGACGGTTTTCGCCGGCGTGGCTCTGCTCATCGCCATTGTCGGAGTGGCCGGCGTGCTCGCATTTTCAGTCAGCGGGCGGACACGCGAATTTGGAATCCGCTTGGCAGTCGGCGCCGCCCCCCAGGATCTTCTCCGGCGCGTGGTCACCGAAGGTGCAGTGATGGCTGTGGGCGGCCTCGTTCTTGGCCTCGGCGGAGGATTCTGGCTGGCGAAGCTGGCAGGATCATTGATCGGCGGGGTGAAATTGCCCGGCGTGATGCCTTTAATCGGCGCTGCGCTCGTGCTGCTGATCGCCGCCGTGACAGCATCGATGATCCCTGCCTACCGTGCAGCTCGCGTCGATGTCATCCAGGCACTGCGAACGGAGTAACTCGTCGCAGCTAGCGGGGATCGCTGAGGCACAAAGCGAGCTTCAGCGGGCAAACGAAGGGCGCGACCCTAATTCATGCTGTGGTTTGGTATATTCCCACGCCATGGTCGCTTCTCGTGTCGCTGTCCTCCTACTCTGCACTTTGTTCACCGCGTTGGCCGCCGGGCAGACGAGCGCCGCCAGCCATGATCCCGCTGAAATTCTCGTGAGCCTCATTAAGGTCAACACGAGTAATCCTCCTGGGAACGAAACTGAAGCCGCGCAATACATTAAAGGCTTGCTGGCCGCACAAGGTATTCAATCGGAGATTTTGGAATCAACTCCAGGCCGCGGCAATCTCGTGGCGCGGCTTAAAGGAAACGGCAAAGCGCGTCCGCTGATGCTGATGGCTCACCTCGATGTTGTAGGAGTCGAACGCGACAAGTGGACGCTTGATCCCTTTTCGGGAACCATCAAAGACGGATACATCTATGGACGTGGCGCGAGCGATGACAAGGGAATGCTGGCAGCGAACATCGCAGCGTTCCTGCAACTCCATCGCGAAAAAGTTCAGTTGGATCGAGACATCATTCTTCTGGCCGAAGCCGGCGAAGAGGGTACGCCAAGGTATGGAATCGAGTACATGATCGAGAATCACTGGGACAAGATCGATTGCGAATACGTGATCAATGAAGGCGGAGCCATCCACGTTCAAGATGGTTCGGTCAACTACGTTGCCATTGCGACCACGGAAAAGGTTCCCCGCGCAATGACCGTGACCGCTCATGGAACAAGCGGACATGGTTCCATCCCCCGGCCTGACAATCCAGTCGTTCACCTCTCCGCCGCGATTGCCACATTGGGAACGTGGCAAACTGCCATGCGCCTTAACGACACAACGCGCGCATACTTTCAAAAGCGCTCGCAAATCGCTGAGCCGGAGCTGAAGGCGCTGCTCGCGAACTTAGACACTCCCGAAACGCAGAACCGATTGCAGCAGAAGTACCCAACGGAGTACTCCAAGCTACGCACCTCAATTGTGCCGACCATCATCAAAGGCGGCTTTCGCACCAATGTAATCCCCGCCGAGGCGGAAGCCACACTCGACGTGCGCGCTCTGCCCGACGAGGACA
>AP72_2010_repI_A001DRAFT_1000064_pt1 | contig 20612 bp, 23 predicted proteins | sample AmaPasrepliIA001_FD_9535 | JGI IMG/M metagenome (IMG submission 9535)
CCCCGCCGCAGGATTCGTGGAAGCCGCTGTCCCGGCAGTCGTGGACGCGCTCTGATTACTTGGAACTCCAGACGCACTAGCACTGGCACTCGGGGCAGACGGCGGGGCTGGAGCGGTGCCCGTGCTCGAGCTTGCGCTTGGAGCCGTTGAGGTCGAAGTGCTCTGTGACGCTGTCATGCCTGCTGCTTCGCCGGTGGAAGAGCTTGGCGATGTGGAACTCGATGGCGTCGTAGCCGAGCTGGAACTCGCGCTTGTCCCGCTGGGAGTTGGGCTCGTCGGTGTCGCAGCGCTGCTTTGGGTGCTGGGGGTAGTCGCTGCACTCGTGGAACTCGGTGCGCTGGAGGCGGCGGTCGATGCACTTTGAGAAGTACTCGCGCTGGCCTCCGGAGTGGTGCTCGGCGCAGTTCCTGCGCTCGAAGTTGAGGCTACGCTGGGCGGCATCGCCGAGGCGCTGCTTTCAGTTGAAGTGCTGCTCTGGGAGCTAGCGCTTGTCGGGTTATTGTTGGGCGGTGCCGAACTGCCACTGGCACTCGCACTTACCGTCAGGTGTTCGTCTACCTTCTTAATTCCTGCAATGGACTTTGCCAGTTCCTTGGCCCGCTTCTTGTCGGCCTTGGAGGCTACCGTGCCCGTCAGCATTGCTTTCTGATTAGTAACGGAGATCTGGACGTTGGCAAATGCGGGATCCTGGCTGAACTTCGATTGAAGCTGCTGGGTCAGATCACCATCATTTGATCCGTTCTTGGAAGTGCTGGCGGTGTCGCCGCTGCTGGCTGTTTGACTCGGTGTAGCCGTGCTCTGTGAACTCGGCGCTGTCGGCGAGCTCGAGGTCGTGTCCTGCGCCAGCGCGAACGGCACAATAGCCGTCAACACCAACGCCAGGAAGATCATTGTCTTATGCTTCATGGGGAAATCTCCTGGGTGCCTATACTCTGGGTTCTGAGTACCTCTTCACCCCTACCCGGATGCTGCTGAAGCAGAGAGGGTTGGCAGCCTAAGGCTATGAAGAATCGGGTGATCGGGCCATGAGGAGAATCGGGTGATCGGATGATCGGGTGAAGTAAGATCCTGCCTGCGACGTCGTGGATCTAAGCTGGGCTGCTTGCCTCCGGCTCTCTGAGCTTTGCTCCAGCTTCCAAGAAGGCGATAGAAAGCTCCTCATGCCTTTACTTCACCCGATGACCCGATCATCCGATTACCCGATTCTCCTCATGGCCCGATCACCCGATTCTCATTACACTATCCTCATGCACGCGCATACCCACGGTTCGGCGAGCACATCGAAGCTCTTGCGCGTGGCTCTGCTCCTCACGCTTGCCTACATCGCCGTAACGGTCATAGCGGGACTCAAAGCTCATAGTCTGGCCTTGCTTTCAGAGGCTGGGCACAACGTTTCTGATTTTCTGGCACTCCTTCTTTCCTGGGTAGCCGTTTATCTGGGCACACGGCCGCCTACAGCTACCAAAACCTTTGGATATCAGCGCGCTGGCGTACTAGCGGCTTTTGTGAATGCGCTCACCCTGGTGGTGGTCGCGGTTTACATCTTCATTGAAGCCGCACGCCGGATAGTAAGCCCGGTGCATGTGCACGCGGGAATCATGATGATTGTGGCCGCGGCGGGTGTGGTAATGAACGGCATCATCGCCCTGATGCTTCATGGCAGCAGCCATGATGTGAACGTCCGCAGCGCATTCATCCATATGCTGGGAGATACCCTCTCGACAGCGTCGGTGATTCTCGGCGGGTGGGTGATTCTGTTTACCGGAAAGACCTGGGTTGATCCGGTACTGTCGTTTGGCATCGGCGCGCTTATCCTGTGGTCCTCGTACGGCATTATTCGCGAGACTCTCAACATATTGCTCGAGGGCACTCCGAAAGGAGTCAGCATGGACTTGCTCGCTGAGACGATGAAGCAGGTGGATGGAGTTCGCGATGTCCACGATCTGCACGTCTGGAGTATCGGATCCGAGATGCACGCGCTTTCGTGCCACATCGCGATCGCCGACATCCCACCTTCTGCGAGCGAAGCTATATTGCGCGAAGTGAAGGAGCGTCTGGCGATGCAGTTCCGCATTCATCACACAACGATCCAGTTCGAACACGAGAACTGTGAAACAGCTCACGGTTGCGTGATGCCGGTTGGAATGGAAGAAGCTCACCATCACCACTGACACTGAGCTATAGTCGCTTCACAAGTAAGCCAAGGACGAGTCGATTTCTCATCACCCACAGGTTAATCTGCAGCAGGTCGCGCCACGCTCCGGCAAAGGATTTTTGTCGCATCTACGCTGGCAGCAATGTGCAGCGATGGTTTGGGCAGGACTGATTGGCCGCGAGCTGGCGATTTTTATCGGCCATACTTACCGCATCTCGAAACTTGAAGGAAGTTTTGGATTTGGCTGGGAGACCGGGCGCATCGCTCGCTCCATTGCCTGGGGGCAAGGCTTCAGCTCACCATTTCAAGACACCAGCGGACCTACAGCCTGGCTTGCGCCGATCTATCCGTATCTGCTGGCCGGCGTGTTCAAAGTCTTCGGAGTTTATTCGACGAGATCCGCCATCGTAATCCTTTCCATTAATTCCATTTTTTCGGCTCTCACGATCATTCCCATTTTCTGTATAGCGCGGCGAACATTCGGACCCCGTGCGGCATTGTGGTCAGGTTGGCTTGCAGCCATGTTTCCATACGCGTGGTACTGGGCGATTAAATGGGCATGGGAGACTAGCCTCGCCACTTTGTTGTTGGCTTGTGTCTTCCTGTTGTCACTGCGAATGGCGGGCGTGAACTGGATTGACAAAGATGACGTTGAATTGCTTCCCCGAGATCACACCTCGGATTGGCTATTGTTCGGGTTGCTGTGGGGCTTGATCGCATTAACGAATCCGTCGCTGCTGTCATGGCTTCCATTCTGTGGCTTATGGCTTCTCAGCAAACAGCTACGAGTTGCGCGTACCAGTAGGCCTGTGTGGTCAGGCTTCGCAGCTGGCGCGGTGTGCGTTGCCGTGATGAGTCCCTGGATGATTCGCAACTACGTTGCTTTTCATCGCTTCATCCCGCTGCGCAGCAATTTTGGTGCGGAGCTGCGCATGGGCAATGGAGACAACGCTGTCGGTCTATGGCGTTTCTGGATGCACCCCAGCAGCAACGTTCTCGAGCGGCAAAAGTTCAACCAGATGGGAGAGATCGCCTATGTCCGGATGAAAAAAGAAGAAGCGATCAACTTCATTTGCTCCAATCCACTCCTGTTTGCCAAACTCTGCGGTAAACGCGCTATCTACTTCTGGTACGGCACGCCGCGGGACACTGGTTTCGAACTGCTTACGTTGGGAAGGAATGTCGGATTTCTGCTTTCCTCGATTCTGGCATTCGGCGGACTCTGGGCGATGTGGCGCCGCCGGCATCCCGCAACATTTTTATTCGGTTCGTTACTCTTCGCTGTGCCCCTCATCTACTACGTTACTTTTCCTCACCCGCGATATCGTGCTCCAATCGAGCCAGAGATGCTGATCCTGATGGTGGGGCTGTTCTTGTATGCGGAGTCCAGAACAAAGGTTTCTGCTCAAGACAGCGGTTGCTGAAGAGATTTCATGAGACTAGTGCCTTCACGACGCTTTGCCGTTGACTACGACAAGGCGCTGCGACGTCTGTCTATCGTTTTACCGGTCTACAACGAAAAGGCGACGGTCGAGACGACCATTCAGCGCGTGCTCCAGGCTGCATCCCCACTTGAACTTGAGCTGGTAATCGTGGACGACTTTTCGCGTGACGGTACCCGGGAGATGCTTCCCGAAGTGGTACATCGAATGCGGGAAACGTTCGCCTCTCAGATTCAACTCGTGATGCACGAGCGCAATCAAGGAAAAGGTGCGGCTTTAAGGACCGGATTCAAGCACGCTACCGGAGACATAATTTTGATTCAGGACGCGGATCTGGAATATGACCCTCGTGATTATCCAATCCTGCTCGAGCCGATTCTCGAGGGTTTTGCCGATGTAGTCTTTGGCAACCGCTTCCATGGAGGATCCCATCGCGTTCTGTACTTCTGGCACTACGTCAGCAATCAGGCCCTGACATTTTTTTGTAACATGCTGACCAACCTAAACCTCACCGATATGGAAGTAGGCTACAAGGTCTTCCGCCGTGAGGTACTTGACGCCACGCAATTCCGTAGCAATCGTTTCGGCTTCGAGCCCGAATTCACGATTAAAGTCGCACGGCTCGGCTGCCGTATTTACGAAGTGCCAATTCGATACCACGGCCGAACGTACGAAGAAGGCAAGAAGATTACCTGGCGCGATGGAGTCGCCGCGGTTTGGCACATCCTGAAGTTCCGCTTTTTTGAATGAGTTCCCGAGCTCCCAACATTCGCGTTGCCGTCATAGGTTGTGGCGCCTTCGGCCGCAATCACGCAAGAGTCTACCGACAGCTTCAGCAGGATGGCGCCGGTATCGAGTTCGTCGGTGTTGTGGATAGCGATCCCCAACGTGCGCGAACCGTCGCAGCCGAATTTGGCACCCAACCCTTCAAGTCTCTGAGCGATCTTCGCGGCAAGATTGATGCCGCTTCCATCGCGGTCCCCACGATCCATCATCTCAGCGTCGCACGAGAAATCATGCACAGCGGTGCGGATGTGCTCGTGGAAAAGCCAATCGCCGCTACGATTGCACAGGCTGACGAACTGATTGCCGCCGCTTCACGCTCGGGCAGAGTCGTGCAAGTGGGCCATCTGGAGCGTTTCAATCCGGCAGTTATAGCGACGTTGTCTCTCGTAACTCAACCCATGTTTTTCGAGGTTCACCGGCTGAGCGTCTTTACTCCGCGCTCGCTCGACGTGGACGTCATCATGGATCTAATGATTCATGATCTCGATGTAGTTCTATCGCTCGTGAAATCTCCAGTGCGCGAAGTTCATGCTGTTGGGCTGCCTGTGATCAGCGACAAAGTCGACATCGCCAACGTGCGTATCGAGTTCGAGACCGGCTGCGTCGCGAACTTCACCGCGAGTCGCGTGAGCACCGAGAGAGTCCGCAAGCTGCGTTTCTTTCAGCCACATGAATATATCTCCATAGACTATGCCCGTCAGGACGTGATCAGTATTCGGGTCGACGAGCGTGCCGCCGCCGCATTGCTGCGCGGAGAGGCGCTCCCTGCGAACGTTGGTCCAACTCCGGGCATTGCGATTAATAAGCCGAAAGTCGAAGTAAAGGAGCCATTGCGGACTGAGATCGAATCATTTCTTGTTTCGGTGCGTTCCCGACGTCCTCCGGAGGTTTCGCTTGAAGACGGCCGGGCAGCCCTCGCGCTTGCTTTGCAGATTAATGAAGCGATTCTGAAACATCACCACAGGGCAGGTCTCAGCCAGATTTCTTAGAAACCACCTGCACCCCTGTGCAAAGCGTTGCAATCCCTCGGCACATTAATGCAGTACGAATGCAAGGGCTTCTTTGGATTTACAAAGTTTCAAAGCCCGCATATAGTTGGGGGGCAAAATCGACTTTTGCAAATTTCCCTGGGCGCTCTCTATGCGCCAAGGTAGTGGCAGCGCGCGTGGAATCCTCAGCTGTGGCAACTGAAAAAGCCAAAGTGGAGCGCCAGGACGTTCTCGACTCTCTGGCCGGTGTCGTCACGGCTTTCTCAACGTATCCGAACGACGAAATTCTTCAGCGCATTCCCGAGTTTCTTGTCTCCGAGTTTCAAGGCGAACGCGCAGAATTGTGGCTGTGGGACGAGACTTCGAACTCGCTCTGTCTAGTTCATTCCGCCGGGAAGCCGGCAGAACGACGTCTTGATTACGCGCCTTCTGGCGAGGGTGCAATCGGCAAAGTCGCTGAAACGCGCAGATCAATCGAGAACATTTCATTAGCATCGTTCAGTCCCGAAGATCAGGAATTCGCGCAGAGGAATGGCTTCGACTACATCTCCTGCTATCCATTAATTTCCGGCGGTAAGACTTTGCTCGGCACGCTGGTCGTGTACACGGAGACGAGCGCGTCTCCAAGCCTGCTGTCGCTCTGGCGGACCTATTCGGAGATGTGCAAGATCAAAGTTCCGGATGTGTTTGCGGCGCAGCAACAGCTCAAGCAGATCACACAACTTTCATTACTGTTTGAAGCAACACGTTTGCTCAACTCCACACTCGACCTTGCCGAGTTGCTGGAACTCATTCTCAAGATCGCTCGCCAGGAAACGAAAGCCGACCGTGGCAGCGTCTTCCTCGTCGATTCCAAGCAAAAGGAGCTGTGGTCGATTGTGGCTTTTGGTCTCGACCATCAGGAAATTCGCATTCCCTGGGGAAAAGGAATTGCGGGCCACGTTGCCGAAACCGCGGAGACGGTCAATGTTGAGGACGCATATCAACACCCTTTCTTCGAATCCAGTTTTGATCAGCGCTTTAATTACCGGACGCGGTCTCTTCTCGGCATGCCGATCCGGCATTACACGGGGGAAGTTGTCGGAGTAATTCAGCTCCTGAACAAAACCACAGGTAACCGCTTCACGGAAGAAGACGAAGACTTTCTCTCCAAGCTCTCTGGCCACATGGCGATGGCACTCGAGAACGCGCGCTTACATCGCGAATCGCTGGAAAAGCAGCGCATGGAGAAAGAACTCGCGCTGGCGCGCGGTATTCAGCGTAGCCTTCTACCCGACCAACCGCCGGTGATTCCTGGTTTTGAACTCGCGGTTGCCAACGAACCGTGCTTTGAGTGCGGCGGCGATTATTACGATTTCCTACACCTCGGTCCGCAATCCCTGTTGCTGGTCGTTGCCGACGTCGAGGGCAAAGGCGTGTCGTCTGCGCTGGTAATGTCGAACTTGCAGGCCACGCTGCGCGCGCTCGTAATGCATTTGCACTCGTTGGAAGTACTGGCGCTCTCGTTGAACGAGATGATTTACAACGACACGAAATCGGAGAAGTACTTAAGCTGCTTCCTCGGGCTAGTGGATACTCGTCGCAATGGGCTGCATTACATTAACGCTGGGCATGTGCCGCCGATCCTCGTAGATGGAGCAACCGGAACTTACACTCTGTTGGAAGAAGGCGGAACGGTAATTGGGCTGTTCCCGAAAACGGACTACACGCGTGGCGTTTCGCAGTTGAAAGCTGGTGACATTCTGGTCTGCTGCACTGACGGCATTCTCGAAGCCTGCAACCAGAACGATGAGGAGTTCGGCTCCGAAAAGCTGGCTGCATCTGTATTGAAGCATCGTGCCAACAGTGCGCAAGGAATCATTGAGGCGGTGCTCGCCGAGGTGAATGAATGGTGTCACGGCATCCAGGCGGACGACAAAGTCTTAATGGTGATGAAGGTCAACGGCGACGGCACCTTTACGCGCAGCGACAGCCATCTTCCCAAACCGGAACTGACTTAACCATAATACTTGCAACCGCTATTCGTTGCCCGCCGCTGCGGCGTGCTGCTGTTCGTTCGTTACGGCCGCGATGTCCGTTTCTCCTGCGCGCTCTTTCGAAAACGGATTGAAATCCGTGTGAGTGTCGTAGACGTCTACGCCTTCGGAACGCTTCAGAAAATTGACAACAAAGTAGGTGAATGGCGTAGCCAGCACCTCGTACAGCACTTTGCCGAGATACCCGGAGACGATCAGATTCAAAATCAAGCTCTTGTTAAGGGTGCCGCCAAAGGCAAGAATCATGACAATCGTTGTATCGACTGCTTGACCCACCACAGTAGATCCAACCGTTCGCGTCCACAGCCAACGTCCTTCAGTTAACAGCTTCATGCGAGCGAGCGTGTAGGAATTTGCGAACTCACCACACCAAAAGGCAACCAGGCTGGCAGCGACCATCCGCGGCACGAAGTTGAACACTACTTCGAAAGCAGGCTGGTTCGGCCAATCCGGTGCCGGAGGAATATGAACTGTGATGAAGCCCATTAACGCCATCAGTCCTGAAGCGAAGAAGCCGATCCAAATGGCACGCCGCGAACCGGAGTAGCCATAAACCTCGGTGAAGACATCGCCAAAGATGTAAGTGATCGGAAAAAGAAGCTGCGCTCCCGAAATACGGAAGGGTCCAATCCCACAAATCTTTGATCCAACCAGGTTCGAAATCAACAGCACAACCACGAAGATGTGCACCAGGATGTCGTAATAACGAAAGTTGCGGAGACTCTGATGCTTGTGCGTGAGCCGCTGGAGGAAGGCCTGAGACATGAAGAATTATTGCAATTGTACTAACAGAGACGTCCGGCTGCCGGACGTCTCTAGCAGGTGGATTGCAGGTTATGACTTGTGCTCCTTGATGGCCGTCAGTACTTCCTCAGCGTGGCCTTCGGGCTTGACCTTCGGAAAAATCTTCGCCACGCGGCCCTGTTTATCGATCAGAAACGACGTGCGCTCAATTCCAATCGTCGTCCTGCCGTACATATTTTTTTCTTTGAGCACTCCGAAGGCTTCGCTCAGCTTCTTCTCTTCGTCGCCCAACATGGAGTAAGGGAGGCTATATTTGTCTTTAAACTTCTTCAGAGCTTTAGGTGAGTCTTTGGAGATGCCCAGCACGACCGCGCCGGCACGTTGCAGCTTTTCGAACTGATCGCGAAAGCCGCAGGCCTCGATGGTTCAGCCAGGGGTATCGGCTTTTGGAAAGAAGAAGAGGATTACAGGCTTGCCGCGAAAGTCTTTGAGGCTCACGGGCTGGCCATTTTCGTTAGGGACACTGATGTCTGGTACCTGGTCGCCAATTTTCATGAAGAAGTTTTCCTCGAGGAGTTTTTTGACTCATTTATATCGCAGTCGTCGCGCGTCCGCATTTCGGGCTGTGCTGCTGCTCGTTGCGGTTTGCATTTGTGTGGTTTCAGTTGACGCTCAACGCAAGAAAGACAGCGGGCCTCGCGCGCTTGGTGTAGTCACGTGGAATGGCGACAGCGCGATTCCTGAGGCTGGTACTTCCGTGCTAACGCCCGTCGCCATCTTCGTCGAAGGACGCTTCTACGATGCAGAACTCTATCAGACGCAGCCCGAGCCTCTGGCTGTCGATGGTGGAGTGATGTACGACGTCTTCAAGAACGGCGGTCCGATCGGCACCTTCATCGTCGGCGGCGCTCGTCAAGATAAAGGAACGTGGTACGGACTGGGACGTTTCGACGCTAAGAAAGAAAAGTCAGCGGAGCCTGCTAAGGCAGTCAGTGCACCGACTGCTTCCGCGCCATCGGAGGATGACCGTCCCCGTCTGCGTCGCGGACCTGCCCCTCCACCGCCACCACGGCAGCAAACCGATGAAGTGTTAGATAACATCGATCGCGATCCGGAAAGGCCAACGCTGCGCCGGCAGACAGCTGAGGAGAGAAAAGCGAAATCGGCGGCGCCCACGAAAGAGTTCGTCCCGCCGGCAATGCACATGGCGGTGGCGGTCTCCGATGCCGGAGGACCTCCTGAACCGCGGCCCTTCACATTTCGCGCCAAGCCAGGAGAATTGGACAAGCTTCGCGACGAGATGGAAAAGCTGGCTAGATCTGAACTCGAAAAGCTAACCAAGATTCCTAAGCCTCCAGTGAAGAAAGCTGCCAGCGGCAAGAAACAGCGCTTGGTTAGCTCTGCCTCATCGGCACCACTTGAGTTGCAGAGTCCAACTTTTGGCGTCTTCGACGTCAACGGCAACAATGCTCCGATCCTGGTTTATTCGGCTGCAGCTATGGTCGACGGAATGAAAAGGTACATTACCGTCGCTGCCTGGGAGGAAATTGACGAAAGTCTGCGTAAGATATTCACGCAGACCACGGATGATCGTCACCTCGATGTGTACCCGCGCCTTGAGATCATCGACGCCGTGGATGCACGCGGAAACAATCGCGGCGAACTCTTATTTCGCGCCTACGGCGATCAGGGCAATCACTTTGCTCTCTATCATCCCGGACCGGACAGCCTGGAACTACTCTTCGATAGCTCAAAGTGAACTCCACACCTTCAACGAAAGAGCTGTGTAGCGAGTCGGCCTTAACCGAATGTTGAAGGCCGCGCGTGTACTCTTGTGACTCATGCACAAAACAATGACTGTTTCCACGATTGGAATAGTCCTTAGCCTCTTTTTACTTGCCTGTATCCCTGCGGCTGCTCAGCATTCCTCATTTGAACCTGGATCACGTAGCGTTCTAGACGCACACAACTGTTATCCCTACTTCGAGTGGTGGGCCGATCGGATTGATCGTGCTCTCTCCACTGGAGTGCCGCTCGCGATCGAGCAGGATCCATTCTGGTACACCGATCGCCGAACAGGAAAATCCTGGTCAGTCGTTGCCCACGGAGCTCCGGTCACTGGTCAGGAACCGACGCTAGAGCAGTATTTTTTTGAGAGAATTCGGCCAATCATCGAAGATGCTCTGCGTCGCGGCGATCGAGGCGATTGGCCACTTATCACGCTAAATCTCGATTTCAAAACTGAAGAGCCGGAGCATCTGTCTGCGGTTTGGGCTTTGCTGAACAAGTATCGCGATTGGATTACAACCGCGGTGAAGTCGGTTGACATTGGAAAACTTGAGACACTCGACGTAAAGCCCTTGCTAGTTCTCACCGGCGAGTCCGACAAACAAGCAACAATTTTTTACGATGATGTCCCGATTGGTCAGCGACTGCTCGTATTTGGCGCGGTGCATACCAACACGTCGAATCCCATGGCTGCCCCTGAGGTACTAGAGGCGGAACGCGCATCGAATTATCGGCGCTGGTGGAACAACAGTTGGGCCGTGGTGGAGCAGGGAGGACAAACACAGGCAGGCAAATGGACCAAAGAGGATCAGCTGCGCCTGCACAGCCTGGTTGAACACGCACATGCCAACGGACTCTGGATTCGCTTCTACACACTCGACGGAGCGACGAAGGAGGAGTTGAGCTGCCATGGCTGGTTCCGTAATTACAACTTCGGTTCGCTTTCAGCGGCGCAAGAACGTTGGAGGGCAGCCAAGAACTCAGGAGTCGATTTCATTGCCAGCGATCAATACGAGCTTCTGGCTAACTTCCTGAAGTAGTTCCAGTCAGCCAAGAACGCTCACCAGTTGCAACGTGGAAGTTGCAACCCGGGAGGAGGTTGGGCTGGTTTCATGCCAATACTTCGTACGTGAACGAATCACAAGGTTCTGATTTTGCATCTGTGTAAGCTGGACCAAGCAATGCATGAGGATGCCAAGTTCTTGCGCACTCCGAATCGCACGAATTCGGAGATCACGGATTCATTTTGCGTGTTTTGCCAGACGTTTGTCGGAGCCTCACCTAGGCCTGCAGTATTGCAGTTGATGGAGAACGCGCACGCATGCGAGGAACTTCCCCAGATTGAACCCAAGCTGGCAGCCGAGAAGCTGTTGGCCATGAAGAAGAAGGCTAAGGCGAGTAAGAAGAAGGGCGTATAGGAGCAGCTCATCGTTGGGATAGGGTGCTCGCCCTAGTCCACCAGAATCTCGCCGAAATCTTGGAATTTCCCCGGTTCGTAGGCTCTCTTGCTAAAATTGTGAGAGTCTCCTGACATCAGGAAGCGCGTATTCTGGTCGAACTCGCACCGTCTATTTTGTCTGCAGATTTCGCCCACCTGGCCGACAACGTTCTGGCCGCTATCAAGGGTGGCGCGACTATCGTTCATCTGGATGTAATGGATGGCCATTTTGTGCCCAACATTACCATCGGTCCGCCGATTGTGAAGTGGCTGCGGCCGGTGACGGACGCGACTTTTGACGTTCACCTGATGATCGAGAATGCGGATCTCTTTATTCCAGAGTTTGCCGAGGCCGGAGCCAACTGGATCTCGGTGCACCAGGAAGCATGCGTCCACTTGCACCGAACCTTGGAGTTGATTCACCACCATGGGTGCAAGCCGGGTGTGGTCATCAATCCGGCCACGCCCGTCGAAACGCTCTCTGAAGTGCTCGACATGGTGAATCTCGTTCTCGTTATGTCAGTGAATCCCGGATTTGGCGGTCAAAAGTTTATTCACGGTGCGTTGTCGAAGATCGCCAAGCTGGCAAGAATCCGTCGCGAGAGAGGGCTGAATTTTCGTATCGAGGTTGACGGCGGCGTCTCTCTGGAAACCGTCGCGGACGTGGTCAGGGCCGGCGCCGAACTGCTGGTTGCCGGTAGTGCAGTGTTCGATGGACACGACATCACCGCTAATGCGCGAAACTTGTTGAAGGCGGCGCAGGCAGCTGTTCCAGACAAGCAAGCCGAAGTCATAAGGGCTTAGCAAGCTCCGGAGCCTTGAGGCTCCGAAGCTGATTAAGGAATTTTCATGAATCATCGCATTACTAAAATCGTCGTCGCTTTGAGCTTTGCAGTGATGGTTGCAGGCTGCCATCACAACAAGGTCAACAACCCAATCGCCAACGTCGATTCCAAGCAGCCGGACAAGGTTCTGTTCGACCGCGCCATGGAAGCGATGAAGAAGGGCAAGTACGACGTCGCGCGCATCACTTTGCAGACGCTGATCAATACGTATCCCGATTCGGAATTTATCGCGCGCGCCAAGCTGGCCGTCGGCGACTCATGGTATGCCGAAGGCACTACAGCTGCATATCAGCAAGCCGAAGTCGAGTACAAGGATTTTCAGACCTTCTTTCCCAATCTGCCCGAGGCGGCGGAGGCCCAGCTCAAAGTCGCCAACATGCACTACAAACAAATGGAGAAGCCCGATCGCGACTATACGCACGCCATGCGTGCAGAAGACGAGTACCGCGCGATGATCCAGCAGTATCCGGATCACAAGTTGATTCCCGAAGCCAAGCAGCGCTTGCGCGAAGTCCAGGAAGTGCTTGCGGAACGTCAGTACCGCATCGGACGCTTTTACTACCTGCGCGAGTCCTATCCGGCTGCCGTTGCACGCTTAAAGACCCTCACTGATACCTATCCGCTTTACAGCCAGGCAGATGATGCACTCATGATGCTTGGTCGCTCGTACGAAGCTGAGGCCGAACTACTGAGAACCAGCAAGCTGGACGAAGCACGTAAAGTAAAGATGATCAAGCAGTACGACGCGGATGCCGGCAGTGTGTATTCCCGGATCATCCAACGCTACCCAAGTAGTGATAAGGCGGGAGATGCGCGTGCACGCTTGAAGGAACTAGGACTCCCGATTCCGACTCCCACGCCGGAAGCGATTGCACAATACAAAGCCGAGGAGCAAAGCCGGGCTGAATTGTCAAAAGTCGGGAAGATGATGTCGACCTTCCACAAGGCTCCTGATGATCTTGTACGTGCCTCAAAGGTGGGAGAACCCACCTTGGTGGATCCGCAACAAACGAGCGCGCCGCAGCTTATTCATGAGGCCCAAAGTATGGCCTTGGGTGCGCCCCAGGGCGGAAATGGGACGGTGAGCGTTGAAAAGACCTCTGGCTCCGATGCCACGAAGAGTGATCCAATCCCGCGCTCCGAGGCTGCTGCTCCAGGTTCAACCTCCGATTCGACTGCACCGTCTACTCCGGCAGGCAACGGAGCTGGATCCGATCCAGGAATTGGTGAACTCACTCCGAACGCGACTCCTGCGGCCCAAAACGGAACCGACTCAAGCTCCACCGGAAATGATTCTGCAAGTCCCAGCGCGACCAATGGAAAGCCCAGCAGTCCTCCGCCTGCCCCTGCTCAGATAAATGAGATTGAGAATGGATCTTCAGCAGCAGGTGCTGCCAATTCATCCTCATCAAATTCAACGACAGACCAGGGCAGCTCTTCCAGCAAGAAGAAAAAGAAGACGGGATTGAAGAAGATTGTTCCGTTCTGATAATCGCGCCACTGCCTGATTTTCTATTCTCTGTAGAACTGTCATCCCTTGCGCGGCCGTATCGCGCGGGGGATCTGCTTTTCGGAAAGAGATTAAGCTCCGCAAGCAGCGGCGCGGTCTAAAAGCAGCTTGCGTTCGCGGGCATTACGCGTGAGTGAAGCGGCACGCTCGAATTCCGTACGCGCTTCATCCATGCGACCCAGCTTCTTCAGCAAGTCTCCGCGCACACTGGGCAACAGGTGGTACGCCTTGAGCGAAGGTTCGGATGTGAGCCTGTCTACAAGTTCCAGTCCAACCGCCGGACCTGAGGCAAAGGAAAGTGCCACAGCCCGATTGAGTTCCACAACGGGAGAGGGCGTGAGTTGTGCAAGTTGCGCGTAGAGCGCAGCGATGCGCGCCCAGTCAGTCTCTTCATTTGTGTGGGCACGTGCATGACAAGCGGCAATTGCCGCCTGCAATACATACGGTCCGGCTCCACCCAGCTTTTCAGCACGTTCGAGTGCTGCCAGACCACGATGGATCAGCAGTTGATCCCAACGTCCGCGCTCCTGATCGAGCAACAAAATTGGTTCTCCGGACGGACCCACGCGGGCGCGTGACCGCGATGCCTGGATTTCCATCAGAGCAACCAAGCCATGCACCTCGGGCTCATTCGGCGCCAGCTCCGCCAAAATGCGGCCAAGACGAAGCGCATCGTCACAGAGCGCAGGTCTCATCCAATCGTCTCCGGCAGTTGCCGAGTATCCTTCGTTGAAGATGAGATAGATGACTTCGAGCACTGACGACAAACGAGAGGCGAGCTCGGTTCCTCTCGGCACCTCGAATGGGACATGAGCTTCAGAGAGCGTGCGCTTTGCACGAACGATTCTTTGCGCAATGGTCGGTTCCGGAGCCAGGAATGCGCGAGCGATCTCGTCCGTGGTAAGCCCGCCGAGCAGGCGCAATGTGAGTGCTGCCCGCGCTTCCTTGGAGAGAATGGGATGGCAAGAAATGAAAATGAGGCGTAGCAGATCGTCGCCAACATTGTCGTCGAGCGCAGCATTGAGATCGGGTACGGTCATCTCCTGCGCCTGGAGTTCTCGGCCTAGCTCTTCGTGCTTGCGTTCCAGCAGTTGGTTTCTGCGAAAGAAATCAATTGCGCGGTGCTTGGCCGCGGCCATGAGCCAGGCGCCGGGATTGTCGGGAATTCCGGACTTGGGCCAGCTCTCGAGCGCAGCGATGAGGGCATCCTGGGCAAGATCCTCCGCAACGCCTACGTCGCGCACAATTCGCGTGAGTCCACCGATCAGTCGGCCAGACTCGATCTTCCAGACCGCGTCGATGGCGCGATGAGTGTCTGTAGCTGTCACAGCTACCCATCACACCATCTTCGGGACCAGCGCGCAAGCCGCAGCGTGAATCGGCAAAGTACGGATGCGGTCCGTCCCCTTCCTAAATCGGTCTAGACCAATTAGCTAGCCAGAGCGGCTTCCTTCTTCTTTGCCGAAGCATCAGTTGCCAGACCAGGGCAACCCTGCTCGGCGTCAAAGATTTGGCGAATCTCGCACTCACCTTCACCGGCGACCTGGAGAAAGTCCTTAGTTAACTTAATCGCCTCTTCCTTGGAGCTCGCATTCAGGATTGCGAAACCAGCAACCACTTCCTTCGCCTCGGTGAAGGGGCCATCAGTAACGCTAAACTTGTCCTGGGCGAGACGGACGCGAGCGCCTAATGCTGTCGGCAAACATCCTTCGGTTGCCAGCAGAAAGCCGCTCTTGAAACCATCTTCAACAAGCTTTCCCATTTTGGCCATCTCTTCCGACGATGGAGGCGCACTTCTCTCGACTGTTTTGTAGATTGATAGAAATCGCGGCATGACTTCTCCTTCATCTTGACTGGATTTTAAGTTCGAGCTGGATCTCCGAGCGCTTTCGCCGGTTCTTCCTGCCCTCACTTACACGGCGAATGCCATCCGTGAAAATCGACATTCCACGCGTTTTGTTTTATTTGGACGACGCGGTCAACCTCCAGCTATCGCACCTATGACCAGCAATGGTTCCTTTCCTGATACGACCGCATCGGGCAGGGGTGCGTCTGGCGACTGATGCGACAGATCTTCCTCGCAGGCAAAGAACCGCAGGAACGCTCGACGCTGCAGAGTGACATGATCGCGAATCGTGCCACGAAGCACGGGATATTTCGCTTCGAGTGTGTCGAGAACTGAGCGCAATGTCACTGGAGCTGCAACATCGAGCTGGACCTCTCGTCCTACCTGGGCCAACGTGCGTAGATGCTGGGGCAGTTCAACTCGAATCGTCACGACAGGGTCTGCACTTCGACTGAATACACTGCGGGAAGATCTCGCACAATGGGAGCCCAGGTGTCTCCAGCATCGGCCGACGCGTATACCTGTCCGCCAGTTGTGCCGAAGTAAATTCCGCACTTGTCCAGAGAATCAACCGCCATTGCATCGCGCAGCACGTTCACATAACAATCTTTTTGCGGCAGGCCTTTGGTAAGAGGTTCCCATTCGTTGCCGCCACTCCGGCTGCGATAGACGCGCAACTTTCCCTCCGGTACAAAGTGCTCAGAGTCGCTCTTGATCGGAACAACGTAAATGGTGTCGGGCTCATGCGCGTGGATGTCGATTACGAAGCCAAAATCTGTCGGAATATTCCCGCTGACTTCTTTCCAGGAATCACCAGCGTCATCGCTGCGCATAATGTCCCAGTGCTTCTGCATGAAGAGCACGTTCGGACGCTTTGGATTCATGGCAACGTGATGAACGCAGTGGCCAACTTCGGCTTTCGGATCGGGAATGTACTGGGAATGGAGCCCGCGATTAATCGGCTTCCACGTCTTGCCCCCATCGTCGGTGCGAAAGGCTCCGGCGGCGGAGATGGCAATAAAAATCCGCTTAGGATTGCTGGGATCGAGAATGATCGTGTGCAGACACATTCCTCCAGCGCCTGGCTGCCATTTTGGACCGGTACCATGACCGCGAAGCCCCGCCAGCTCGTGCCACGACTTTCCTCCGTCAGTAGAGCTGAAAATCGCAGCATCCTCCACTCCGGCATACACGGTGTCCGGATCGGTGAGCGAAGGCTCAAGATGCCAGACTCGCTTGAACTCCCAAGGATGCTGTGTGCCGTCATACCACTGGTGCGTGGTCAGAGGCTTACCGGTTTCGGCGGAGGTGTCATAAACAAATTTATTACTGATCTTTGGCGGCATGCCTCCGTCGCCTGGAGCGGGCATCCCTCCGCCCGGAGCTTCCCACGTCTTGCCTCCGTCATTGGAGACCTGAATGATCTGTCCAAACCAGCCGCTCGTCTGCGAGGCATAAATGCGATTCGGATCAGCCGGCGATCCCTTCAGGTGATACATCTCCCAGCCGGCAAAGTGGGGACCGGTTACATCCCACTTTTCCCGCTTTCCGTCCGATGTCAGAATGAATGCGCCTTTGCGCGTACCCACCAGAACCCGCACCTTACTCATCCTTCACTCCTTCTTGAAATTAGGGTTTGTCCAGCCTAGTGATACGACGGACGAACACGAATGTTCACGACATCCGCTGGCAAATTTTGTGAAATTGTTTACAACTGCATCGTGCGCAGCCGTCCTCCGACCCAGGCGGTTGGCAATGCCAGCACGACAAGTGCAATAGGATACCAATGCGGCCCAAACGCCGGACCCTTATTCCACGTAAGTACGGCCCCGAGAATACAGAGCGCAAGTCCAATGGCTCCGCCGACCAGAGCGTGCCCCATTGGACGGTTGGGTGCCAGCCTGGCAGTAATGTATGACGCGAAGACCTGGTAGACAGTTCGGTACGCAGTCGCAAACAGCAGTGGCTTGCCGCCGACCGGCTGTCCCAAAGCCGGAAACACACCTGCCAGATGCAGTACAAAATCCGTGCCCAAGGTGATAGCCACTCCCACGACAAAGCCGACTAGCAGCGCTACCACACTGCGTCCAAGCTGTCGGGAGTGTTCACTTGCTTGTGCTGCTTGTGTTGCGACTTGGGCTGACATCTAATCCTCCTCGTTAACTTTTACAGCATTAGGGAAAGGCATCGGCTTCAGCCGCGCCGATAATCAGCGAAAAGAAACTCATGTGGCTTTAGCTACTGAGGGCACTGGTGCTCTTACGCTTGCTCGTACGCTCGTTGCAGTCCCTGAATGTCTATTTTGTCCATCTGCATCATGGCTTGCATCACTCGTTTCGACTTCGCCTGGTCTTTGTCGTGCAGGTACTTCCCCAGAGCGTTAGGAATGATCTGCCACGATACTCCAAACTTGTCTTTCAGCCATCCACAGCGCTCTTTCTTTCCTCCTGCAGAGAGCTTCTCCCAGTATTCGTCTACTTCCTGCTGAGTCTCGCATTTCACGAAGAAGGAAATGGCTGGAGAAAATGTGAACGTCGGGCCCCCGTTGAGCGCCATGAATTCTTGTCCGTTCAGCTCAAAGGTCACCGACATCGCTGCTCCTTTCGGAACAGGACCACGTTCTCCCCATCTGGAAATGTTCACAATCCTCGAGTTCTTGAAAATCGAGACATACAAATTGGCAGCTTCCTCCGCATGGTGATCAAACCAGAGGAATGGAGTAATTTTCTGCATAGCGGCTTTGTCCTCTCTTTTAGGAACGCACAGGAATGAGCGCGCGGAGACGCTCATCCCGAAAGTAAAGCCCTCCCCAGACAAATAGGCCCATGTACACGGGGAAGAAAATATGGCTGAAAAGTGGATCACCGATGCGGACGTGAGTCGCGACTGCACCTCCAAGATACCCAGTCAGCAAAATCGCACCTAGCACCGCCGTGCGTGGAATTACATACACGACCACACACGCGAGCAGAAGAAGCCCGAGGGTTACAGCGATGCTTGGAGGATAGCCAACCTTGTTCAAGGCTTCCACCACCGCCGGGGGAGTGGGCCTAAGGAGCTTGAAAATTGCGTCAAACAGGAGAAACAAAACGGAAAGTCCGGTAAGGATGCGTCCCGTCCACAGAGTTTCCTTCGATGCCGGAGCAACTTGATTTGCCGTATGCATATCAGCCCCCACTTGAGTATTACTTTTTCTTTCCTTTGAAATTCATGATCCTTCCCCGCGGCTTCTACTTCCTTTTAGAGTTTGCAGCGATTTGCTTACGCAGCTGGTCTTCCTGTTCTCTTAGCTCAGGAGTAAACTCTTTGCCGAAATCTTCCGCCTCGAATACCTGACGGATCTCGATCTCGCTTTCGCTCTCCATCGGATTAGGGCAGCGCTTCACCCACTCGATCGCCTCCTCTTTCGATTTCACGTTCCAGAGCCAGAAACCGGCGACAAGCTCTTTCGTTTCGGTGAATGGACCGTCGGTCACCGTGCGCTTAGTCCCTGAGAACCTTACCCGAGTACCTTTTGAGCTTGGATGGAGTCCTTCGCCCGCCAGCATGATGCCGGCTTTCACCAGCTCTTCGTTGAACTTTCCCATCTCGGCGAGAAGCTTCTGGGTCGGCATCTTGCCAGCTTCGGAGTCCTTCGACGCCTTTATGATCACCATGAATCTCATCGTTATTTCTCCTGTAATGTCTTGCCTTCACACGGACGGCGAGTGTGCTACCTCGTAATCGACAACTTCAACCGGCATTTTTTTTAGAAATTTTCCTAAGTCGCGGATATGAAAGCTGGAAAAGCATTTCCGGGACAGAAACGCATGCTGGCATTCCGGAAAAAGGCTGGGACGACCTGCAGGTGCTTTCGCTGGGAAAGAAAGAAATGCAGGAGGAGTGATCCTAGTCTTTGGGGGTTGCTTATCGACCGTCGCGCGTTACCGGATTCCAGTGGCCGTCATTGGAGTTGTACCAATTTCTCCACGCGGCCGGATCATGGGGAAGGCTCTCACCGGTGATGTCTCGCAGTGCCTGGAAGACCCACTTATGCGTTTCTGGATCGAGGGACTGGTCTTCCGCAAAATCGATTAATTTTGGAACTGCGCTCCCACGCTGCTTTTCGCTTAGCATGCCGGACTGTGCCAATCCGCAAGCTGCACGTTCGCGAATCATCGGCGAAGGATCGTCGTGGAATACCTCGAGTAACGGAGCGATCGTTTCGTCAGTGCCGAGGTAAGCGAGGCCCTCAACCGCCCAGTAGCGGATATTCACGTTGCCGTCATGAATTGACGCGAGCAGTATTTGCGCCGCGCGTTGCGGTTCAACACCGCGACTTCCAAGCAGCCCGATATCCCATAACGCATTCGCCCGAGGACCTTGCTCGCCCAGACGTGCGTCCGGCTCCAGGCGATCAATCGTGGCTGTGCTCTTTTCCAGATTGCGTCCGGCGATGTCAACCTCGATGGCCGCGGCACGAACACGAAGATCATCCGAGTTAAGTGCGGTCATAAACAACGATTCCAATTTCTGATCCAATTGGATCTTTCCGCGCCACCGGTGCACCCGCTCGGCGATCTCGTCGTTAGCGCCGCGATAGTGATTGATCGAACGTTCCAGCAGTAGCTCTGCCTGGCTCTGAGGAGGCATCTGGTCGAGCACTTCAATCTCATGCTCGGAGAGTACATTCGCCGACGCCGGCTCTGGCTTTCCTCCGAGACTCAGAAGCTGAGCAACCTCCTGCCACGCAGCTCGTGCCGTTCCGGTTCCAATGAACAGCCCACCCATCAGNGCAACAATTGCAAGCGCGATCACACGAAACATTCGTCGTTTCGCACCGCTGCTGCTGGCCGAAAGTGGGTCGGCCTCGGGATGCAGTGCGGCCTCTTCGAGGCGCGGATCAGAGGTTTGATTCACGCGCCCAGTATAGGAATGTCCCCCGCGCCGGGGAAGATTACGACGGGACTGTGAGCTAACTATAAGTAAACAAGAGTCTAGATGGGATCGACTTCGCCATTCACGATCATCGCTTCGGCGATTTTGCGGGCTTC
>AP72_2010_repI_A001DRAFT_1000065_pt1 | contig 20599 bp, 16 predicted proteins | sample AmaPasrepliIA001_FD_9535 | JGI IMG/M metagenome (IMG submission 9535)
TCCATGCAACTCTACTATCCTGAGCCTTCGGCGCGTTCCTTCGCAGCGGCGACCAGCGCCGTAAGCCGCGCGATCTTCTGTTCACGGCTCTCACCGGCGACTGGACCAGTATCGGCGACGCCTGCATAAGTTGAACGTTTGAATAACGTGCGATCCGGTTCCCCACTCCCTGCGGGCGCGGCAGTAGAAGACGGCGTGGTGACCGGCGCAACTGCATCAGGAGCGAGCTCATCCGCCGACTCGGCGCCNGCGATCGGTGAAGCATTGGCCGCCGGTGCGCTCAACGGCACCGCTGATGCCGCTCCCGTCTCAGCCTGTGCTTCGGCTGCGGGCCGATGCGCATCCGCAGCGGGAGACGAATCAGCCACTGTCACCGTCGCATGTTCAGCGCCACCTCCTGATTCCGCGCGCTGCTTGGCGCCGGCGACGACATTCTGCAACCGGGCAATCTTCTGCTCTTTCGTCTCGCCTGCGACGGGGCCAGTATCAGTTACACCGGCGTAGGTCGAGCGGCGATTCAATTCACGGTTCGGCTGGGCCGCAGCTTTAGGCGGCGGCGTCATTGATTTTTCTGCTACCGATGCCGCCTCGGATGCCGGCGCCGAGGGCTTTTGCGCCACTGCCGGCGGCGTTGCCACTTTGGATACCGCAGCCGCTGGTGGGACTGTGTGTGGCGGCTCGGTGCCCGCGCTCTCGACGATCACGTACACGCCTTTTTCATTTTTCTTGATGACCGGAAGCGTGCCCCCGGCGGCCTGCAAAAGAGCGGACAATTCAGCTTCGACAAATCGTTTCTGCTTATCCGGATCGCGCACGTGACCATGCGGCGGACCCATGTACAGCGTTCCACAGATCTGGCATTTGAACAGCACATCGTCGCCCCGCAGATGAACCTCGGCCGGCTCGCCGGCGGTCTTCAACTGCTTGAGATGGCCGTTGCAGAGCTTGTTCTTTTCGTTTCGTTCGTTGCAGACGGTCTGCGCGTTGGTGATCCGTTTGGGTACTGGAGGGGAGCCGACAGCCGGCGCCGTTGGATCTTTTGCAGGGGTGACGTTGACCGACATCGTGATTGCGACCGCAGCGAATATAGCGATCAACGGCTGAGAGTTCAACCTTCGGGTTGAGGTCAGTACCGGGAGCGGTAGCGACCGGGTAATATCTCCATCAGCAATGCAGGCCCGGTCGCTACCGCTCCCGGTACTGACCTCATTACCTTCAACGGCGAAAATAAAACTCCTTAATAATCAATGAGATTAAGGTGCAGAGAATTATCAGGCCCGTAGCCACTGCGACGATGACTGCGCTCCAATTTATCGCGAACGAAAACATTGATTGTTCCACGCCGAAATCCCGATCTAGTTCCGCTCGTTGGTGCAAGTAATCCCACCCGATCAGGGCGTGCTATGCTCTTCGCGAATGCTGGCGAACTTTCTGGGTGAAATCTGGCGACGTTTACCAGTTGCGGTACGACGCCGGGCGGCGAAGATCGGCCAGACGCGTTTCACCGTCACGGTGGCGGCGATGCTGTTTGACGATCAGGGCCGGCTTCTTTTGCTCGAACACGTTTTTCGGGCTGACCGAGGCTGGGGAGTGCCGGGCGGTTTTGTCTCAAAGGGCGAGCATCCTGAGGAAGCGTTGCGGCGCGAGTTGCGCGAGGAAGCCAGTATTGAGATTGCCGACGTGAAATTCCTTTTCGCCAGGAATCTTCGCAAACTTAAACAAGTCGAATTCTATTTTCGGGCTCGCGCAATCGGGAATCCCACCGCGTCCAGCTTTGAAATCAAGCAAGCTCAATGGTTCCCGGTGACTGATCTTCCGCCTGAGCTTTCCAAGGATCAACGGCAGTTGATCGAAAGAGCTATTGCGCTCGATGAAAACTGTCGTTAATGATAAGCTTACGCTTCGCTGATCGATTGACGGAGGTTAAGAAGACTCTATGGCAGCAACCGGCGTGCAATTGATTCCCTCGCCTGAAGAGATCATGCAGATTTTGAAGCGCACCGGCGCGTTTCGCGAAGGACACTTCGTCTATCCCAACGGCAAACATACTGCTCACTATTTCCAGATGCCGTTGGCATTCCGCTACTACGACACCGCGCGAGTGTTGGCAGTTGCGTTGAGCCGCAAGTTTCGCGTCGAACGCGACATCGCCAGCCAACTGCCAAAAGTTGCCATCATCAGCCCAAGCTCGGGCGGTATTCCCGTAGCTTTCGGGGTCCGCGACGCACTCAACGCCGAACAGATTTATTGGGCCGAGCAGGATGGCGGCAAACGTTCATTCCGCCAGTACGTCAACCAGGGCGAGATTAACCCCTGTATCGTGGTCGACGACATCATACGCAGTGGTAATGCCATCGTGGAAACCGTCGAACTGCTGCGCAGTCTGGGGGCGCCCGTGATTGGCTGCGGCGCCATCGTGCGCTTCAGTTCGGCTCCTGATTCTACGGAGGAAGTGCCGGTTAAATCACTTGTCGAATATGACGAGGAATTCTACAAGTCGGCCGCCGACTGCCCGATGTGCAAGCAGGGCGTGCCGGAGGAACACGTCAGGTTCTAATTCAGATCGGGCACACCATCGCGGTGCGAGATTCAGTCGTCGTTACGTAACTGCTACCAACTCGTCGCTTTGCACTCCGGGTCACTTGACCTGTTCGTACTCCTTCTTTGCCTCGATGACGATTGGCAAATCAGCATCAGCGTCCTTCCACATCGCCAAAAATCCTGATATTCCTTACGGGCCTTCGGCGTGCGATAAGCAGTGGCATCCCGCCCACGGGCGCGATGATTTCAAAGGGACTGGGTCGTGATCCGGTAACGAGCGCCATTTTTGGAGTGCGGCGGCTTGACGCCGCTTCTTTGAAGCGTGTCAGAACCCGTAGCGGTAGCAACGGGATCAAAACGCACCTTGATGCTTGATCCGGTCGCTACCGCTCCCGCTTCTGACACAAAGCCCAAAGCCGCGTCAAGCCGCCGGACTCGATATTACTTCTTCAATCCCGCAGTCCAGTTTAAGACGACGGTGAGCGGCACGGGCGTAGAATCCCCGGAAGTGGTATCGACGATGAAGCGTTGGCCGTCGCCAGTGGCGGCGTAATACGGGGCATTGATGCCGCCTGGAAATACGGACGTGACCCGCGCATCAAAAAGCACCCTGGGTATAGCAACCGTAAAGTTCGGGCCGGAGCCTTTGACGTCAACCGCCATGAGCTTTCTATCGGCCGTCAGGTAAAACAGCTCCTTACCGTCGCGGCGCCATTGAGGCTGGGCTCCTCCGCCAGTGGAAACCTGCCACTTACCGCCAGAGACCGGGAAGCTTTGAACGTACACTTGAAAGGTTCCTGATTCGTTTGAAGTGTAGGCGACCCAACGCCCATCCGGAGAAAATCGCGGCTGGATTTCAATGAATTCTGTCTGAATGAGTGGCGACGGCTTCTGATCACCAGACAGCGGCGCGACCCAAAGGTCGGCGCCAGTCCCGCCAGAAACGGTGGTGAAAAGCATAAACCTTCCATCCGGAGACCAGTCTTCAGGGCGTGCCGCCTCTTCGGATTTGAAAGCCATTTCATCGTTGCCGGCGCCGTTCGACGGTTTCTGATAGACACTGTTAAGGCCATTGCGGTTTGACGCGAAGGCAATGCGGCTGCCGTCAGGGGACCACACCGGACAGGACTCATTCGCGGGATCGAAGGTAAACCGTGTGGGGCTGTTGCGGGCCAGGTCAATCAGCCAGAGGTCTGTCGATCCCGTCTGAACATCCAGCCGGCTGATTGCGAGCCGCTTCTCATCGGGTGATAACCGTAAAGCTCCGTCGGACGCCGGCTCGCCGATTACTGAAAGTTGTTTGCCGCTGCGATCGAACCAGGTGAGTTGGTTGTAGGGGGCATTGTTGCTCAGGAAGGTGAGCACACCGGTTTCCGATACCGAGAAGAATGCTCGACCGGTGACCGGGTTGTAGCCTACCTGCTCCGCGATGGGAAATGCGTCCCCGGAAAGCTGCAGCTTGCTGACATCAAAAGGCTGGGCCATCAACGTCCGGTCGCGCAGGAAAATGAGAAATCCCGGTGGCGCGTATGCGGGGCTCGAGTCAGCATTGACCAGGAAATGTCGTTCATCGGAATCAAGCGCGGCGACGTAAATCCCGGTGTTCTCTTTTTGCGAACTGCGAGCAAGGTAAAGGAAATGACGGCCGTCCGGCAGAAAGTAGGGAAACACGTGGGCTGTTTCCTTACGCGATTCATCGAGGGTGGTGACCGGTGAGACCGGACCGCCACTTGCCGGCACCCGGTAAAGCCTGTCGCTCGTACCTTTCGCAAAGATGATCAGACCGTCGCGGTTCCAAGTGCCGCCCGCAGAGCCCTGCACATCGGCTAGTGTCTGCGCCGGGCCGCCGTTGAGGTCGATCTTCTTAAGCTTAAACTGCGAGCCGACAAAGCCCACAAAACGGCTATCGGGTGACCAGAATGGATTCGCGCCGTCCTCCGTTCCCGGCAATGGCACCGCCGCCAGCGAATCAAGTGGCCGCGTCCAAAGAACACGTTTGCCGTCTGCTGTGCTGCCAACGTAGACCAGCCGGGTTCCGTCCGGCGAGATATGCTGGCCACCACCAATTAAAGTTGTTTTCTCAGGCGGGAAAACAAAGAAACGTGTGGCGCGGCCTTCAGCCGGCGCCGAACGTCGGAAAAAAGAGATCACAAAAGGAAGGGCTAGCAGCAGCGCCAAACTAAGAACCGTAGTAGCGGCGATCCATGGCAGCCGTTCCCGTTTTGCTGGCCGCTCGCCGACCTGCGCCATCGCCGGCGCGGTCTGACCGGAAATACTGTTGGCGCCAGACAGAGTTTCAAGCGCGAACGCCAGATCGCTCGCTGAATGGAAACGCGCTTCGCGATTTTTCTCCAAACAATGATGCGCCATGCGTTCGAGTGCTGGCGCGATGTTCCTGTTTGTCTCGGATAGATCCGGCGGATCGTCGTTGAGGATCGCACTCATCATTTCGGCGGCGGATTCGCGATGAAAAGCGCGATGGCCAGAAAGCATTTCGTAGAAAATGGCGCCGAAGGAAAAGATGTCGGAACGATGATCCACCGCCTGGCCGCGCAATTGTTCAGGCGACATGTAGCCAACTGTGCCCATCACGACGCCCGGATCGGTGTCAATGCGACGTGTAGGTATTTCGCTTTGCTTCGGCGCGTTCGCAGCTCCCGTCAGCTTCGCTAATCCAAAGTCGAGAATCTTGACGCGTTCGTCTTTAGTGAGAAACAGGTTTTCGGGCTTAAGGTCGCGATGCAGGATCCCTTTTTCATGCGCCGCCGCCAATCCGCGCGCAATTTGCCGCGCATAATCTACAGCCTTGCGCGGGGACAGAGCGCCGCCATTGAGGCGTTCGCGCAGCGTCTCGCCATCCAGCAGTTCAGAAACCACATAAGGCGAGCCGTTATGAGTGCCGACGTCGTAGATCGAGAGGATGTTTGGGTGATTGAGCGCGCCGGCGGCACAAGCCTCCTGCTCGAATCGCTCCAGCCGTTGTTTGTCATCTGCATAAGAGGAGGGAAGAACCTTGACCGCAACGTCACGGCCCAGACGAGTATCGCGGGCCCGATATACTTCGCCCATTCCGCCCGCACCCAGAGGCGCGATGATTTCATAGGGTCCAAGGCGTGTATGGGGAGCCATGGTCATGGCTTAGCTTTTCTAATGACCTGCGACAGGTCGGCACATTCTATCCGCGTTCACTTGGTGACGCTAGATTGTAGGAACAGGCCGGCGTCATAGCGAATGGATTTAATTGGCAGGTTTCTCTTTTTTGTGATTTATCTGACGTTGCTGAAGAGTACGACGTCAGTGCTCGTATTTCCGCGGGATATAGCCAGCGACTTACCATCGCGTGAAAAGTCGAACCAGTAAATCCGATCGGCCTTAAAATCGGTTACTTGCCCCGGTGCGCCTCCGTCGACGGGGGCACTCCAGAGATTCGAGACTCCACCGCGAGTATCTACGTAAACCAGTGCGCGGCCGTCGGGTGTCCATAACAAGGTGCGCGAATCGGCAGTCGCCGGAACCTCCAAAAACTTAGCGGGTGACCCTCCGGAGCTGGGAATGATGGCAATCCTGGAAGCGGAATTGGGTCCTGGCTGATAACGAACCGCAATCAGCTTGCCGTCCGGAGAGATAGCCGGCCGCCCGTCGCACTTCTCAGCGAGCTGCGTTGCCTCGCCACCATCGATCGATACTTTCGAGAGGCTCGATTTGGCAAATTCAGTGTAGATGACTGACTGGCCGTCCGGCGTCGCTTGTCCGAATATCTCACCGCTGCCGTTCGTCAATTGTTTCAGATTGCTCCCGTCGGTGTTCATGCGCCAAATATGCGGTACGCCAGTTACCCGATCAGCAGTGAAGAATATGTAACGGCCATCAGCAGAAACCGATTGGTAGTTGTTAGTGTGATAGATGCTGCCCTGCATGGCGGAAGTCAACTGTTTCTGGCCGGCGCCATCGGACTGCATGATCCAGAGGTCATACGTTCCACTGGCGCTCGACGTATAAGTGATGTGGCCGTCCGGCGTCCAGGCGATACCGTAGAAGCCATCGAGCTTGCTGCCACCAGAAGTGATCTGGCGCGCGTGGCTGTGATCCAACACCGGCACGCCCGGCTGCGGAGCCGAGAGCGCTTTCACATTCATCGGCGCGACCCAGATATTGGTCGCGACTTCTCGCTGCACGGTGACCAAAGCATTCGAATCGGCCGTCACGCTGACTGCGTTGTAGTCATTCAAATCGTTCGTCACCTGGCGCACTTCTCCGCCCGGATAAGCCATGTAGAACAGCTGCCGTTGACCGAAAGATTGTTCAGCGGCCGAGACAATCAAACCGCTTCCATCTCCTACCCATGCCAGCTGGTCCACCAGAAACCACGTCTGCGAAGTCAGCGGCTTCTCGGCGCCATTACCATTGATGGGTACCGTGACGACACTTCCGCGATAACTTCCCTTAGAAGTCAAGGTTGACAGAGCGATCACCGATCCATCCGGCGACCAGGCCAATTCACGATAGGAATCCGGAAGCTTGCGTGAAGCAATCTTATGTTCCCCAGAACCGTCTGAGTTGGCGACCATTACCAGGAACTCCGTCGAGGTTGGATCGAACCGCAGAAACGCCAAACGCTTGCCGTCTGGAGAAAGCGAAGCGTGGCTCTGGATGTCGGTGATTATTTTGGTGGCTTCGCCGCCCAGCACCGGCTTGCGAAACAAGGCTGGCGTGTTGGCCTGGCCGCGCATGACGTAGTAGATGTAGTTACCATCTTTCGAGAATGTCAGGCCTGAATAAGTCACGTCCGCCGGCGCCAGAATCTCCTGATTGGTGTTGGTCGAGACTTGCCGCAAGTCAAGCGCCTGCAATCCCCCATCAGTGACAACGTGAACGATGTATTTTCCATCCGGCGAAATCGCCGCGTTAGATGCTTTACCGCTGGCGGTGATCCGGATGACCTTCAGTTGCGTAAACGGCGGGGCTGGCCTGGTCCATCGCGAAAATAGATAGAGTCCGAATGAAAGTCCGATCAAGGCGAGAACTGCGGCAGCGCCGGCAAAGATTATCGTTCGTTTTCGTTGACTGGTCCCGGCGATGGAAACGCCGCTGAACGCTGTTTGGCTGGGATGAATGCTGTCCGTCGACGAACTGCTCCGCAAAACCGCAGTCGCCGTCTCTCCCGAAAGTGCATCTGGTTGGCTGAAGGGCTGCGTGACTGGCGCCGCGGCTGCGCCACTCGCTGAAGCGGGCATCCCGCTATTTACTCCGGACACGCCCTCCATTTCCTGCCGTAACTCTCTCAGTTCAATTGCTACGTCCTTAATTGATTGGTATCTATCATCTGGATCTTTGGCCAGACAGCGACGCACGATCCGCTGTAAGTCAGCCGGCGCAGTCGGGTTAAGATCTCTCACGGCCGGAGCCGGCTCATAAATGACTTTGTGCAGCGATTTGACAACCGAATCACCCACGAACGGCTTCTGCTTCGTCGCTATTTCAAACAGGATGCAGCCGAGAGAAAAAATGTCTGAGCGATGGTCAATTTCCCTGACATTTCCCATTGCCTGTTCGGGAGACATGTATCCAACCGTGCCCATGACCAGGCCAGGCGTTGAATGCTGTTGCATGATCGCCGTGATCTCTTCCTCTTTGCCGGCTTTTGAAGGATCTGCCAGTTGCGGTTCGATCAGTTTCGCCAGACCGAAATCGAGAATCTTCGCGAACCCGTCACGCGTGACCATGATGTTGTCAGGTTTTAGATCACGATGGACTATGCCGTTGCTGTGGGCCTTCGCCAGTGCTTCCGCAACTTTCTGCATGTACCGCAGGAGCTTTTTAAGATCGGTTTGTCGCTGGTGAATCAACCGGCGCAGCGTTTCCCCGTCAACGAACTCCATCGCAATGAAATGGACTCCCTCACTTTCTCCGATTTCATAGATATGGGCGATGTTGGGATGGTTCAGAGCGGCGGCTGACTTCGCTTCACGAATGAATCGCTCCATACGCTCGTGTTTCGCCGCGACGTCGGCCGGAAGGATCTTGAGCGCTACTTTGCGATCGAGCCTCGTGTCCTCGGCGAGATAGACTTCACCCATTCCGCCGGCGCCCAGCTTCGAGCGGACTTGGTAATGACCGAGCGTTGCTCCCGCGGAGAATAGTGTGGCCATTGGTTTATGTTTCGAAAAAGCGCGAAGAAACGGACGCTGTGGCGACCCAAAAAGGCGACTCCGGGATTCTAGCGGAGATTAGTAGGATTTCGCCAGATTTCCAGCCTGATTTCCAGCCTTGCGACCCCCACAAATTAGGACTATAAGAGACCATACTGGGAGGTGTCTTATGGGAATTAGTTTCATCCTGCCTCTAACCTTCCTCATTGTTTTTTGTGGTCAAAACGCCGATTCGGCAAAGGAGAATCCGACAGTCACAGTCGTGAGCTTCAAGTGGTCGGCTATTCATCAGACTTACAAGAAGCAAGACGCGCCGACTAGCTCTCCACCGCCCGAAATGACGGCCGCTAATAAGAGTGCCGCGCGCGCCGCACGGGTCAACAACCCCATGATCCCCGACCCTAACGAAAACACGATCGACGGCCGTAGCGCCGCCATGGAAAAGGCGGTGCAAGAGGCGCGAAATACAACCGGCAGATCTTCGGCGGATCGATTTGAGTACACGACACGCATTCGAAACGCCGCAGACAAACCCGTCGACGTGATCTTTTGGGAATACCAATTCACTGATCCGGCGAACGGTAACTCGTTAACTCGCCGCCAATTCCTGTGCGGAGTAAAACTCAAACCCAACAAAGAAGTGGAATTACAGGCATTCAGCCTGTTGGGTCCAAACCCGGTAGTTCAGGCCTCGCCGAACAAAACGAGCGCTCCGCTCCAGGAAAAAGTTGTGATCAATCGGGTGGAGTTTACCGACGGAACGATCTGGCAGCGTCGCGACTGGAAGTTTTCCGAGATCCGGGAAAGTTATAGACGAGCCATCGATAATCCCTGGGAAGGAGAGATGTGCCGCGCGCTTTAAATAAGAATTGCTCTTGAGCAGAGTACAGGAGAGTCCCCATGTCGCCCCTGATAATTTCCACCTTAACCTTCGTCTTGTTACTTGTGGGCTCATGTTCGAGCCAGCCAATTGATTCGAATCCTTCCTGGTCATTGGATCTGAAAACGTCCGGAGGTTTCGCCGGTGTCGGCCAAGGAAACTTTTCGGTCAACCACGAAGGTCGCTTCGAGTGCTCACATCTCGAACGGCAAGATCTTAAAAAAGGCAGCATCCGGAACTTTGAAACCCGGTCAGCTAAAACCAATCAGCGACGCGGTCACTCAACTCGATCCAAATGGATGGAACAAACCCGGCTTGAACGTCTCGGCGGCAGATGCTTTTGGGTACAAACTCGAATTTCACCGCGGAAAGGATCAAGCCTTCAACGTGCAGTGGTATGACAACACCGCCGATCAACTGCCCGATGATCTGAAAAAATTGAGCGACGTGCTGCTAAAGAGGATGAGTGGTTCGTGCGACGGAACGCCTTGAAAGGGTTTGTAAGCGCCATGAGGTCAGTACCGGGAGCGGTAGCGACCGGGTAACTCTCTTCCCCGATTTGATCTTGGAGAGGATGCAACCCGGTCGCTACCGCTCCCGGTACTGACTCCATCCGTCGCATCAGAATCAAACATCGCTACACAACTTTCGTCTTCCACCTGCCGCGCTTAAAAAAGATCGCGCTGACTATGGCCAGTGACGAGAACGCAATGGTAATCGCGAGAAAAACGCCGCGCGGTCCGAAATGAAAGACGATCGCCAGCAGGTAAGCCAACGGCAGCTCCCACAACCAGAACACGAACACATTAATAACGGTCGGGGTCCAGGTATCACCGGCGCCGTTGAATGATTGCGTCAGAACCATGCCGTAGGCGTAAAAGAGAAATCCGCACGCGACGATTCGCAAACAATCGACTCCATAAGGCGCGACTGCCGGATTCGAAGTAAACAGCCAAATAATTTGTGGGGCAAAGACCACGAACATTAGCCCGACAAATCCGAGCACCAGCATGTTGTAGAATCCCGCCAGCCAAACTGACCGTTCCGCTCGTTCAGGTTTTCCGGCCCCCAAAGCCTGCCCCACCATCGTCGCCGAGGCGTTCGACATTCCCCACGATGGCAAAAGCGCAAACAGAATCACCCGCACGCCCACGATGTATCCTGCCAGCGCATCGGTGCCGAACGCCGAGATGATTCGCACGAGGCCAATCCAGCTGGCCATGCCGATAAAAACCTGGAACGTTCCCGTGGCTGACAGTCGAACCAGCCGGCCCATCACTGCGGGTTCAAAGCGAAAGTGTTGGCGGCTAATTTCAAATCTCCCGCCCTTACGAACAAGACGGCTGAACGCATAAAGTGCGCCCGTGCCGCGTCCAATGTTCGTCGCCACGGCCGCGCCGGCGATTCCGAGTTTTGGAAACGGACCCAGACCAAAAATAAAACATGGGCCGAGCACAATGTTGAGCGCATTCGCGAGCCACAGCACCCGCATGGCGATGGCCGCATCACCGGCGCCACGAAAAATCGCATTGATCATGAAAAGCATGACCACCGTGGCGTTGCAACCGAGCATGATGCGGGTGAACCAAACACCATGTTCGATAACCGGCGGCGCAGCGCCCATGGCCTGCAGGAGCCTTGGCGCCAGCGGCGCCCCGATCACCGCCAGGGAGACTGCCACCAGCAAACCCAGAAATACTGATTGCATTGCTGCGCGGGCAGCGCCGTGGGTGTCGTGTTCGCCGATGCGCCGCGCTACCATCGCCGTGGCTCCTATGCTCAACCCAATCGCCAGAGCGTATATCAGTGTCAGCATTGACTCAGTCAGACCCACGGTGGCCATCGCGTCAGGACCGAGGTAGGAAACCCATTTGATATCAACGACCGCGAAAATACTCTCCATGCACATTTCGAGCACCATCGGGATTGATAGCAAGATAATCGAACGCCCGACGGGGCCGACCGTGTAGTCCTGGTGACTGCCACGCAAAGCTTCGCGGACCGCGCCCCAAAAACTTGAGGGGTCGGCTGAGGGAACCTGCGTGGCGCTCTCAGTTAACACATCATCGGAAGACTGAGACATATTCGCCGCAGCTTAACATGAACGATGTTTATGAGCAGATTTAGCGAGGGTCACAAGGTCAGTACCGGGAGCGATAGCGACCGGGTCTGGGTCTGGTGACGATCAAGCTGACGGAGAGTTACCCGGTCGCTAATCGCTCCCGGTACTGACTTCATTGTCAGAATTCGACTTAAGTCGATTGGTCGTAGTCAGCCGGGGCGGTGGCAGCGAGTTCGCCGACCGGCACGGTAAGAAGTGGTGCGATACCGTGACTTAATACTCGCTCGCTGTGACTCCCACGTAGCGAGTCGAGAAACTCATTACGACCGTCGGTCGCCATAACGATGAGGTCTGACTCATGTTCTTTCGCCGCCCGTACTATCGACTGGATTACGTCGCCACTGTGAAACTCTTCTGACCACGTCCAGCCGGGCACCTCCGGACAACGAACCGCCGGCATCGAAGTGGAGTTGCCAACGTGCATAAGACAAAAATCTCCGGCCGGGCAATTCAATCTTTGGACGAGCCGGGATGCGGCGTCGACTGCCGGTTGCGCGCGCGGACTCATGGCGACCGGAATCAGGATTCGCTTCATATTCACCGAGCCGTCTTCCGCGGACACAAAGCCGCGATGTCCTGAGGGAATGAAAAGCGTCATTTGCCAGGCAGTGCGCGCAATCGGCTGCGAAACCGATTCGCCCAGCCAGCGAACACGACCATCCCTGTGGCTCGTTGCCAGCACGATCAGATCGACCGGATGACGTTTGAGGTAACCAACGACGGCCTTTACCGGATTGTTGCTGTCGGCAATAATCTTTTCCGCTCGCACGCCCAGTCCTGCAACTGCGGATCGGGGACTGCCCTTGGGCAATAATTGCCATCGCTCCAGCGTTTCACGCACGCCCGGAAAATCAGCCATATCGGCATCGAGATTCGGCGCTACGTTCAGGAGCGTAAGCCGCGACCGGGCCAACAGCGCCGCTTTTAGCGCGTGATGGAATGCGACCAGGCTACCGCTGGAAAAATCCGTCGGGTGCAACACATTTTCGATGATCGAGTCTGAAGCAGTAAACGGTTTCGTCACTTAATTGAATCGTCGCGGCGGCGGCGCGGCGCACTCACTCTAACGACGCACACGAACCTCAAAAACTGTCAGAATTGACAGGTGATTAGGAAAAATCAGTTTTACCGGAAACGGATGGGCGTGATAATCGGGCTGGCGCGCAGCCGTCTCGGTTGCTCTTTCGCGCTTCGCGCTCATTGCAAGCGAGGACGCTTGCGCTCCAGTCGGGTCAGTTAATAGGTTTAAGTATGATCTTTCGACTCTTGTTCGCCAGCTGCAGCACGATCGGATTGTTCAGCTGGATCGGGTGCTCTTCACCATCGATGCTGATGATGAAATTAACCGGCGCGGGCCGTTCAGGGACCTCCGCCGGCTGGGACGACAGCACAGCTTCCGTGGGCTTTGCCACATCGACAGTGCGCGTCATTAGATTGGTGGCGACGACTCGCCAGGTTGCCGCCGAGCAACGCAATCGCAGGCCGGGAGTATCGACTTCGGCCGACTCCTGCGGTGCCATTGCATCGAGCTTGAATAACCCTTCACCACAGCGAGTCCCATTCGCGTCGTAGAAAGTAGCCCAGCCGCTCACATAAGTGTAGAAGTTAGCGGTCACATTTTTAATGGCGATCTTCACATTAGTCACCGGCGAATCGTCTGAGCCGTTAAGCACCTGAGTTTGCAGGCGCGCCTCCAGTGCCGGCGCCGATTTCGCATCGAAGGCAATCGCGACGTCTGTCAACGCCGCGCGTTGCTCGTTGGGTTGCTGGGCGTAAGCCGAAAAATATGAGGCTACGATAATCGTCGCCACCAATGGCAATCGTTTCATGATCTCTCCTTAGCTTCGCGTTTCTTCGCTACAGTTAGTGGCAAGACATGTCCTCAGGATTAAGTGATTATTACTCGCGTATCAGCCGAATGTCGAACATCGGATCAGCCGAAAGCCCTCGCGCGAGACTCACGTCGTCGATGTTTCGGTGTTCTTACGAGGCCGCAATCTGACGACTTCAGTTGTGGCCGTGGGGCGGTAGGCGCAAACCTGATTCCGCCCGTTCCCCTTCGCCCGATACAGAGCCGTATCAGCCATCTCAACCAGTTGAATCGGATCACGTGCGTCCTCAGGATAAGACGCCACCCCGATGCTGATGGTGATGTGATGCGTCCTGATTGGGTTTGCGCCGTCGCGACGGACGGCCGGGAATTCATGTTTTTCGATTCCCGATCGTACACGTTCAGCAGCAATAAGACCTTGCGCATAATCGGCGTCCAGCAGGAACGCGGCAAACTCTTCGCCCCCAAAACGGGCGCCGACGTCGCCGGCGCGCAGCGCTTTTCTGATCACGGCACCAACTTCCTCGAGCGTCTCGCTGCCGACCAAATGGCCATAGGTATCGTTAACTTCCTTGAAGTGGTCTATGTCCATCATCAGCACACAGAAGGGCATGTCTTCACTTTCGGCGCGAGCAGCCTCGCGACCCAGCTCGGAAAAGAAAGACTTGCTGGTCAGCAGACCCGTCAATTCGTCGTGCACCAGCAGCCGATGAATCTGTTGCTGAAACTCGCGATCAATTTCGTCGAGCATCTCAAAGCGAATCAACTGCTCGCCGATTTCGAATTTATCGCCATCTTCCAGATAGGCAGAACCGATGCGCTTGCCGTTGAGGATGGTGCCGTTGGTCGAATCAAGATCAATCAAGTGGTAACGCGTGAGGCCGCTTTTTTCATCCAGCTCAGAACTGATGCGCGCATGCAAGCGAGACGCTCGCGCATCATTAATGCGAATATCTGCATCGAGGGCGCGCCCCAGGGTTACCTGCTCGCGTTCCAGCGGAATTTGCACGGCCAGCAATTCTCCGCGCAGGAAAACCAGCGCCGGCCGTCGATCGCCGCGGCGCCGGAGCGTGGCTGAGAATGTGTCGACCTCGCTCTGCGCTTTCACCAAAGAGGTGTCGTCAGGTTTGTCGTCCATGTCACGGGGCAGATCAAGCCGCTGAAACTGAAGTAACATCGCGTATCTTATCCTGCGGACTTATTCATCGGCAATAGGTTCCGATGAGATTGCAATCAACCGCCCCGCTTGTCGCCGCCCAAGCCGTGCTTCTATAATCCTGTAAAGAGAAGAAGAGATCACAATATTGCGCGAGTGGCGCTAAATCCGAGGGGTCTTACGATGGGTTGCACTGCCAATAAAATCATCGTTGAAAAGTATGTTTGCCCGAATTCGCCGAGCCGTCTGTCGGTCGAAAAGGTTGCCGAAGCAAGGCTGCCTACTGAGTGGGGTGACTTTCGCATTGCCGGGTACCGGTCGCTGACCAGCACCGAAGAATATGTCGTGCTTTATAAAGGTGAATTGCGACCCGACGTGCCCACGCTCGTTAGAATTCATTCGCAGTGTCTGACAGGCGATGTTTTCGGATCAATGAAGTGCGATTGCGGCGCTCAACTGCAGCGGACACTTGAGATGATTGAAGACGAGGGTCGGGGAGCGGTGGTCTATCAACAACAGGAAGGGCGCGGGATTGGGATCCTCAATAAGATTCGCGCCTACGCGTTGCAGGACGAAGGCGCTGACACTGTCGAAGCCAACGAAATATTGGATTTGCCCGTCGATTCTCGTGATTATCGTCAGTGCGCCGAGGTCTTGTTCGATTTGGGCTTATGTAAAGTCAAAGTCATTTCGAACAATCCCGGAAAATTGAAGGCCCTGGAAGAAGCCGGACTAGAGATAGTGGAAAGAGTTTCGATTGAAGTCGAGCCGTCTGAGCCCGCCGCCAGGTACCTGCGAACCAAGAAGGAAAAGCTGGGCCACCTGCTGGAACTGAAGGCCCAATAAAGTGAGGTCATGGACTGGAGCGCAAGCGTCCTCGCTTGCAATGAGCGCGAAGCGCGAACCGAAAAGAGCAAGCGAGGACGCTTGCGCTCCAGTCCTACTTGCCTTCGAGTTTCGGAATTTCGATCCATTGCATAGCGCTGCCCAGGCGGCCGCTACTCACATCGCGAACCGCGACCCGAACCTGATACAGACCCGGTGGCAACCAGGCGCGGAAGCCGTAGATTACCTGTTTTCGCTTTTCCGCCGGCGCATCTTCCGGCACCGGGAACACGCGCAGCCGGCCGACAAAGCTGTCTACTGGCTTACCCTTGTCGTCGTAAAAAATCCCCCCGATGTCCAAATCGGCGGCCTGCTTTCCATCTCTAACGTCAAACGAGAGCGCCTCGCGATTCATTTCTATTGAGGCCGCGACCTGTGTCCCCACCCCGGGCATTTGATTGAGGCGCAAATCGAGTTTGGTAGGTATTTGCGTCTGGGTAACGGGCGCGTCAATCACCAGGCGCATGTCGTCCTCGCGGCCTTTCTCCGGGTCCTTTTCAGTCTTTTTCTTCAGCGAGAGGATCGGCAGCGGCGCCGATTTGAAATAGGAAGAACGCAGCCGCACGGTCAGATCGGGTCGGTCAATGATGCTGACCTCGATATGATTGAACTTGCCGCGCTTCTGTTCGTCATTGTCAGGGCGCCACGCGAGCAGATAGTAGTTGGCTGTTTCGTCCAGGATCTTATCGACCCATTCGGACATCGGAGCATTAGTGTTGCGAAAAGCACGACCGCCGGTATCGGCCGCCAGCGCGTTAAGCCCATCCTGTGAGGCGGCGATATGCTCGTAGGTCAAACCGGTCGTGAAGCCGGCGCCATCGACCGGCCGATCGTTGGTCACGTCGAGACCTTCGCCGATGATGCCACGAGCGTCGATTGTATAAATCACCACCCCGGCACGGCCCGCGGCGTCCGTCACCTTGCGGATCTTGTCGCGTGAAGCCATTGATCGGTTGTCCAGAATAAACCCGTCCGAGATCACAAACACGAGTTTTCGTCCCGGCAGCTGGGCCGCGGTCCGCATTAGCCCTTGCAGCAACAGCAGGGTATTAAAGGTATCGGGTGCAGTTTGTGAACCGATCATTTGCGCCCGCTCAATCACCATATGGCGAATCGACTGGGGCGAGACGTCGCACGTGTACGGTGCACCCGGCGCCGATTGGTAACACTCGTGCCGCATCACCTCTGAGACGTAGTAATCAATAGTGGCTGAGTCCCCGTCACGAATCTTCATGGCCACGTATTCCGACATCGGCGGCTGCAGGTTGTCCTGCTTGTTGGGATTAGCGCGGTAATTCAGCCGAGCCACGGCTGAACGCAGGGCAAACCGGTCAGTAGTGAACTGCTGAAGAAAACCGATCTGGCCACTCGAGGAAGTGATCGCGACTTGATCGTTGTCTGCCATCCCACGATCAATGAAGTCCAGCAGGGCTTTGCGCGTTCGCACCAGACTGTCCGGCGCCAGGTGAAGATCATCGACGAAGAAAATCAGCGTTCGCGCCGTAGCAATTGCCGAGGTCACCTTCTGANTCGCGGGCGAGGTTGAGTCCCGCGTGTTCGCTGAGCTCGATGAAGCTGTAGTCGTGTCAGGTCTGACTTTTCCCGCAATGACGNGCTCAAAAAACGAGATTGGCTCCGGCTTGTTGTCAATCTTGAGCGCGAACTGGTCACCCTTGAGACCATCGACAAAGCGCCCTTGCTTATCGAACACCATTAAATCGGTTTGCACCAGTTCGGTGTTGACCCGGATGACGTCAGGTTGGGAATCAGCGGGTTTCTGGGCCCCGGTTTGCGCTAATCCGCCCGGCAGCCAAATAGGCGCCCACAATAAGATCAGCAGCGTGGTAACAGCGAATCGGTGGCCAGCCGTTTTCATGGGCATACTATTGCTTTCTTAATTGCTTAACGCTCTCCTTGATTCTGTCGGCGTCGGGCGCTTTCGGGTCGAGCGCAAGGTACTTTTCAAGTTCGTCGGCCGCCTCTTTGTTTCGATGAACGCTCATGTACAAGCCGCCGAGCGTCCGGTGGGCCATGGCAATGTTGTCTCCGCCGTTCTTAATTGTCGTTTCCATCTCAGCCTGGGCTTCGTCGTAGCGCTTGAGCTTTAGCAGGGTCAAACCAAGATAATAATGAGCCGACGGACCGCTGCTCTTCAATTTCAAAGACTCGCGCAGGTGCGATTCCGCTGACGCAAACTTCTGTCCCGCTTCATCGGGTTTATCCTTAATCAGCAACATACCCTGGTTGTAACCAACCATTCCCATATCGAGATGCGCCGTTGCGTCGTCTGGCCTTAATTTCAACAGCGCTTCAAATGTTTCCGCAGCCTTGTCCCATTGTGAGAGTCTGATGTATTGGGCGCCGAGTTCACTGAGCGCCAGCGCGAAGTTCGGCGAAGCCGCCACGGCTTTGTTCAGAAATTGGATCGCATCCTTCGAGTTCCCTTTTTGAGCGGCCGCCGTCCCTTTCTGATAAGCCTCCAAAGCGCTTTGCGGCACGCCGGCAAACGCCGGATTCGCAGCGTCGGCTTTCGGGCGCAGCTGGATCGTCACCTGTACGACGCGTCCGCGCCCGATTGCATCGATGGTTACGGGCTCGCGAGTTGATTCGTATTCTTTGCCACCCTCGACAACCACGGCGTAATTTCCCGGACTGATTCCATTGAAACGAAAGCTACCGTCCTGGTCGGTGACCGTGCTCGACCCTCCGATCGCCTCGCTGCTTTCGAGACGCAACTTGATCGACTTTCCAGAGCTGTTTTCTCCCGGCGGAAAAAAGACCCGGCCCTGAATCGTATTGCTGCCTTCACCGCTGGTAAGTCCGCGCGAACTACCTACGCTCTGAGCGTTTGCCGGCAGCACGGCCGACAGCAAAAGCACGATGACGCCAGCAGCCAGTTGCCAGCGAAGTTCTTTTAAGTACAAAAACGGGGATGTCATGAAATTCAGATCCTTTCCGAAACGGAATATGCTTCCGTCGAGGTGGCGGGAAGCCGTAGATAGGGTATCACTTGCTGCGCAGTTCTTTAATTGTTCCGCGCACGCGTTCGGCATCGGGAGCATTTGGCGTCAGTCGCAGATAGCTTTCAAATTCGTCGATGGCGCGCTTGTTATCATGCTTCATCCAGTAAATTCCACCCAGGTACCGGTGCGCCTGTCCGAGGTTTTCACCGCCGGTCGAGATGGCCGTCTCCAACTCATGTTGCGCTTCATCGTACTGTTTAATTCCCACCAAAGTCAGCCCCAGATACATATGAGCGGCGGGTGTCGAACTGATTTTCAGGGCCTGTCGCAACTGCGTGTCGGCTTCTGAGAAGCTGCGGGTTTCCAGCAATGCGATCCCGAGATTGAGCTTGGGCGAGAACGCGTCCGGGCTCAGCTTGGTCGCTGAACGCAGCGGGTCGACCGCACGCCGCGCGTCTCCGGATTTCAAATATTCAACGCCCAGTTGATTCAACGCCAAAGGAAATTTGGGATAGATGGATATGGCAGCTTTCAAATCATCGATCGCCTTTGCCGTATCACCGTTCTGCGAGAGCGTCAGCGCCTTTTCATACAGCCCGCGCGCATCGTCAGGGACCTCTGCCAGGGCCGCATTTATTACCGAAGGCTTGCCTATATTTTCGGACGCCTTTGGTTGCAGTGTGATCATCACCGTGTACCGTCGCGCCGTCGAAACCACCGGCATTCCGGTGTCATCCCCGCGCGTTCGCGGTGGTTGTAGATCCTGATCAACGGTAACGCTCTCGTGCGCGATTTCGTAGCCTTTGCCCGCGTCGACTTCAACGGTGTAGTTGCCGGGCGCGATGGAAGTAAAAGTGAATGAACCGCTGGAGTCGGCAATGACTGAAATGTCCGCCGTATTATAGCTCTTCAATTTAACCTGAATTGTGCCGTCAGCCCGGCGGCCTGAGGGAAAGAATATCTTGCCGGTAATCGTCGCAGAGCCGCCGGTACCCGTCGTGTCGCGGCCGCTGCCTTGCGCAGCTACCTTCATCTGGCAGGCGAGACTAAAAGATGCCAAGAGAACTATGAGAATCGTTCGACGCCGGAGAGAATCGCTGGAACTGTAATGCATGGAAAAACCTCTTTCCGCCAGGACGTCACAGGCTGGGCACTGGAACTACCGTATCCGCATTTTACGACCATGTCGGGGTGATGGAAAAAGAAAACGGGGAGAGACGCCATTTATAGCGCCCCTCCCCCTCGAGGTCAATTGTCCCGTCCGTCAGGACGGTGGCGATTGAAGTTAGAAGCTGAACTTGGCGCCAAATCTGAACGCCGAAGGCGCTTGCACCAACAGGGCCGAACCCCAGAAGGGATTGACCACCGGCGGAACGCCCGTCACGCCACTGTTGATTGAATACGTCTGATCCAGAGTTATCGCTCTCTGGGCATTGAAGACGTTGAACCAATCACCGGTTACGCGCAGTTCCTTCTTCTCACCGAATTTAATCGGATAATAGAAACCGAGATCCAGATTCATGGTCGTCGGCGTGCGGTTTGAACCGACGCTTTCAACCGTGTTCGGGAATCCCGCCATTGTGGCCGTCACTGCCGGAACGATGGCCGTGCCGCGCTGCACCGCAAACCCTTCGTTATTTCCATAAACCGGGTGCGGAATCAGTTGGTTAAACGGCGTTCCTGACTGAATGTAGAAGTTTCCGCTCAGCATGAGCTTCCACTTCGTCTCGTAGCTGCCGTTGAACTTGAACTGATGCGGACGATCGTTCGGCAGACGTCCGTAGGTGTTATCGAGCAGGCTCTGCAGATCGAACAGCGAAGTGATGTTCGGATCAGACTGCCCGTTATCGTTACGGAACAAGCCTTCGTAGTTACCGGTCAGGCTCGAGAACACATACGAGGTGATGAACTGGTAGTGATTAGTAAATCGCTTCGTGGCTGTGAGTTCGAGGGCCCGATAAAAACGCTGGGCGCGACCGAAACAACGCGGCAGGCGACCATTGGCAATATCGCCGGCGCAAGCCGCAGCTTCAGTCGTTCCCGGCTCGTTGCGGCCCGGGTTGAAAATGAAG
>AP72_2010_repI_A001DRAFT_1000066_pt1 | contig 20558 bp, 34 predicted proteins | sample AmaPasrepliIA001_FD_9535 | JGI IMG/M metagenome (IMG submission 9535)
GCCCCAGCCTCTGCACAACGGAAGGCTCTGCTTAATGGCTTCCGCCAGGTTCCCTGGAAGAGTCATCCCGCCTCCGAGGCGGGACGTTTATCTGCCACCGAGTATGAGACCGTGTTGAAGGAGGGATCTAGAAAGAGTGCGTCAAAGATTTCAGTCGGTACCTTCACCTTCTCATGCTGCAGTTTCTGGATAGCTTTGCATACCCGGTCAACCTGCACCTGGCTTTCCAAAGGATAAAAGCAGTTGCCCATGTGCCGCAGGACAACCTTCGTGTCGCCGTACACCCCGTAACCCAGTTCAATCGCGTTATCGCAAAAAGCCCAATCCTCGCTCCTCAGTCTCCCTTTCACGACACGGAAGGGGAAAAATTCGTATTCGACAATGTCCGTGCCGTCTACCACGTACCGCGCTGCCAAACCACTGTCGCGCATCTTTTCTAAGACTTCCCGCTGGATCATCATAAAGCCGGTGCCAATCGTGGCCAGCTTGACCAGCCCCCGCTCGTCTACCGGCTCGTTTGGGGTCAGATGGTTCGCTACCCAGACAGTATTATTTCCACCTCTTTTAGGGTAAAAGCCGGCTACGACTGGCACATCCTCATGCGAAGAGATGCGATCTACGTCCTCTTTAGTACACAGGATATCGCTGTCGAGCATGAGCAGATGGGTAAAATCGGTTTCCAAAAACTTGCTGCAGATGTTGTTTCTTGCTCTGCCTACGAAGCCTTCCCCTCCGTGCAAGACCAGCATACGGCCCTCCTTCTCGTTAAGCAGGCTAAAAAGAGAATGAACAAACTCGATTGGAACCCATTTGTACGCCGGCACGGCGATGTAGAGTTTCATTTACTCTTTTTGAAGAGCCTCGATAAGGGCGTCAGCATAGCGCACCGCGCTCTGGGCCAGGTGATCCTCGTAGTTTAGCATCGCGCTCCCGTTGCCGGCCAGCATCCCTTCCAGGGCGGCTGTAGCAATGTACTCGCGCAAAGGCATGTTCTTATCGGGTTTAACTTTTCCTTCAGGCTCTTTCATATCTTTTTCCACATCGCAAACGCTGCGTCCCAGCTCACCCCGAATGCTTTTAAACGCCAGACCTTTTCAGTGATGGTGCGGTAAGGACTGGTTTGAACCTTTACGCTTTCCCATAGCCCAAGCTGGCAACGCAGGAAATCATAACGCGCATCGGGCACATACTTGGCCTCCAGTGTGGTGGTCCTCCTTACGTCCTCTATCTCCACAAAAATGCAGCCCATCTACGGGTTAGCTCTTCGCACCTCCGTGATGGGCTCGTCGTCCAGTTCCAAAGTTTTTCACATACGGAAAAAGGAAGCATGGTGGCGACTTAGAAGCAATCTATAGCACATTAAGCCTTTATGCGCCAACCTGTCACAAAGATTTTACAAAAGAGAGCAGGCTCCCAGTTCTTATGAGTTGTGGGCGTCCCCAGGAGCCTGCCTTTTTTCTGCTTAAACACGAAGTGCCAACTTCCAAGGCACATAAACCTTTTAAACCCGTTTCCTGAGAAAATCAATCCCGCCTAAGAGGCTCAGATTAAAATGCTCCCACATGCGTATACTGAATCGGTGGAGCAGGGAGCTGAATCAATGGACCTACCGGCACCTGCTGGATCACTGGGGGCTGGTAGGGCTGGGGAATGTAATACGTCCTGCTGCTCTCTTGCATGGAATCACCAAAGCTTTTTAATCCTCCTGCCATTATCATTAACGCTCTGCGTTGTTCGTATGTCATACCTTCGTTCCCTGCACATCCAATCATCCCCAACATCGCTATTCCAATCAGAAATATTCTCATCAAATCCACTCCGACACCCCCAGATGAAAAATGTTCAAAAAAAGTTTCATCGCAATGGAATCGCTCTCACAAAGGCTTGCGGCTTCTCACCCATCTCAATCTCTTTGCCACGCTTGCGTTGACGATATTCCGCCTGCTTCCTGCGGTAGTATTCCCGAAGCTCTTCCGGAGACTTGGGACCACGATATAACTTCCAGTTCACCATCCGAAAGGTGAAAGCCCCAAGATGCTCCAAACGCTTCCCGCCTGCCCCAGCCGTGTGGCTCTTCGGATCAGCCCTGCATAGCCAGCTGATAGCCTTCTCAATCTCCCCCACACTGGTTCCTATGATCGCTCCAATTAACGCCGGATTGAGTTCTATGTGACCGTTGGGCGGCTTGGCTTTCGCTATGCAATAACTCCAGAGCGCAAACACACATGGCCCACTCCCTACCATGCTCCGCTCAAATACCGATTCGTATATCTTCCCCCATGTCCCTAACTCTTCTTCTAATGCCTCCCGATCTCTTGGATTCATACCCATAACCTTATATCAAAAGTAAAGATGCTGTCAAGCCCTGTATCGCTACTGTAGTACTGAAATAAAGCCTATACAGATGCAGATACATATATAAGAAGCAAAAGTGGGGCCTCTTAGCCCCACAGAATTCTGCTCGACACCGTAGGTGTCAGCCGATACGGCCGGCCTTCGAAGGGGCGAAGCCCCGGCCCCCGGCCGGTCTGCTAAGCAGGCTGACGCTCAATGAATTTATGGAATAAAAAACATTCTTCATCCCGTGTCTGCCGAAGGCAGACCAGCTAATTAGCATGCATAGTGTTCTGGGCAGTACTGTACTAGATTGTACTAGTACTAGATTGTACTAGTACTAGCTAGCTAGCTGTTGCGGTTAACTAAACCGCATATATGCTAGCAAACATGCTAGCGTTGCCGTAGCGTTGCCGTTTTCTAGCTGTTTTTAAGCTTGGCTGCGATAGCGTCAAGCTTCTGGTCTATGCTTCGCATCTCATCCCGTTCATTCTGATCCGGCATGGGAACGTTAACCTGAACGCCAACGTTGAGATTGGCCTGGGACCAACCATGAGCAAGACTAGCGTTACGGCCGTGTTTCTCGAGTGCTACGGCACGCGGTAATTCGTGCAATTGCTCATCGCTCAACGTATCAGAATGTTCAAACGCTCTTTGGCTTGTACGAGCCATCGCAAGTCTCGTCCTATCAGCCATTGTTTGCATGATTTTAGCCTTCGCTTTTAATGGCTCGCTGACGCTTGCTGACTGGGACGCTATGTCACGCTGCAAGGTAGTTAAGGCAGGGGAAAGCTTGGCAAGGTTCCATTTACGGCGGGAAGAGATTTTCATTCCCTTAGCTTCTGAGATTCCGATTGCGCGACAAGCTGGACGAAGTCCGATATCTAAGGCGAGCGAATAGAGGGAATCACAAAAGCGTTCATATTCGTGTCGGGAAAGCATTTAGTGAGGGAGGATAAAAAAAGATTGAACGGAAAGCAAGTATGGAAGTCTTAGGCTGTATGAACACGAAAGAACAAATCAAAAAGGTAGGCGCACCAGATAACGCGCTAACAGTTCACGCAGACGGCACAGTAACCCGTCTAGTAGATCATCAAAATTCGGATGGAACATGGGGCGCGCATGACGAAATTGTGATTGACCGCAATCAGCTTAGGCGTGTGCAGGACCGGATCATTTCGATTGCCACACGTTTAGGGCATCCTTTCGATGTGCCAATATCGGAGCTCCAATATGGCGCTCCAAACATCCAGCAATTAAAGGCAAACTTATGGCCTGACTACTACGTTTCGATGCGTGGATATCTGGACACCTTCGGGACCGAGTAAGTGCACTGTCACAATACGGCGATTTAGTGTGTATCTAGACGGTCCCGTCTTTTCAGGCGGGATCGTAAGATGAACACGAACAAAGAGACAGACAAAAAGGTAAATCCCTACCTGAAAAACGGGATTGGATGCTACGTAGACAGCGCACGCGGTATTTACGCGATAGATGCGATTGCAGACTTCGCGGAATCTCACGGATTCGTAATCAACGATGAAGATCCGCACAATCCGCTTCCCGAATCATTAAGCGATTACGAATTTGCTAATGAATTGGAAGATGAAATTGATGATTACATGAACGCCAATTTTGCCGTTTCCTATGCGTACTGGGGACGCTCGGAGCAAGGCGACTGGGGCTTATGGCCCTGTTTGGAAAGTGCACGCGACGACGTTGAATTTATCTCATCGCGTGAAAACGAGTATCCGGCAAGCGATTACGCTGGCGAATGGCTGCACGTAAACGATCACGGAAACGTCACACTTTACGTACGCGAGAACGGCCAGGACTCACAGATCTGGAGCTTGGTTTAGCGTTCAGCTAAACGCCCAACGTTGAGCTGCGGTGGGCGCAAGATGAACACGAACACGAACACGAACAACAGAAAAGGGCAAGCTTCCGGGCCAGAATCGGAGCGTAGTGAATGGGAAGTAATGGCATATTACTTCGAAAGCGGGAACGAGTACAGGGTGTACGCATCCCAGTCTTTGGGGCTGGCTAGGGTGATACGGGACGCGTGCAAGGCGCGTTTGACGGAGGGTGAGCGGGAAGCGTTCACGTATGTAATTGCAAGGGGAAAGGGCGTGCAATGAAACGGAAATACGCGCCTACTCCAGAACAACAGGCAAAAGCGGCAGAGAAACGTGCAAAGATGCGCGAATTGGCCGGGCGGATCAGCAAACTGAGCGAAGAGCAAAGGCAAGCTCTGGTCCAGGATTGGCCTACTACAATTGAAGGTCACAGATTAAGTTTGCATAATGCCTGCATGATTGCGTATCAGGGTGGAGCAACAGTGGTAGGCGGATTCAGGCAATGGATCAAAGCTGGTCGTTGCGTGAAAAAAGGTGAGAGCGGGAAGTGTATATGGGTGCCATTGAGTGAGAGAAAAAGCGAGACAGCGGCGAGTGTCGAAGTAATCGAGACTGAGACACCGGAAGGCAAAAAGCGTATGCGCTTTATGCTTGCCACAGTGTTTGATATATCGCAGACACGAGATTCAAACGCGGCGATTGGCAAGGATGAGGAAAAAACAGGCTTGCCAAGTCTTACGGCCGCCCAAGCATCCGGCAGAGTAAACGTTTTAGACTTGGCGTGAGTATCTACGACAGCGCATAGCTTTGGGAAGCTTGTGCGCTGTAGGATGAACACGAACAAAGACAACGACAAAGGGCAAGAGAGCGCAACGCCTGGGAATCCGCGCAAACGAGTGCCGTTTAAAGGCTTCTACGTGGAATACGATTGCACTAAGCCAACGGCTAAATGGCTTGTGTCTGAATCACACGGGCACCAGCCTTACGCTGAACAGGCTGGAGTAGGCTATTCGCAGACTGTTGCGCTTTGCTACGATGAGCAGATGGCAAACAGAATCTGTGATTTGCTCAACGACAAGAGAGGCTACGTGCAATGATTACGCAGGATCAAACTCTCATAGGTCCGGCCGCTAAAGTACTGGCAACACTTCGGACCCTGGCAAGTCAACGCGACAAGATAGCGGTCTTATTGGAAGGCAATCCTGGCTCCGGTAAAAGTCATTTATCGGATGCTTTGGCATTGGAACTGACCAGCTCAAAATTCGCAATCGAAACAGTGAACGGGCAAAGCCTGAACGTTGAACTGGTCAGGCAATGGCGTGAACGCGGAGCGTACGGGAATCTGTTCAGTCAATGGACCATTAAACGAGTGGACGAGATTGACAAGGCAAGCCCGGCAGCGCAGGCGGAGCTCCTAACGTATCTCGATTACTTGCCCGAAAAGACGGCGATATTAGCAACGACAAACGATTACGCGGCTCTGCGAAGTGTAAGCAAGGGAAGGCTCGAAACACGATTCGCACGCTTTCGGGTAGATAGCCCGAGCGTTGAAGAAGCTTCTACGTTTCTCGTGGCAAGCTTTGAGATTCCGGCCGGCGTTGCGTTTCAGATTGCGACTGGAGCGATTCCCGAGGGATGCTTAAAGACCGAGGGATGCAACATGCGCGCCTGTATCAGGGACGTTGAAGCCTACCAGGCAGCTCGTCTGACAGTCACCAGCAGTACTGGGATCGCGTACGGGCAAAGCTAAGATTGAACGCGAACGAGCAAAGAGTGTCTAAGACTTTACGAACATGAACACGAACGAAGAAAACCAAAAGGCCGGCACACCGGCAGAAAAGTGTGTGACAACGCGGCTACACCGCTACAGCTACGACCTTTATACAGATGAGGGACGTGAAGCGTGGGAGCGATTACAAGCTGAACTAGGCGCCAAGGGCGTCAAATGCCAGGAAATGTGGGGAGACCTAAACGGCCCGGCAAGTCTGCCGGATGGCGCACAAGAAAGCGTTGAAGAAATAGTCATTGATTTAAGCCACATTTTTTCCAATCAATGGAACACGATCTGGCCGGAGCCTCAGGGTAAATGCAACGGGGAACGTGTACACGATTGGTATAAATACTACGAAGTCAGGGGACGCAAATGCGCTCGTGGGCACTGGGTTGAGATCACACCGCAATTGCAAGCGGCGCGTGAGCAGACCTCAACGTGCGCTTACTGCGGGAAACATTACGGGCCAATGCACGCAAAAGCTCCGACAAACGGCTTTTGCGATGCGTGCTTGGATTCGCCATACTTGAAGGAAACAGAACTTAAATTGCTTCGCTTGGTGCCTCTCTCTGAAGAGCGCAACTACAGCGACGACACGTTGCCAGAAGGTCTTAGGCAATTGTACGTTGAGCGTCAAACCACAGGCGCAAACAGTCGGGCAAACCAACGCAAAGACAAGCAACGCCAGAGCGTGCTGGATGAGTACCAGGAAAAAGTCGATTCAGTGACCAAAGCCAACGGCAACGCCGTAATTGAGCGGGACGGCAAGCTGTGGCTGTGGGAGCGCGGAGTAGACCTCGAAAACGTCATCTACTATTCGCACACGCAAAGCTTTGAGTTTTTCTGGCGCAACAAGTACAGCGGAGGCCCAAGTCAAAGCGTTAAGGAAAAAATGGTTACGCTTTTAGAGAGCGAGCGTTTCCCGTACAAATATCAGATTGCGAAGGCCGACAAATGAACGCACCAGAGAAGCGCACAAATTATCCAACCTTCACAGTTGACGAGTTTAAAGACCGAATCCGGTCGATTCTAGGCTTGCCGTCCAGCGGCACCCAGGGAGCGGCAAAATCGCATCCCTGCGTGGTACGCAAACCGACAGATCCGGGATACTACCCACCAGCCAAAACGAAAGGAAAAAAACACAATGAGATTACACCGACATCCTAAGAATCGAGCGTTCTTGGATCGTTGCATCAGGATTGCTCAAGAACATCCTGACTGGTCGATTGCCAAGGTAGAAGCCAGAGCCACAATCGAAGCATTGCAAAACGGAAACCCACAAATGAAGAACACGATAAAAGACTGTTCCTGGGGCTGATTCGTTTCGTGTTCGCCCAGGCGCCTGTCGTTCTACGCTTCGGTTTAGATAAGGACGGCAGGCGAAAGGTGAGCAGGAAAAAAAAGCTTTATCTTGATCCGCTTTATTGGGCTCCCATCGGCATTGGCGGAGGCTTGCTCTTAGCCTGGCTTATTGCCAGACTCCTCTAAATGAGCCCGGAGGATCAGCCTGATCTGTTCACCCTCAATCAATACAATTTCCCGTTGTGTGAGAAGTGCGGGAAGGAACGCGTTTACGCTGCCGGCGGTCCACACGTCAACTGGTGTGAACCGTGTTTATGGGCTCATGTAGAAAAAGATTCAAAGGCCTGCAACGAGCCAGGTTGCCAGCTTAAACCCAAACGCCGGCGCAAAGCCGGAGGCAAAGCCAAACGGCCGAAGCGCAAGAAAATGGATTGCCCCTTCTAAATGGCCGAGAAGCAGTACTACGCGAGAATCAGCGAGCTGGGATCTTACGATCTGCCGGTGGAAGCATTGCGCCTCTCCGAGGACATTCAAATGTTGCGATTGATTCGCGAACTGATCGAAAAGATAGATCCCTGCTCGATTGGTCCCAACACCCAAACAGGGTATGAGAGGCGGCGCCGGCTCCAGTCTACGCTTGGGGCCTGGATCACGTTCGCCGAGGAAACGATGCGCAGCTACCTGAAGGGGAAACCGTGTCCGAGAGAGCGGATCGAGCTGAAGCCAGAAAAAATAATTCTAGAGAGATTGAACGTTCTACGAGAAGGCTTGTCTGATAAGACAACAACATGAACACGAAAGAGAAAGTTGAAAAGGTCAGCGCACCAGTAAACGCGCAAGTCTCAATTCCGGCTGATATGCAACCGGTTTCACGCGAGCGATTCAATAAACTTTGGATTGAACGCGATATGTATATGCGCCAGTGCAACGAACTGCTGGCGGCGGCGAGGCGAGAAAGCGAGGCATATCGCATTTGCGGGGAATTACTATCAGCCGCCAAAATCGCACTCGGACAACTAGAAAACTCGAAACCATTGAGCGGGGTTCATGCCTCGAGTTTACGCTCGGATATTGAGATCATCCGAAGTGCGATTTCTAATTTTGACAAACAAGTTGCCACAATCGCCAGCGAATCGCAAGAAAAGGAGCAATCGTGAGCTGGGAAGATATTCAAGATGCCCGGATCGAGGCTCTCGACGATGAGCAATGGGAACGGGAAGAAACCGAGGATTTGACCCGTGAAGCTGACGAGAATCTGGCCCGAACCGAATCGGCAACCCAATGGTTTGACGAACTAAACGCTCGGCAGAACGGCCGGGACCATGAGGAGCGAGCCTGGTGGCTGCAACAGGAACTGCAAAGGGAGACCGATGAGAACTGATTCCATAGATAAACTCGAACGCTTGGTTTCCAGCATCCGTTTGCTTCGCAAATTGGCGAACATCAACCGTGAATCCGCCCTTGGCTGGATGGGCAAAGCTTTTCCTGATCTGCAGAGGAAATGGCTCCGCAAAGCTAATCGCCAAGAGCGCGGTGCCGTCAGGCTTTCGGCAAGCCTCCGGGCCGAGTGCGACAAACTCAAAGCAAGCTACCAGCCATGAATCAAATAGCCGAAATCAAACAGCAGGCGATGACCGAGGGATTGCGCCGAGCTGCCCTTGTCCAGATCGGCAAGGTATCCAATCGAACCGACAACGGAAACTATCAGGATGCGCTTGCCAATCTGAAGGTATTGACGCCAATCCTTGAGGAACTGGTCAAACTGAACAAGAGCCGGAAGCAGCGAAGCGATAAGGGCACTAAACGAGCAGTTGAGCCAGAGCCGGAAATGTTCCCATTGCCCGTGGAAGACAAGATCGTAAATGTGCCAGTAAAGAAAGGGGCAGCATGATTAATGATCTGCCTAGGGAACTGTCATTTAACGCCCGAGGCGTTGAACGGGAACTGGAATGTCCGGCGAACAATTGCGGGGACTGGCTTTCGGTGGGTGAAAACCAGGTGAGCCTCGTATGTCCGTCCTGCGGGGCTCATCTTGGCGTCCATACGGATGCTGAATTTGTGGATGGACACTGGAGAGACAGAACAAAGCTATACCAATTATGAGCACAACAGTTACAATCCATTGCGGCCTGCATACCTGCAAGCCAGGCAACGTCCCCAAAGCAGGCGAAATCAAATGTTTTTCCCTGGAAGACCGAGGGGACTGGACAAAGATCCGTAACTCCGTTCCTGACAAGGGTGGAGGGTACTACCGGATCTTGTCGGCTGAAAAGACCAACTACGAGGACAAACACGGCAACATCAGTTTCAACCTGGAACTGGAGCCGGCCGAAGCGCCAGCTCCGGCAGTACCGCAATCACAGCCTATAACGGCCAACGGAGCGCCTACAACCGAGGCGCCAACGCGCAACTACCCACCGCCGGTCACTGATACGGCGGAGCAATTCATAATGCGTTCAGCCAACCTGTACAACATCTGCATCACAATCGCTGATTCAGTGGTCAGGGACAAATTCATCAGGCGCAATTGGGAGCTTAAACCGGAAGATCTGCGCCAGATTGCCACTACCTTATTTTTGCACGCCAAAGACCACGGCTACGTGAGCACGATGCCCGACAAGGAAATCGTGAAGAAAGATCCATACTAAAGATGAACGTCATACCCTGCGTCCAGGAAACCTTTGTGGTCTACGGGGTAGAGGACGCCAATCGAGTGATAGATCTTACCGAGTGCCCGGTAATAGCCTGGGAACTGGAGGCGGGTGTTTTAAGTCCGATCCCCGCTGACCAGATGTTTGCCGAAGAGAACTACGATGGGTTGCGGATAGGCAACCTTTACTATGGCGAATTTACCATTTCAGGGCTCTCCCGAGAAAAACTAATCGAGTACCTCGACAGGAAACTTCAGCGCAAACTTGCAAAGAAAGCGGCAAATCCATGAACGCCCGACGCTCTGAGATCTACGTTCCGCACCACGTTAAATCCCGCTTATTCATGGTGCAAAAGCTTTATCCCCAGGTGACAACACAGGAAATCAGGGATGAGTACGGCGAAAGAGTACTGGGAGAACGGGTAATGACCGTGGACGAACTGGCCAGCGAGATCCTGACCGAAGTGATCAGGGCTCAATACCCACTGGTTTTGGAACTGGAGCGTGAGATTGAGAAAGTGGAAAAGAAAAAGATAGCCGAGGCTGCAACCCTCGCAAAATCCCACCGCTTGCCCTAGCGATGTGGAACCGATCCTGTGACAAGAGCCTATGACATTGTTGGCGGCCCATTAGACGGCCAGCAGCGTAAGCTTACGGTGGAATCCCGCCTCCAAGGCGGGACCATCCTGCCCTGGTTTACTGAGGATGAGCAGAGTTACGTTATGACCCAGTTCCGGCCTGATCCGATGTGCAAGAAAACCGAGGTCGTAATCTTCGTCTGGTGCGGGTTGGCACCGATCAAAGCCATGCAGATATGGCGGGAGCGCAGTCCTCAATGAGCAAACGAATCCGGTGGCTATGGGTCTACCTCACTTGGTATAACCGGACGAACAAACTGTTCATTGACATGATGCGTTATGAAATTACTCGACACTCAGGTTAAAAGACACGGCCACACTCTTGACCAGGTGTGGCGGGATGAGCGAAGCGCAATTTATCGTTGGAGGGGCGGTTACGAGCTAATACTTATCAAAATATTTCCAGCTCAGACTTTTCCTAGCGGAAAAAGCTATCCAGAACGTGAAGTTTATCCAATCGACAAGGACTGGGGCAGCCTCGCCATTACCCGTCCAAACAGCGATGAGTTAGAATATCTGCAAAAACGTTGTCGTGACGCCCAAGAGAAGGGCTCGTTTGCCGCCTGGAAGCATACCCCTTCTGAGTGAAATGCTCCGGGAGTATCGAAGTAGCGGCCAGCTAACCAGATCAAAAAGGGGGTAGCTTAGAAATCGTTCCCGCCTTCCTCGGAGCACGAAGGTGTGATGGCCTGTTTTTCCCGCAGATCGTAAACCAGATAGGCTGGCGCCGAGTAATCACCGTCAGGGAATTTCTCCCTGAAATGGAACCATACCTCGGCCGCACCATTGTCGCGTACATGGAACACCACATTGGTGAGCTGCTCGTTTGGTCCCAGAAGCACATTGGTAAGTTTCCGGGTTGTTTCCTCGTCGATCGTAAAGGTCATGCTGGTTGTAGTTTGTATTGCTTTGTGCCAACAATGGCCGGGATGCCAGGCCACATTTCGTACAAGTAAAGTTCATTGCTGTCGCCGGAGTTGTGGGTGACACTCGGGTTCAAGGTCTTGGCCAGCTTATACGAGCACTCTCCGGCTTTATCCGATGGCCCTACGTCGCCCACCACTCCCCAATGCCAGCGTTCAGGCTCACGCAGGTTGGTCACCCTAGACAGACATCCGATTACTACTGGCGGCACGCCGGTTCGAACCTGCGGCGGCGTCACCACGAAGTATTCAGTATCCGCATTGAGCGAAGGCTGATAAGTGGTTTCAGATTGGTAGGTAGGATCTCCGTGGCTAGGGCCACTGCCATCGTTATCAATTTGTAGATCTGCGATATAACACACATATTTACCGTTCCAACCCGTCATGATTTCGGTGCCATCGGCCATTAACTTGAAGTGTTTCAGTGGATTCATACGAACTGTCCCTTGTTGTTTCGATTTCTAATAGATAGCTGGCGTTTATTTCGAGCCTGTGTTTGTAATGTGGCCCACCGACAATTAGAAGGATCGTACGGACCATCATTGTCAACCCTGTCGATAGACATGCCTTCTGGTTTCTGGCCCATATCAGTTAAGAAATTGGCGAAATCGTTCCATCGTTCACAGACTCGTATCCCTCTGCCACCATAGAGATTGAAGCATTTGTTCTTGGGGTTATGACAACGTGCTCGCATTGCCGACCAAGTGCTGTAGGTAGGCGTCGGCTTTCCTCTCCTGTTATGACCGTGATGTAACCGTGACCGCTCCTTCCTCAGACAACCACACGAGACAGTTTTGCCCTTGCGTAATCCATCTCCCCAAACTGTTTTTTCGTTTCCGCAATCACACTTACACAACCAATGTGAATTGCCTTCATAAGATTGAACCGTAAGCCGTTGGAATCGTTGACCTAGTAAATTGATTCGTTTCACGTTCCGAATCAGTATATCGCAAAGGTCTAGATGTCAATATTCTACTTAGCGGATTCATTTTGGATCGTCTACTTCCTGTCTTGGGTAAGGCGTTATATAAGGATGGGGCACCGCCAGCTTTTCCTGTAACCGATCGAGTGCGAAACGGGTTTCATCCATGTATGCGGCCCACACGATCTGGTTGTCGTAAAGCACTTTGACCTGTTTTAAAGCCTGTTCGCGCAGCTTGTCGATCTCTGCCGTATTGGTTTTGATGTGGGTCTCGTTGTTCCTGATCTCGGTTGAGTTGGTCTTGGTCATCCAGCCGTTGACTATGATCCCGCCTACAATCAGAAGCTGCACCCATTTGTCGCCTTTGCTGGCCAGCGTAGTGAGCAATCCTCCCATGCCACTAGAATTCTCACCGCCCGGTTTCGGTGACCCAGTGTTCATTTGTTTTTCTCCTTTATCGCTTACGCTTGGGTGACTGCTTTTTGTGTTTGGCTTTGCTGCCGCTCACATAAGCTGGCAATTTGCCCGGATTGTCAAAGTGATGAGCTTTTGCCCAAGCTTTTCCGAACTTACGGTACAAGAATCCTCTTTGAGCCTGTGATTTAGCCGGCATAGTCGTACCTCCCTTCTATCGTGACATTTGCTTGCGAAGCTTACGTCTGGCCACTGCTGCCGCTTGTCTCGGGGTCGTCCATTTTGCTGGCTTCTTCTCGTAAGACTGCGTGAACACTGAGCCGAAGGGTTTAACTGCCTGAGAACCGGCAAGAGGACGTTCAATCAACCCCAAGGGCAACGGCACCTGAGTCTGCTGATCTAATGTGGGGAGAGCAAGTTCAGCCAGAGGGTTGAGTTGCGCTGCTGCGCGTTCAAGTTGCCGTAGTCCACGCCTATAGGTTTCAGGATCTTCACCTTTCTGCATCTGCGCCACATCCATCATTTTCGGAGCTCCGCCCGGAGCCCTGGTCACGTAAGGAACCCAGCCAGTAGTCGCGGTAAGAGCGGCGTTCTGCATTGGACCGCCCACGATGGCCAACCCCTGATTGGCAAGAGCAGTGGTTAAAGAGGCAAGGTAATCAGGGTTATCTGCTGTGCGTTCTCTGAGTAGGTTTGGAATCCCCACGGTTGAGACTGGTCGGGAAAGTTCTGGAGCAATCACCCGAAGTTTCACATAGATTCGTTTTCCATCTTCCCCGGTCAATCCAGTGTTCAAATCGAACTCGTGCCCCGGATCGTTCTCCCACGGGTATTTTCCTGAGAGCAGATAGTTGGCTGCCGTAAGGGCAAGGATAGTGCCGCCGGTTCCACGGAGCATGGTCTCAGCATTAAGGATGGCACGACGCGCTGCACTTGTTTTCAATCCGCTGATGCCAGCCATGTGTTTCAATTCGGTCACGCGCATCGCAAGAGAAGTGGCGGCGTAAGGATTAAGTTCTCTCAGTGCTCCGATTATCCAGTCTGGATGCGCCCCGTATTGTCCGATCTGGTTGGCAAATTCTCTGATTCGTTGCGGGTCGCGGTTGCCCTCTACTGCGCGGCGTATCTGCTCAAGCTGTACGCGCATCCTCAAGTCCCAGCCGTTAAATCCTTTGCCTTTAGGGATCCCAAAGAGGAGCTTATGCGTCTGTTTCTGGAGCCATTTAAGGCCGGTATATTTGGCTACTGGACTCTTTAGTTCATAAAGATTAGAGAAACTTCGGGAACTGCCGCCTCCGGCGTCGATGATGTCCTGAAGAGTGTTTTGAAACAACGGGGAATTAGCATCGCTAAAGACTGTACGAACGAATGTCCCAGCCTTTGGTCCGATATAAGGGATCAACGCTTCAAGTCTGGGCAACAAACCGACCGGAGGCTTCGCTGCTACAATGTTCAGCTGTCGCCGCATGTGGTTAACTATTTCTGCCGGGTTGGCTGTGAGTGCGATCCCTGTGGTGCCGCGTTGGATGGCCCTGATTCCCTTGTACAGGCCGGTGGGTTTAAGAGGGATTTCAGTTGCTGCTCTAAGCTGCTGCTGTAGTTCGGGAGAGAGGCTGTCAAAGTTAATTACTGAGCGTGGCCCTGCAGGGGTCTGCGTTACCACTGGCTCCGCCAAACCCTTGGCATGAGCAGCCTTGTAGAAATCGTTTACACGCGCCTTCTTCATCACATCGGAGTACGATTCCTTGATTATGTCGCGCACGTTGGTGGAGTACTGCTGTGCTCTGCCAGTAGCCTTCTGCGCGAAACGGGTCTTGCGCGCCAGCCTGCTGGCTTGCTGAACGCCGCCGTACGGTTTTGGGATCGGTTCCCCGCTCTTTATCAGTGAAATAAACTCCGGGGTTTTGCCAGCAGCCGCCTCCTGGGTCAGTCCAGCTCGCATCCTTAGTCCCTCGATCTCCGGCTTAATCTCGTTGCGATAGTAGTCCAAAGCTTTAGCGACCTGCGGCTGGGAAGCGATGCGTTGCATTTCTGATTCGGGAAGGATCTGGGGATGCGGCTGAATGTCCGGTGCCTCCGGTGTTCCGTAATCCACGGTAGCGTTCATGCTTTGAAGGCGTTTGCTGACGAGGTAACGACCGATCTCATCTTCCATAGCCGCGTTAACGTCAGCCAACATGTTGCGGGTCTGGGTCTCGCCGCGATAGCCGCCACTCTCTCTTGCCGCTCCAATCCCTTCCATCATGTCGCCCAGTTCCTTGTCGATCTGGTATGTGGCCCTGAATTTCCCGCTGCCGCGTACCCCAAACTCTGGAACCTGCATTGCAGGAATTACCGATGCAGCCATCATTCCTTTGGCCATTGACCCGAGGCCCAGGAGGTCGAGTGCTGTGCCAATCCCGGCATTGTAACGTTCTTGCGAATATGCAGGAGTTCTCGCTGCCGCCTGAATCTGCTGAATACGGTTGATAGCTTGGTTCGCCAGATCCATCTGTATCCTTACCGGCGGGATCAATCGCGCTAGCTGCGACGGTACATCACCGACGGTAGTTGGCACTCCTGCCATCTGCGCAAGCTGCTCACCGCCCTGAGGTATCATACCTCCGGCATAGTTTTCTAGTGCGCTCCACAGCTTGTCGCCCTCGGTTACCCCCTCACTTTTGCCCTGCACGAAATCCCGTAGCCTTTGCTCGTTGGCCTGGGTATTGGATGGTGGTTCCGGGGTGTCAGTCGGAAGCGGCCCTTCAAATGGTCCCATGCCGCCAGTGCTTGGTGCAGGAGTTTGCCCAACGTCTGGGCCTTCAATCCCGAAACGTTCCCCGCCAGCAGAATAGGTCTGCGGTCCGCCAGCAAAGCCAACTGTGCCTGAAGCGTTCCCTGTGGCGCCGTTACTGAGGTTGGAACCTTGCCCCACAGCGGAAAGGGTTTTACCGAAAGATAAAACCTCGTTATCAGACAAGTCAGTTGGCTGGCGACTAACGCGAGGGTAATAGTTTGCGTCGTGGATTGCTTCAACCAGGCTCTGGCCTCTGGCGGCTGCCCGATTAAAGACCGTTTCCATGAACGCCTGTTGAGCTTCCTGCCCTTGCGTTCCAACCTCTCGTTTGGTCAGAGAAAACAGATCCCCTACGAGGTTTGGATCTTGCCGCAACTGATCAAACTGGCTATTGCGAATACCAATCAGATTGGCTTCTTCCGCAGAGACAGGCCCAGTAAAGGGGCCCATGTCCTCAATCGGTCCTGTGAAGGGCCCTAAGTCGCTCTCGCTATCTCCGGTCTCAGTATCCGCCATTTCCCTCTTCCTCAGTATCCCCTGTGTCCGTAGGAGGAGCTGTGCCTGGCAAGGGTTCAGTAGCCGCCTGCTCCTCTTCCGGAGTCACTTCCTGATCGGCTGGGGCGGGGCTTGGCGTGGCGGCGGCGGACGCCTTGGTCTGAGCATTAATCACAGCGTCTGCCGAACCTGGCCCGTAGATACCGTCAAAGATGGCCCGGTTCCTGTCACTGGGATTAGTCAAAAGTGCTCCGATGTCTCGCGGGTTATTTGGAAGGATCGTTTTCGGTGCCGGTCTGCCTAGTTCACGCCACTGCTGCGCTTGCGGATAAAGGCGATTAAAGGTCTTGATTGGAAGAGTTTTATCGTTGTCAAGCAGAACCTGATCAGCGTTAGGTGGTACTATCCAGTTCCCGCTCTTATCCTGCGATGAGTCCAAGTTGGTTGTTCTGCCAAAGGTTCCTCTCTGCTGGAACTGCACTCCTTGCAGAAGCATCTGCGGGTCAGGGATATTGGAGTTGAACAGTGTAGTAGCGATATTATCACGTTGCTCAGCGGCCTCTCTTCGTTGCGCCCTTTGTTCCGCCAATATCTGTCCCCCTGTCGGCAGCACTGTCGGCTTGGGTAAAAGACCCATGAGATTAGCTGCTTGTAGGTTTCGGTAGCGTGTGGTCGCCTGTTGTCCTTCGATCCTTGCTTGAACGTCAGGCCGCTGCATCAGCATGGCGTTCCCGATCCCTCTACCCACCTGTTGCATCAGCACTCGGTTGAGCGCGTTAAGGGCACCGGTAGCTTGGACACGCTGCTGCTGGTTGCCGGCTTGAAACATCTGCAACGCCTGGGGATCAATGATTTGCCGAATGTTCTTGTCCAATGGTTTGCCTTTCTCGTCCGTGGCCATTGGGACAATGGCTCCTTGCTGATTGATTCCCAGCCGGGAAAGAGCAGTCGCCAACTGCATCTGCTGGTCGTATTGAACGTGCTGCTGATGGTAATACATCATGGCACGCTGTATATCGTTCCCGAAACTGCTTATACCACCGTACAGATCTCTGCCGGCCGCTGCTCCGTACCCGCCTCTCCCGCCGTAATAGCCGCCGTACCCTCCGCCAATATCACCGTCAGCCATGTTCTTACGCCCCTTTCCTTCTGCTCACCTCAATCATTGGTAGTCCAACCACAGCTTTAACCCCGCTTACCGGATCGGTTAAGACTTGATCTGGGAGTTTCTTTTCAACGTCCTGGGCCATGCGTCCAAGGTATCGTACGCCCGGTTTGGTCTTGAACTCGAAGGTCTTAAGCGCAATCCCGGATTCATCCTTTAGCCCTGTGTCCTTGACCTTGGTTTTAAGCCTCTCGTCACTCATCGCTATTCCGCTAGCCACCGAACCCAGGGAGCTGATAAGGCCGCCGATTAACCCTGCGTTCTTGTTTTCATTGGCGATGTTGCCCTGCTGGTTGATTCCTGCCTGGGCGATACGAGCCTGCAGATTGCCGCCAAAGAGATTGGATAAGTAAGAAAGCATTGGATTAGTCAGGCCTGAGAAAGCGTTTACGCCTGCTCCAAGGGTGCCTGTAAGCTGACTTAAGCCGCCACTCTGCAGTCCCTGTATCCCGCTGGCTAATCCCATTTGCTGCGCGATATTGGTGCCACGGAGGGCCTGCAATCCGGTCTGTAGTCCAAGACCCAGACCCTGCGCTGCCGAGCCTAAGCCTGCACGGGTTTGGGCGAGATTGGTTCCCAAGCCCTGCGCCAGTTGGCTAAGATTGCTGATCTGGCCGGTAGCGGCACCGTACTGCCCAAGATTAAACTGCGCACGCTGCTGCTGCGCGGCCTGCCTGTTGAGAAGCTCTGTGCCAAGGGTGCCAAGCTGCCGTCCAGATCCATATTGTGCAGCCATTTCACGGGTTGCCTGACTGACATCGCGTTCTCCCTGAGTACCCAGCGCACCAGGGCCGCCCGGCTGCGAAAGGAGTCCACCGTAATAACCAGCAGCAGACGTTAAAGGTTGAGTCAAAGATAAAAGATTGGAAGGGAGATCGCCAAAACGGTGCTGGAGAGCGGTAGACATTCCCATCAGTTGGGTTGGAAGACCGCCAAAGCGGTTACTTAGTTGTGTAACGGCTGTGCCGATGCTGGGGTAGTTGTTGTAGATATTCTGCAGGGGCGCAATGTTCTGGCCCAATCCTCCAAAGAACTGCAGGGCTCCGGCGTTAGCCAACTTAAGCAACGGGTTCTGATTAACGAGTTGGCTGTACTGGTTCTCCTGAAACTTGTATCCCTCACCGATCTGCGGCAGTTCCTGACTAAAGACCCGTGGATCAATGTTCACGCTCCCGCTGCCTGCCCCGCCACTGCTCATGAAGCCACCCATAAACCTACCTCCGTTTCATTTGTGCGACTGCCAATTTAAAGAGTCGCTCAGTTCTGTACATCCGTATCACTTCTTCATTGTTCCTGACCCACGCGATCCTGGGCAAGTACCCCGGCAACATTGCAAGGAGTTCAAGCAATGGACCCACTGCTGCGCGAATGAACCAGTAATCGCCCTTCTCGTCCCTGCAGGGCTTGGCGAAAGCCATCGCGGTAGGGCTGATCCGCACAAACGCGTTCTCGGAATACTCAAAGAAATCTTCCCAGAACCTTAAACGAGGATCATTGAAGGTCTGATAAAGCTTACGCATCCGTTCAAAGGCGCACTCTTCTCCTCGAAGCATTACCGGATAGACAACCTTGACATCAGTTCTCATTAGGCCACGGTCCTCAAGGTGTTGGCTGCCTCTTGGCCTTCTACTTCGATTGCCTGAACTTCAATGTGACCCTCATCGTTCTCAACCCGTATGGCACCCCAGCGTCCCATCTGCCGCACCATGAAAGGTTCAACGCTCTGCTGCAGTTCACCTATGCTTTCAAAGATGGTTCCGGGGATCTGGGAGATCGGGCCGGCGGGAAGTTCTTCAAAAGTTTCCGCTGCAAAGTTGTCAAAGAGGTTAATGGAATAATCCTCACGATAAGGCGCCAGTGGATCACCTGATTCCGAGAGAGGGGGTACGGCGTGAGAATAGAAAAGCTGGTTGTCCTTGGTGATGGGGGAATTGGTAAGGAGGAACTCCTCGTTTACTCCGTCCACGACAGCAGTGACATTGACTTCCGGTTCCCATGAGGCGATTGCCACCCGGCAACGCCCGAACCTTTTAAATGCCATTGCGTCGTTGCCTATGTAGCCGCGAGTCTCCATTTTAAAGGGCACACTGAAAGAGCCGCTCTGCAGTTCGTCCCGGATTCCCTCGTACAGAAGGTAGATAACGCCATTATCATAATCCAGAGCGCACAAACGCTTGATCCCTTCAAAGTTGATTACGTGCAGTTTGTTGAAGGCAAAGGAGGGATCACGCCAGGTGTCTCCCGCGCTTTCCCATTGCCGGCGCTGAGTGTCGTATACCAGGATGGTGTTAAGCCGCTGGGATCCGGACCCCAGGCAGACAGCAAAAAAAGCGTAATTATCCAGTGCAGCCGAGCAACCCCAGAAAGCGGTGTAAGGCCAGTTGATCTGTTTAATGACCCGGTTAATCCCTTCACTGATTGGGACCGGCAGCGCCACAATCTGGTCAGCTATTACTTCACTTAAGCGGTAGAACCCGTTGGGTTGGGAGAGAAAGATCTGATCACCCCCTACGTCCAACGGCATAAAAATCCCAATTGAACCGATGTCAGCCAGCTTGCGTTGGGCGACCGAAAAAGGATAGGTTCCGATATCGGTCGCCATGTGGATTGAATTATTCTTGTAAACGATTACGGCACCTTTCATGTACTGCTTGATACGGGTAATCAAATCTGAGTCAGCCGAGTTGGTCCGTATCACCTGATAGACCGGATCGTAGCTGGAATAATCGTAGAGATCTGAAACGATCCAGGTATCGCGGGTAGGAGCACTTGGCCAAAGCGGTTCGTAGGTTATCACCCTGTCTCCCCACGGTTCTCCAAGCCACGCCGCAGGCACCAGGGAAAGGCCGTTAGTTGAAAGCACGACTTTCTGCCATCTATTGGCGTCGGTAGTAGGAGAATTACCGTTCCAGACCAGGTTCTGTCCTGTAACTGACGGGACACGGAACATCAGCACTGAATCAAAGGATTGGCAGAACTGCACCAGCCCGGCTCCGTTATCCCCAGAGGGAGCGTTGGTAGTAGTGGAATAATCAATGTGAATCGGGTCTTTAGTAAACTGGAGGCCCAGGGTATAGGTGACCCCGGCTGGAGCGACCAGGAGCACTTCGTTCCCGTTAGGGTCACGGAATATCCCTGAGCCAATCAAACGGTTGGCGAACCCGGCTGCCGGATTAAAGTCCGGTGGGATCTGGGTGCCAAGACGTTGCTTGACCGAGCGTTGCCTAAGGCGGGTATTTTCCCCGACATAAAGCATCCCCTCTTCAAGCTTTTCCCGGTCACTGGTTGAATCTATCCCAACCCAGCCAATGT
>AP72_2010_repI_A001DRAFT_1000067_pt1 | contig 20455 bp, 17 predicted proteins | sample AmaPasrepliIA001_FD_9535 | JGI IMG/M metagenome (IMG submission 9535)
CGGTCTTGAGAAGCGAACAGCCTGGGCTGTGATCTGTCCCGGCAGGGCATCTGAAGATCCTAAAGGCAGGAGATTTTTTGAAATAACCGGCCCGCAGGTATTCACGCGCCTGCCTCTTCGTGCACCCGCAGGACTTGTTGATCGCAGTATGATTTGGTTCTTGACACGTGAATATTGGTCGCGTAGAGTCACCACGAGTCTCTCAAGTCGTGATCGTTGAACAGTCTCTGCTAAGAGCTCGGCGAAGAAATGCGGTGCGTTTACCGAGAGTCTCAGGCGCTTTCATTGTCGGGCAGTCAAACTGCTTTGAGAAGTTACCTCCCACTGCGCGTTGAGTCACCTAACTTAGCTGTCAAAGCGGTAATGGCGCGAAACTCATTTGCAAAGCTCGGTTGCACAGAATTTTCGCGAGCCCGATCAGGAATCGCGCTCGACGAGTTGTGGCGGAGATCCGTGACGAGGGTGATATGTCTGCCGGGAGCTGAGTTTGCAGATTGTTCTGATCAGAGTATGGAAAGTCGGCGAAAATGGGGAGGGGACGTAAGGTAAAGAGTCCTGGTTCACATTCGATGCTGCCTCGCGAGAGAGGTTTCCCTGAGGGGTATTGTGTGATCTCCAATCCGAAAAGGTGGGTCATACTGAAACTGAACGTGTATATGCCCACAAAGCGTTGTTACCAATCCGGTAATCTGTGGTAGTCTCTGAAATATTTGTGAGAATTGAGATGGTAATAGAGTCGTTAAAAGGGAAAGACATAGCTCTTTTCAAAGTTGGTCACAGGCGTTGGATGAAAACGATCGCTGCGCTCATAACGGTGGCATTCGTTTGCTTAACTGCGGCCGTGCTTGACGTCCGCGAAGTAGAGGGCCAGCAGGCGACGGCGGTGACTACGGGACCGCCCCCGAGCCCAGCTTCTACTCCTTTGGATGATACGCGATACCGGATCGGGCCGGGGGATGTTTTAGCGATTATCGTGCGCAAAACGCCCGAATTGTCGATGGAAGCGGTGCGAGTAGACCAGCAGGGGATGATTCATATTCCGATGATAAAGGGGCAGATTACGGCCGCGTGTAGGACAGAAAATGAACTAGCTAAGGAGATCGAAGACCTTTACCGGGAATACAAGACTGATCCGAGCGTAGACATTTTCGTTCGAGAGTACCAATCGCGGCCGGTCGCGGTTATTGGAGCGGTAAATAGTCCAAATCAGTTCCGCTTGCAAAGACGGGTGCGCTTACTGGAAATGTTGACATTTGCCGGCGGTCCATCCGGCGCGGCCGGACGCGTGGTCAACGTGATTCACGCGAGCGGGACAGATATTTGTGAGACAGCCTCGCCGAATGGCTCTGGAGAAACAGAACCGCTCAGCGTTTTCAGGCTTACCGACACGCTGAAAGGCGTGCTCGCAGCGAATCCGTTTGTCGCGCCCGGTGACATTGTCCAGGTTCCCCAGGCCGATCAGGTGTTTGTCGTGGGCCATGTGTTTTCGCCGCGAGCGATTCCGCTCCAGGATAAGACGATAACCGTGTCTCGTGCTATAGCCATGGCGGGCGGACCGCAGCGCGATAGCAAGACAAATGGTATTCGTATTGTCCGGCAGGCTGACGGCGACGCAAAGCAAGTTATTCTTGTGGATCTCAAGGCCATCGAGAACCGCAACGCCATCGACGTGGCATTGTTGCCCAACGATATTGTGGAAGTGCCTTCCTCAACTGGCAAGGTGATTCTTAGCACCCTTCAGGGCGCCATTGTACCCATAGCTACGCAGGCTCCGATTCGTGCAATACCCTGAAGCCTGGCATCGAACATTTACGCAGACAGCAGCAAAGGCCTTCGATTGAGCAGATTTCCACAGGCTCCATGATGAATGAATCCAACCAACTAACCCGCGCGACCCCGGCCGATGGTCGTGAACCGCTCAACATCGACAGCGCAAACCGGCGCGGAATGAATCTGCAGCCATCGTATTCTTATGATCATGAAGAAGACACCGGCTCGCATTTGCGAGACTACTGGAAAATCATCCAAAAACGCCTTTGGTTGATAATTGGGATGACGGTGCTCATTCCCACCCTCGTAGCGATCTATATGATTAGAAAACCGGATGTCTACGAGGCCCAGGCCCGGATTCAGGTTGATCTGGAGAACGCGAATCCGCTGTTGGGTGGAATGTCAAAGAATAGTTCCGTGATTCTTCAAAGCGAGAGCAACGACCCCGCGTATTTCAATACTCAGTTACAAATTCTGACCGGCCCTGGACTGATCAGAAAGGTAGTCAAATCGCTCGATTTGGAACATAACCAGGATTTTCTCCGGGACTACCCATCGGCCGACAAGTCTACCTGGTCCCGGCTTCGCTCGTTGTTTGGGATGAAATCGAAAGCGACAGCGGCCCCCTCGACTGACGTCCTGCCAGTTGGTTCTTCAGATGTGTTAACGAAGGCGCAGGAGCAGGCCGAGGCCGAGCGTCTCTCTGATTACGTCGACGATGTGCTCGAGACGCTCAGAGTTGAGCCAGTGAAGGAAACGCGGCTGACGGTACGCGAGACACGACTGATTGATGTCAGTTACCGCCACACTGATTCACATCTGGCGGCCAAGATTGTGAATACGATCGCCCAGACATTTATGGACGATAACCTCGAAAAAAAGACCTCGAACAGCTTCAACACCAGCAGCTATCTGGAGAAACGGATTGCCGAACTACAGGGGATAAATCGAACTAAAGAAGAAGAGTTGATTAATTACGCTAAGAACCATCAGATTCTCTCATTAGATCCCAGTTCCAATCAGAACACTGTGGTCGAAAGACTGGAGGGTCTAAATAAGCAGTTGCTCATCGCTGAGAATACCCGGAAGGAGGCCGAAGCGGCCTACCGCGCCAGTTTGCAGCCCGGCGCCGCAGAAGCATTGGCCCAGGGTGGCGGGATCGACAGAGACGTTCCCGCGGCCACCAAGCTCAGCACGGAGGCAGAACTTAAACTCGCGGAGTTGAAGCAGAAAAGAGCAGAATTGCTGGTTGAGAATACCGAGAAGTGGCCGGCAGTAAAGGAGGTCGAACGGCAAATCGCCGTGCTGGAAAAGCAGATTAACGATGCTCACACCCGGGCGACCAATGTAATCACAACCAACCTCGGCACGCGTTACCGGCAAGCCCTGGCAAACGAAGAATCGCTGCGAAAGTCGTACGATCAGCAGCGCTCGGAGACCATTACGCAGAATGAAGCCGCCGTTAATTATCGGATCCTGCAGCAAGAGATTGAAACCAATAAAACCCTGCTTGATGGCTTATTGCAGCGCATGAAAGAGAACGACGTGGTGATGGCCGGCACGCCTAACAACATTCGCGTTGTGGACTATGCGATTGCTGAGAAGAAGCCAGTTTCGCCGAGACGAACTCTGGTAGTAGGATTGTCATTGCTGCTCTCTCTCGGGGCCGGTATCGGTTTCGCGTTCTTTCTCGACTATCTTGATGACAGCGTGCGTTCTACTGACGACGTCGAGAACTACCTGCATTTGCCCTCAGTAGCGGTCATTCCTGAACTTGCTACTGGAAGACAAAAGCGGGCGCTTTCTTTGGCGGCCAGGAGCAGCAGGTTGGGCGTCAATAACGGAAACGGGTCCGGCGAGGTATTGCTGACTGAGCTTGAAAAGCGATCGCCGATTGCCGAAGCCTACCGCCATCTCCGCACGTCAATTCTCTTATCCACTGCAGGTCGTCCGCCGCGAACTTTGCTGATTACATCCAGTGCACCCTCCGAGGGTAAAACTACTACGGCGGTAAATACAGCGTTGAGCCTTGCCGAAATGGGTGCAAGGGTCCTGATCATCGACGCAGACATGCGCCGGCCGCGATTGCACTCGATTTTTAATCTTAACAACGATCGGGGCTTAAGCGGGTTGTTGTCATCTGAGCCGGCGGACGCAGCCATCACCAGTGCGATCCAACGAAAGGATGACTCCGGCTTGTTTGTTCTCACTGCCGGTCCCTTACCTCCAAACCCCGCAGAGTTAATCGGCTCTGAGCAAATGCTGAAGTTGATGTCGGCCGTAAGCCAGCGGTTTACGCACGTGATCGTAGACTCGCCCCCGGTCGCGGCGTTTACCGACGGCGTCCTGATCGCGTCAATGGTGGACGGAGTTTTACTCGTGGTGAGTAGTGGCAAGAATTCGCGAAAAGTAGTAGCTCGCGCGCGTAAGTTACTGCAGGATGTTGGCGCACGGATAATTGGGGTGGTCCTCAATAAAGTTGAAGCGACCAGCTCGCACTCCTATTATTACTACAGCAATTATTACCATTACGAACAGATAGACAAACCGTCTGCCGCTGATGAAGAAGTTACTGCTGCTGGATAGCGTTGACGCCCGGGTTGATGTAGTCAAAGGATGTGAGCTCCGCACTCAGGCCTTACGTCGAGGTAAAACAACGGCCACCCTAGTCATTTGCAAATTCGATCCAATACCGGCCAGCCGTATCCTCAACGACTAGCAGCTGGCGAATCGCCGATCCCCCGCGCGACTCCCTTCTGCGGTTGATTCTTGGGTGCGGGCCCGTGTTTACCCGGATTGATTGTCTATGCGCGTTGCAATTCTAACCGAAACATACAGCAAGAAGATGGGCTATGCCGAGAATTCACTCTCCAAAGCCCTGGCGGCCCTCGGTGCGGATGTTCATGTGATCAGCCCGAGGCTGGCGCCTTATCATTCAATGCCGGCATTCGCTCAAACCTATGGTGGCTTTGCCGACATGCCCACTACCGAAACGAGTGAACATATCGATGGCTATACCGTCCATTACCTCCCGCATACGAAGCCCCTTGGGTACGTTCGTGTCAAGGGCTTATTGGAAAAGCTGAGGTCGCTGAAACCGCAGGTCGTCCAGACCTTTGCGGCGATTTCCTGGATTCCTCTCGACGCTGCGGTCGGTAGCGCACGGTTGAATTACAAGCTCTTTACGGGAAGTCACACGACTGCGTCGGTCTTTCCGCTGGCGCGAACCGAAAATCATCTTTGGGAACCCAAGTACCTCAAGTGTCTCCTCACACGCAGCGTTCCGGGGCGATTTATCAGCCTTTTCACTGAGGCTTGTTATGGGGCGACTACCGATTGTTCGGATGTGGCGGTCAGATTTTTTGGAGTTCAGCAAAAGAAAATACGTACCTGTCCGCTGGGCGTTGATACAGATCTGTTCTATCCGCTCTCTGATACTGCCTTGAGGGCACAGCGAGATGAGCTCCGCCGCAACCTCGGCTTTCAGCAGGACGAAATTGTCTGCATTTTCACCGGTCGGTTCTCAGATGACAAGAATCCGCTTTTGCTTGCGCAAGCGATTGATAGTCTCGCCGCCCAGGGACTGCCGTATCGCGGTTTGTTTATCGGCAACGGCCTGCAGCGTGACGCTATCGAGCAGTGTCGCGCTTCGATCACGAAGGAGTTCGTGCCATTCAGCGAGTTGGGACAGTATTTCCGTGCCGCTGACATAGGTGTCTGGCCCACGCAAGAGTCAGTTTCGATGATGGACGCGGCGGCGTGTGGGTTGCCGATCGTGGTGAACGACACCCTCATTGCCGTGGAACGGGTAGAAGGAAATGGACTGACTTATAAGCTGAATAACCTTGATGATCTGATCAGGTCGTTACTTGAGCTGCGGGATGCCGGCTTGAGGGACCGATTGGGATCGCGCGGCGCCGAAAAAATGGCCGGACAGTTCAGTTGGCGCGCAATTGCCCGCTCCCGGTTACGCGATTATGAGGCTGCCCTAAATGGAAACAGTGATAGCTGCGATGATCTTTCGCGTCGAGAGCAGCAGTCGATTTCCGAGGTAGTCCTGGCCCGTGCGGAGGAGCATGACGCCTGACCGCAGAGTATCCTCTCGGGAGGAAACTGACAGCTTGACGCTTGAACCGCTCTTTGCCGAGGTCAGCGATCAGCCACGTGGCCGATTCGGGAAGGCCGTGCGTGATGCTGCCCGGGCGTTCGCGCCGCCAGGCGGGCTGATCAAGAACGTCATGTGGCTCGGAGGCAGCACCGCGGTCGGGCAGTTGCTCGTCGTGGTGAGCACGCCCGTAATAACCAGACTGTATACACCCACGGATCTGGGGTTAATCGGCCTGGTGATGGCTTACGTCGGTTTTGTATCAGTCGCGACGGCGCTACGTTATGAAATGGCCATCGTCTCTGCACCCAGCGAGCGCGAAGCAGATACATTGCTGGCTATAAGCCTTTTCCTCACGCTTCCCGTAGCGGCGCTGGCAGGGCTGCTGCTTTTCCTGATGATTCGAGGAAACATTCTTTCCTTTGCGACGCTGCCTTACTGGGCCGCACCCGCTGCGCTTCTGATCATATTGCTGACCGGAGTGTTTACTTCGTTGCGCTACTGGTGTGTGCGGCGATCTGATTTTGTAACTATTGGCCGGGGATTAGTTACGCAAGGCGTGGGGCGCTCGACCGTTCCGGTCGCCCTGGGGTTGGGTCATGTCGGATGGGCTGGTCTACTGATCGGTGAGATGGTAGGGCGCTCACTGGGCATTTCAGAATTGGCCCGTCGCGCCTGGCCGGCCCTTAAGTCGGTCGTGGCAAACTTCGATTCTCCTTACTATGCACAGACCTTGAAGCGGAATTGGAAGTTTCCCGCGATGTCCCTTCCCTCATCGCTCATTGACTCGTTGTATGGATCGCTTCCGCTGACGATCGTAGCCACCTTGTTCGGAAGCGCGGCTGCGGGAGAATTCCTGTTGGTTCAGCGGATTGCCAGCTTGCCTGCCAGTTTGGTGGCGGCGAGCGTGGGTGACGTGATTCACTCGCACGCTGCTGATACTCACCTGAACAATAAAGGTTCCTTACAGACGATCCTGTGGAACGGCACGAGGAAGCTCGGTATGGTGGCGCTCCTGATTTATGTGCCGTTGACCTTAATTTCTCCCTTCGTATTTGGGATAGTGTTTGGCCGTAGCTGGACCGATGCCGGTTTTATCATGGCCATCCTTTCTCCCAGTATGTTTTTGGGTACAATTGTCAGCCCGTTGAGCCGTTTGCTAATCGTCACAAACCGCCTTGAAATGAAGTTGGCATCAGATGTAGTAAAGCTGGCGGTACCATTGATTGGCCTCGTAGGAATGAGCCAATTTGGGTTTCAGTTCTGGCATTGCCTGCTGGCGTTCGGAATACTTGATTGTGGCTCGAACCTGTTCTACTGGCTGCAGATTTGGAGATGCAGTAAGCGAGCCAGCCAGGGAACGCGTTTAGCGGAGAGCCCATCATCACAAAATGTATAAGAGGCTGCCCACTAAAATTCTTGAACGCCTGCCCGGAGGCGGGCGACCGAACGACGCCCTCAGGACGCGCGGTCATTTCAGTCGCGATCGGAACTTACTAATCCTAGCCGTAGTTATTTTTGTCACCTTATACCAATGGGTCTACATTTCGTGGCTGAGCCCCGTTTGGGGCTATATGGGTTTCGCTTATAACACCCCATCAATTGGCTGTCTTTCACTGGGTTGTGCCCTGGCGGTTTTTCCCAGCCTGTGGATGCCTCTGGTAGTTGTCCGCCCGTCACAGCTTATCTACTGGTTGATCTTCATCACCGTCTATATTCCTTCGCTTTTTGTCCCGATGTTCGCTGCGCTGGTCCCGGTGTGGGAAGTCGTTCAGCTGATGTGTGCTCTGTTCGTGGGCTTTGCGATCATGGGCTTGAGCTATCAGCGGCCCTTATTCAGAATTAAGAGAATCACTGAGTCACGACTAATTTTCTGGTACGGCATGGCCTCAATTACTCTCGGTTTGGTGATGTGGGTAGTAGTCGTTTACTCAGATCATTTTAAGCTCGTATCCTTCGGCGCTGTCTATGAGGAGATACGACTGGTGAGTGGCTTAGTGGCCCAGGGAACAGGAGTATCCTACGCCGTAACTTTGTTGTCCGGCGCGATCCTGCCGTTTGTTCTGGCCTTGGCGCTGTTTAGGAAGAACTGGCTCATGTTCCTCGCCGGAGTTGCCGGCGAGGTTATGTTGTACGCGGCAACCGGCGGAAAGGCCAATATATTGGCCATCCTTTTCGTGCCGGGAATATATTTTCTGTTGAGCGGTAAGGCGGCGAAATTCGGCATCAGATTGATGGCCGGGGTCATTGCCCTCTTATTTATGGTAGGCGCCTTAAACCTCGTCTTCGGTGACGATCAGCCGGACTTCTTTCAAAGTTTCTCGTCCGTCGCGGTTATGAGGACCCTCGGCATTCCGGGTCTGGCCACTGCACATTATCAGAAGTTCTTTTCGACGCATCCGCTGACATACTTCTCGCATGTCAAGGGTGTCAATGTGATCATCGAATATCCTTATGATCGGTCGCTGGGTGAGGAGGTCGGATTCGATATCTACAATTCCGACGAAGTTGACTGGAACGCTAATTTTTGGGCGACGGATGGTCTGGCAGCCCTCGGGATACTAGGCGTGCTCGTCATTTCGATCATATGCGGGTTGGTGTTCTGGCTCCTGGATAGCTGCGCTTCTGAGCACGATCCGGTTTTTGCCGGGACGATCTGCTGTTATGCGGCGGCAAATATTGGCAATACATCTCTGTTTACGAGTTTCGTGTCTGGCGGGCTTGGCTTCCTGGTATTGCTCTTCTTCCTAATGCCAAAGGATGTCGCAAAGGATCGGAGGCAATCCAGGACGACCCAAAGAAAGCTTCCAAGTCGCTCTCTGCAGCCAACACCCATGGCGTCAACCTCAACTTAACGCGCAGATTGGCTCACCTCCTGGTGTGGAGGTAGTTCAATCGCTTGCGATACGACTTCACTCGAACTCCTTTTCGATAGTATCGAATGAATCCAAACCTTCGAAAAGCAAAGCACCTCTTACAACGGCTCTATGCTATTCATCCTGGATTTGCGGACTTACAGCGTACTGTCGAGGAAGCAAAGATCCTTGCCGCCAAGCATTTGATTAATGACATCGCTGCCCGCGGCATTATAAATGACCTGGCTGACGCCGAATTCCGGGTATTCTCGCAGTTTGGAGAGGACGGCATCATCCAATATCTCATTCAGCACGTTCCCATTCGGGAAAAACGATTCGTTGAATTCGGTGTCGGCAAATACTCTGAAGCCAATACAAGGTTTCTGCTCCTGAACGATAACTGGGGCGGATTGATAATGGACGGAGATCCTTATTATGTTGACTACATAAGGAAGGACCGGTTCTATTGGAGAAACAACCTGAAAGCTGTTTGTGCTTTCGTCGACCGCGATAATATCAACTCTATCCTCGAGCAAAACGGTTTTACAGGTGAGATTGGAATCCTTAGCATTGACATCGACGGCAACGATTACTGGATATGGGAAAGCGTCTCAATTGTGAATCCGGCGATCGTGGTCGTTGAGTACAATAGCGTGTTTGGCAGCGGTCGCGCAGTTACGGTTCCCTACGATCGTCTGTTCGATCGGTTTAAGTCCCACTTCTCCGGTTTATATTGGGGGGCAAGCCTGAAAGCATTTTGCGATCTCGCGGCGAAAAAGAACTATTCACTGGTGGGATCCAACAGCGCAGGCCACAACGCGTTTTTCGTCCGCAACGATTTGGTCGGCAAGTTGAGGGTGCATTCTTGCGAATCTGCCTACATTGAATCTAAGTTCAGGGACTCGCGCGATCGCGCAGGTAACTTTACTTATCTCACCGGGGACGCGCGACGTGAGGTGATGAAAGACTTGCCAGTATTCGACGTCGAAGCCGGACGTTTAATAAATCTTTCCGAAATCTAGCCAGCAGATTGTTCAGTTAAAACACTTAATCAGAGCCAACGTCCCGCGCTATTAATCAAGCGAATTAGCTTTGGGATCGGCTGAAAGGACACTAATCCAATGACGCCACACTTGAAACTGTCTGATGACGTTGAGATTGTCAGCTTTCAAGGCCAGCCGCTCGCATACGTAATTCGCGCGAGCTTCGCTCCGGACGAGACCACTTTCGTGACCCAGCCTGACTTTAAACAACAAGTCGGTTACATAGTCTACGGGGCAGGCACTGAGGTCGCCCGGCATGTGCATCTGCCGTTAAAGAGATCAATTGTAGGTACTTCCGAAGTCGTGATCGTCCGTAAGGGTAGATGCGAAGTCGACATCTACACAGATGAAAAGCAATTAGTAACTACGCGTGAACTTCGCACCGGCGACGTTATGTTGATGGTCAGTGGCGGTCATGGGTTTCGCATGATGGAAGACACGATCCTCCTCGAGGTTAAGCAGGGACCGTACACCGGCTTGGAAGAGAAGGAACGCTTCTGATGATACCTGTCAATGATTTCCGGCTTGAACAACCGGAGATTACGAACGTTGAGGAGTGTCTGCGGACAGGGTGGATCTCTTCTTCCGGCAAGTTCATCGATCAATTCGAAGCAGAGTGGGCGGACTATTGCGGGCGAAAGTACGGGGTGGCCGTTAGTAATGGCACCGCCGCCCTGCAGCTTGCCGTTGCCTGTTTGGATCTTTCGCCCGGCGATGAAGTAATAGTTCCGACCTTCACAATTATCTCCTGCGCCACCGCGATTCTTTACAACCGCGGCGTGCCGGTACTGGTCGACAGTGACCGGCGGACGTGGTGCATGGATATTTCGCAGCTCGAGTCCCGAATTACTGAGAGAACCAGAGCCATTATGCCGGTGCATATGTATGGCCACCCGGTAGACATGAATCCGTTGCTCGAGCTGGCCGACAAGTACGGGTTGCTGATCGTCGAGGATGCGGCGGAAGCACATGGTGCACAGTATCGCAGCTCAGCTAATGGTTCTCAGGAATGGCGCAGATGTGGCAGCTTTGGCGCGCTTAGTTGTTTCAGCTTTTTTGCGAACAAGCTGGTGAACACCGGCGAGGGCGGCATGATTCTTACTGATGACCCTCGACTGGCTGAGAAGGCGCGGTCTCTAAGAAATCTTTGCTTTCAATCGAACCGCCGTTTCTTTCATGAGGACCTGGGTTTTAATTACCGTCTGACGAACCTGCAGGCAGCCCTCGGCGTGCCGCAAGTGCGACGAATGGATGAAATCATCAGGCGCAAGCGGCACATGGGCGAGAGATACACTGAGCGGTTGAAGAATTGCCATTCTCTCCAGTTGCCGGTAGAAGAAGAGTGGGCGCGACAAGTTTATTGGATGTACGGGATTGTAGTGTCGCCTGAAGCAGGCTTCACGGCGCGAGAATTCGCAGCCAGGCTGAAAGATCGCGGTATCGAAACTCGGCCGTTTTTCCTGGGCATACACGAGCAGCCGGTATTACGGCGAGAGGGGCTATTCGAAGGTGAGAGCTATCCGGTGGCTGAACATCTCGCCCGGCAGGGACTATATCTGCCGTCAGGGTTGGCGTTGACTGACGAACAACAAGACATCGTGTGCGGTGCTGTTGAGGAGTTGCTTTCATGAGTGAACTGTTCGGCACCGCGTATTCGGAAGCCTACGATTGCCTTTATGGTGATAAAGACTACCAGGCTGAGTCTGATCTGATTCAGGGCATTTTTGAATCGTTCGGCCAAAAAAGAATCCGGAGTGTTCTGGATCTCGGCTGTGGCACAGGTGGTCACGCAATTCCCCTTGCCCGCAAAGGATATGAGGTAACCGGGGTTGATCGATCTGAAGAGATGCTCAAGAGAGCCCGAGAAAAATCGAATGCATCAGACGGATCGACGATTGATTTTCGCCTTGGCGATATCAGAGAGTTAAAGCTTCGCAAACAGTTTGATAGCGCACTGGTAATGTTTGCAGTGCTCGGTTACCAGTTGACCAATGTCGATGTAACGGCGACTTTGAATTCCATTCGTGGGCATCTTGCGGCCGGGGCGCTGCTGGTTTTTGATGTTTGGTATGGTCCGGCGGTCCTTCGCGTCGGTCCGTCTGAGCGGTTTAAGGTCATTCCAACCTCAGATGGACAGGTTCTGCGGTTGGCGAAAGGGAAACTTGTCACCCGCGATCATGTTTGCGCAATTGACTATCACCTTTGGCGGTGGCAAGAGAACATGTTAACGGAGTCCGCGGAAACGCATACGATGCGATATTTTTTCCCTCTGGAACTGGAACTGTTGCTGCAAAATTCCGGCTTTCGGCTCTTGCGCCTGGGCAGCTTTCCGGAATTCGACCGTGACCCTACCGACTCGACGTGGAACGTACTGGCAGTGGCGGAGGCAGCTTGATTCTTGGGGCAGGGAGATTGTATCTGGATTTGCCGGCTAGTGCGGCCAGTCGCGTGACTACTCAGCGCAACTCCGGCAAACGATTTCGAGTGTCTGCCTCAGCGCTATGAGAGTTGGACTACTTGCTCCGCGTTCCAGGCTGGAAGACGGAGGCGGCCACACTTTTGAGGAAGACCTCTTTTTTTCCTTCCTCAAACTTCACAAGGACACACGACACCAGCTAATTGTTTTCGCTGATGACGAGCGCTGGCGCACAAGGCTGTCTGAGTATGACATGGAGGTGGTGATCGCCCGCTATGTTCGATTGCGAAGGATCGCGGGAGCATTCAGGAAGCTGATCAACAGTTTTTTCGCCAATGTGTTAGGCCTACCAAATCCAATTAGAACTGAGGAGTGGATGGATCCGATTCTCTTCAAGCACCGGATAGCCTTTTTCGTGAATCTGACTCCGTCCACCGTTACTAGGGAGGTTCCATACCTGACGCAGATCTGGGATTTGCAGCACCGAGTGCAACCATATTTTCCGGAGGTGAGCGTAAAGGGACGGTGGTCGAGGTGGGAGGCCAAATTTGCGGCGCTGGCCAGCCGGGCATCGTTTGTAGTCGTGCCCAATGAGAAAAGCAAAAAGGAGCTTCAGCTTTTTTACGGTTTGGTCGAGGACAGGATTAGGGTGCTACCCGAACCCACGCCGAGTTTTGCCCTCGCAGCCGGAAACGAACCGAAGCGGCCGCTCCCTAAACATCTCGGGCTCGCAGAAGGCTATTTGTTGTATCCCGCACAATTCTGGCCACACAAGAATCATTCGACAATCCTTCGCGCGCTGACAGTATTGCGGGATGAGTATTCCTGTCGGCCAAGTGCGGTGTTTGTGGGTGCGGATTGGGGGAACCTTGATTACGTGCGGCGACTGACTGCTGAACTTGGGTTAAGCGACCAGGTTCATTTTCTGGGACTCGTACCAAGAGAAGATCTGATCGCGCTTTATCAAAATGCCGAGGCTTTGGTTTATGCCTCTATGTTTGGGCCGGAGAACCTGCCGCCGCTCGAAGCATTTGCTTTGCGGTGCCCCGTGATCGCGGCGAAGATCTCCAGCGCAGATCAATTGGGCGACGCCGCATTAATCGTCGATGAGACCGACGAACGAGCTTACGCTGACGCGTTTTATCGTCTTCACAAGGATCCGGCATTGCGAGCTGAGTTGATTGCAAAAGGCCTACAACGGGCTGTCAGGTTTACGGGCGAGGATTTTGCGCGCGAGGTCTTTAGGATTTTGGACGAGTTTGAAAANATTCGGGCAACGTGGAGCTCGTGCAGCCGTCACGATCCTCAATTCAGGGTGAGGCATCTCTTTGGANGGTGAAGCGGGTCATTGCAACTTGCGTTTATTGCGACTGATTCCGGCCAACAGTCCTGTTTTTCGCAGGTNTAGATGAACCGTTGGGGCGACCCGCTCGTCCNGCTGTGGCGACTCATGAGAATTATCGTGGTATCTCAGAATTACCCTCCCGAGGAGCAGAACTTTTATCACCATGAGTTTACCTCGAGCCTGGTTAATCAGGGACACGAGGTGACCATGTTGACTGCCTTTCCCCATCACGGAAAAGGACGCGTCTATGACGGGTACAGAGGGAAACTTTTTCAGCGTGAAACGCTGGATGGTGTGAAGGTCCTTCGATCGTGGGTGTACGCAAAACCAGGCAACAAGCTGCTGGCGCGAATGCTTACCTACTTTTCTTTCTGCATTTCATCTCTCGTCAGCGGAATATTTGCCGCTCCCAGGGCCGACGTGGTCTACACTTCGATTCCACCGTTGCCACTTGGTATAACGGGCTATATTCTGGCTCGTCTTAAGCGAGCGAAGTTTTTGATAAGCATCCAGGACATTTTCCCCCAAGCCGCGGTGGAGCTGGGGATGCTCAGGAACCCGCACATAATTCGTTTTTTCGAACGGATGGAGCGATGGGTTTACAAAAAGGCAGACCGCATCGTGGTGATTGCAGATGGTTTCAAAAGAAATCTCATCCGCAAGGGAGTCCCGCCGCAAAAGATCTTCGTAGTGTCAAACTGGGCAGACACAGATTTCATAAAGCCCGGCCCTAAAGACAATGGTTTTCGCCGGGACCTCAAGGTTGGGTCGAAGTTTACTTTAATTTATTCAGGCGGCCTGACCCTGAATTCGAATGTCGCGCCGATGATCGAGGCTGCCGACATGCTGCGCACAGAACCTTTCGCTTTTGTAATTATTGGTGATGGTGTTCACAAGCAGAAGTTACAGGCATTAGCGCGAGAAAAAAAACTCACGAACCTGCAATTTCTCCCGTTTCAGCCACGCGAGCGTTATCCCGAAGTTTTGCTGGCTGCTGATATGAATCTGGTCGCTCTTAACAGTAAGGCCACCGACGTGTCGGTGCCGTCCAAAGTCTATAAACAGATGTCCTGCGGCCGTCCGGTGCTGGTGATATCGTCAGAGAATAATGAACTCGCTCATTTGATTATGAACGGGAAATGTGGGTTACTCGTGCCGCCGGACGACGCAGAAAATCTTGTGGCGGCGCTGAGATGGGCGGCGAACCACCCTGATCAGCTCGCGCAGATGGGCACGAGCGGGCGCGCTTACCTCGTGCAAAACCATAGTCGCGAATATTGCGTCGGCCAAATTGATCAGCTACTAACGAGCCTGGTTTCGGATACCACAAATTACGAACCCAGGCGCGCAGTGCGTGACGAAGCCCAGTTTTGAACCACGAAGAGGTGTCAAATGTCCCAACCGTCTACTTTTAGGGAACCGCTGGAAGACAGAAAGCTGAAAGAGATTGAGCATTCACGACGGCGGCGAAGCATTCTCCAGGGCTATGAGCGTCAAAGTGATACCAACGTTGCCGACGAAGCCACGGAACTGGAAACCCTGGTGCGCGACCGCGAAGCGTTCGAGGAGCACTTCTCGAACATGAAGTTTTATTCGGTGGCCAAAGAGAGCGAACAGTACCTGCATGATTGGCTGCGGACCAGATGCCAGGGTGCGCGTACATTGGATTACTGTTGTGGTAACGGCGAGAACGCATTGTTTATGGCTAAGGCAGGCGCAGATGCTACTGGAATAGATATCTCGCCTGAGGGCATCGAGAACTGTCGTCAGAATGCGATCACGGAAGGGGTTAAAGATAAAGCCGAGTTTTTAGTGATGGATGGCGAGGCGCTCGATTTTCCAGATAACAACTTTGACGTTATTGCAGAGTACGGGGCCCTTCATCATCTCGATTATGATCGTGCAATGTCGGAACTCCGCCGAGTGATAAAGCCCGGAGGCGAAATTATTTGTGTGGAAGCGTTGCGCCATAATCCTCTGATCCATTTTTATCGCAAACGCACGCCTAACTTGCGCACCGCGTGGGAGGTCGATCACATCCTTTCAGTGAGTCATCTCGCGCGAGCCAGAGAGTATTTCGGAAAAGTGGAGGTTAAGTTTTTTCACCTGGCGGTCCTGGCGGCCGTTCCGTTCCGAAAGACGAAGGTGTTCGGACCACTGCGAGGCGTGCTGGAAAAAATTGACTCAGTCCTTTTGAGAAATCAATTGATTGGCAAATATGCTTGGATTATGGTGTTTACCCTGGCAAATCCCATAAAGTAAGCGTGCGGTATTCGCCTTGGTGACTGTGATCAAGATAATTTTCGACTACTGTTGCGCAATCGTAGCCCTGGTGGTTCTGGGACCGGCTTTGGTAGTTGTCGCCTTGCTCGTGTTGCTCGATTCAGGTCGGCCCATTCTTTATCGCGCGATTCGGACAGGCCAATTTGGGAAGCCTTTCAAGATGTACAAATTTCGCACCATGGTCGTGGGAGCTGAGCGCCTGGGTGGTCCTTCCACCGGAAAGAACGATCCGCGGGTAACTCGGGTTGGTGGTTACCTTAGGAAGTACAAACTGGATGAGTTGCCGCAACTGCTGAACGTGTTGAAGGGTGAAATGAGTTTTGTCGGCCCCAGACCGGAGGTACCTCAGTACACTGAGTTATACAGTGGAGACGAGAAGCTGATCCTGACCGTCCGACCGGGATTGACTGATTACTCTTCATTAAAATTTATCAACCTTGCGGAAGTCCTTGGCAGTGAAAGCGTTGATGCGTTTTATGAGGAACAGGTCCGGCCTCAAAAGAATAAGCTGCGGGTAAAATATGCCAAGGAGCACACATTCTGGGGTGACTTGAAAATCATCGCACTAACGCTGTACGGAATCCTGGGCGGTCGATCTTGGAATATCATAGATTAGGTGATAGTGATCTGCTCGTCTCGAGCATTGCCTTTGGTGGTGAAGCAATCGGCGGAACTGACTGGGGGCCGATCGACGACAATCAATCCTTGCTGGCGATTGGCAGGGCGCTGGACTGCGGCATTAATCTCTTTGATACCGCGGATGTCTATGGCTTGGGACGTTCCGAAGAGATATTAGCCAAAGGCCTGGGTGCAAAGCGCAAGGACGTGATTATAGCTACCAAGTTTGGCGTTAACTGGACGATCGATCCAAACGGCGGTCGCGCCCCAACTCGCTTCGACAGCAGCCCCCGTCACGTGTTGGCAGCGCTTGAGGCCAGCCTGCGCCGGCTCCAAGTCGACGTAATTCCGTTATATCAAATTCATTGGCCCGATCCCAAAACGCCCATTGGTGATACCCTCGAAGTCCTGATCCAGGCACGGGAGGCGGGAAAGATTAAGCATATCGGGGTTTCAAATTTCTCAATAGACCAAATCCGCGAAGCGCAAAATTTCATTAACTTGAGTTCAGTGCAAATCGGCTACAACCTGTTGAGTCACCGGAGCACGGCTGAGACGGTCAATTACTGCTCGCGCATTGGCGTCGGCGTCATAGTTTACGGTGTGCTGGCGCAGGGCCTGCTGACGGGAAAATATGACGGGCAAAGCACTTTCGGTAGTGACGATCGCAGGAGTCGGCTGTTGCATTTTCAGGGTGCGCAGCTCGAGAGAAATCTCGGTATCCTCGATCTCGTAAGCCAATTGGCCGCTCGTTACGGCAAGACTTCAGGGCAGGTAGCGATCCGCTGGGTTCTGCAACAGCCGGGGGTGACCTGTGCTGCGATTGGAAGCAAGACGCCGGCTCAGGTAGATGAGAATGTAGCCGCGATGGAATGGAGACTGGCTGAGGAAGACGTCGCTTACCTAAGTATGCTCTCAGAAGATTTTCAAAACGTCAGTGCGTGAAAGGTCAAACTAACTTATGGCGATAGCCACAGGCCCAAACGTAGTTGGGGCAACTGCGAATGAGCTTCCTTCGCCGGCGCTGCTTATGCGCATGTTCAGGACGATGACGCGCATTCGTGTATTCGAGGAGCGATTGGCGGATCTCGTCGAAAAAGGCGGCATCAACACGCCTTGCCATCTTTATATAGGACAGGAAGCCATTGCCACCGGTGTGTGCACGGCATTAAACGATGATGATTATGTTTGGGGTGGCCATCGCTCTCATGGACACTATCTGGCCAAGGGCGGCGACATGCGGGCTATGATTGCGGAGATCTACGGCAAGGCTACCGGTTGTTCAAAAGGCCGCGGCGGCTCGATGCATCTATTTGCCGGCCAGGTCGGGATCCTGGGTACTGTGCCGCTGGTGGCAGCGACAATTCCTCTGGCAGTGGGCTCGGCGCTCGCATCGAAACTCCGAGCCGACGGAAAAGTAAGCGTGTCATTTTTCGGTGATGGCGCGGTTGAAGAAGGGCACTTTCACGAATCGGTGAACATCGCGGCTTTGTATCGGCTCCCCGTGATTTTTGTGTGCGAGAACAATCTTTATGCCAGTCACTTGAGTCTGGCGGAACGACGGCTGAAAGACAATATCGAAAAAGCCGGAGAGGTTCACGGAGTCCCGGCTGAAAGAATAGATGGTAATGATGTGTTGGGAGTGCACGAGACAGCGTCGCGAGCAGTAGAACGCGCTCGCCGGGGTTTAGGGCCATCATTGATAGAATGCCGCACTTATCGCTGGAGAGGGCACGTCGGTCCGTCGTGGGATATGGACGTAGGGGTTAAGAGAAAAGATGAGTTGTCGGAATGGCTGAGCCGGGACCCAGTCAAACGAGTACATAAAATGTTAAGCGAAGTGATCGGCGAGACTGAATTGCAGGCCGTGACCAACGATGTGCAAACGGAGGTGGATGATGCAATCTCATTCGCACTCGAATCAGCTTATCCCGATGCTTCTGAGCTGCGACAATACGTCTTTTACAAGGGGGGCGCCCCTGAATGACCAGACAATTAAGCTACGCGCAGGCGATTAGAGAGGCCTTTGCTCAACTCCTGGAGAATGATCCTCGGGTCTTTGTTTTTGGGCAGGGATTATGGAGTCCATGGTACGTCGGGAGCAGCATGCAGGATCTCGACAAGGAATTTGGCCGTCATCGCATCATCGATTCTCCGGTTTCTGAGAACGCGACAACCGGTGCCGCCGTGGGTGCTGCGATTGCCGGGATGCGCCCGATCGTAGTTCATCCCAGAATGGATTTCATGCTGCTGGCGGTCGATCCTATTGTCAATCAGGCCGCGAACTGGTCTTACATGTTTGGTGGTCAAGTGGGCGCTCCGGTCGTAATCCGCGGCATGGTCAACCGCGGCGGAGAACAGGGCGCACAACACTCGCAGGCGATGCAGGCGATGTTTGCTCACGTACCTGGAATAAAAGTAGTTATGCCCAGCACGCCATATGATGCGAAAGGCCTTTTGATCGCCGCAGTGCAGGACGGAAATCCGATCATGTACATCGATGACCGATGGCTTTATCAAGAGCAGGGGCCTGTGCCGGAGGAGATGTACTCTGTGCCGATCGGTGCGGCAACCGTCCGGCAGTCGGGAACGGCGGCGACAGTTGTGTGCTCGTCGTACATGACCGTCGAGGGTTCAAAAGCGGCGCGGATGCTCGCTGAATCCGGTATAGACGTAGAGGTCATCGATCTCCGGTCCGTCAAACCCTGGGACCAGTCGCTCATTCTCGAATCGGTTCGAAAAACCGGGCGTTTGGTAGTGGCCGACACAGGGTGGATAACTTGTGGAATTGCTGCCGAGATCGCCGCCACAATCGGTTCAGCGGCATTTGAATACCTAAAGGCGCCGATCGAAAGAGTGTGTTTGCCGGATGTGCCGGCCCCGACCAGCGGCGCTCTTGAGAAAGCCTATTTCGTGGGGTCGGAGCAAATCGTCTCCGCCGTACAAAAAGTTATATCGCACAATTCCCGGCATTGATCGGACGCGCCGGCAAGAAATACGATGACGAACCTCGCACCGGACACTCAAGCCTGGTGATCGACGCTCGGGCAGCGAGTTTCCCTGGTCCAAAGATCGGCATACTTGGTTAATCTGGACACCATTCAATGATCAGGAGAAAGTCTGTTGGTCTCACGATCCCGATTTGTTAACGAACAACGGCACTCGTCCACCGGACTCGTTTATCTGGTTCGTCGATTGTCGTTCTCCGCGGCGGTGCAGACTGCCCTGGATATCTTTGTGCTTTTTCTGTCCTTCACTTTCGCGTATCTGTTAAGGTTCGATTTTTCGATCCCGCCGGAATTGATTTCTCACTTCCTCATTCAGGCTCCGCCAGTAATCGCTTTACAGTTCATGGTCCTCACCGTGAGCGGGGCGCGTTCATTTATCTGGCGATATGCAGGTTTGAGCCATGTATGGCCCTTTTTCTGGGGTGGAGTCGCATCGCTGATAATGATTGCCACGGCAAGGTTAATCTTGCCGGACGCTTATCAACCATGGCGCGTGCCTTTATCGGTGAGCCTGATGAACACCCTGCTCGCTTTTGGCGGAACCTTCGCAATGCGAGTAGCCCGCCGGCTAAGTTATGAACAGACGAAGAAGCGAAGTTTACTGAAGCAGCGCGCTGTCGTCAGAGGCACCCGGCCGGTGTTGCTAATCGGCGCGGGGCAGGCTGGAGTGCTGGCGGCAAAAGAAATCCTGGGACGAGGAGATCTCGATCTGGATATTAAGGGCTTCGTCGACGATGATCGTTCGAAACTCGGCCGCATCGTCGTCGCCGGACGTAGAATCCTCGGTTCGACCGAGGACCTACCCACCTTGGTTGCGTCGCTCAATATAGATCATGTGGTCATAACGATCGCGCAGGCTTCGCGCCAGGATATCCAACGGATGGCCAAAATCTGCGAGGACATTCCCGTCAAAGTAAGGATAATTCCCGGTCTCTACGAAATTCTCGACGGGCGAGTAGGGATTAGCCGCATCCGAGACGTGCAGATTGAAGATTTGCTGGGCCGCGAGCCG
>AP72_2010_repI_A001DRAFT_1000068_pt1 | contig 20392 bp, 10 predicted proteins | sample AmaPasrepliIA001_FD_9535 | JGI IMG/M metagenome (IMG submission 9535)
ATCAGGTGACGGACTCCAAAGATAACGGACAAGCCCGTGGCCCCGGCGGCGGCGGCGAGACTGAACAGCCAGCTCGGCGCGGGAGGAGCATGCGAGATCGATTTGATTCTCTCAAGCGCGACAGAGGGCGTTAACTTGCCCGCGCACAAATTAGCAATGGCTTGTCTCATGGAAACAACTCGATCCATGTCAACGCCAACTGGAGCAACCATGGCGACTGAAACTCGCTCTGCCGTTCCGNCAGTAGCCNTAAGTTGGAGCTCTCCCCAACGTAGTATTAGCGTCGTCTGCAATCCCAGGCTTTCGCTTATTCGCGCAGTGGCCGCAATGGTTTGGTCTGTAGCTTCACCATTGACGTGAAGCACGCGCGCCAACGCGAGAATCAAATCTGAGGATTCCTGAAGAGTCATCGCTGATCACTTCGATAGTTGAACGTCGTTAAGCCGTCGCCGTCGCTACGTAGGGCTTTACCATCTTGGCCGGATCGACGACACGATCGAATTCAGCCTCAGAGACGAATCCGAGTTTCAATGCCGCTTCCTTCAGCGTGAGATCGTTGTCCAAAGCGTGGTGCGCGATCTTGGACGCCTTGTCATAGCCAATGACTGGAGAGAGAGCGGTGACTAGCATCAACGAACGCTCAACATACTCGTTGATCTTCTTTAGATTCGGCTTTGTACCTGCGACCAGGAATTTTTGGAAGTTCGCGCAACCGTCGGACATGATGGCGATAGAATGAGTGATGTTGAAGATGATCAGAGGCTTATAAACGTTCATTTCCAAATATCCGCCGGCGCCGCCAAAACCTACTGCTACATCGTTAGCCATTACCTGCACTGCGATCATGGTTAGGGCCTCGGCCTGCGTGGGATTCACCTTGCCCGGCATGATCGAAGACCCAGGCTCGTTGGCTGGGATCGTCAACTCAGCAAAGCCCGCGCGCGGTCCACATGACATCAGTCGGATATCATTACCGATCTTATATAGCGACACTGCCAAGGTGCGCAGCGAGCCTGATAACTGCACCAGCGCATCATGGGCGCCCTGCACTGTGAATTTGTTAGGGGCGGTGACGAAAGGAAGACCGGTGAGTTTCGCGATCTCTGCCGCCGCTTCCTCAGCAAAGCCGGGGGCTGAATTAATCCCGGTCCCGACCGCCGTGCCGCCAAGGGCCAGACGGTATACGCCCTGAAGTGACAACTCAATTCGCTCTAAATCGTCGGCCAGCATGCCCGCGTATCCAGACCATTCCTGGCCTAAGGTGAGGGGCGTGGCGTCCTGCATGTGGGTGCGGCCAATCTTGACGACGTCCTTCCACTCATCTGCTTTCTCATCAATCGCATCGCGCAAGGCAGTCACTGCTGGGATCAAACGCTGTTTCGTATTGACCGCCGCGGCGATGTACATGGCCGAGGGAAATGAGTCGTTCGACGACTGGGCCATATTTACGTGATCGTTCGGGTGCACCGGCGACTTGCTTCCCATCGGCGTTCCCGCAAGTTGGCAGCAGCGGTTCGAGATGACTTCATTGACGTTCATGTTGAACTGGGTGCCGCTGCCTGTCATCCACACGTGGAGCGGAAACATATCGTGATGCTGACCGGAAAGGATCTCGTCGCAAGCCTGGGTGATGAGTTTGAATTGCTCATTGGCGAGCCGCCTCCCCCCATGGTTGGCCGCGGCCGCGGCTTTCTTCAAAATGGCGTAGGCCGTGATCATCTCTCGTGGAATTAAGTCCTTGCCGATACTGAAATGTTCGAGCGAACGCTGGGTTTGTGCGCCCCATAACTTATCGGCCGCAACATCAACTTCGCCGAGACTATCCGTCTCCTGTCGCACATTCGTCTTGTTTCCATTGTTTGTAGTCATTTGCTTAAACCCCTTTCACTAATTACTTCTTCACATTTCATTCGTGCGGGTGACTCGGGCGCACACCGCCAAAATGGAACATGAAGCTTGCACCGATGGCGCTCTTATGAAACGGCCGGGCAAACTGATCATTCTGACGCATGAAATAGAGCTGCATGCTGGTGCGCCCGTTAACCGGTAACGTGACGCCGGCGTAATACCTCGTGCGGCTCCACGATTCGACGTTCGCGTTGTAAAACTTTTCCCACATCAGAAACGGCGCGTACTCTTTCTCGCGAATGTTCACAGGACGTTGAAGGGTGACCCGATTGCGGTATCGTTGGGTGAACGCGCCTCCAGCGGGAAGTTGCTCCCAGCGAAATTCGGGTCGGACTCTGTCAGAGAGAAGGAATTTATGAAATGCCCGAGCGCTAAAGGTGAGCTCTCCAAAGATCCTGTTTTCATGATCGATTCCGTTCAGCTTCGGATTTGCATGAAGAAAAAGATAGCCACCGCCAAATGAAACCCTTTTCGATAGTGAGTAAGTTACTCCCGCGCTCACAATTTCTTGATCAAATTGAGACACGTCATTTCCAAGGTGCACTTCCCCGAATGTGGTGATCGTGAGCTTTGGCCGTAGCTTGAAAGTGGCAGCAACCTGTGTCCACTGCTGGAAATCTTCAGCCGGCGGAGTCTGCGCGGAAGAGCTACTCGCTACAAGGATCAGCGCCAGCTCCACGGTCAGAAATTGAAACGCGAAGCATTTGCCAGAACACCGGAGTCTGGTGGCGCGCTCTTCACTCACCAGCCACCGGTGTCTCCAATTGCGGACGACTTTTACGTCGCCGCACGTCGCTTGATTCCAGTTCCGGGTGATCATCGACAGTCCCTCATCGATCGCGACAGTTATTTCATGGTTGCGTTCGCAGCCTCTTCGATCAATCGAGCGATCTCAGCCGGGTGCGAGATGAACGAGACGTGACTCGATTTGATCTCTGTCGTTTTCGCGCCCATTCGCTTAGCGTAAAAGCGCTCAAGGTCAGGATTGATGGCGCGATCTTCCTGGGCGACGAGATACCATGACGGGATGGTCTTCCACGCTGCTTTTGACGGTGACGCAGTGAACACACTCTTGTTAAGCGGCTTCTGTGTCGCCGCCATCACACTGGCTTCCACCGGTGGCACATCCTTCGCGAACACGTCTCGTAACTGTGCCCTGTCAATGTAAAGGAATCCCGCTGTGTCGGGTTTTAGCGTCGCGACAAGTGGAGGAGTCGAAAACTTCTCACCGAGGGCCCCGATTGCCTCCCCGGCTTCGGGCGCAAAAGCTGAGAGGTACACAAGTGCCTTTACGTTAGCGTTGTCGGCAGCAGCCTCGGTGATTACCGCACCGCCGTACGAGTGCCCCACCACGACCAGAGGACCTTGCTGGGCGTCAATCAGTCGCTTGGTAGTCTCCACGTCCGCTTCGAATGAGCTGAGAGGATTCTGGACAGCGATCACGTTATAGCCATCGCGTTCGAGAAGTGGGATCAGATGCTGCCAGCCCGTGGCGTCAGCAAAGGCGCCGTGCACAAGCACGATTGTCGGTTTAGCGGCCGGCCCAGCTGCGTTGGTCTTGTCTCCGACCCACGCACTGGTTTGAGTGTTTGGCAGTGACGATGTTCGAGCATGCAGCAGGCCTAGTCCAGTGATAGCCAGAAAGGACAGGCCCACAATTATGGTTCCGTTGATTTGGTACTTGGTCATCATAGCGAACTCTCCTTTGTCCAAAGTTAGTCTTACTCGTAACCTAATATCGACGATTTGAGGGCGCGATCGATCACATGCGAAAGGCTCAACCATTAGCCGACACCGACACTGGAGTCTCCGGCTTCATCTCATACGACCTCTGCAAACTTTCAGGCCGCGTGCCCAAGCCGTCGCGGATCTTCTTACTCCAAGGAGCATTGATGAGATGTTTCGTCTCATCGAGCATCGATTTTGGTTCGAGATTGCGATAGGTATCGACCTCGCCTGCGGCGACAGCTGTCAGCGTAGCGTAGACTGGTTCGGGATCGAACTGTGCGCGGGGAAACGCAAGTTTCGAGTAGTCGAATAGGCGCTGCGAAGGATCGTCTTCCCAACTCTTCCACGTCTCGAATCCGCGGTCGTTAAATCCGGTGAGGAACGGCCCCGGATTTACAGTTGCGACTTCGATTCCGAATTCCTGTAACTCAAGACTCATGGTCTCCGCGATCGCTTCGACGGCATGCTTCGAGGCGGAATAGACCCCGGTAAACGGGTTCGTATTCAATCCCTCTCGCGACGACACCCAAACTATTCGGCCTTTGCCGCGTTTGACCATCTGCTTCGCGATTCCCTGGGTCAACAAGAGTGGTCCAATCACATTGACCTCAAACTCATGTCGCATGTTTGTGCCGGGGATGTCGAGAACAGATCCACCTTCCAAGACGCCGGCATTGTTCACCAGGATCTCGACACCCCATTCGAGCGCTTTCTTACGATCCCCGTCATTGGTCACATCAAGCTTCTCCACCTTAACAGTGACGCCGCGCGCGGCCGCTTGCCGCTTCAAGGTCTGGACTTGCGCCCAGACCTCGACTGTAGCGATTACATCGAATCCCTTCTCGGCAAGTCGCAATGCGGCTTCATGCCCAAATCCTGTCCCTGCTCCTGTAATCAAGACTCTCTTCATCGTTGTCTCCTTTCGCAGCCTCACGCTCTCCTAAGCATCAATCAATGATGAGAGGATAGTTGCGCGGAGAAATTTGAGACACACTAATAACCCTAGAAATTGGACTGTATTTTTCCCCAGTTAAGAGACCACCCAAATGGGATGAAATTGGATTAACTCATCCTGTGATTGAGCAGAGACTCTTTGGTGGTCCGACCAACTCCGGACGTGTTGGAGGCTGAAGAGCGATCGAAGTCATTTCATCTCTTGGCGGATTCGCACGGCGAGCGTGGAGGTAGCCTCGTTGTGAAGTCGATCGGTCGGTTAGCGTCAAGCAACTTGAAGAGGGTCCAGCAAAATTAAGGTGCGCTCGGCGAGGTTGTTGATTCTGGAAGAGTATTTTTCGAAATGCGGAGTCGCCCGATGCGCAGCCAGGGCCACATCGTCGGAATGGATTTCCTCAAGCACGAAGCGACCGTGATCAGCACGTTCCCGCCATAGGTCGTACTGTAAGTTCCCAGGCTCGGCCCGGCTCGGAAGCACCATACCCTCGAGCAGTGCTCTAAGTTCCTCGACCATGCCGCGCTTGGCGACAAGAATGGCGATTGTCTTCACTGGAGCTAACACAATTGTATTCCTGGAAGGTACGGTTGAACCCCACCGCACCGACTTTCCACGCTCACGCGGTAAGGGCCATCGCAGTCCGGCCCAACGCCTCGATAAGCTTCGCGGCAATTGGATCATAGGACCGCGGATTCTGACCCGTGATAAGTTCGTGGTCGGCAACCACGTTGGACTCGAAATCAAGTGCCGCCGCCCTGCACCTCAATTCGAGTGGCATTGGAACCGATCATGAGAACTTTTCATTTTCATTTCTCCTCATTTGATGTCCGGAGTTTTTTCTCGAAATCTTAGTCCTCCGCCACAGCGATAGATTGCACACTGGAAACTNCTGACAGCGATGAGCGCCTCACGTGGAAGTACTTCCGTGGGCGCTGGCCGCTGAAGCTTCTTGGAAGTTCTCCATGACAGCTGTCGCAGCTTTCCGAATAACGTCCAGCACAAACTCGGGTTGAGACAGCATGGGGACATGACTGCTGTCGGTTTCGAAGATCGTTGCTCCCATGCGCTTTGCGACAAAGCGCTCCAACTCAGGCTGAATAGTTTGGTCCCTGGTGGCTACGATGTACCAGCTTGGCTTGGATCTCCATGCGGTTCCTTCAGCCTTTTGATTAAAGAGATCCGGGTCAGGCGCAGCATGCGTTGCCCACACAAGCTTCTGCTCATCCTCTGGTAGATCACCGGCAAAAGAAGGAACGCCGTCTGATTTCAGCCAAACACGTCCGTCTGCCACTTCGATATGCGAGAAGATCTCTGTAGTCGGAAACTTTTCCTGTAAGCTTTGGGTGGTCTCGTCAGCATCCGGCGCAAAGGCAGCGATATACACGAGTGCGGCGACACGATCGTCCGTCCCGACGGCAGTGATAACAGATCCTCCGTAAGAGTGACCGACCAGGATCACGGGCTCGCTCACTCGGCCGAGAGTCCTCTTGACGTTGGTGACATCTCCAGTATGTGAATCCAAACCGTGCTGGGATGCGATTACCTCGAAGCCTTCTCTTTGAAGGGTCGGGATCAACTTGGCGAAACATGAGCCGTCGGCCCATAGTCCGTGAACGAATACGATGCTGGGTTTACGGTGATTGGTCATAACAGTACTCCTTCTTTTTTGCTTAAGGCCATAGCCGGAATGAGGGTTTCGTTGAGATAGTTGCCAGTCGGACCCATGCCGCCGCCGTGCAACTCAATGCGAGTGGCATTGGAATCAATCGACGGTCAGAGAATAGTTGCGCGGAGAAATTTGAGACACACCGATATCCTTAGAAATCGGACTGTATTTTTCATCAGGTATAAAACTGGCCGAATCGATCGATGAATTCGGTTTTCCGGCCGCGCGGTGCTGTGACGGAAGGACAGAGGATAGTAAGTGACCGGGAGTCTCCGGCTTGAGTCTAAACTCCTGAACGTCGTGTTCCTCCTAGCCGGTGCAATAGTTTCCACCACACGTTGGGGTAGCGGCCAAACGCCGCGTGGCCTCCTATCTTTAGCTCAATCGTGGTACCCAGATTCGGCGCTGTGATGAGTTGGAATTCACCGTTGATGCGTGCAGCTCGCCCGCGCATGCTCTGCAGGCCAAAGTGACCCTCTCTGCCTCTCGCGGCCATTGTCGAAGCCATTCCATGGCCGTTATCGCGAACGACGAGCGTAAAAACCTCGGAATATGTCAGCTGTACTTCGATCCGTGTAGCATGCGAATGCATGAATGCGTTACGAATTGCTTCATATCCAACCCAGTAAATCTCATCCGTGACGAGCGGATCCATCTCGATAGGCGTGCCGCTAACGACCAGGAATCCTTCCGAACCGCCATTCAGTTGGCAGTAGTCCAGAGCGGACTGCAATCGCATGGACAACTCGCGATTGTCGACGGCGCTGGTTTGCAGAGCGTTCAGAGCAGCCCGGCCCTCGCGTATTGCCCGGTCAATAAATTCGGATAGCTTTTGTAACGAGCGGCGCGCGTGATCCGCGTCGGAATGGTTTTCGAGCGCGTCATCGGCAACTAACTTGCTGCCCTGCAGAGTCTGCAAAAGAGTATCGTGCAGATCCCGCGAAAGACGCGTCCGCTCAGCAATTCGTTCATCGAACCTGGCACGAATCGAGCGCGCTGCCTGCTTTAATCGCAGGTAGTAAATGAGCCACAAAAGGAGGAGTCCAGCAAGCAGGCATGAAATGCGAAATGCGGCAGTTTGATACCAGGCGGGAGCGATCGCAAATGAGAGGACAGCGCCTTCCTGGTTCCAGACCCCGTCGTTATTTGAGGCAATCACGCGAAAATGATAATTACCTGGGGGAAGATCGCTGTAAAACGCCTGCCGGCGCCCTTGCGAATCCTGCCATTCGCTGTCGCGTTCTTCCAGTTTGTACCGGAACTGCACCTTCTGTGGTACGACAAAACTGAGGGCTGTAAAGTCGATTTCCAGGTTACGGCTGTGGGCGGGAAGCCTAAGGTTCTGTTGTGGAAAATGATCCATGCCATCCGCCACCACTCGTTCTATCATCACATTGGGTACCAGAGTGTTCTTTCGCCACTTCCTTGGATCAAATGTCTGAACAATCTTGTTGTTGGCAAACCATAGCCGCCCATCTATGGAACGCGTGGCTTGCTGTTGCAAGGGTGTGCTTCCCGGCTGAACGCCATCATAGACGTCCAGCCTCTCGATGCTCAGCTGCGCGTCCTGATTCTCTCGAAACAGGGTCAGTTGTGATGCCGCGATAGAAAAAAGACCGCATCGCGAGTAGATCCATAGTGCGCCCTCGCTATCCTTCACGGCAGAATACAATTCGTCGCAGGGCAATCCGTTTCGCGTCGTAAGCGCCGAGTCCTTGTTGCGGGTCCACCACCGCAACCCGTTGGCGGTAACTGCCCATAATCCGCCAGACTCCGGCAACAGCAGACGTATCTTTTCTGAGGTAAGCGTAGCGGCGGGAAACGATTCGGTTTGCCCGGCAGAATTATGGGCTATATCACCGTTCTCAAAACCCAGCCATATTCCATCTTTCGGATCAGCTGCGATCGCGAAGGCCTTTTGCGGCAAATGAATGCGCCAGCGGACGTTTTGGTTCTGGATTCCAAACAACTCGCTCTCAGTAACGACCCATTCGGTTTGGGCAGTGTCTTCCGCAAGTCCCAGGATGATTCCGAGCGGCGCGCCATCAGGCATTCGAATCGGCAGAAAGCGACCGTGATCGAGAACCGACAAGTTGTTATCCACTCCGATCCACAAACGGCCCTGGCTATCCTCCGACATCGTCGTAATGTCTCGTCCTGGGAGACCGTGGTTCGTACGGATAGCTGAAAGTTTATCCTCATTTAGAAAACCCAGCGCCTCGGCTCCTCCGATCCAAACCCCGCCGTTGCGTGAGGCCAATATACTGCTAACGTCGGAGGCTAGACCTTCTCGAATCGAAAAACTCACTACGGGCAGGTCACGAAAGCTGTCAATTCCCTTCGTGGTCGCCACCCATAAGACGCCCTCGCGATCCTCGAAGAACCCCAACACCGAATCGCTGGACAAGCCGTCGGCACTGGAGAAGTGATCGACCTGGTCCCCTGATATCCGATATACCCCATCGCTCGCGGTACCAATCCAGAGCATGCCCTGAGCATCAAGAAACATCACATCCGTGCTCGGATCCGATCCTCGCATGTTCTGCAAATGGTGCACGCTCCATTTCCCGTGGTTAAATTCCCGGAGCTCCAGGTTGCCATTTGCCTGTTGCAGGCTAATCCAAAAATGCTCCTCGTTCTTTACTGCCAATGCTGCAACTCCGATCAGGTAGCCGTGGCCTGCCAGCTCCTCCCGGACGTAGGAAGTGACCGACCCGTCCTTCCATTTGCACAGTCCCTGATATCCATAAATCCAGATGTTGCCCGCCGCATCGATAGTCGTTCCGGTTCCTGATTGCAGAAAAATTCCGTCTCCTTGACCGTGACACTGGACGGCGGTTCCGCTCACTCGGCAGAGCGCACCTCGGTCGTCTTGAGCCGTTGCCTGCACCCGTGCAAACCAAATGTTTCCCTGGCGGTCTTCCGCGATTTCATTGATCCGGTCGGGCAGCTCTTTGTAAATGGTGATCTGCCCATCCTTCCATCTCGCGAGACCTTTCAACGTTCCAATCCACAAGCTGCCATCGCTGGCGCCCAGCAGTGAACAGATGTGGTTGTCGGGCAGTTGCTCAGCCGTTAGCGAGGCCCAGGGAACAAATCGTACGCCGTCAAAACGCAGCAGTCCCAAGTCAGTGCCGATCCATAGATAACCGTCCTTTGTTTGCGTGATGGCTTCGGTCGGGCCGGGCAAATAGCCATCCTGAATCCGCCACATATTGTGGCCGTACTGAGAGATTTTTAGCGAATGGTCTAAGGACGATGCGGCGGGGCAGACGAACAGAATGAGTGCGGCCCCGTATATGATTGCTGCGAAAAGGCGACGCCTCATAATTCCTATTTCCTCGTTAGGCTGTCGCCTCCAATGAATTTGAGACTGGCTAAACTATGTCCAGCTTAATCATCTGCTGAAATATTCCCACCTGAAAATCACCAGTGCTTACCCTGTATTTTTCTACAGGCTAGGTTGGACTGAAACACAAGAAGCTTAGCCAACTGCGACAGCATAACGCTCAGCAACGACTCGAGTAGCACCTCAAGAGCCATCACGTCGTTCGAGAAAGAAGGGTCAAACGTGAAGAAAACCGCGACGAATGGCAATAGTCACCGCGTGCGTCCGATCATTCGCCCCAAGTTTGTCCACCAGATTTTTGATGTGGAAGTTTACGGTGTTTTCTGCAATTGCCAGTCGATCAGCAATCTGCTTGTTGCGATAGCCGTCGCGAATGAGCCGGAGTACGTCCAGCTCGCGAGCGGTAAGGGTTTCTTCGCCAAGGTGCTCGGCGAGCCGCGCGGCCACCTCTGCTGGCACATGCCGCCGTCCCATATGCACTGAACGGATCACCGCCAGCAATTCATCCTTTGGCATGCTCTTAAGAACATAGCCTGAAGCCCCGGCGCGCAACGCTCGCTGAATCTCGCCATCGCTGTCAGAGGTTGTCAGCATGATAATTCGAGCGGCCGGAAACTCTTCACGAATTGTGATGAGCGTGTCTATACCAGTAGTACCTGGAAGCCGGAGGTCCATCAGCGTGATGTCAGGTCGATGACGTCGAAACTCCTCGATGGCCTCCACTGCATCGGCTGCTTGCGCAATGAGGAGCATGTCCTCCTGTGAACCAATGATCGTGCTCAGTCCTTCACGAAAGACCGGATGATCTTCAACACTAAGGATGCGAATCTTTTGAGCTTCCACCACGATGGTATCTCCGCTTCAGCGCAGTCTACGCCTTGTCCACATCGTTATCCAGCCATCGAAGCTGTTCATTGTAACGAGTTCGACTTTTCATTCTTTGGTTTTAGCCGCCCAAGTGCGGAGTAAAGACGCGATGCGTTTGACTAAAACGAAGTAACCAAGGTGATTGGTGCCAAANTGAGTCTCAAATCCATCGCTGTCTGACCAAACGGCGTCGTCATTATGCCAGNGTTGGCGATGATGACGTCGAAGGGTTCACGTTGGGCCAGCTGTCCGTCCCCACATTGCACGTACTCTCTTGGGGNTGGAAAGATCAAGTTTGCCAATTCGAATCCACCTCCGTTCGAATCGGCAGCGTTTCGCACCCGGTTGCCGCTTTGGCCTTCATTAAATCTCGTGCGGCGCCCCGTGTGCGGTCAGAGCCCGTGCCGTCTCCACTCCCCAGCCTCAGCAGTTGATGGCTAAACGCGCCGGATCGAAAGCAGTTGAGGTGGCGGGCAGCCACTCGATCTACATGTCGCAACCGGATACTGTCGTCGCCGCGCTCATTAAAGAAGCGGCCAAGGGAGCCGCCGCCACGGCGAGCTAAGTAGCTCTAAACCAAAATATGTCGGCGCGATCGAGCTTAAACCCTTGTGAGTTTCACCTCTGGACACTGGCACTTCCGGTTGAAGAATTCTGCGGGACGGTTGTTGAGTTTTTCTAACGTTTGAAAACTGCTCTTCACACTTGCTGAGGAAAACTGGAGCGGGCGACGAGGCTCGAACTCGCAACTTTCAGCTTGGGTTTGAATTTTCGATCCTTTGTTTTCAACACTTACAAAACCGCTTAAGAAAAAAATTCACGTGCATGCGTTGCATGCCGCACATGCGTTGCCTGATTTGCGTGTCGCTGCGGGACGTTTGCGGGACGGTGTGTCAGATTACTTCCCCTAAAATGCGGACTTAAAATTCGTTGGCCGCAAGGCCGTGCGGGTTGGACTCCCGCCCCCGGCACCAATCATTTCAGTTTAGAATCACTAGGACCACACAACGGAGTCTCTGCCCGTTGGTTCCCCATATTCGCCGACAATGCCGAAATCGCAAAGTGACGGCCAGGTTCGTTGAAATCGCGATTCGCGGGAAAAATCCTTTTTTAAACGAACATTTGCGGAGTGACAGATGAGGCTGGTTAATATTTTGCTGTTGAGCGCTTGATGCGCAGGCTGGCATAGTCGACGGCTATGACACCATACGATAAGGAAAGTCCTTCGACTTCTGGTCGTACAAACCGGTAAGTCTGCTCGTGAAAGAGAGGCAGCAGCAGTCTATCGCGCTCGATGATCTCTTCGATTTGACGATAGACCGCGTGTCGGGCTGCCGGAGATGTTTCTGATCGTCCGCGGGCGATCAGACGATCCACTTCAGTTGAACCGCAGAGCTTGCCCAACAAACCCGCTTTCGTGGTCAGAATGTTCGCGAAGGTGTCGGCATCCGGATAGTCAGCCGCCCACCGGCCCAGCACCACATCGACGGAACCCTGGGCCACCGCTTCCATCCATTCATCCATCGTCTTATTCACAGGTCGAATAGTTATCTGGCGCTCGCGCAGGGAGCGCGAAATCTCGCGAGCGAGAGTCGCGTATTCTCCAAAGAACACGGGGTTAAGGACTGCAGTTAGTTCCATCTCTACGCCCGGCTGTTCAGGCACTGACCCGGATGCCAGCGGGATTCTGGGGGCGTACGCGGAATCATGACCGAGTAGTCCCGGCGGAATGAGCCCGTGCGCAGGGACGGCCAGCCGTCCCAAGGTTTGACGAATCACACTCGCAACATCAATAGACTGTGTCAACATCTGGCGGAGACGTTTGTCTTTCAGCGGTCCGCGGCGGCAGTTGAAGGCTGCGTAGTAGGTTATTAGCCTGGGAACCTCGTGATAGCCGGAGGCAAACTCAGGCTCGCGGCGCAGGGCTTCTGCGTCCGCTGGTAATAGATCCGAAGCCAGCGAAAATCGACCGGCCCGGAACTGGGAGAGGATGTCCGCCGGCGCAATACCAAAGTTGAAGGTAAGTCCTTCAATCTTGGGATAACCACTCCGCCAATATGTCTTATTTCGTTCGAGTTCGAGTCGCACGCCAGGCTCAAACTTTTCCACCCGAAAAGGGCCGGTTCCCACAGCGCCCTCGCGCCAACTCCTCCCAAACTTATCACTACCCTCAGGGACGATGGCCGCGGCGTGATAAGAAATGAGTGCTGGGAAGAACGAGACTGGCTCATCGAGCTCGATCGTGAACTCGTCGGCAGAGTGAATTCGGAAGCCGGCGAGATCAGAACCCTCACCGTTAAGCAGCGCCCGGGCGCCGCGGATCGAAGAATAAAAGTAACGGCCGCTGCTGTCCGGGTTCAATAGCAGCCGCTCGAACGAATAGCGAACATCGCGCGGTGTTAGTTTGCGGCCGTCGTGGAATCGGACATCATCTCGAAGGCGAAAACGGTATCTCTTACCCCCCTCTTCAGCCGTGAACTCACACGCGAGCCAGGGAAGAATCCGCGCGCCGCCGACATCGCGAGTTAGCGTCTCGAAAATGCTGGGCAGCACCTCAGCGTCTTCTACAGTGCTCGCCAATGAAGGATCGATGCGGTGCAATGTTCCCGGCATCGGGACTTCGATAGTTCCACCGCCTGTCCGCAGCGTATCGGTTCCAATGGCCGCCGTTTCTAGTTTGGCGATCTGGGAGTAATTCACATACGGGGCGCTACCGTGAAGCGTAAGACCCAGGACTTTTGAATTTGCCAGCCGGTAATCAACGTCGTGAAAGAGCGGGAGAACCATTTCCGACTCCTGCAAAAAACTTTCGTACTTCCGATAAAGCGCTCCTCTGACAGCAGGACGGCTTTCCGTGCGCGCTTCTTCCAGGATCTGATCCCCCTCTCTCGAGGAAATGTAGGCGCGGTATATCCCCACACGCGAATGGAACAGCCCATAAGTAAAGTCGTCCGGGTCGTCATAGTCAGCATTCCACCTACCGATAAACAGATCGATGCCAGTGCTATTTTGGAAGGACTCCAGGTATGAGGCCATCGTAGGAGTTGCGACCTCCACCTTCACGCCGAGTTCCGACCAGATCGAGAGCAACCCTGTCAGCAACGATTCATATCGATCCAGGAATAGCGGATGTACGGCCGCCCTTAGACTGATTGGCCCATTGATACCTGCTGAACTCAGGATAGCCAGGGCCTCATCGTGCGTGATGGTTTGGCGCCGTCGGCCGGGATCATAGCCGAGTAACCCTGGGGGAATCAAACAAACGGCCGGTTGCGCAAAGCGCCCCAATGTCTGCCAGACCAGATCGTGCGTACGCACTATCCCTGAGAGCCCACGACGAAAGTCCGCATTCCCAAGTACCGAACCACTGGTAGAATTGAAAATAAGAAAGTAAGTATTTTTGCGCGGGGACTCAACTAACCCGCCACGAAAGCGCGGGTCGCGAAGAAACTCTTCCAGGTCCTGCGGCGACAGATCACGGGCCAGATCGATCGCGCCGGACCGCAGCCCTGAAGCTATCTCTGCAGCGCTCAGCCCCGCGCGAAATTCAACCTCATCAAGAAACGCTGAAGATCCCCTCCAGTATCTTTCGTTGCGTTCAAGCACGATGCGATCCGCGCCGTACGAGGCCATGCGAAACGGCCCCGTTCCGATTCGAATGGCATCGGTCTTTCCATTATCAGCTTCGGTCAAAGTGATGCCGGTTTTGTAATCGGTGAGCAGGGCCGGATAGATGGAAAGCCTTTCGGGCAGCTGGATTTCCAATTTATAGTCCGAGTGGACGAGGATTCCGCTTAGCTCACGGTCACCACTTTTCGCAAATTCGGCCGCGCCGCGAATCGCTGCTAGACCGGGCGGCAGCTCACGAGCTACCTTAATGCTCTGCTCGAACGATCGCTTTACAGACGAAGCCGTCATGGCCTGACCATTTTGAAAGCGGACGTTTTCACGCAGACTAAAAAAGACTGAAGTGCCATCGTCTGAGACCTCCCATTTTTCGCAGAGCGCTGGAACCAGGTTGCCCTCAAGGTCAGTCGCCAGCAGCGTCTCAAAAACGTTTGCCAGGATCTCTTGCTCTTCGACCAGTTCCATATTGACCGGATCAATGTCGCCGAGTGGAGTGGCCATAGCCACGACTAGTCTGCCCCCTCTGGGCATCTCTTCCTTGAGTTCGGTTTCCCTTGCTCGGGGAGCCAAAGAAGCTGTCTCCTCAAGATAGTCGTTGGCTTGTTCATATTCACCGCGCAGGTTGGCGAGCGTGGCTGCCAACGAGAGCGCGTGCCTAAGGCTTTCGCTGTCTCCTGCTACGCGGGCAGCATCCATTACCTGCTGCACCAGTCGCGTTGTCTCTTCGACCTTTCTGGCTTGCCAAGCAGTCTCAGCCGCGAACAGGAGTGCGGTTACGGCGCGGGCTTGACGACCCTCACGTCCCTGAATCCGTCCCGCACTTTCCGCCTCTTTCAGTGCGGCATCGACGTCTCCGGATATCCGATAAGCCTGGGCCAACAACATGCGTGCGTCTCCCTCGAGCGCGGCGTCACCCTCCCACTCTTCGTCGAGAAACTCGAGTACCGTTCTTGCGGCCCGGGCAGCCTCTTCAGGGCTGAAGGCGTCGAGCGCCGCCCTGGCCATGAGCAATCCATACTCAACTGTCTTGTCTGGCACGTCCCCCTGAAAGAAGTGATGGACCAATTGTGGGTAGACTCGCTCAAGCCTGCCTCCGTGGCGCTTCTCAAGCTGCTCAGCGTATTTACGATGTAACGACCGACGCTTGCGCCGCGAAATCGAACCGTAAAGCACATCACGAACGACGCCACTCGAGAACGTCAGGCGATCGCCACGCGACTCGCGCTCTTCTTCGAGAAGCCCCTCATCTACCAGACGATCAATCGCATCCTCAACATCTTTGTCCCCGGCGAGCGCCTCCAAATCGCGAGAATCGAAAGCCTTGCCGACTACCGAGGCAATCGAAAGAATCTCGCGTAGTTCCTCGGGCAGGCGCTCAATGCGTCTTTCAACTGCCTGCTGAATTGTGGCCGGCAAATCACCGGTTGAGAGATCAGTAGCCGCGCCCAGACTCCAGGCTCCCGTTTGGTCCTTAGAGATACCGCCGGAATCGAGAAGTGATCGGACGAGTTCTTTCGTGAAAAAAGGATTGCCTTCAGTTCCCTCATAGAGCTTCTCCACGAGGCTGTCGGCAAGTTTAGGACCGCCAATAAGTGTCTCGAGAAACAGGCGATGTTCTGTTGGTAAGAACGGTCCGAGTGCAATCGCCGAAAAACGGCGGTCCCCGCGGAAGCTGTCAAGCATGCGGAGCAACGGATGAGAGCGGCTGGCTACTTCGCTGGTACGGTAGGGGTAGGTTCCCACGAGCAGTGTGGGCGTCGGTCCTAATCGTCGAACAATGTATTGCAATGCCTCAATAGATATTTCGGCGGCATGTAAATCTTCGAGGAAGAGGATCAGCGGCTTCCCTGCGGCCAGGCGGGTGAGTGTTCGCGCTAACAACTCAAAAACCTGAGTCCTGTTTTCGGGTCCCTGTGATCCGCTGGTCTGGGCCAACTTTGAATCGCCACTCGCGGCAGCACGGATCTCACTGATCTCAGTAAGCATGGGAAACAGCGTCACGAGATCTGGGGCGACGTCCGACAGCTCGATCACGTTATCAGGGGAGCTGAACGCATCCTTTTGCCGGAAGTATTCCTGAATAGCTTCACAAAATCCCTGGTAAGGAAAGGCGCCATCCTGCTCAATCGACCGGCCATGAAGCACGAGTAGCTTACGGGCCTTCGCCAGGTTCTCGATCTCGTCAAGAAGTCGTGTCTTGCCCACGCCAGGCTCGCCGGACACCACTACAAATTGGCATTCACCACTAATGGCCGCATTGAGCCGCTTCTGCAATTCAGCCTGCTCCTGCTCTCGGCCGATGAACGGAGAGGGTGCCACCCGCGTCAGCATCAGTGTCTTTGTCAATACTACTGATTTGCCAAGATCGCTCTGGTGCAGCCGGTTCTGGCAACGCCGGAGAGAATCTGCTACCTCACTTGCGCGCTGTGGCCTTCTCCCAGGATCCTTGGCTATGCACGTGAGTATGAGTGCCTCTAGATCCTCATTGATGTCCGCACCCAATGAGCGCGGCGGCTGGGGAATCTCATGAACTATGCGATAAAGAATAGACTGGAGTTCACCTGAGAATGGCGGCTCGCCGGTAAGACATTCGTACAGCACAGTTCCGAGTGAGTAGATGTCCGAACGGTGGTCCACACTGCTGGCCGCCACCTGTTCCGGGCTCATGTAGGAGAGCGTTCCGGCTATAGTCCCGGTTTTGGTGATGCGACTCTCAGTCGCCCCTCGGGCCAGACCAAAATCCATGATCCGAACTCTGACCCGGCCGCCATCACGCATCACCATTATGTTCTCCGGTTTGATATCACGATGAATGACGCCGCGTGAGTGGCTGTATTCTAATGCTTCGGCTACCTGAATCCCGATGTCGATAACCTCGCCTAGCGTGAGCGCGCCTTCCCGCTCGAACCAGCGCAGATTTGTCCCCTGGACGACGGGCATGACAAAGAACAGTGATCCGTCGTGCTTGCCAAAGTCAAAGATCGGAACAACCGCCGGATGATCCATCTGCGCCACTAACTGAGCTTCGCGCTGGAAGCGCTGTTCCGTTTCGGGACTCAACAGTGTTGGAGGAATAAGCTTGACGGCGACTTCGCGGTTCAAGAGAGGATCATGTGCCCTATAGACCACGCCCATCCCGCCGCGACCCAACTCCCCAATGATGTCGTACCGACTAGAAAGCGTCTGACCGATCATTTTGCCCTCAGAATTAAACTCAATGGTTCGCGAGATAAGGAAGAGAAATTCCTCTGTACCAGCGACTAAAGGTACGGAAAGCTGTGATGATAGGTCATGCCTTTATCGAATGTATAGTGTCGGGCGGGAGTGGCGAACCCGTCTTTATCCGTGAGATGTGTCGAAGGAACGCCCGACCGGTCAAATCCTGGATGATGTTGTGGCGGCACGAGCAGGAAGAATCGGTTCCACCGGGTGGCACAAAATGAACGGATAACTTTCATAATGTGGGCTGTCAGTTCTTACAGGTTTTACTTAATGATCTTAGTTAGAACTTTAGGAAAGGACCGGAGACAGGCTAACCACGCCAATAAATACTGCTTGATCGCACGTATCGCAATCACGTGAGCCCTGACAAATGTCGCTTAAAATCGGCTGCGAATGTTAGCTCTCGAGGCTGGCACTTGCGAAAGAAGAATTCTGGGGGAGTTTGTGGGAGGTTTCTGTTGAATTCGAAAACTGCGATAAAAAATTCCCGAACAAATTGGGCCGAGCGACTGGAATCGAGCCCGCACCACCAGCTTGAGAAGCTGAATTTCCGATCCTTTATTCTCAACACTTACAAAATCACTCCAGAAAAATGTGCGTGCATGCACTGCATACCGTGCATGCGTTGCCTGATTTGCGTGTCGCTGCGGGACGTTTGCGGGACGGTGCGTCAGTTACGTGCCGACCTTTACCTGCGTCGCGGTGCACCTTTCCAACTCAGAGAACTTCTCGACGATCACCCGAATGGCAGCTTTCGCCACCTCAAGGTGTGCCTCTCACTCTTTCGCGGGGTCGTCCGGAGTGACCCCCAGGAAATAGTTATAGGCGCCACAGTCGCGTTGGTCCATTAGTTACAATTGAAAGCCAACGGGCTGTGAAACAGGGTCAACTCGTCCTTCATAGATTTCGCGAGCACGTGAAAGCGCCGCTTCGACGTGGGGCAGCAGGTTTGCTTCGCCAAAGTGCGAGAGGAAAGCCGACTGCCGCAAGAGCTTCTCCGGCTGGCTCCGAGCCCCGCACATCAATAACGTCCGCCCGGTCGTCCGAAGGCGATCGGCGAGTTTCTCCAATTCATGCACCCCGGTGGCATCGATTGCCGTCATATTTCTGAGCCGCAGGATCACAACCGGAGGAATTGATTCAAGATCGGTGATGGCCTCAAACAATTTCTCCGTGGCTCCAAACAGGAAGGGACCGTGGATCCGTAGAACCAGAACGTAAGCAGGTAGAAGTTTATCTTGCAGTACGTGTGGTCGACCATCTTCTATGTACTCCTCAGTGACGGGTGTTACGGTGGTGGTCTGGGACACCCGGTAGATATAAAGCAGGGCTGCCATTAGCATGCCGATCTCAACCGCAACGGTCAGGTCAGCCAGAACCGTGAGCGCAAATGTCATCACCCAAACGACTATGTCAGCTTTTGACAAAGTCAGGATGGTCCTAACTTCACGCCATTCGCTCATGTTGTAGGCCACCACAAACAGGATGGCCGCGAGCGTTGCCAGCGGGATGAATCGCGCCAGGGGTGCGGCAACCAGAAGAATAGCCAGCAGCGTAAGCGAATGGACTATGCCGGCAATGGGTGAGCGCGCACCTGATTTGATGTTGGTAGCTGTACGAGCAATTGCCCCAGTAGAGGGTATTCCGCCAACTAGGGGCACAGCGATATTAGCCAAACCCTGCGCCAGCAACTCCACCTGAGAGTTATGTCGGTCACCGCTCATCCCATCAGCAACCACGGCCGAAAGAAGGCTCTCGATTGCCGCCAGCATCGCCACCGTAACCGCCGCCGGCAAGAGCGGAAGCACCAACTCAGTTCGAAACTGAGGCACAGAGATGTGAGGCAGTCCGGTTGGAATACCGCCGAACTTACTTCCTATGGTGTCGACCGGAATTGCGAAGGCGGCAACAATTATCGTGGTCATCACTAGCGCCACAATAGAGCCGGGAATGCTCTTCGTTATTCTCGGCAAAAATAGGATGACAATAAGAGAACTCACGGCAAGCAGCACCGCCGGCCAGCTAACCATTCCGAGACTCTTGGCCAAAATAGCAAGGCGAGGAAGAAACTGGCTTGGGATTGCTCCGGTTTGGAGCCCCAGGAAGTCTTTGATCTGAGTGGATGCGATTAAGACCGCGATCCCATTAGTAAATCCGATCGTGACTGGACGGGGTATATACCGAACAGCGGTCCCCATTCCAGTAACAGCCATGACAACGAGAATCACACCGGCCATCATGGTCACCATCAAGAGTCCTGAAATTCCGTGAGCCGCAATGATTCCGCCGACGATAACCACAAATGCACCGGTTGGGCCGCCAATCTGTAGCCGCGAACCACCCAACGCAGAGATCAGAAAGCCAGCCACGACCGCCGTGTAAATTCCAGCTTGGGGCGTGGTGCCGGAAGCTATTCCAAAAGCCATTGCCAGCGGAAGAGCTACCAGCCCGACCGTGACGCCGGCGACTAGATCCGCGATTAAGTCTCGGCGCGTGTAACCCGCGCGGATACATGAGACCAACCGCGGTATCCACTTATCATTCGCTGCTGCCATTTCTTTCGGTCAAGAGTATTCGAGTTACCTTAAGAGCTCCCGTGTATTGGTTAGGCTTGGTCTAACGCTTATAAGCCGGAGGGTGTTGATGGCAGTCCGGTGGCAAGGGCTCGGCTCATCTAACTCAAATCACTTCACTTTTGTCCAAAACGTTTTGATCGGTCGTCACAAATTCAACGTTAGAGGTTGTGATAAAGGAAGACCATGCAATGGGCACAATTCACGAATCGGCCGCGCTTCGCCTCCTGCAGGCGCGCCGTGGCGACCGCCATGTTGCAGGCTGAACACCGTCCTTCCCGGACTGGCGCGAACGCCTCCCGAGAGCCGGCCAGGAAACGCTTCAACAAACGGCCAGCCTGTGGCTGCTCCTGAAGAAGTCGCGCGCAAAGAGATTCCAGGGATGGCGTGTCTGTCGAGTTGGTCGTGGTGGTGCTGATTGATTCGCTTGGGCGGTTCATTTCGATCCGGGTAACTAAAGGCATCCTGACGTTGCGGTTAAAGTCTTAGCGGCGGGCAGA
>AP72_2010_repI_A001DRAFT_1000069_pt1 | contig 20377 bp, 11 predicted proteins | sample AmaPasrepliIA001_FD_9535 | JGI IMG/M metagenome (IMG submission 9535)
TAGCGACCGGGCCATTTTTCGTTTTAGTACTCACATCAACAGATGGCCCGGTCGCTACCGCTCCCGGTTCTGACACCGTCTGGGCGTGACGTCGGTCGCCTGTGCGGTTAAACTTACCTCACGCAAAAAAGATATGAACCACAAAATCACGCGAATATTCTTAGCTCTTGTTTTTGTAAGCGTGCTGGTCGCGCTGCCGCCTGCGCCGCAACGAGCATCGGCAATTCGACCATCCCTTGACCTGGTCAGTATCCCGATCCGTCGGGATTATGACTCGTCGGCCGATCAAATTGCGCTTTATCAGGCGTTGCTTGATCTCAAGAACCCTTGGACTGTCATGTGCGTAGCCGCCCACCCGGATGATGAAGACGGCACCTCTTTGATCGTCATGCGTCACAAATACGGCGCACATACCGTCAGTTTGTTTTCAACTTTTGGCGAGGGCGGACAGAATGCTATTGGGCCCGAGCTCTATGAAGAACTCGGTGCGATCAGAGCGCGCGAGACGATGGCTGCGGCTGAGATCCAGGGTTCAGAGCCGCATTTTCTGGGACTGAAAGACTTTGGGTTTTCGAAAAGTCGCGATGAAGCGTTCCGCTTCTGGGGACACGAAGAGGCGCTACGGCGAATGGTCCTCGAAATTCGCAGACTTAGACCCGATGTAATCATTACCAACCATTCAACCACTACAAACGATCACGGCCAGCACCAGGCGACCGCGCTGATGGTGGTGGAAGCCTTTGATGCGGCGGCCGATCCAAAAAGGTTTCCCGAGCAGTTGAAAGACGGCGTCACCACCTGGCAGGTGCAGAGACTGTTTGTTCGCGCTCGCGGTAATCAGGCGAGCACGACGCCCATCGTCACCATCGATCCCAATGAAAAGGATGCGGTTCGCGGTTCAGTTTATGCAGAGGAAGCCTTGCGGGCCCTACAAAACCATGCGACCCAGGGCCCGTGGCCAAAAACATTCGCTGAATATGCCAACCGCTTTCGCGCCTTCAGCGGACAGAATGCGCCCACCGGCCAACTACCAATGATCCGTTACGCGCTGGTTAAATCGGCGAAGAACGCTGAGCCAATGCCGGCCCAGGAGTCGCATGATTTTCTGGATGGATTAACCGCGCAAATCAACCAGGAGGTTGGCGGCCTGATTTTGCCGGCGTCAATCGCGGAACTCTCGCAAAACCGGGCAGAGGCGCTTCAGCTGTTGCTTAAGGTCTATTCAGCCGGTTATTCAAAAAGAGAGCATGCTCCGGACAGCGTACGCAGCGCTATGATGCGAGCAAAATTCGACCGCGCCCTGGCGCTCGCCGCTGGATTCCAAGTAGACGCCAAACCGTTGACGAACGCAGCAGTCCCCGGCTCAACTCTCCAAATCACCACTCACATTACTAATGTCGGAGCCCAACCGGTTACGAGCGTGCATTGCAATTCGGTCCCTGAATCTTCGGCGTCAGATCCGGCGGACCCTTCGACGGCTGTTGCGAAAGGGCCGGATCGTCTGGCGGCCGGAGCGAAAGGCGATTTCTCAGACAGTGTTCACATTCCAGCGAATGCGGCGATCAATGTTCCGGTGGCTAAACATCTCTACGAACCGGCGGGCCTGGGACTCAGAATCGATACGAAATGCTCCGCTCAAATTTCTACCGCCACCTTCAGCGTCGACGTTACAAACCGCGTCGATGTGGTACCCGCGGTCGAGATCAAACGCGTCACGCCGTCGCTGGTGGCTCTCTCGCCCGAAAAGGCTAAGGGAAGCCCACTGCGGATCGATGTCCCGCTGGAGGTCACTCTGGTTAACCACCAAAGTACGGCTTTCAATGGCCGGCTGGCGGCGCTCGAAGCGACTTTCGGTAACCCAATCAATGACACGACCGTCAAGCTGGGTCCGGGCGAAGAAAAAACTGTTACGTTTCGCGTGTCGGGACCATTAATTCCGGTCAAGCGCGACTCGATAAGCTTACTGGTCGATGGTGAAAAGCAACTTACGGATGTGCCGGTTTTTTCGACTGGGGCTGCGGTGGCGCCTAATCTTTCAGTCGGTTATATCCGCGGTTTCGATTTCAGCTTGCCTAACGCGCTCAACGCGCTGGGTGTGCAATCAAAAGAGTTGAGCGTCGATGACGTAAAGACTGCCGATCTGTCGAAATACACTTCAGTCATCGTCGACAATCGCGTCTATGAATCGAAGCCGGAGCTGATCGCGGTCAATCAGAAACTGCTTGATTATGCGCAGGCCGGCGGGACACTCATCGTCTTCTATCACAAGTCAGATGAATGGAACCCCGATCCGCGGCGCAACCGGCCGCAACTGGCGCCGTATAAACTCATTCTCGGCGGTGAACGGGTGACCGATGAGAATGCGCCCATCACCTTTCTCGAACCGGAACATCCGCTGTTGAACGTACCAAACAAGATGGGCCAGGATGATTTCAAAGATTGGATTCAGGAGCGCGGGCTCTATTATCCGCGCGAGTGGGACCCGCAGTTTCACGCGCTGCTGCAATCAAACGACACGAGCGAGAACCCGCTCAAGGGTGGTTTGCTGGTAGCTGATTACGGCCAGGGCCATTACATCTATACCAGCATGGTCTGGTATCGCGAGTTGCGCGGCGGCATTCCCGGGGCGTATCGCATGCTGGCGAATATGATCAGCTACGGAAGGAATTAGCCGCGGATTTGCACGGATACACACGGATAAGAAATCAGTTCTCAAACCGCGGTAAGAGGTGTTTTGCTTAATCTGCGTTTATCCGCGTTCATCTGCGGCTGGTATTTTCAGCGCAATCGCAAGCTAACGACCTACGTTACTCTCCAGTTTCTCTTTCACCCGACGGAGAAAGTCTTCAATCGCTTCGTTGATGCGACGCTGTAAAGCGTTACTCAAACGCGCTTCACCCATCATGCCGACACCCGGATGAAGCTCCCACGCGCGCCGGCGACGCAACTCGACCTGGTGAGTGACGTCAACCACCGTCGTCTTGTTGCTCTCTTTGAACTTCAAGGAATACCGCAACAGGTTTTCGTGCTCATTCGGCACCGGTGACCACTCAATCAATTCTGAGTGCGGCGAGGTTTCGCGTACCGGAAAAGAAAACCGGACATGCCCTACGGGGGTTTCGGTGGCAATGGTCCAGCGAGCAATGCCGCCCGTTTCGTGGCGGATAGCCTCAACGCCGGCTAGCATTTCGCTGAAGTTTTTCAAGTTCGCAAAAAAGCTCCTGACTGCCCGCAAAGGGGCATTCACTTCGATTTTGCCTTTGAATGATGAGCGAACGCGGAACATAAATCAGTGGGCGGTGAACATTATCTACGCTGTCAGTTACACGCACGTTACACCAGAGTCGGCGAGCTGCCGCTGTCTTCGAACCAGCAGCGCGTGCACCAGCGATGCCTTGCCTTGCGTTCTTCGAGCGAATAGTCCGCCGTGGCCGGCAGCCGTTTTACCATTTCGCGGTCTTCATCGCTCAGCTCGCTCCACGAGCGCAACTGCCCTTCACAACGCGGACACCGGTTAGCAGAATTCATAAGTCACGCTACGGTCATGATATCGTCATATGCCTGACGGATTTCTTTCATTGCGCTAATCAAATCATGCTTCAGGTCAGTCGCCTGGTAGCCGAGTCGCCGGGCTATATCGCTGAAGGCGGCAGAGTCGCGCGGCGGCAGAGTCGCTGAGCGGCCGATGGTCAGTCGTAATTGGTGGTCCACAGCGCGTAACAAACGATAACCCGCAGACATTCGCTGAAAGTTCGGCTCGGCAATCGATCCCACTGCCCGCAATCGCTCCAGCATCCGCCGCGTCGTCCGGTCCTCTCCATCATCGGGTACGTTGTCACGCAACTGCAAGTACCGGGTGGCGAAATAAACGTCGAGCATTCCGCCCGGCCCGTGCTTAATGTTGATCCCAGCCTGACGGCCGGACGCTTTTGCCTTTTCCAGGCGATCACGTACTCGACGCGCCTGGTCGACCAGGTGATGGGCATCAACCTTCTCGGCCAACTCATGGACGCGGCGGCGGGCCGCCGTCTCGATCTCATTCGCGAACATCACCTCACCAGCTACCGCCCGCAACTTCACATAGGCGAGCCACTCCCAGACTGCGGCGCGGCTCTGAATGTATTCGATGAAGGAACTGGAAGTGATCGCCAGCGGTCCTTTCTGTCCGTCCGGCCGCAGCCGGAGATCCACTCGGTAAAGAGCGCCTTCGCGAGTAATACTCGATAGCGCACTGACGAAATATTCAGTCAGCCGCGCATAGGCTTCCTCCTGGGTTACCGCGGGGACGAGCAAAGTGGAGCCGGCTGCATAAACGATGACCAGGTCAAGGTCGGAACCATAATCCATACCGCCACTGCCGAACCGGCCCAGCGAGAGCACGGCGACCGTTGGCTCAGCCAGCAGTGGTCCATACCGGCGGGCCAGCTCGCGTTGCGCGATAACCAGGGCAGTGTTCGTAGTACCTTTCGCCAAATCAGTCAGCCGGCGATTCACCTGTAAAAGATCGATCGAGCCGGCGATCTCCTGGGCGCCAATCTCAATCAGAAAGCGAGACCATGCCAGTCTCAGGGCTGCTAGCTCATCGGCGAAAGCAGTCCTGTCAGCAATGGCCTCGGCAAGCTCCCTTTCGTAAAGGCCCGCGCCTACGTCAGCACATTTGGCCGGCAACGCCTGGATCAACGACGGCCGGCTGGCGATCATTTCAGCAAAATATTCCGACGCGTCACATAAGTGAATCAGGGTTGTCAGCTGAGCTTCATCGACGGGAGCTGGGGCTGCCTCCTTTTCCCACGCAACCGCGATTCGATTTACGAATGAGGTCGCGCGGGCCGAATTGGCCGCAGACCGTAACTCCCGCTCGATCAGACTTGCGAGACTCGGTCTGGCAGATTGTTCCGGCTCGCACGTCTCGGTTTGTCTGACCAACGCTTTCGCGGCGATTGCCGAAACTTTTTTGATTCGCTCCTCAAGCGGGTTTTCCAGCACTAAAGGCTGCGGCGATTGAACTTGCTTCGCTGTCTCGCCGGCGAACACGCGATCAAATGCTGCGCGGACGTTGCCGGTGTGTGCTGCCAGACTGGCCTCAAATTCTGCGAGCGCGCCGCTACCTGAAAAATTCATTCGCCTCGCGACGAGTTCGCGGCGCAGAGGATCGACAGGGACCGCGTGAGTTTGCAGTCCGTGCTCCATCTGCAAACGATGTTCGAGCGCCCTCAGAAAGTGATAGGCATCGGATAACTGCGAATGCTCGCGTTGGCTTATCAAACTGCGTTCGGCCAGACGGCCGAGCGTCACGAGTGTATGGGAAGTGCGCAACCATGGATCATCGCCCCCGAACGCCAGTTGCAACGCCTGCGTTATGAATTCGATTTCCCGGATCCCGCCGCGCCCCAGCTTTACATTGAAACCCTTCTCTTCGCGTTCGCGTTGCCGATCGATCTTGTTCTTGGCCAGCCTAACATTGGCGAGCGCGTCCGAAACACTGATGTCGGATCGATAGACGCGATCTTCGATCAGCGCCACAAAGCGCGCGAAAAGCCGGGCTGAGCCGGCCGCCGATCGGGCGCGAATTAGGGCCTGCAATTCCCAATCTTGTGCGCTGCCTTTGTAATAGTTGACCGCTTCAGCGATTGAGCAGGCCAGCGCTCCCTGACGTCCATGCGGTCTCAGGCGCGCATCGATGCGATATGAAGCGCCTTCGCCGGTCGGGGCATCAACCAATAGCAACAATCGTTCAGCCAGCTTTACGAAATACTCCCGGTTGGTAATTTGACCTCGCGACCCGCCGGCCGAAGTCGTCCCGGCGTCTGAAAACAGGAAATTCAGATCGATGTCTGAGGCGTAATTCAGTTCGCCTGATCCTAATTTACCCAAGGCCACAATGCAGAAATCAGCTCCTGAAATTCGGCCGTGGGTGTCTGTGGTTTGGGGCGAACCGTAACGATTGTCGAGTTCCTGGCGGCATAGCTTCAGCGCGTATTCCAGGATCGCATCAGCGAGACTCGACAACTCGTCAGTCGTCTCCACAATCGTGCGGGTACGCCTGATGTCGTGCAGGTAAGTCCGCAGGAGCTCGCGCCGCCGGAATCGCGCCAGCATCACGTGAGGGTTGATTTGGGAGTTGATCAGCGCAAACCTTCCCAGCGACTCACCCAGTTCTTCTCGCGTGCGCACGCGAGTGATCACACGCTCGCGCTGCAGCCAGGTTACATAATCCGGATTGTTTTCCAGGGTAGTGGCCAGTAAAGGACTCCAGGCGGCCAGCGTCAGCACGTCGGAAAGCAAACCCGGGTCACGTTGAAATACGCGCTCGAGAGATTGGTGCTCTGCGATGAGCTTCTCGAAAAGCAGTTGCGCCGCGCGCGCCTCTGGTAATTGAGGCAAAACCCTGGCAACTGTCTCGGCGATGGTCGTCACGCCGATATATTACGCGGCTGGTCTGAGTGATGCGAATTCGACCAATCATGCCGGAGACCGGGGTTTAACGACAGTGAAGTCAGTACCGGGAGCGATAGCGACCGGGTCTCACTGCCCTGAGGATCAAACTCGCTCAGTGCAGAGCACCCGGTCGCTACCGCTCCCGGTACTGACTTCATCGATCAGAGCGCAGCCCTCACCCAAGGGGAGAAGGAGCAACCTTACACGTCGTAATACATCGAGAACTCGAGCGGATGTGGACGCAGACGGAGCGGCTGAATTTCTCGCTCACGTTTGTATTCAATCCATCGATCGACCAGGCGTTGTGAGAAGACGTCACCTTTCATCAAGAAATCGTAATCATTCTCCAGGGCGTTCAAGGAGGCATCGAGCGAGCCGGGCAAACTCGGAACGTCCTTTAGCTCTTCAGGCGACAGGTCATAGATGTCCTTGTCGAGCGGCGGCCCCGGATCGATCCGGTTCTGAATGCCGTCAATTCCCGCCATCAGCATGGCTGAAAACGCAAGATAAGGATTGCATGACGGATCGGGCGGCCGGAATTCGAGGCGTTTCAATTTCGGATTAGTTGAGAACATCGGAATGCGAATCGCCGCGGAACGATTGCGGGCTGAATAAGCAAGATTCACCGGCGCCTCAAATCCCGGCACCAGCCGCTTGTAGCTGTTGGTTGTCGGGGCGGCGAAAGCGGCAATTGCCGGCGCGTGCTTTAACAATCCGCCAATGTAATGCAACGCTGTTTCTGACAACCCGGCATAGCCGTCGCCGGCAAACAACGGTTTGTCGCCTTTCCACAACGACTGATGACAGTGCATGCCGGACCCGTTGTCACCAAAGAGTGGCTTAGGCATGAAGGTCGCGGTCTTACCATGTTTGCGCGCAGTGTTTTTGACGACGTGTTTGAACAGTTGCAGATTGTCCGCGGTGCCCAAAAGGGTCGAATAGCGAAAATCAATCTCACATTGACCCGCGGTGGCCACCTCGTGATGGTGGCATTCGACGTTGATACCGCACGTCGCCAGCGTCAAAGAGATCTCAGAACGAATATCGATCAAGGTATCGACGGGTGCGCACGGCACATAGCCTTCCTTGGCTCGAATCCGATGCCCGAGGTTCGGACCTGCTTCCGTGGCGCCGCGGCCCGTGTTCCAGTGCCCCTCGTCGGAATCGATGGCATAGCCCGCTTCGCTCTGCTCGTTGTAATAGTGCACGCTGTCGAAAACAAAAAATTCGGCTTCCGGACCAAAGTTGGCGACGTCGGCGATGCCGGTACCCTTGAGGTAGCTCTCCGCGCGCACGGCGACTGATCGCGGGTCGAAAGCATAGCCCTGGCGCGAAATCGGATCGACTGCATTTGACACGATGCAGAGCGTCGGGTCGGCCGAAAATGGATCCATCCAATAACGATTGGCGTCGGGCACCAGTAACATATCTGATTCGTGAATCGCCGCCCATCCACGAATCGACGAGGCGTCAAAACCAAATCCATCCTCGAAGGAATCTTCGCCCAGTTCGTTAATCGGAAAAGTAAGGTGTTGCCATGATCCTGGCAGATCTGTAAATCTGGTCGAAACGAATTTTGCGCCCTGTTCCGACGCATATTTCAAAACAGTTTTAGCGTTCATTTGATCTCCTAATCGAAAAAATTGAGTGACGCGGGTGACCTTCGCCCCGAAGCGGTGATTGGTGCGAAGTCTGGTACTGGACGGAACTATCTGCGGCGGGCGAAAACGTCATGAACCGCGCAATTAAAAAACTGGCATTATAATCAACGACGACAGGGTGTCAAGACTTTTTCACTCGGAAACCGTTCCGCGATTGCCTCCGTAGCCTAATTTGCCTCGTCTAATATTAGGGAACGCATTTATGCGAACGTTAATTGTGCAATCAACACCCATGGGAAAAAGCGTACATCTCAGTCTTCACCCACCCATTTTTCGCGGTGACCGCACGCGACGGTTCGTACGAGATCTCTGGCATCCCGCCCGGACAATACACCATCGCTGCCTGGCATGAGCGTTTTGGCGAACAAACGGCGGAAATATCAATCGGCACGCGCGAACGAAAAACTCTGGATTTCGCTTTCAAACCGCTGAATCAATGAATCATTCGGCACGGTGCTAATTTTCCCGCAACGCTAACTGCCCGCCATTTTTTTGCAGCGAGTCCCGCTCCGAATCCGTCACAAAAAAGTGATAGACCGACTTCGCGTTTTCTGTTACATTTTCGCACTAAGCGTACCACCCCAAAGAAATCCGCATTTTTTGGTCGGAAATCGGTAACCACGCGGTTTCCGAACCTGTTTAATGCTATCAAGGACGCTTCCCCGGGAGACCGCTAGTTGACCACCGCAATCGAACAGACTGTCGAAACCTACGGGATCGAAAACTGGGGTGCCGGATACTTTGACGTAAATCGCAAAGGCAATCTGATTGTCCGTCCGACCGAAGGCGATCCGCGCTCAGCCGACGTCAAGGAAATCATCGAAGACCTGGCTCGGCGCGGTATCACGGCCCCGGTGCTGCTGCGCTTTCCACAGCTGGTCGCGGCACAGGTCCGCAAACTGCAACGAGCTTTCAGCAAGTCGATCCGGGAATTTGAATATCAGGGCGCGCACATGTGTGTCTACCCGATGAAGGTCAACCAGCAACGGTCGGTGGTCGAAGAGTATCTGCGCGAAGGCTCGCGCTACGATTTTGGATTGGAAGCCGGATCAAAAGCCGAGCTCTATGCCGCCATGGCTCTTGAGCAATCTCCCGACAGCCTGCTGGTGCTGAACGGGTTCAAGGATTCGGAATTCATCGAGCTGGCTTTCGCGTGTGCCAAGTCAGGAAAACGCGTCGTCATCGTGGTTGAGAAGTTGAGCGAGCTGGACCACATCCTGCGCATCGCGGAAAATCACGAAGGCAATTCGCCCATGATCGGCATGCGCGTCAAGCTTTACTCGAAAGGATCGGGACGCTGGGAAAAGTCGGGAGGCGAAGCCGCCAAATTCGGGTTGACGACTACCGAACTGCTCGAAGTAATCAACCGCTTGAAAGACGCCGGCCGCATCGACATGTTGCGCCTGCTGCACTTCCATATCGGATCACAACTCACCGATATTAAACGGATTAAGAACGCGATGAAAGAAGCGGCCCGGGTCTATGCCAAGGTCCACCAGATGAAAGCGCCGATCGAACTGCTGGATGTCGGCGGCGGCATGGCGGTCGATTACGACGGATCGAAAACGGCCTTTGATTCATCAGCGAATTACACCGCCCAGGAGTTTGCCAACGACGTTATTTACACTATCAAGCAGGTCTGTGAGGACGAAAACGTGCCCCATCCGACGATAATTCAGGAGTCGGGCCGCTTTCTTTCTGCCTATCACGCGATTCTGGTGACCAACGTCCTTGAAGAAATAGAGACAGTTGTCGAAGATATCACCCCAATCGAAATCGACGAAGACGATCCCCAGGTGGTAATCGAGCTGGGTGACCTGCGCGAGACAATCACTATCAAGAATTATCGCGAGTATTACCACGACGCACTCGAACATCGCGAAGAGCTGTTCACGCTCTTCAATCTGGGCCTGATCTCCCTCGAAGATCGTGCTAAAGGCGAGGTCCTTTTCTGGGATGTTTGCGAGCGCGCGGACCGCTACGCGCAACAGTCCAAGTACGTGCCCGAGGAATTCGGCGATCTGCGCCGGTTGCTGTGCGCAAAGTATCTCGCGAATTTTTCGGTGTTCCGATCAGTCCCCGATCATTGGGCCCTGGACCAGTTGTTCCCCATCGTGCCGATTCAACATTTGAATCGTCCGCCGACTGAGTTCGCCACGCTTTGTGACATCACCTGCGACTCGGACGGCGTGGTCGACAAATTTGTAGATCTCCACGATGTGAAGCAGGTGCTCGAGCTGCATAAGATCGATCCGGAAGAGCCGTATTACCTGGCTTTCATGCTGGTGGGCGCTTATCAGGAAGTAATGGGCAATAACCACAATCTATTCGGCGCTCCGAATGAAGCCCAAATTCACATAGATGAAGAAGGTTATCTGATCAAGAAAGTAATTCGCGGCACTACCGTAGGCGAGGCCGCCGGTCGCGCGCGATATGAGCGTGGACTATTACACGACGGATTTCGCCGCCAGGTGGCCCAAAGAATTAAAGACGGAGAATTAAGCGAAGCCGAAGGCTCAGAACTGGTGAATTTTTACGAATCACGTTACGACGCCTATACCTATGTCGCGGTTAATGGTAACCGCATGCGCGGGCGGCGGCGTCATGATTGATCGAATGGAGGATCAGCCACACAGGCACAGAGAAATTAGCCGCGGATTTTCGCAGATAAACGCGGATACCAGAACTGAGTTTATCTGCGCGAATCCGCGTTCGTCCGCGGCTTAAGGTTGTCGTCTTCTTCCGTGCTTTGGTGGCCTGTCGTTAGCGAGGCTGAAAATTATATGGTGACACAGCGAAAACCGAAACCGAGCAAGTACCTAACTATTCCCACCCGACCCGTGCAGGTCGATCGAGATCGATCGGTGGCAGGGCTGCTCGAAAAGATGGAAGGCACCGGCTTTGGCGGGCGCCAATTGGCCGAATCGCATCGCATCTGGCTGGATATGCTCGGTGACAATACGACCATCACCATGGCCGCGTCCGGGGCCTTGATTTCCGCGGGCATGCGGCGACTCCTGGCTTATGTCGTCAAGAACCGATTTGTCGACGTGCTGGTGCTGTCCGGTTCCGTGATCTTCCATGATCTGCACGAAACCCTGGGACGTCATCATTTTCAGGCCCACCCGAATATGACTGATGCCGAACTCGAAGCATCGCAAATCAATCGCATGTGGGACCTGCTGGCGAGTGAAGAGGAGTATCACGAAGCGGAAGAATGGGTAGGCGGCTTTGCCAGCCAGCTCGATCAGTCGCGGCCTTATTCAACCCGCGAGTTTCTCCACTTGCTGGGCCGTGAACTCGCCGAGATTGCTTCGGAAGACGGCCTGTTAACTGCCGCGTACAAATCCCGCGTGCCCGTCTTTTGCCCTGGGATAACCGAAAGCGGGATTGCCGTAGGGATCGCTGGTTCACGATTCGAGAAGAAGAACAACTTTCAGTTCGATATCGTTCAGGACGTCCTCGACATGGCCCAGATCGCCATCCGTGCGCGCGTCTCAGGCGTCATCAACATCGGCGGCGGCATCACCAAAAGCTTTATTCGCCAGACCGAGATGTCGGCGCACATCTTCAAACAACAAGTACACGGTCACAAGTACGCTATTCAGTTTTCCGCCGATGCGCCGCACCCGGGAGGCCGTTCCAGCGCCGTGTCATTCGACGAATCACTCGTCTATGGAAAATTAGGCCGCGGAGCGTTGACGGCCTACGTCAATTGCGATGCGACGATCGCCCTGCCGATAATTATTACTGCGCTTTCCCAAACCGCGGCCAAGTACATGAAGGGCCGTCGCCGTCCCAGCTTCACCTTTGGCGGTAAGGATTTGCTCATCGACGTCCCTTAACAGAATTCTTGCTAATAGCATTACCTATCCGGATGCGGGTCATTTGACCGGACACACGCGCCGGAAAATCATTGACATTCCCGCCCGAGCCGCATTATCGTTCGCCGTTCCATATCTGCGGCTGGACACCCACGAGCCTGCTTGGCCCTTGCTGCACCTCGCTGGCCCGGCCAGGCAATAAAGTACTTGCTCCGATAAATCCGATGCGCTCAGCCCACGTCTCGGAGCGCCCAGGAACAGCTGGCACACACGCCCCAAATTGCCGCCGGCCTTTCGGCAGGAGAATCAGATGAGCGACCAACCCTTTAGTGTCTACTACGCGCTGGATGGGCCAGACCTGGACGGGCTGGTTGGCAGCGCCGGAATACTTCGCTTTGATTGGCCCGAACGCAAGTTCTATATCAAACATTTTGACGGCATTAGTTCGGGTCACAATCCTTCGCTCGCGCCCAACGGCAAGCTGGCGCTGCTGGGAAACTTCAGCCAGACCATCATGTTGCTGGACATCGAACAGGGCGACGACATTCGTGAAGTGGCGCGCCAGTCGACGATGTCCCTTGAAGAGTGTTCGTACCGCATGCGCTCGAACACCCATCACCTCTGGTATCCGGACAGCGAGAGTTTCATCGGCGCAATCGGTGATCACCTCTACCACTTTTCGATCGACGATCTTAAGAACCCTACTAATCTCGGTCCTCATTATCTCGAGAACGCGCATGAGCTGCGCTGGGATTCAACGCACCGTTACATTCTGATGGGCGATCTCGGACCTGAGAAGAAAGACGTGCGTCAGGTTGGTGTTTTTGATCTGCAGGAAGCTGATCCAATGAAGCGCTCGCGGATCATCAAGGTGCAAAACAATGTCTGGCATTGCCGGGTTCATCCCACGAAGCCAATTGGTTATGCCCTGACCTACTCGTTGATTACCGATCACGAGGATTGGGTCAACTGGTCACCCGGTTACGTGCGCGAGTACATCTACGAGATCGATCTCCCGACGGCGAAGATCCTGCGCACCTGGAGTTCTGCCGCAGAATTCCCCGGCCACCTCAACTCCGATGTCGAAATCTATGACGATATTCTCTATATCGCCAGCGGTGGCAGTCACGGTGTGCTCGAGATTCCGCTCGAGCGCTTTGCCGAGTTTCGTTTTCTCGAGTGCATTCCCGGTTTCTTCACGCGTCTCTTCTGTAATCACGACCGCATGCACACGCTGCTGAACGCCCTCTCTCGTAAGGCTACCCCGACCAGCACGCACTACATGCTGCAAACGCTGCAAATTACCGGATGGCGAATCCTTGACGGAATTTACGCCACGCGTATCTCGCCCGACGGCAAGTACATTGTGGTTGGAAACCGCGGCTATAACGTGATCGCGGTTTATGATCGAAAGACCTATCGCAAAGTCTACGAAAAGGTGCTGCCGTTCCGCCGCAAGGTTACCGGCGCCGGCGGCTATAACCATTATCGTTTGAGTAATCGTTTCCTTGGTTATCATCTGGGAGTTCATCATAGCGAACTCATTCCACGTTAGCGGTACGCACGCCTCCGGCGTGCCGAAAGGAGTTCAATCATGTCATGGAATGCATCAGCAGGCGCGGCCGGCGAAGATACAACTTTGAAGACGTTAACCTGTCTGCAAAATGCCGATCCGAACGATGACCTGGTAAGAGAGATCAAGTCAGATCTGGCCGTTGCTTCATCAATTCTGGAAATGATGAAGGACTACATGGCGCTGCTGCGGGACAATTTCAACAATGATGCGCCGCCGTTTCGCAAAATGGCGAAGCTGTTTGAACTGGGCGCGACCTTTGACGCGCTGGATGGCCACTACTACGGAATTTGTCCGGGACTGCGCACCGGCGACCTGCAGGGTGTCGCGGCGGAGTACGGTAACCTGCTCGGATTCATCTGGAGTTCGGCAATCGTGGGCCACTGTCCCTGGGCCGGAAAAAGTTTCTCTCCGATGAACGATGAAGACAGGGCGCGCATCGTCGGCGATACCGTGCCCCCGGATGTGCAGATCGTGCAGGGCATCAACCATTTCAACCGGATTGAAGGAGCGCCCGTCAACGTGGCCACGGTGGCCCTGCTGAATTTCATGTGGCATCTGACGAAAGCCACCGACGATGAGAAACAACAATATGGCTACGACTACAAGGGCGGTATTATCGCTTCGCATCGCGCACCGTCGATCTATCCCGGCACCCCGCGCGAAGTATTTCGCTTGAACTATCGTTACGCTGAACTACCTAATTATCCGCCGCTGAGTTTTTTGATTGACGAGATGGTGCAAATCGGCGATGGCATGTACCTGGGCCAGGCAATTTTTGCGACCACCAAGTGGTTGGATCGTTTCGATCCGAAAGCCGACCCGGCTGAATATCACTATCAGAACTTCGGTTATTTTCTCCTGTTCGAGCCGTTCTGGAATGCCGAAGCCAAACGGCTGTTTCCATTCCTGGAGATGCCCGACGTCGCGTTGCCTGTAGAGGTGCCGAAAGTATCGGGCGGCCCGTCTGCGGCGCCGGCTGCCGCACCGGATAAGTTTGCTACTTTGACTCTGGCCGATCCAGTCGATGGCGACGTCGATTCGGCGCAGCTCAACAGAGTCCGGGCTGATATTCAAAGCAACGGCGATATTATCCGCACGCTCAAATCCTACTCAGACGAGCTAACTGCCGAGCACAAAACCGACTCGCCGGTTTTCGACAAACTGCACACCCTGTTCAACGCCGGGATGGCGCCGCAGACAATGGACGGCTTTTATCACGGCGCCTTGATTTCATGGCAGAGTCAGGGTTTTCTGGCGCCATTCCGCGAGAACGTGATTGGTGTCGCATGGCAGGCGTCGCGGTTCTTCTCGCCGTGGATCGGAAAGGATTTTCATCAGATTGACGAGGCCGAGCTGGCCAGATGGACTGAGGGCGGTGAGCCGATGGGCTCTGACCCCGCTTACAACTGCTCGAACACGGTTGTCTGGCGAACCATGAAGCAAAAATTCACGCGTGAAGTGTCGAAACTCGCAGGGGTCCGCATAGAGGATGCAACGCCTGAAGAAACAGAGAAATACGGCTATGACGCGCACACATTTTTCTTTATCGGCCGGCCGAATAAGACGAGCATGCTGACTGAGAACAAAGGCAAGCAGGTTTACCAGTTCAATTATCGCTGGAAGCCACTCCGGAACATCCCACCCGATTGCTTTTGTATCGACGAGATTGTGCAGATTGCCGACGGACTTTATCTCGGGCAGTTGATCTATGCGACCGACTGGCTGAAAGCCTGGAGTCCAGCCACGCCAATCGAAGAATACAAATATCGTTTATTCGGATACTTCCTCCTCATGGATGAAGAGTGGCATCAGAGGCGTCTACGAATCGGTTTCGATCTGCAGGACACCTGATCATTTTTGACTGGGGCGCAGGCGTCCCCGCTTGCGAATGTGGCCACCGAGACGGTTGTGCTCCAGTCTGATCGGAGATCAAGATGGCCGTCGTTCTCACTGACATTCAGATTGCGTTTGCCGCCGGCGCATTGTTTGCTGATGCCGGCGCTCCGGTTATCCAAGCTGCCCAAAAACAGTCCGAGGCCGCACTGGCAAAGACTTATTCGTCGTACATGCTGCGCTCGCTTATCTATGCGGCAGTCTTTCTCGGGCCCGTGGCGACAATTTCTCTGCTGGCATATCCAGCCTGGGAGACCCAATACCTCAGCGGCATCTTTGACAACACCGTTTCCTATAACGACACCACAAACTTTCCCTGGAATGCCTACCCGTATGGGATTTTTCTGATGGCCGTTTTCTTCGGTGGCTGGTTTGGCAACTGGCTGGGCTTTAAATGGGTCCTGAACGGCGCGCGCCGAAAGCTCCGAATACTTTATCTGGTGATTGTGGCAATTACCTTCGCAGTAGTGTGGCTCCGTTATCCGGCTCCGGTCCGGGTTTGCGATTACGCACACTTTAGAGCTAATCCATTTGCGCTGCCCTGCCGCGATTACATCGAGCATAGGCCGTTCTTCTATAACTTTATCGTATTGCTCCTTTTAGCGGGGCTGCCGCTTGTCATAGGCTTCATCCAGGTGAGAATGAGCGTAAAGAAATTGAAGCGTTAGTTGCGCAGGGCGTTGTGAAAAGCCTTGTGAGTTGTGTTGACAGTTTTTCGCCGCGTAGCGGCGAATGAGTTTAGCCCGGCCTTTTAAGGCCGGGTTGAAGACGGAAATCGAAATGCGTCGCGTCAGCCACGCATGAAGGTTTCAGGCGTCGGTGACGCGACGCGTATTTGCTAAGGCACTCTTCCCGGCCTTGAAAGGCCGGGCTAAAGTCAATTCGCCGCTACGCGGCGACAACTCGAAACGTCTGAGCCTTTCCATGCTTAGACTTTTGAGATAAAGCTGCTTAAGAGTGTAAACGGAAGCCGAATTCGCAAACTGACAGCTTGCGTTACAAACCCATGAAAGACATCTACGACGTTGTGGTCATCGGCTCCGGTTTCGGCGGAGCCATCAATGCCTGCCGCCTGTCGCAAGCCGGTCGTTCAGTTTGTATCCTGGAACGCGGCAAGCGTTGGGGCAAAAAAGATTTTCCGCGCACCACCGGGCAGGTCGCGCATTCGTTCTGGAATTACAAGGATCTCGGTCTGCTTGATTACCGCGCCTTCGAGAACATCGATGTGATTCAGGCCAGCGGCGTGGGCGGAGGATCTTTAGTTTACTTCAATGTACACATCCGCACTCCTTCTGACATCTTCGAGAATCCGCGCTGGCCGAAGGGCGTCAGGCGCGATCTGCTCAACCCGTTTTATGACAAAGCGCGCGACATGCTGGAAGCTCGCCAGCTCACGCCACCTCCCGAACTGGCCATGCCGCAACGCACCGAATCATTCATCGCGGCAGCGCAAAACGCCGGGCGCAAATCGGAGTTGATGGAAATCTGCGTTTACACCGGGCCGGAAAAGATCAATCGTGTTGGGATCGCCCAGGAAGGTTGCGTCTACTGCGGCAACTGCATGCTGGGCTGCCATGTTCATGCCAAGAATACGCTCGACCTCAACTATATCCCGCTGGCCGAGCAAAACGGCGCCGAAGTCTTTCCGCTGCATTTGGTCGACAAAATAGAACCCCTCGACAAGGTGGAAACAAACGGTTACCGCGTCCACTTCCGCAGCTTCGATCTTGAGACCGCAGAGAGCCAGCCTCTGACCACTGATGGCGCGCGGTTCGATCGTCGAGCCAGGCCCGAACCACTGTCGCAACCCGGTTCAGTCATCGGGCGTAAAGTGATCATCTCTGCCGGGTCCCTGGGCTCAACCGAAATTCTGTTACGATCGCGCGATCTTCACCGGACGCTGCTTAATCTCAGCCCGGCTCTGGGCACGAAATTTTCCGGTAATGGTGATTTTCTTCTGGCGGGCGCGATGGAAGCGAACCGGGAAATCGATCCCGGCGCCGGTCCCAGTATCACCGCGGCCATCGATGCATCGACCGCCAACAACCGGATCATGATTCAGGATCTCGGCTTTCCTGATCCCTTTCTGTGGTATCTGGAGAGCGCGCTGCCGGTGCCCCGCCGGCTGAAGAATCTTGGTCTCTTCTTCCGTAAGTACTTTATGCGCACGCTCGGGCTCGATCACGGCTCCGCGTTCACCGACGGCGCGGACAAATTATTCAAAGGCGGCGTGACCACGCGATTCCTTCCCTTCCTCGGGATGGGCACCGATGCCGCCGACGGGCGCATGGCGCTTTCCGAAGGCGACATCGACATACAGTGGAACGTCAAACAAAGCCGGCGGATGTTTGACGAGATGGAAAACGCGCTGAAGGAACTATGCAAGGGGATTGGTGGCGAGTACTTGCCGAGCGTCCTTTGGGGTTGGCCCTGGCGAAAGTTGCTGACCGCACATCCACTCGGCGGTTGTACCATGTCCGATGATCCAAACCAGGGCGTAGTCAACGAGTTCGGCGAAGTCTGGAATTATCCCAACCTTTACGTTTCTGACGGTTCAATCATTCCCACAGCTCTTTCCGTGAATCCTTCGGCCACAATTAGTGCGCTGTCGGAAAGAATCGCGGATCATCTGGTCACCGAAAACTGAAGACCCGGCCGTGAGACCACGCGCAAGATGCCCACGCCACAACTTTGTCTTAAAAGTCTGCGCATTGAAGGCTCAGTCTTTCTGCGTGGCCGCCGCGTAGCGGCGAATTGAATTTAGCCCGGCCTTTCAACGCCGGGTACGTGACCCAGAATCGAAATGGCGTCGCGTCAGCGACGCATGAAATTTCCCATGTTTCAGCCGTCGCTGACGCGACGCGTACCTGTTGATGCAAGTCTTCCCGGCCTTGAAAGGCCGGGCTAAACTTAATCGCCGCTACGCGGCGACAAGCTGTGTAGCCATAGAACGTTCTTCGGGAAAAAGCCGCGTCCTACATATAACTGAAACATTGCGTCACTTAATTACGATCGGCGTTTCGATCAATGCGGGAGGAGTAGCCGTCTTGTCTTTGGGTTCGAATCGGGGAATGCCGCCGGTCTCGTCCCAGTCGCGCGGTACTTTGCGGATTCCAATAGGGAAAATCGTCAGGGTCCCGTCTGAGTCGATTCGCAGCTTGAGAAAGTTTTTCCAATCCGGACTCGCCAACGCTGAAAAAGCTTCGTTCGCATGCCGTTTGAAAACGTTTAGAGATATCAGCAGGTAAAGACCCATTACGATTGAACCGACCACCCAACCCAGAACAAAAATGATCGCGCCGGCGGGAACCAGTTGATACGTGCTCTGGAATGGACGGTGCTCGCTAACGGTCAGGCAGGTCGCGATCCAACCAATCACAAAAGTGCAGGCAAGATGCGCCAGTCCGTGAATTGGCCCGGCGATCCACCGGTAAACTTTTGAATGCGTATCGGTAAAGAAAACAAAACCAAAGAATACTGCGCCAATCCAAAACACTGGTGCCGGTTTGCTAATCGAGGCATGAATAGCAGTCTTAACCGCCGGCCACGTGTCACGAACTCCGAACTGGCTCAAATCCGTCATGACGGACCAACAGGTGAGCGTATAGAGCGCGGCCGTCAGTAAGCCGAACTTCCAGTTCTTAAACAGAAAAGCGAGATTTCCCCAGGCGACTGCCTTTGATTTCGAAATCGGAGGGTAAGCCGCTTTCAACCGGTAACCGTCTTCCAGCACGGAAACATCCAGTCCATGTGTGGGATGAAGAAACGCACCCCCGCCGCCGGCAGTGATCTTTTGCCGGCCTTCCGAATTCTCATGGCGGCGATAGTGGTGCAAATCGCCGGAGAGAAAGACTGAGATCTTGCGGCAGAAGATTTTGTTTTCCAGAAACGCGAGATTGTCTTCATTTATATTGCTGTCATCTTTGCCGTAGGTGGTCGCATAAATCCAATGCGGCTCAGCAGTACACAAAATTATGCGATCCTGCTCCTTCATCTGGGCGGCGACCTGCTTGAAGTATTTCACCTGAGGTACATCGATGTCGGAATCAAGCTGGACATCCGTACCAATCAGCCACCAGTGATGTGGCAGTCTCAAGGCGAAATAGCTGCGCTCCTGGCACGTTTTCCAACCTCCGAACCACCGCTGCGAGCAGAACAAACGCGTAAACGAAACCAGACTGTCGTACCAATCATGATTGCCAGGCACGGCAAAGACATACGGAAACTGTTCGCCTGATTCCGCGAGCGCACTCTCAAACGGCTCGACCAATCGATCGCGATAGACGTCGCGGTGCGCGACCGGATACACCTCGTCGCCCCCGAAAATCAACACTTGTCCGCGTGGGAGTTTGCCGGCGCCGTCGATCTCCAGAGCCTCGCGGCCCACGCTGTGGGCCACTGCATACGTTGAATTCCAACCGTCGCCCGTGTCCGAAACGTAGTCGATCCAAATCGAATCGGCATCATCGAACGGATAAACGCCATGTTTATCTGCCTGTTTAGCGCCCGCAGTTCCCCCTGGATCATCATTGTCCGGCGTGGCTAATGCTTCCATCAGCCGGTAATCGGCATTCTTACCAAACAGCGTCGAGACCGCGACATCGACTGCAGTTCGTCCCAGCTGAATCGGATCGTACCAACCGACCATTGGGCACATTGCTGGTTTCTTTTTGTCGGCCATTTAAGCTCCTGTGGGCAGGTAACTTCGCGTTCGGCGCCGGCGACGATTGTGGCTGATCCGTTTCGAGTGTGCGATGAAAGGCTGAAGGCCCGTGAGACGTCAGCCCCCTGAATTTAGCTTGCGCAAGATATTAGCAGGCGGGCAAAAAGTCAACAGCTTTTTCAGATAGACACAGCTTTTTCAGATAGATGCAGGATCAATCGGGATCAGAACTCAATCATTCCGGATCAGAACTCAATCATTCCGGATCAGAACTCAATCATTCCGGATCAGAACTCAATCATTCCGGATCAGAACTCAATCA
>AP72_2010_repI_A001DRAFT_1000070_pt1 | contig 20258 bp, 12 predicted proteins | sample AmaPasrepliIA001_FD_9535 | JGI IMG/M metagenome (IMG submission 9535)
TTCGTTCAATCGCGGTTGCTTCGGTTGCTTCGGACCGATGGAGAGTCCCAACACTGAGTCGCTAACCCAACAAATGCGCGTGATGGGCCAAAGCGATGCCGCGATTGCGCGCAACTTCCGCAGCTTCAATGCGTGGGCCTGGCAGTTTCGGCGCGCCAGTGAGGAGGCCCAGCGGTGACCAACGGAAGAATGCGAACTATCAAGGTCGACACACTGGCCCGCGTCGAAGGTGAAGGCGCGCTGCACATCAAACTGCGCGGCGAGCAAGTCACCGACGTGAAGCTGAGCATCTACGAACCGCCGCGATTCTTCGAAGCCTTCTTGCGCGGTCGCCATTTTTCCGAAGCGCCGGATATCACTGCGCGCATTTGTGGCATCTGTCCCATCGCTTATCAGATGAGCGCTATTCATGCGATCGAGCGCGCGCTCGGCCTGCGCATCGATCCGGCGGTGCGTCTGCTGCGCCGGCTGTTCTACTGCGGCGAATGGATCGAAAGTCACGCGCTGCATGTTTACATGCTGCACGCGCCGGATTTCCTCGGTTACGAAGATGTGATTCAAATGGCGCGCGATCATCGGGAACTGGTTGAGCAGGCTCTGCGACTTAAGAAGATTGGTAATCGCGTTGTCCAGTTGCTGGGCGGGCGCGAGATTCATCCGATTTCGGCGGCTGTTGGTGGATTCTACAAGACGCCGACAAAGCGCGACGTGCAGGCGCTCGAAGAAGATCTGAAATGGGCGCTCGAGGCGTCGCTGCAAACCGTCAAGGTTGTTTCCGGTTTCGAGTTTCCTGAGTTTGAACAGGATTACGAGGTCGTTGCGCTGTCGCACGCGAATGAATATCCGTTGAATGAAGGAAGACTAATTTCAAATCGCGGGCTGAACCTCGACGCGGCCGAGTATGAGGATCATTTCATCGAGCAACATGTGAAGCATTCAAACGCGTTGCACTCGATCATCCGCGGGCGCGGTTCTTATCTGGTTGGGCCGCTGGCGCGTTTCAATTTGAATTTCGACAAGCTGCCCGCAATAGCTCAGGAGGCCGCGCGCTCCGTGGGTTTAAAGCCGCCGGTGCAGAATCCGTTTCGCGGCATCGTCGTGCGCGCCGTCGAATTGGTGTTCGCGTGCGCGGAAGCGCTGCGAATCATCAATGAATATGAACCGCCCGCTCAGCCGCGAGTCGAAGCGATTCCGCGCGTCGGCGAGGGACAGGCGATCACTGAAGCGCCGCGCGGCATTCTCTATCACCGTTACGCGCTGGATGAGAACGGAATGATCCTGGCGGCGAAGATCGTCCCGCCGACATCGCAGAATCAAAAACGGATCGAAGACGACCTCCGCGAGTTTGCGGCGCAGGTAGTTGCCTGGCCGCTCGACGAAGCCACCTGGAAATGTGAGCAGGCCATTCGCAATTACGATCCGTGCATCTCTTGCGCGACGCATTTCCTGCGCTTGAAAGTAGAACGCGAATGAAGGGCATTGTGCGCATCATCGGTTTTGGAAATTTGGATCGTGGCGATGATGCCGCCGGCTTGTTGGTCGCGAGACGCCTGCATGAATTAGGTGTCGAATCAGAGGAATGCAGTGACCCGCTTTCATTGATCGAAAGCTGGGCCGGTGCCGATGAAGTAATAATCGTCGACGCCGCAGTGACCGGCGCCCATCCCGGAACCATCCTGGTCCAGGACGTTGATCATGACACACTCTCATTTTTTGAAGGACGTGAAACTTCGACGCATGGCCTCGGTCTCATGCAAGCAATTGAATTAGCGCGCAGTCTGAATCGCCTGCCTCAGCGAATTCGAATCTACGGTATTGAAGGGCAATTGTTTGAAATTGGGGTACTGCCGTCGCCGGAAATTCTCGCCGCCGTCGAAAGTCTGGCGCAGCAACTGGCCCGCGTGCATTCGCCAAGTGAGCCCTAAACGATGACGACCGTCTGCCCAGAGGGTAGTTGTTTCGCGCTGGCGCATTACCTTGCACGGCGCGGTGCAGGGCGTCGCCTTTCGCCCGTTCGTGTATCGCCTCTTAATTGGTGCCCCCGCAGGGATTCGAACCCCGAACCAACAGATTATGAGTCTGCTGCTCTAACCGTTGAGCTACAGGGGCACAACAACTTACAGGGAGTGGCCACTTCACTGTGGTGGAAACTGTGGGGACTGTCAACCGCAGCGCCGATCAACCTGGTAGTGGATTAGCTCCGCGGCCCGAGCACAGATTCCCAGTCAATCGCCAATTTCAGCAATTGACGCGATCAATTGGATAAATACGCAGAAGGCAGGTTTTCCGAGTGCGGGATGCCCAGAGGATCTAAACTCGAAGGCGGGATTCAAATTCAGTTAGGTTGCTCGTAGTTACCGCGCCGGCGATCGCCCTAATCATGGAATTACATAGCCACACTTTGATTACTCAGATACAATCGCCGCGCCCCTAGTCTCGGCTTCCGTGACCATCACTGTCGGCACAAAACTCACTCGTTACGAAATCCGTTCTAAGATCGGCGAAGGCGGAATGGGCGAGGTGTATCTGGCAGAGGACTTGCGGCTTCATCGTAAAGTCGCGTTGAAGATTCTTCCCGTTGATCTCGTCTCCAATCAGGATCGAATCCGGCGATTTGAAAAGGAAGCTACCGCCGCCGCCGCCCTCAATCATCCAAACATCGCGCACATCTACGAAGTCGGCGAAGCAAAGGGGACTCACTACATCGCGATGGAATTCATCGACGGTGTGACGCTGCGGGAACTAATCCATGGAGGACAGACTGATCTCGCGAGGCTCCTGTGTTACTTGCAACACGCCGCCGAAGGACTGGCGAAAGCGCATGCGGCCCGAATTATCCATCGCGATCTCAAACCGGACAACATCATGGTCACACGCGACGGCCATGCGAAGATTCTCGACTTCGGTCTGGCTAAGTTAATTGAACCTGGACCGTCTCTCTTAACAAGTGCTGAGAGCGCCAGCGAGGTGGCCACGGCGCTGATGGCTCAGCACTCAGCTCCCGGCATGGTGATGGGAACGGTCGGCTACATGTCTCCGGAACAAGCGCAGGGAAAAACTGCCCAAATCGATCATCGTTCTGACATCTTTTCTTTCGGCTGCATTATTTACGAGGCCATTACGCGTCGCAAAGCATTCGAAGGAAAAGACGCGATTGATTCACTGAACAAGATCATTCGCGAGCAGCCAAAGCCGATCAGCAATTTCAATCCCGATGTGCCGTATGATCTGCAAAGGATAGTCCGTCGCTGTTTAGCGAAAGATCCTGACGAGCGTTACCAGACGATCAAAGATGTGGCGATCGAAATAAAAGAGAGCCGTCGCGAGTTGCAGGACGGCGCCGGCATCCACACGGCAAGTCCACTTTCGCAAACAAGTCCTGGGATCAACCAGCGATTTCGGGACGCGCGTTCCCCGCAAGAATCCCCGGCGACCAGCCTTTCACCAAGTGCGTTTTCAACCCATCCTTCAAGCGCGGAGTATATCGTCAACAGCGTCAAGAAACACAAGTTCGGGGCAATTGTTGTGCTGTTGTTATTCGTCATCGCGCTACTCGGCGCCAGTTACGGCGTCTACAGATTAACGGGAAGGCGAGACAAGTCATTCATCTCATTCGAGTCAGCAAAAATCATGCGCCTGACGACGAGCGGCAAAGTAACGGACGCTGCCATCTCGCCCGATGGCAAGTACGCGGCGCACGTGATTGATGACAGCGGAAAACAGAGTCTTTGGGTCAGGCAGGTAGCCACCCAGAGCAATGTCGAGATCGTTCAGCCCGCTGAAGTGAGATACCAGGGATTAACTTTCTCTCCCGATGGCAATTACGTCTATTACACCGTCGAGGAAAAGGGCGCGCGTTTCGGGATGCTCTACCAGGTGCCTTCGCTCGGTGGCGCCCCGCGCAAGCTGCTGGCAGATGTCGTGGGTAAAGCTTCGCTCTCGCCGGATGGGAAGCAGCTCGCCTATCTCACCTACTCATTCCAAAATGCGGAAGACATTTTGATGATTGTGAATGCCGATGGCAGCAACGCGAGAAGACTGGCCGGCCGGCGCGGCAACGAACACTTCTATCGCGGTGTCGAGCCCGGTGTGTCATGGTCACCGGACGGGAAAACGATCGCCACCCCTGCAGGATTTACCAGTCCTGAGAATTACATGACAGTCGTCGCCGTCTCGGTAGACAGCGGTGAGCTGAAGTACTTCACACTGCAGAAGTGGACCTGGGTTAACGAAGTCGCATGGCTGGCGGACGGAAGCGGCGTCTTAGTTACAGGGTTGGATGAGTCCAACAGATCTCACATTTGGCACGTCTCCTATCCGGATGGCGCCGCACGGCTGATCACCAATGATTTGAACAATTACCTGAGCGTTAGTATCGACGCCAACTCAAACGGTCTGGTCACCGTGCAAGCGGAGAGAGTGGCAAATATATTCGTAGCACCGGCGAATGATACGTCGCACCTGACGCAGATCACCTCCGGCAGCCATTTCGACTACGGTCCTTCCTGGGCGCCCGACGGCGCTTTGGTTTATGACTCGGACGCAGACGGTAAGGGCAATTTGTACCTAACAGATTCTCACGGCCGCAACGCGCGACAACTCACTGCCAACTCTAATTTCAATGTGGCGCCGGCCGTTTCACCCGACGGGCGCCATATCGTTTTTGAATCCGGCAGGACAGGCGGCCCGCACATCTGGCGGATGGATATCGACGGCTCAAACCCGAAGGAGTTAACTGACCAGTTTGACTTCGATGCACAGTGGTCGCCGGACGGTCAATGGATTCTTTATCAGTCAAATGCCAACAATCGGCAGGCGATCCGGAAAGTGTCTTTCAGCGGAGGTCAGTCCACCCAGCTAAATGAGGAGGGGACATTCGCCGGCGCCCCTGCCGTCTCGCCGGACGGCAATCAGGTCGCCTGTTACTATCAGACTGATCCGAACGGTCCGGCCAAACTCTCTATCATGCCAATCGATGGCGGGGCACCTACGAAAACGTTCGCTACGCAAGTGACGGGCGTCCACCAAACCAAGCTGAGCTGGACGCCGGACGGCCGGGCGATTGTCTACGTCGTTACGCGCGGGGGCGTCTCGAATCTCTGGGCGCAACCGATTGATGGCAGCGCAGCGAGACAGTTAACCAATTTCACAAGTGATCTAATCTTTGCCTTTGACTTCTCGCGCGATGCCAAACAGCTCGCCCTCTCGCGCGGCAGGCGAACCAGCGATGTCATCCTAATCAGCAATTTCAAACAATGAACATCAGCCCAGGCGCAAAGCTGCTTGGCCGTTACGACATCCGCGGGAGAAGCCTCTTTTTCAATCGTCGCTACGACCGGTGATGGTTGTGGCGGCAGCTACCCGGCCTTGAAAGGGCATTAATATAATTGACGACTACTTTGCCAACAGAAACGCCGAAAGCGTTGGCGAATCCAAGCCCAGGGTTGCGCGCGTCAGCGCGCTACCCTGGGATTGCCAAAGCGCTTCGACCCAACCCTGAAAGAGTTGCCGAGGAAACTCTCCGGCAAACGCTCGATGAATTCGCGAACTCTTTCAGAATTCCTTCAAGGATACGTACCTTTTCACCCAGGGCGCTGCCCTGGGCTGGAATTCGCGAACGCCTTCGGCGTTTAGAAGCATTACTTCGCAAAGGAGTCGTCAACTATCTTTGCGCCCTGGAAAGGCCGGGCTGATGTCATTCGGCGCTACGCGTCGACTATTGGGAATGCTTGCGATTTTTGAGGCAAAACCCTTTGACGGTTTGTTCCGCGCATGTTGTGGCGCAACAACCGACTGCTCGGCCTAACGGAACCGTACTCAACATTGCAGGAGTTGTAAGTCCGTCCCGAAGGAAAGTCTTTAGCGTCGCTTGTCACTCATGAACGTTGACTTATTGATTATAGGAGCCGGTCCGTTTGGCTTGGCACTGGCAGCCTATGCGAAACACCATGGAATACCTCATCTGGTTGTGGGAAAACCGATGGAATTCTGGAAGGCCAATATGCCGGATGGAATGACGTTACGGTCTGGTTGTGATTGGCACCTGGATCCGATGGACGTTCATACGATTGACGCCTATCTTGCTACGCTCGGCAAGAAGCGCAGTGATGTTGAACCGCTGTCTTTATCATTGTTTCTGGAGTACGCGAAATGGTTTGCAAGTGAGAAAGAGATCAAGTCTCTTCCTAAATACGTTGAACGACTTGAGCATGCAAATGTGACGGCGCACCCGTTCCGAGCAGTCATGGAAGACGGTACAGCATTGAGCGCGAGGCAGGTAGTGATTGCCGTAGGCTTTCAATACTTCAAGTACTTGCCGGTGGATTTGTTGAAGCGTTTGCCACCAGGAAGGTTTTTTCACACGTGTGACNTGATTAAATTCGACCAACTTAAAGCGAAGCGTTGCCTAATTATTGGCGGACGTCAAAGCGCATTTGAATGGGCCGCGCTAATCAATGAGGCGGGCGCCTCGCAGATCCACATGTCGTACAGACATGTCTCACCAACGTTTGCCAGTTCGAGATGGGAGTGGGTGAATCCTATTCTCGACAATATGGTTCAGAATCCAGCCTGGTTCCGTAATCTTCCGGCGATTGAGAAGGACGAGCTCTCTCATCGTTTGTGGGCGGAGGGCCGCCTAAAACTCGAACCCTGGCTCAAACCTCGAGTTATGAAAGATCAGATCAACCTATGGCCGGAAACAAACGTTTTGAGATGTGAAGAACTCCCAAGTGGAGAGCTACAGATAGAATTGAGCGGCAAGCAAATTCTATTGGTCGATTACGTCATTCTGGCTACCGGTTATCGAGTGGATATCCAGCGCGTACCGTTTCTCCAGCGAGGTAACATCCTGGAGATTCTTGCTTTGGACGATGGCTTTCCATTATTGGACGAGTCTTTCCAAACTAACGTTCAGAATCTGTTCATAACCAGCTTTGCAGCAAATCACGACTTTGGACCCTTCTTTGCGTTTACTGTGGGAGCTCGCACTTCGGCAAAGATCATAGGCAGGAAGATAGCGCTCTCTAATCCTACTCAGTTCTCAGCGCGGTAGTCGGATCTAATCCGGCAGCTCGGAGAGCGGGAAGCCACGAAGCGATCACAGCAATAAACAGGAACAACCCCGCCACTGAAAGAAAGGTGCCGGGATCTGTGGGCTTTACCTCCACCAGCATGCTCGCCAAAACGCGTGTTAATGCAAACGCTCCGACGACACCGATTACAATACCCATCGCGCTCAGCGACAGTCCTTTTCCTACCATCAAGCGGAAGATCCGTGATGGCGCTGCACCCAACGCCATTCGCACTCCAATCTCGGCGGTTCGTTGACGCACGGAGGTGGCGAGGACGCCGTACAAACCGACGCCCGCCAGCAGCGTCGCAATAGTCGAGAACACTCCAATCAGCAAAAGCGAAAAGCGTGTCTGTGCCTGGGCTTTGGTGACGCGCGAGTCCATCGGCTGCATCTCGTTGATCAAAGTCGCTTTGCCCTGCTTACGTACCACTTCGCGCACCGCGCTCGCAATCGCGGCTGGATCTCCGTCGGACCGCAATGCCCACCAGGAAGCAGCACCGTGGTTCACATAACCGTCCGTGACATACAGTTGTTCGCGGCCAGGTTCGACTAATGATGTGTTGCGCTCATGGGCCACCACGCCAATGATCTCTCCCCATTGGGCCTCTGGCGTGTTTACCCGAAACAGGATCCGCTTGCCAACCGCCGAATCGTTCGGAAAAGCTTTTGCTGCGAGTGCCTGATCAACTATCAGGAGGTTCCGGTTGGGCGCGCTGTCGTCTTCGGTAAAGGTTCGTCCTGATAGCAGCGTCGTGCCCATTGCTTCGAAGTAACCAGGTAGAACGATTTGAAGATCGGCAGCTTGAAACTTCCCGGGATCGCTCTGAGCTTCGGCTCCGCCCCAACGCACCGGACTAAACCCACCGGCGAGCGGTAATGGAAATGACGCAGTGACACTCCTGACGCCAGGGATCGTCTTGAGCTGTTCGCGAAGTTGGCGCTTGAATGCTGCATTTTCCTCAGGTGAGTTGCCGATATTACCGAGCAGTTGAAATGTAAGCAGTCCGCGCGGTTCGAAGCCCAGATTAACGCGTTGAATGTTAACAAAAGTGCGGAACATCAACCCCGAGCCAATGAGTAGTACAAATGCCAGCGCAACTTCCACTACTACGACGGCATTGCGCAGACCCGCAGCGCCGAGCGCGCCACTTCGACCGGCAGCGCGCAGTGTCTGCATCAGATCCGGTTTCGCGGTGCGAAGCGCAGGGATCACACCGAAGAGCACAGCGGACACCAGTCCGGCGAAAACTGAGAATGCCAACACCTGCCAATTTATCCCGATCGCATTCAACCTCGGGAGATTCTCAGGCGCGATGGCGAGCAGTTCGCGAATACCTAAATAAGCAAGCCCGACGCCAATCAAAGTGCCGAGAGCGGCTATTACAATCGCTTCGGCCAGTGTTTGCCGGACCAACTGCCACCAGCCAGCGCCCAACGCCGCACGAACGGCAAGCTCTCGTTCGCGCGACGAAGCTCTCACCAACATCAGGTTCGCCACGTTCGCGCACGCGATCAGAAGCAGCAAAATGACGGCGCCCATGAGCGAAAGAATCGCCGGCCGAACTTCGTCTACCAGGTGTTGCTTCATCGGCACCAGTTGGAAGTATTGGCCGGCCGTCTTTGAAATGGTGTTTTCGTCGCGAATTTTCTGACAGACGGTCTCAGCCTCCGCTTGGGCCGCAACCGTCGGAACACCAGCCTTCATTCGACCAATCACACGCCACTGCACGTTGTTGCGGTTCGCTACGTCGTAAGCAATGCGACCGGCGATCCAGACACTCGGGAACTGTTCTATATTCGCCTTCGGTGGAAACAACAATTGAAAGCCTGGCGCCAGCACGCCTACGACAATCGGCGCTGGTCCATTTGCGTTGGCCACGGGAAGAGTCTTGCCGATCAACGATCGATCACCACCAAAGCGCTGTTGGAAGTATTCGTTGCTGAGAATCACCATGTTGGGAAGTGGGGGTGGTGCGTTCTGAGCGGGAGCATTGGCGCCTGGCGCCGCCGGTGGCGCCTGCTGCGGGGTTCCATCAGATTCTTGAAAATCTCGGCCGGCGATGATCGAGCCGCCCATCATTCGAAAAAAGTTAATCGATACCGCCGCCGCTCGGACCCGCTCAGGCGTACCATCCAGGCCGGGCAGAGTGAAGCGAAACGTTTGCACAGCAGCGAAATCCTCGAAATTGCTTTTCGCGCCGTTGCGCAAGTCGAGGAAGTCAGCGTTAGAAAGCGGGAAGTCTTTGACATTCCGCTTCTGCAAATCGCCGCGCACTAACATCAACCGCTCTGGATCCTTGTAAGGAAGTTTGCGCAACAGCACACCATTGGTGACACTGAAGATAGCAGTGCTGGCGCCGATTGCCAGGGCAATGGTCACCACGACTGTGATTGTGAATATCGGACTGTGGCGCAGCGTGCGAAACGCGTAAGAGAAGTCGTTTAACATGGCGGCCAGTGTAGACCCTGTTATGAATTTCAGCCAAGCAAAGATTGGTAAGAAATCCCTGGAGATTCAACACCTTTTCTACGAAGTCATAAAGGGCGAGGATCACACCCCCGTGGCTTTCCTGCAGAAGTCGGCGAAGCCGACGAATGGAAAATAGCCCACCGATTTATCGGTGGGTTGGCGAGGTCATGAAACCGCAGTCCGTGAAACGGACGGCTGAACCCAAAGGTTACTGGATGAGAGAGTTATCAGTCGTCCGCTTCACGGACTTCGGCTTTGGAGCGACTTCGCACCCAGCGCTAAAGCGCTGGGCTATTTTCATTCAGTCCGCTGCGCGGACGTAAGGAAAAGACTTTTGCAGCAAAGCCCACCCCCGTTGCCGGTCATGGTGCTCGGATACTTTTACTCGCTGGTGAAGGCCCGGGGACCGTCTGCGCGCCATAAGTAAGTTGCGCAGAGTGTCCGGGGCCATTACCTTTTTCAGGCCGCTGAAACCAGGTTCGAAAGAGTGAAAGCCACGATGATATATACTCACCACCGCTAGTTAGACGTCGTCACGTTAAGCCATGGACGGTCGCACGCACACTCTGGCCGAGGTGATATGGAATTATCATCAACTGAACCATCAGCTTGAGCGAGTTGATGCGATTCTCGTGCTTTGCAGTCATGACCAGAGAGTGGCCGAACGAGGCGCCGAATTGTTTCTTGAAGGATGGGCGCCGTTGCTGATCTTTTCAGGTGGTCTGGGTGCAATCACAAGGACCTTATGGAATCAGCCCGAGGCTGATCGATTTGCCGGGATTGCGGTCCAGTTGGGCGTGCCAAATGAGAAGATCCTGGTGGAGAACAAATCAACGAACACGGGTGAGAACATTGTGTTCACGAAACGGCTTTTGACGCAAAAGCAAATCGACCCGCGGAAATTCATGCTGGTGCAGAAGCCCTACATGGAGCGCCGCAGCTTTGCCACGTTCAAGAAGTTGTGGCCCGGGAAGGAAGTCATAGTCACTTCACCAAGAGTGTCATTCGACGAATATCTTGAGTGCTATGTGAACGGCGAGCTTTCCACCGACGATGTGGTCAGCATCATGGTCGGCGATTTGCAAAGGATCAAAATCTATCCGGACAAGGGATTTCAGATTTACCAGGACATACCCGAAGAGGTTTGGGGTGCATATGAAGAGTTAGTCACGGCGGGCTACACCCGGCACTTGATCAGTGAGTTTCTTTCCAAATCTGAAGGAAGCATCTAGCTTGTGCGGCGCACGCCAGTTTGTCCATCGATGAGCGCGCCCAGCTAATAATCTCAAAGCTCAAGCCGATATAAGCAAAAGAGGAGTCACTATGAAACGCAAGGAGATTTTCATGGGTCTTGGAGCTGTGGTGGTTCTCGCCCTGGCGACGGTTGGTCACGGTCAAGGCTCAAAAAAACAGAAAGCAAAAACAGCGAAGCTTCCGGCCGCCGTCGCTGAGGCCATCAAAAACGAGTGCCCTAATTGCATTATCGCCAAGGTCGCCCGTGAAAAAGAGGATGGCATCATCGTCTATGATTTTGAATTCCGCAACGGCCAGGGTGAAATGGACGTCGCAGCAGATGGTACGATCCTCGAACGTGAGACTCAGGTGCCAACGAGCAAGATTCCCGCGCCGGCACTCGATGCCATTAGTAACGCAGGCGGAACGATATTGCTCACCGAGACCGACGAGGTCCGCGCCGAGATAAAGGACGGAAAGGTTGTCAAGCGCGACACTCCGACAATTCGCTACGAAGCGGATCTGGTGAAGGAGAAAAAGACCAGTGAAGTTGTCGTTACACCTGACGGCCAAATCACCGAAGGGCCAAAGTGGAAAGCAAAGATGAGACAACGAGGCTAGGAATTCCTGATACCGCGTCAGAGCGCGCAAGCTTGGGCGTTCAGTAGCTAGTCAGCTTGTCGCCGCGTAGCGGCGTATGAGTTTAGCCCTTTCAAGGGTGTGTCGACCTGTTTAGTACCCCGAGCGCCAGCGAGTGGATCAATTGCTCGAGCTACTCGGTGAACGACTCACTTTACGACCCCCTCGCTGCCGCTCGGGTACTAAACAGGTCGTCCTTGTCATTTTTCCGACGCTCTCTTCAAGGCCGGGTCGTGGGATCACCAAGATATTTCGCCGCGTAGCGACGACTGAAAAGTCGGGTTTTGTGCGTTTCATTGCGTCGCTACGCGACGCGCGAACTTTTTGGGCGACTTGATCCCGCCTTAAAAGGCCGGGCTAAACTCAGACGCCGCTACGCGGCGTCGCCCACGAGGGTCCTCGCCACTTTTGGGGCAAGGTCGATCCACGCGAGGGTTGTTGAAACGATCGTCACGCAGCTAGTTGACTGTCACGGAGTGCTGGTGTATGAGCCCGTGATTTCGCCTGGTCATTGATCCCATTCGCAATCGTCCCCCCGTCGCCACCGGAAAGTGGAAACGTGTAGGCCCCTTTACTCAGCAGGAAGGCATGTACCTCTATCGACAGAGTACTGGGATTGGTAACCGCGATTGCTCGCTCTCGCACGTTTAATAAGATACACCCACACCTTTATCCCATTGTCTCCGCACGGATCTGCTTGACATAGCGAAAATGCGAGCATAGAGTTTTGCAAAATTTCCCCATGCGCCAAAACTAGATCGGGAGTGGATGACCCCAGTATCCCTCTACCCGGCGAAGAATAACGTGTTTACCTTTTGAAGTATCCAGGAGGAGAAAAATGTCTCAAGCTCACCTGACTGTCCGGCGTAGATATCTCCTCGCCGGATTGATCGTCGTCAGCCTGTTTGTCGTACCAACTGTGCTTTTGAAATTTACGCAACACGTCTCTGCTCAGCAGCAAAGCGGCGATCACCCGGCTATTCCGCAGCCGTCGCCGGGAACCGTTTATCGTCGCACGAATCTCATCTCGGACGTTCCTGGTTTGGCGCCGATACTAGATCCGTTGATGGTAAATCCGTGGGGCATGACCGTCAGGGGCACAAGTCCCTTCTGGATCAGCAACAACGGCACCAGCACGACGCAACTAGTCAAAGGCGACGTTAGTGGCGCGCCGGTCGTGCTTAATCCGAATCCACAAACAATCAACTTGCCGGGCGGTTTGCCGACGGGCACGGTCGCTAACTCAACCACCGATTTTCAAATCACGCCGCCGGGCGGAGGCACACCAGCGGCCTCTCTGTTCATCTTTGACTCGATCACCGGGAATGTGGTGGCGTGGAATGGTGCTCAGGGAGCGACGGCCAAAAACGTGGTTAGTAACCCGGGTCACATTTACACGGGTTTGGCGATTGGCGCGAACGCGGGCGGCAACCGCCTTTATGCAGCCGATTTCGCCAACAACCACATTGATGTCTTCGACGGCACTTTCACTGCTACGACCGTGACCGGCAGCTTCACCGACGCCACAATTCCGGCAGGCTTCCACCCCTTTAATATCCAGAACCTCGGCGGCTCGCTCTACGTCACTTACGCCAAGGATGACGGTACGCATGACGTCGCTAACGGGGCGGGCCTGGGTTTAGTCAGAAAATTTAATACTGATGGAGTCCGCGATTTGACGTTCGGAATCAACACCGGCGGAGCGCTCGATGGGCCCTGGGGGCTCGCGATCGCGCCCGCATCCTTCGGTATCTTCGGCGGTGCGTTGTTGGTCGGTAACTTTTCGGACAACGGTATCATCACCGCCTATAACCCCAGCACGGGTGCAGCTCTGGGAAGCAACAACACCTTAAAGGACGAGTCGAACAATCCGATCGTCATTGATCAGTTGTGGGCTTTACAATTCGGCAATGGCGGAAACGGCGGCGATGTGAACACGCTCTATTTCACAGCCGGTATTGCCGACGAAGAGCACGGTCTCTTCGGCAAGCTGAACCCCACGACTGCCACCGCGACTTCGCTGATTCAGTTCGCCAGTTCAAATTTTGCGGTCGACGAGGCCGGGGGACATGTGGATTTTTCAGTGATTCGCAGCGGCGACACCTCGGGTACAGCCACGGTCAACTACAACACCCTCGATGCCTCTCAGCCGGGACACGCTTCGCAAAAATCAGATTACGAGATCGCTCTGGGGAAGATCACTTTCAATCCGGGAGAGACTTTAAAAACCTTCCGCATCCTGATCGTGAATGACAATTTTGTCGAAGGCGACGAGGTAATCGATCTCGCGTTGAGCAATCCGACCGGAGCCGGAGTCGGTCTTGGCAGCCCGAGCACGGCCCAGGTAACGATCCTCGATAACGATACCGTCGCTTCGACCAGCAATCCGGTTGACGATCCAAACTTTTTCGTGAGGCAGAATTATCTCGATTTTCTGAATCGCGAACCGGATCCGTCCGGATTCAGTTTCTGGACCGGCCAGATAACCTCCTGTGGATCAGATGTAAATTGTATTGACGTCAAGCGGATCAACGTCAGCGCGGCGTTCTTCCTTTCACAGGAATTTCAGAACACCGGCATGATTGCGTTTCTGGCTAGTGAAGCAGCTTTCGGCCAGTCTGCTTCGGGCAGCCCGGCGCCAATACTATACGGACAATTCGAAAAGGACGTGCAGCAGTTGCAAACGAACCTGGTTTTTGGCCAGCCTGGGTACGATGCGCAACTTGACGCCAACAAGACGGCGTACTTCAACGATTTCGTGAATCGTCCTAATTTCCTCGATGCTTATCCTGCGTCGATGACGACCGCACAATACGTGGACGCCTTGCTGGCAAATGCGGGGATGGGAACGAGCGATTTCCGGGTCAATCTGACAAATTCACAGGAAGTCCCGCCGACCAATCCAACGCTGACCGGCGGCGCGCGCCGGCCAGCTTCGTTCGGAAACGCGAGGTTTACTTTTAACGCGGGGGATACGGCAATGACGATGAGCGCTACCGTCACCAACATTGACGTTACGGGCTCACAAACTGCCGACACGAACGACAATTTGGTCGCGGCCCACATCCACGCCAGCCCCACTGTCCAACCGGGCGTGAACGGTCCGGTGGTTTGGGGATTCTTCGGCAATCCGTTCAACGACAACAATCCGAACGACGCGACCAACACACCGTTTGCCTCGCCTGGAGTCGGGGGCACTTTCACCGGCAAATGGGACGCGCCCGAAGGCAACGCCACAACACTCACGGCACAAGTAGCGAATATCAGGGCCGGACATGCTTACATTAACTTCCATACCACTCAATTCGGCGGCGGCGAAATCCGCGGCAATTTCCCGGCGACGCAAGCCTTCCGCGATTCGCTGGTCAATGGGTTGAATGCCAGCACCGAAACTCGCGCCACCGTGTTGCGCAAGATCGCGGAGTCGGCTTATTTCAGCAGCCTTGAATTCAATCGCGCGTTCGTGACCATGCAGTACTTTGGATTTCTGCGGCGCGATCCCGACACCTCAGGATTCAACTTCTGGTTGGGCAAGTTGAATAATTTTGGGGGCGACTTCATAGGCGCCGAAATGGTGAAGGCCTTTATCACTTCAAACGAGTATCGGCAGCGGTTCGGTACCAGTTAGTTGGCGGCGAAGAGCAAAGAACTAAGAGCGAAGGGCCGGGAGTCAATTCCCGGCTCGTTGCTTTTTCATTCCGCAGTTCGCTGTTTGCCCTGTGTTTGATTGAAACATCCGCCCGGACGTCTCCGGTGCATGGCGCACAAAATGCTCGCGCCACCATTGTTCTTTCCCTTGCCGCTTTGCTCTTGGCTCTTTGCTCTTGGCCCTTTGCCCTTTGCTCCCGGCGCTCAGGCTGATACATTTCCCACATGACCGTAGCCCTGCGAGTTCATCAAGTCTCGAAGCAATACCGCACCTACGCACGGCCCGGTGATCGCCTGAGAGAATCACTCACGCGCGGCCGTTTTCGGCGGCACAAAGAGTTCTGGGCGCTTCAAGACATCTCGTTCAAATTGGAAAAGGGCGAAATAGTCGGCATCATCGGACCGAACGGCTGTGGCAAGTCGACCCTGCTACAAATCATTGCCGGCACGCTTGAACCGACCCAAGGTGAGGTCTCGCATGAGGGTCTTATATCTGCGCTGCTCGAACTAGGCGCCGGGTTTGATTCGGAATTCACCGGCGTCGAAAATGTTTACCTGAACGCATCGCTGCTTGGGTTCTCGCGGCGTGAGACGGACAAACTTTTCCCGCACATCGAACGCTTCGCGGAGATCGGCGAGTTTCTTTATCAACCCGTCAAGACATACTCCAGCGGTATGTACGTGCGTCTGGCATTTGCCATCGCTGCCAGCGTTGAACCCGATATCCTGATAATCGACGAAGCCCTGGCCGTAGGAGATGCGGTGTTTCAGCATCGCTGCCTGCGCCGGATCAAAGAGCTTCATGAACGCGGCACCACGGTGCTATTTGTTTCGCATGATGCGGCGGCGATTCGCGCTCTGTGCTCGCGCGCCATTCTTATGAACCAGGGACGAATAATTTCTGACGGCGTGCCCGCCGAGGTTCTCAATTGCTATCAGGAGATAGTGATGGAGCGCGCGCGCGCGTACGAAGCCCAGTCAGAGACGGCAGACGCGGTGGTTGCTGAAGCCGAAAACTTCGAACCGCTTTCCTTTTCCTACCGCCATGGTAATCGCAACGCTGAGATTGTTATCGCCGAACTTGCCGACACCACCAGCCGCCGTGTGGAAATCATTGAGACTGGCGCCGCGGTGACAATGAGGGTCGCAGCGCGGTTTAATACGGATGTCGATGACCCGATAATTGGTTTTCTGATTCGAAATCGTCATGGCATCAGCGCCTTTGGCACCAACACCGGTGAACAAAGGCTCGAGCTCGGTAGCGTGCGGCGTGGCGAGACCGTCGAGGTGACGTTTTCGTTTAACTGCTGGCTGGGCATCGACAACTACTCGATTTCGTGCGCGGTTCACAGCCGCGAAGGCGAGGCGTACGATTGGCTCGATGGTGTACGCTTTTTCCGGGTCACGAGCCTGCGATTGACAGAAGGCATTGCGAACCTCAACGCGACCGCCAGCACCCGGCGGCTTCACACAGCCGCCGCGCCGGCGCAGACGCCGGAACTGATAAGCGCCGGCCAAGTTTAGCTTCGGTAGCACGCGCATCTTGCGCGTGATTTCACGGGCGAGACGCCCGTGCCACTTTAGCTTATGAATGTAGAAGCTATCCTGCAGCAAATTCGAGAGCGAGTTACCGCGGAAGAAGACCCGGCTGGGTCGTCAAGGGCGCGCGCAAACAGCGCACCGCTGAACGGTTCAGGTGCGAATTCAAGTGTGAATGAATCGCTGACACGGGCTTCAGCGCACCTGGCCGTAACTGCACGAGCATGGGATCGCTTGCCGCCAGTCGTCAGCAATCGCGCCGGCGCCCTTGCGCGGCTGGAATTGCGGATCAAGAGGACCTGCAAGTCGCTGACGCGCTGGTTTACCTGGGAGCAGGTGAACTTCAATCGCGAGGTCAACGACGCGTTGTGTGATGTGGTCGACGTTCTGAAGATCCAGGCCCACGAGCTCGCATCATTACGGGCGCAATTAACCAGTGACGCACAACTAATACGTCGGGACCTGCGTTCGCAGTTAGATGAACACCGGGCGCGCTTCAATGAAACTAATGCGACGATGGCGCGCCTCAGCGATGCGCTTGGCAGTTTGGCTGACGAAGCACGGGGTGGCCATGCGCAGCTGGCAAATAAATTGAATGAACTCGCGGCAGCTTTACGCGCGGAACAGCAGGCCGGGAAATCAGCCCAGGACCAGGAGTTGAGTCGCCGGCTGGCTGAACTGGCAGCGGAGCTAAAAGAAGATCAGCAGGTGTGTTTCCGGCAGTTGTCGCTGGAGAGCAGCGAATCGGCTGTGTTCGAGGATCGTGGCCGCCGAGAGCTGTTGACGCGGCTCGAGAAACTGGAAGCCTCACGGAAGTGACGGTGACTAGGTGCAGGCTTCGACCTAAAGGCTCTCTTTTATCTAATTCACACCTGGGCTTTAGCCAGGTGATTGAGAGTAGCGGGAGGTAGGAAACCGTTTAAACGGTTTCCTCATCATCTTACACTTCGCGACACCTGGCTGAAGCCAGGTGTGAATGAAAAATCATACGCGGCAGCAATGCGTTGATCTTTTCGCCGCAAAGTCCAGGGCAATGTCGGATTCGAACGACAATCTCTACGAACGGGCCGGAGTCGCGGATATCCGGGACTTCTACCGGACAAAGTTCCTCTCGGACGAAGTGCTCGACGAGCGTTACTTCAAGGCGCTCGATCGTTTCGACATTCGTTTTGCCCGCACGATGTGGATTTACGACAACGTGCGTGCAGGAGCAAACGTGTTGGACCTCGGTTGCGGCGCCGGGATGCTGGCGCTCTTAAAACGTAAAGGCGTGACGCTGGCCGGTGTTGATGTCTCGCCGGAATGCTCGCTGGCGGCGCGGCGCAACGGTTACGACTTCACGGTCACTTCCCGCCTCACGCATTTGCCTTTTGCGGACGAAACTTTTGACTACGTCGCAAGTCTCGATGTTATTGGGCACATCGGCTTTGAAGAAAAGGATGCGGTGCTGACGGAAATAAGGCGCGTGTTGCGGCCCGAAGGTGTCACCTTGCATGGAATTGAATGCACGGATCGCGAGGCGAGAAAAAATTATGATGAGATGACGATCGATGAGTTGCGTCGCTTCGTCGCTATCGACGGCCATGTTGGGCTCGAGGAAGAGCAGGAACACGGCGCCCGCTTTCAGCGCTTTTTTAAGCACGTAGCCTGGGAACCGCGTTACACGCTGTGCCTGAGCAGCGAGGAGTTTGTAAAGCAGGCCGATAAGTATGGGATCGACTTTGAGTCCGATTTTATTGAATACCTGCGCGCTCTCTCTTTCAAAGAACGGCGGGCATTTGATATGGCGATGGGTTATGTCTTTGCCAAGATTTCAGACCTGAACCTGTCGTTGCCTAAGAGTGGACTTTACGTTTTCCTGAAGGCAGCAAATATTCCGCTGGGTCGTTTCTATAATGAGCATCGCGATCGCCGCGCGCTTCATCCACCGGAACGCACGAGCAACATTAAGTGTCTCGATCGCGATCGGGCAACGATTTTTGACGATGGCTGGTACGAACCAAATGTATTACCGCCCGTGGCGCGCTGGATGAGCAAGGAAGCAGCAGTGCGTTTCGAAGCGGTCGATCTCGCCGGGATCAGTCTGGACCTGAAAACTGATGTGCCTGACGTTCGTGAACGACCGTTACTGATTGAATTTATTCTCGATGGACAGATCCTGTCGATTTTCAATCTGTTTCGACCCGGCTGGCTGCATGTGGATTTCGGCATTAACGAAGCGTCGGAGCTTGCGGGAAAACATGAACTCAAAATACGCAGCAATCGAACCTGGCAGCCTCGTCCGGGAAATAACGAAGGTCGCGACGATCGCGAAATTTCAATAGCCGTCTGCAATATTGAAATCAAGCTGCCGGGTCAAACCAATGGCCCAAGCCAATCAAAGCAGATTTATTCATTGACTCATTGAAAACCAATGAATCAATAAAACGATGAAACAATGATTCAATAATCATCAACCGCGACCAGATTCACCACCGAATGAAGCTCGCTTATTTCAGCCCGCTGTCACCGCAACGCTCAGGTATCTCTGATTATAGTGAGGAATTGCTGCCCTATCTGGCTGAAGGAGCTGAGATCGCTCTGTTTGTTGATGGTTTCCAGCCGTCAAATCCCGACGTGGTGTCGCGTTTTGAGATTTGCGATTACCGCCAGCGGCCCGATTTACTCAAGGGACTGAAATCGTTCGATGCGATCATTTACCACATGGGTAATGATCATCGTTATCACACAGGAATTTATGAAACGATGGTCAAACACCCCGGAATTCTGGTGCTGCACGATTTTGCCTTGCAGGAGTTCTTTTTCAACCTTGGTCAGACGCGAAGAGATTTGCGGTTGTACCTGGAGGAAGTGGCCGTCTGTTACGGCGAGACGGTAAGGAATGCCGCCAACGAATCGCTCGCCGTCGGGGCGACACCGCGAATTGCGTCCAACCCTATAGAGTTTCCGCTGAACGATCGAATCGTGCGGTCCGCGCGCGGCGTCATTGTGCATTCACACTGGAGCCGCCGGCGACTGGCATCAATCGCTCCTGGGGCTGTGGTCGCGACTATTCCTCACCACATTACGGAAGCTGCGGCCGCAGCCGAAAATCTATCTGCCGAACGCGACGGCCCAATTCGAATTGCCTCGTTCGGGCTCATCACCTCCAACAAAGGGATCGAACGGGCGCTGCGCGCATTGTCGTCGTTACGCTCGCAACTTGATTTCAGGTACCTGCTGGTGGGTGAGCCGAATGAGTATTTCAACGTGCGCGAGCTCGTGCGCGACTATGAGTTGGAAGATCGCGTTGAGATCACGGGTCATGTTGGGCTCGCGGAATTTCAGCGCTACATAACCGAAACGGATATCGCTATAAACTTGCGCGAGACAATCGTCGGTGAGACCTCAGGCAGCCTGTGCCGCATCATGGCCGCCGGAGTGCCCGCGATTGTTCCGGACGCCGGTTGGTTCGGCGAATTGCCGGGTGACACGGTCGTGCAGCTCGACATGCATTATAAGACTGACGCTTTGCTCAGAGCCTACCTTGAAATCCTGATCCGCGATCGCGAGTTGCGAATGCAGATCGGCGGGAATGCCAGGGCCTATGTGCTCGCCCATAACGACATCCGCCAGAGCGCTAGCCGGTATCTCGACTTTATTTCACGAATAGTA
>AP72_2010_repI_A001DRAFT_1000071_pt1 | contig 20241 bp, 27 predicted proteins | sample AmaPasrepliIA001_FD_9535 | JGI IMG/M metagenome (IMG submission 9535)
CCCCGCCGCAGGCATTCCGGGCATCGGAGGCTGCGGCGGGGCTAGAGCCGGAGGAGGAATTGGGGAGCCACCCCCGGGTGAGAGGTTTGGCGGACCACCGCCCCGCAAATTAGCGATTGCGCCCGCCGCCTGCCCTTGGGCCTGAGCCGCTTTCATCGTTTGGGCCGCTTTCTGGATAAAGGGCTGAATCTGTTGCGCGTGCTGCTTCCAGTATTGCGGGTTAGCCTGCGCAGCCTGGATATGCATCTGCATATGCTGCATAAAGATTCCTAATCCCTGTGGCGGAATCGGTTGACCCTGCCCGTTTTTGAAGTTTATAAACCCGTCTTCAATCTGCAGATGCACAAGATGATCGTCACTGGGCTTAACCTGAGGCAGAAACCCGTCCGCCAAGAGCGTGTTCTCAATCGCCTGTTCTTCCTGCTGGCTGGCCTGAGCATCCTGGGGCTCCTGATAAATGTCGCCAACCCATTGCGCATCCATGAGTTCAATGATCTTGCGATCGATCTCGAAGGTCTTGACCCAGGGCACACCAGCCGCTAACTGCCGTAACTGCATCAGTTTCTGAATCTCCCGCTCGCGGCTGTACCCGTCGACGCTCCCGTTAGGACGCAATACGTACTTGTTATCAAACGCTGCGTCCTCGAGCGTGATCCGCTCTTTGCGCCAAAAATAATCCAAACTCGCCCGGTCGTACTGCTTCAACAAACTCCAGCTCTGCTCAAAAATCCGCGTGATCGACCCTTTCAAAATCCGCGCACGCAAATCATTAGATTGCTGCATGACCGACGTAATGACATTGGTCTCGGTCGCAGTTTTGTTGTCCCGTTGCGGCTGACCTGGTCCGGCTACGCCAAAGTCTGGAATCCCCACCCGTTGCTCGGCCATTGACCGGTTGGAATTAATCTCCTCATCGAAGGAAACCGGCGGCGACGGTTGCTGCACCAGTTGCAACACCGCATCATACACCGCTCCCGGTTCCCACCTGATATTCTGCGCGTTCACGCTGCCTCCCTGAGAACTCAAGACCGGCCGATTGGCGATCGACATGTAGTCGAGCTTTTCGTTCCAGGTCTTGCACGCGCTGGCTTCGTACATCTGCACCAGTTCGCACACACCGCGGCTGGAGTAATAACCGCCATCGGTCAACTCGTACGGGATCATGACCAACGGCACCTGTTTATGATCGTAGGGTAGCTTGAAATCCGCCCGTACAGGTTCATCGGGCTGCAGCGGACTGAACGTCTTCACCAGAATCTGGCCGTCAGTCTGACGCAGATACACTTCCCACAAAATGATCAAGTCTTTAAGCCGGACATAACTCAAGCCTTCGGCCGTGTAGCGGTAGTGCTCATACTTCTGGTCAGGTCGCCCTTCGCCCTTGATGCTCTCTATAAACGTTTCGTCCGTGTTGAACCCCTTGGCCTCGGCGTCACGCAGGTACTCGGCTTCCGAATACTGCATCACGTGCGTTACCCGCTCACTCCGATTAAAATCAAAGGTCGCGTACGGCGGCACAATGACAAAGTACGGGTGAATGGAAGCGTAAGCGATCCGCTCAGCCTTGGTGTCCCAGTACGTCTTGATGATTCCCATCCCGTTCTGCAGACAGGAATCAATCCCGCACATCACCTGCTCACTGAAATTACTGCACTCGCGCACCTTGTAATCGAACCATTGCGCTACGCTTTCGGTGTAGGAATCCCCTTGATCTTCAAGACTGTAAAAACTGGCCAACAGTTCCGGGCCGAATATCCAGACCACGTAATACGGTTTTAGCTTGGTAATGATCGTATCCGCTACCGGCACGTGCGCATTAGCCGCCCCCGGCCACGGACGATTGGCGCGACCCACTCCGTGGTTACGCATCTTTTGCCAGGTGATCTGCCGCCATTCCCATTTCAGACGGTCACGAAGATCGTTGTTTATCTCACCGTACAGTTCATGATTGTCCTCGCTCATACCAGTCTGGGAATCTGTCTTTTGGGCCCAAGAGCGTCTACTTCTTCCTTGGTAAAGAGCCCTCTCATCAAAGCAATCCTTAACTGTTCATTGATGAAGGTGCGCACTTTCTTGCGCCTGTCTCCGGCTTGTCCGGGAGAAAGCTTCTCATTGGGAACACTGCGCCAAGCTTTTATCCTCTGTGCCTCCTCATCCAAGAGAATCTTAAACATTTTCCTGGCCTCTCGACGTCTCCGGTTTTCGGGATAACCCAGCGAGTATTGCTCAACTTCCTGGACCAGATCCCTATGTTGCTGCTCACTCATCGCGGCAATGCTCCAAAGTGCGCCAGTGGTAAAAACAGCCAGATCAAACTCAAAACCACGATCACCACGCAAACCACCGTCACCACTTTCATGATGGGTGCCGGCGCGAATTGGCTTAATACCCACCACAACAAACAAACGACAATAACCAGAACCAGCCAGTAAATCAGCGTGCTGATCATGGGTACGGACTCACACTCATTGCCACCACGGTCGCGGCAGTATCACTGACGAACTGGAACGTGGTGTTGCGCAAGACGTGATTACGGGTGTAAATCTCACCGGCTTTGAGCGGATAACAGTTGGCGCTCCCCGCTGCCGCCGTCACCGTCGGATCAAAACTGATCCAGATGATGCCCGTCCCGTTGTTTTTGATCGTAACAGCGTTCTCCGTGTCGCCGGCAAAACTGACCGTGTTCAGGTCGCCAATCGCTCCGGTCGTCACCGAGCCGTGTAGCCGTAAAGTGATAGTCTGAGGCATGCTGGCTAAGTGATCGTAAAGGTTAAAGAACCGCTTGATTGCCCGTCAGGATTAGTCACCACAGCACTCTTGGAACCCGCTGCAGCCAGATCGGCGGCCAAAATCGTCACCGTTAAACTCGTCGCACTGCCGAATGTCGTTTGATAAAGACTACTTCCAAAAAGAAGCGTCGCACCCGAGACAAAACCCGTCCCGGCTATCGTCACACTTGTGTTGCCGGCACCATGCACAGCCGTATTGGGTGTCAACGTGCTCAAGCTCGGGGCAGGCACATCAACCACCGTGTCGCCGCCGCGCACAATAAGCCGTCCCCCGTTGCACTGAGGCGGTACATTGATAATCCGGCATTTATAACTCAAATTCGGCAACTCCTGATACGGAATAACTTCAAGATCGCCAGCAATCATCAATCGCGGCGCCGCACTAACTCCAGCAGTGGAAGCTAAAGCGATATTAATCCAGCCGTACTTGCCGGTATTAAAAGCCGGAGCAAAGGAGCGAATCGTCGTCGCGACAGCCATAAACTCTATTGTTGCAAGATCTGAGGCCACACTTCCCGCGGCTGAAATACGATGTAAATCATCGCCGGACTATTGGCATTCGCCGTGGAAGGAACCGATGCCACGATCGAATTAGTTCCGTTGACACCCCACACGTAACTCGCCGAACCCAGATCGCCGCTCCGGGTCGCAAACAATGTCGTGCAGAGTGCGTCAATCGTTGTACTGGCTGCGATCACTGTTCCTTGTGCTGGTTGTGCCATAAATCCTTTATTGTTTTATGCTCGAGGGATAAACCGGACGCGCCTCAAACCGGCAGATTAACGCACTGCCAAGCTGGGCGCTCGGCGTAGTGCCGCTTGGAAACGTGCCGACAATCGAATTAGGCGTCGCCCAAACGTAGCTTGGCGTACCCAGATCGCCTGAGCGGGTCGCGAAAAGCGAAGTGAAAAGCGCATCAATAGTTGTGCTGCCCGGGACCGCAGTGCCGGGCGTGATGGCTTGTGGTTCAGGTGCTGCGGGTTGATCAGTTCCGTTCATAACATTGGCGTCAGGGGGCCGGTTACCCGACCCGGAGCCCGTTCACGCTAACCAAGAGGTAAATCCGGGAAGCAGATACGCTCTCTTGCTCCTGACATAAATTGTTTTTAAGAAATGGTTGCCGGGTAAAATGCCCGTGATTCAAAATTGATGTACATCGCGCTGCTTGATGCGTTCTGGGTCGTCGCCGCGGTGAAATTGGCGATGATCTGGTTCGGGCCGCTCCACTGAAACGTCGGCGTCCCGTGCTGCGCGCTCTGGTTGGCAAAGCAGGTGTTGAACAGCGTGGCTAACGTGGTATTGCCCGGAATGCTGGTGCCGCTGGAGGGTTTAACCAAAGGAACCGGTTCAAGATTCTCTTGGGTTTCCGGATATCCGAAAGGCGGAATCCCTGAATCGCTGGGGGAAAGTTCCTCGCTCATAGAAGTGCTTGTTATTCCCTGCTTGTCCGTAATAATGTCAAGTTAAATCCCCTTTTGCAATGCAAAATCCGCCTCTTGTCTCAGCTTTAGGCATTGCGTATGCCTATTTCCCCATTCAAGTCCAACCCGGTGACGGAGCAATCCACCAGTTGCTGCTGACTGAGGTCGAAAGTTTGGGTAACGATTCGCTCTTTAGCGACGCCGAACGCGGCATCGGCCTAGCGCATCGAGCCATGGTGAGTGTCGACGTCCACGCCAAGTGCGAGCACCAGGTCGCCATCGAACGCCACCTCTCTGTGCAGCTGGATAAAGGGGCTAGCGGCGGTCTCATGGAACGCGGCACGAGCACCTTTATCGCCGGCCTCGGTAACGCCAATTATCAGGGAATCCTCGAAACCGGCCATGTCGTGCGCGCCAGCGTGCAAGCTCCCGGTGACCAGATCTCAATCCAAGGCGGCTACATCTCAGTCGTCGCGACTCCGGTATGAAAACTTTGCTCCTAGTGTTCCTATCCCTGGCCAATTGCGCATTCGCCGCGCCCTTCCTGGTCTGCGACGCGGTGCCGGCCCAGGCCCAGCAAAACCTGAACGTCGTCAGTTACGTGATCACAGGACTTGCCCAGACACCGATCACTACCCAGGCCATGATCAACGCAGACGGATCGCAGCAACTCCACTATGATCTCTCCGCCGTGGCCAACGGCAGCTACACCGTAACCGCAGCGGCGGTCAACGGTCTGGGATTGGAGGGACCGTTCAGCGACCCTTTCATCTTCACGGTCGGATTGCCGATCAAACCAACGGGCTTGCGAATCAGTCCAACCTAGTCCAACTGGGCGCGTTCGTGTTTACGCCGAGCGCCAAAGTGCCGGTCACAAGAATCGGCGCCTTCAGCTTTATGGCGACTCCGACTCCGACGCCAAAGAAATAAACGCTACCCCGTCCAACTCCCGAGATTTTCCAATTCTTCCCGGCTAACTCGACCCTCACCATACCGGGATTGCTCGCGGTCAAAGCCCTCATAAACCTCATCTAACTTTTCCCACGGATCTTTGAGCCGCTGCGCATACGTCGCGAAGTTTTGCACCCCGTGCGCAAACGCGCCACAGACCGCATCGGCTCTATCAGGCGATTTAACGCCGCGCGCCGCCATGTCGTCCTTCTTCTCTATCCCCAGTCGGCCGCGCGCGTCGTAGGTGGTTTTACGGCTCGTTAACTGGCTCACCAGCGTCGGGTCGTTGATTAAACAGAGCTCCCCTTTCTGGATTCGCTGCGCGAACGTGTGCCAGATCTCCGCGCCTCTGGAGATAAAATGATCTTCGTTGCTCGGCTTAGCGCCGAAATTAAATCGATTTATCGCCCAACCGGCATCTCTAAGCATGTCACACAGCGGAAGCCCCAACCCACCGGCATCGCCCCAGATTTGCTCAGCACGAAGACCATGTTTACGGAATTCCAAGATAAAACGACCCACAACGGAAATCGCGTTTGTATCGTGCCAGGCAGCGAGTTGTAAAAGCTTATTTCCGCTTCGGATAGCGAGCACGTTTTCGTCGCGTCCCAAAGCGAAATCGCAGAAACCAGCGTATTCATGTCTTGAGATTTTGGCATGGGGTGGATTGGATAAGGTTGCCATCAGACTCTGGAAGGGCACAATGAAACTTTCTCCCTCGGCCAGATCCATGAACTCGCCGTAAATCGAAGAGCGTACCAAGGGATGTCCCTCGCCGTAGGTGGCGATCATGTCCTCGAGTTTGGCTTTCGGTATGTGAGGACATTGCTCCAATGAAATTTCGAAAACGATATGCTGGGCGCGGTTACTGGCAAAACAGTCGTAAAAGGTGCCGCTTCGTAGTCCGGGCGAGGAAATCACGAGCAGCACGGCGTAGCCGCAACGGTCGACCGCCTCGAAAATGGCGTTCGGAACCGATTTGGCTTCGTCGATTATTAGTAACAACGGAGCGCCTTTGGCTCCATGGTGACCTTCCATACGACTGGGCTCATCTGTGGTAAAGCTAATCAATGTGCCGCCCTGCGGCGTCCGGATCTCCCGGGAAAGAAATTCCCAGTGGATCAGGTGCGGGTGGCGATAGGAGGTCAAAGCCCGCATCAGCTGGCTATCGAGCTGGCGCGCATCGGCACTGGTTAAGACAACCTTGCTTTTGGGATAACGATCCAGCCAGCGCAGAATGACGGTCGGAATGACAATCGAACTTTTGCCGCTGCCGTTGGGCGTGCGCACCGCAATCCGGACCCGCTCCAGACTCGAACCGAAATCAACCGCCTCGGCGACTTCGGCCTGCCAGGGATAAAGCTCCTGGGATAGCACTTTTTTGGCAAACAGGTGCGGCGAATCAACGAGGCCTTTGGCCAGTTTCATCTTTGGAGTTCGACTTGATGGATTGCTTGGAAAAAGGGAAACGCTTGTTGCGGAACAACCGCGTTGCCGAGCGCTTTAAGGCGGTGTGATCGATGGGGAATCCCATCAACTCTTCGACAAAGCGGGGGTTGAGTGAGCCCGAACCGGTAAGGCCCGCTGCTTCGGATAGTGGGCGGGAGTTCTCCTTGGCAGCGTGGGAAGTGCTCTTCCAGTCCCGCTCGATGGGGGTCGGCCAGAGTTTCGGAGTGAGCACTTGATCGCTCAGTTGCATCGCATGGCCGTTGGCTAGTCTCTGCTCTGCGTTCTGGCCTCCCCCCGTCACAATCGAGCTGTTCGGCGTGCGCCAGAGCTTCTTCACTTCGTATTGCAGATCCCCATGTCCCTCCCCTTGGCTGTCGTAACCCTCCTTGCGTGGAGTGGGCAACAATGAAGATTCGATACCGCAGATGCTTGGCTCCAACTGCGTTAGCTGGAACGCTGAAAGCGCGAAGCGTGTATCCAAGCGATTCCAGACGTAGGAGCACTCCATCGAACTCGCCCAGTGTGAGGATGCCAGGAGGATTTTCGAAAATGCACCAAGTTGGCTGGACTGTTCCAACCACATCGAGCACTGCCGACCAGAGCCAACGGTCATCACTCGCGCCTCGGCGCTTCCCGGCAAGACTCGCCGGCTGGCACGGGACGCCGGCGGACAGGACAGTGACACGGTTTCGAAGCCCGCTAAAATCGGCTCGTCGCAAGTCTCCATAGTTGGGTATCTCCGGCCATTTCTCTTCCAGTAACGCGCAGCAATATCGATCTATCTCGCTGAAACCCAGAGTCTCAAATCCCGCCCATTCCGCCGCCAAGTGAAAGCCGCCGATGCCACTGCACAGATCCAAGTGCGTCACTTGACTCTCCAGATTCGCAACAACGCCCGGCCGCGCATCGGGATTTTCTCCCCGTCAGTCATCCGGGTTCGAACTTTGATCCCGGTCATTGCAGCCAACCAATGAATGTAACCGTGGTGCCCGTTGAAAACGACCGATTGACCAACCTGCATTCGGCAAAAAGCTTTGCGCAGCCAACGGTAAGGTGGCGCCGCAGTGCCCGGGATCGGCACATCGGATTCCAGGATTAGTTCATGATTGTCTTCGGGCTCAGCCGACGCGCGCATCGAACGGCGTAAAGCGAGTTTTCTGGCCAGGGCGCTTTTCACTCCGGCGCTCCATTCCCGTTGCCGAGTTGGGCTGGTTTATAGTTGGCGAACATTTTCTTGACCGACTCGCGCACCGGCGCGGCTTCTTTTTCAATCTCCTTCATTTCGGCGCGAGTGATGTGAATGGAGAGATTATTCTGGGTAAAACTGTTGTGCTGAAAAGTGAGCTGGACCTCGGGTTTAGCGAACTGAGTTGGGTAACGGCGCTCGAGCATCCAGCAGACGCCGGCCGGCAAATATTGACCTTCCCAGAGCTGGCGGCGGTAAGGTTCTTCGAGTTCGAGCGCAGCTTTTTTGATATTAGGAAATAACTTGCCGCAACGCGCCTGCTGAATGGTGCGATAACTGGTTCCGACCATGACGCCGATTTGCTCATCGGTATAAGCAAGCCAGATGAGTTCAGCGACGCGCTTCTGTTTGGCTGGGGTTAAGAGCGGAGGGCGACCGGTGCGCGGCATAAGACTAAAATATCGAATGGATTACGATCAGGGAAGAACTCAACGGAAGAAGCTCGGCGAATAAATCCGTCAGCGATGAGGAGAGAAATGACTTGGATTTTTTGTTCCGGATCTAACGGATAAAGGTCGCCTGAAAAATACCAATGCTCTGAAGTGAAAGGTTTGCCCTTATGCTCAAGCTGATAAGCGAGATCGGCAAGGAGTTCGGATTTGAACTGTTTAGAGGTCATAAGCGCGTCGACAATTCTGTCGACATGTCGTCGAAAAATGATAAGGGGACCAGCCGACAAAACCGAAGTTCTTTGACTGAGTATTGTTGTCGACAAACGTATTTGTATACGCGAAGCGTATAAATACGTGTCGACGACAGTTTTGTCGGTAGGTCCCCGTGTTGTCGACAGGTTCAGGCTGTCGACGCATTTGTCGACGCCGTCGACGGATTGCGATATTTTGCGACATAAGAGGCGGTGAGGAAATATCTGGCTTCATGGTCTGTAGCGAGATATCCAAGGTTTTTGGCAGATTTAATTCTGCGGTCCATGGTGCGCTCTGTAATTTCGAAAGGCCTGGTTCTGGCGAAAAGATCTCCGTAAGAAATATATTCTTCGGAGCCGATAAGGCTGCATAGATCATCGACGGAAAGTTTAAGTTTTGTTGCCGACTTAAAGCTCTTGAGATTATCGGGATCTTTGTCGGCTTCGACATGGAAACGAGGATGACGAAACTGAACTGCGAAAGGTTCAACACCGTGACAGGAGCGTGTATTAGCGGTGACGTTGTAGCATTTTTCATCCTGCATTTCTCTGAAGGTGAGGCAGGTATCCGGAGCGCGGCCCCAAACGCCAGTACCGCTGAAAGCTTCAATAGCGCGTTTATCGCTTTGGTTGCCTTTGGAGAAATGATGAAGTAATCCGACACCGCAATTGAGCCGGGAAGCGAGCTCCGCGGCGCGGTTCATGAGCTCGACTACGATGCCGGTGTCACTTTCACTCATGCGCGCGCCTCCTAAGATGCGATAGATGGGATCGATTGAGATGGCACGATAACGGTTGGGATCAAGATAATCGGCAAGTCGGCTTAAATCGTTGAGGCTGAAATTAATGCCGCGCAGCGAAATGACCTCGATATTTTCCAGGGTTCCATCGCCATAGGAAGCAGCAATCTCTTCGAAACGTTTTCGGATATCGGATTTAAACAATTCACAATCGATATGAAGCACTTTACCGAAACCGGTTCCGGTCCAGACAAGCCAGTCGAAGGCGCTTGCGACACAATACATCAGATCCATCAATCCCCAGCTTTTCCAGCTTTTGGAATGGCCTCCGATGAGCAGCACTTCCTGACGGCGCCAGAGGCGCTCGAGAATAACTTCGCTGCCTTCCTTAGGGAGTTCCGAGATTTTTTGCGGTTGGAGCCAGGCGGGTTTTTCGCCATTGGTTTCGACCTTTCTGTAATGCTGACTGAAAGGGTCAAAAGCTTCTGGCATTGATGTGCGTCCTTACTCTAAGACTCTTCACATAGGATACAGCGTGATTTTGATTATCTCGTTGCCGTGCGGATCTTTAGCCTGGTTCGCGCGGACTTTGTATTTTTTGGCGCCGATGTTCCCCTGGCCGGAATAAGTGCCGCGTTTCTCAGAATTAAGGACGAAATAGCCGCGTCCGGTTTCGGGCGGCATTTTGAGACGTTCGGAGTCGATGAGTTCGCGCAAAAGGATTTCCATTTTCTGCGCCTCATGTCGGATATCGGGAACCTGTTCGATCATGCGCCGGCGCAGATCGTCTTCGGCAATCTGCTGCACGCGTTCCAAACGTTTCTGGTGCGCCCAGGCTTCTTCCCGCGCCTGGAAGGCCGGATCGATCTGGGATTCTGTTTCCCAAGTGTATTCGTCGTTCTGTTCCGGGGGCATAAAGTCTCCTCTCAAACCCCACTACTGAAAAGTCCGTGGAAAACCCAACTTTGCCTCAGGGCAGCGAGGCATGGGACGAGCATGCTTTCAGTAATGGGGTTTGAAGGGAGAGCGAACCTTTTCCGGGTTCATGAGCTCAGAGTCTGGCTTACGAATCCGTAACAGTCAATGCGATTGAAAAAAGCGGGCCCGAACCCTTGGCGTTCTGATTCGGGACCCGCTGACATTGTGCCCCACAGCATTAGTGTCTCTAGAGCGAATCTATCGCATAAACCCCTAGTCTGTTCCAATCTCTTTCGCGTTGACCTTGGTTAGATCCAGAACCAGTTGGCAGTAGGCGGCTAAAAGCCTGGCGCGTATATCTGCGGTTTGTTCACGGTCACCAGGGACGAAGTGACCGGCTAGCCAAAGGGAGGTCAATTCGGCCAGTACAGCGCTTTGCAGAGCAGGCTCTCTGCCGGCCAGGATGGGTTTAATACGCTCAGCCAATTCCACGATCTCTTTGGCATTCATTCTGCCGCCTTTCGCAGTTCTGCGATCAGGTCAAACCAATCTCTGATCTCTATTTGACTATTCCTGCCAAGTGTTTCGTAGGCCAGCGCAGCGGCCGCACGGCCGCATAGTTCTTTTGTGCGCGCTAACTCAACCTGGAGAATGAGTATCACAGCTTGCGAACCTATAACCTCATCCGCCTCGCTCACTGTGCCGCCTTTCGCAGTTCGGCGATTATAGATGCATCCAAACCCAGTTCCTCGATGGGCCACTCCTTGTGAATTTTCTCCAACGCATCCGCCGCACGGAGGCACAACGTTTTTAAACCGGCGATCTGAGTCCCGCTTTCCTCTAGAGCCTCCAGTAATATTAGGTTCTCGCTCACTCGGCCGCCTTTCGTAGTTCTCGGATTAAATCGTCGCGTTCTTGCCAAGTACAGCCAGCCAGCGCATCAGCCGCGCGGAGACAAAGCCCTGACAATTCTTCAATCGTTTTGCGTTCTTCGGCGTTGAGAAATTTCAAACGTTCGATCTCAGCCAAAAGCGCGGCTTTTTCCATAACCAACAAACTTGATCCAGTTGGCTGCAATGCTTGAGGCAAAGGCATCGAGACCAAACCGCTGACCGGTTGGCCGCTTCCTACCGGGCAACCTGGCTCGTGGCCTGGGACAGGGTGCAGACAGATTTGGCAATGCATGACTGGCGCTAGAGTAAACGTTCCATCAGCTTGGCGGCCAGTGTTTCCAGAAACCGGTGATGATCTTTGTGTTTCTGGGTGCATTTGCCGTTGCCGGCCAAGAGCCGGTAATATTCCAGGTGATCTTTGACCAATCCCTGCAGGTATCCAATCTCTTCGGGCTCAAAGTGAATCGTCATTTGATATTTTTATAGGTCGAGTGCGCCAGTAACTGATGAAGAGTGTTTTTGGAAATGCCAAAGAGTCTGCCGATGAACGTGCGCCGGAACCCTTCTCGGCGCATCTGGCGGATCAGGATGACCTGGTAAGGTAAAAGCTTGCGCGACGTTTTCATCCCCAGCTTTTGATGATCTCGATCGCTTCGGCGGCACTGGTGACCACATGCCATTTAATCCCTTCGCCCTGAAGCTGGAGCCTAAAATGCGCCTGCTCCTCGCTAAGGTGTCCAGCAGCCGATTTAAACTCGATCCAGGCGCTAGCGCCATCTTTACCCACCCAGAAATCAAAAACACCTGTAGTGGCCGTAGAACGCTTGTGCGTGGCATGCCAGCAGTAGGGCAGAGCGTTAAGAAGGAGCCAATTGGCAAAAATGCGTTGCTCCTCGCGTTCCAGGCGCGGTCGGCGCAGAATTTTAGGCTGCACTTGGACGGGTTCCACCGGCATACCTTCAATCATGCTTTTCTGATGCAGGGAAAGCTCGTTCCACTTAATGCCCATGATGTTTTTTCGCTCTGGCCAGAGTGTGCTGGATCAAACGAATCTCGGCGAGCTCATCAAATCCTAGAGCGCTCAAGTCCGCCTTTACTAGGAGTAATCCCGGGCCGAAAGAGAGCGCTGCACCACACGCCAGACAAACGGTTAGATCCCCGGCTTCGGGACGTTGCTCCTCGCCGCCGGCCCGAGACAAAGGGTGGCCGCATGCCGGACAGTTCTGGTGTGGAGTCAGGTGTTCGTAATCGAATTTCATTGCCACTTTGCGCGTTGCGAATCGTAAATGCCCTGCAAGCGTTTCCAGCGGCGCAACTCTCTGCGTTCCTGGGCCAGGATGTGCAGCATGCAGCGGATCTGCCAACTGGCCCAGAGCAGGACGCCGGACCAAATGAAAAGGATCACGGCAAGCGTGCCGCAGGCGTGGTCAAAGATCGAGTCGGTCATAGCTTCTTCAAAGTCTTCGCGTGCATTGCTTCCCAGTCTTCTGGACTAACTGGTGGATTGTCCAACGCTCTGCTGTAAAGCGTCATCATCCCTTTATGCTGCTGCAGGATCAGCGACCAATAATGGCCGCATTCCCCTCGAAAATCGATACGCACCGCACTGCGCCGTTCGCTACTATGCCGATCAAAAATCAGATTCGTGCCTTCATATAAACTTATTTCGTCTTCATCAGGATCAAGCTCAGTGCCGACACGTAGCACATGATGGTAAACGCCTTCACAAAACGGACATTCCAAGCTTTCCTGTTCATCAGAACCGACAGGTTTCATGCGGTAAACTTCTGCGCCGATCATAAAGATTGATCCTGGGTTCATTCTGAGACAACTTGCGCATTTGACTGACGAGGATCGGTTTGACTGAGTACCCCTTTAATTCTCTTTAAAGAAGGTGAATTTGGCCTTTCGATAATTAACCCATGTAAAATTTCATTCATCCGTTGTTTGGCATCCTTTCCTTTTAATTTCAACACTTTCGCCAAAGCTTTTTCCAACTCACCAAGTCGATAATTAGCAGCACCCTTTATCTGATCAGTATCCAAATACTCTCCCAATCTTCCACGCGCAGCATCCCAATCCGTCACTTCCCGCCTCACAGCTCCCGGCACCATTGCGTAATTCGGAATTGAAAAGGATGGATCGGTTAAAAGTTTTTCAGAATAGAACTCTTCCACTTGGTCGCATAATCGCCGCAGCATTTCGACTTCATCTAAAAGCTTACTAGCACGATTCGGTTCCACTGGTAGCTGAGTTATTTGAAGCTTGCTTATTGGCGCAACAGTTGCGTCACGAAAGGGTTGACAGATTAACTGAGCCGGACAAAAACGACATTGTTCCGGGCCTGGGCTGAAAGTTGCATGCGGATCGTTGATCGCGCGCAAAGTAGCTCTAATATCGCCATAAGCCGCTTCCAACTCTCTATAATCATACCGGGCCTCAGTGACTCCATACGGACCGCTGACGATCTGGGCAATCACGTGATGCACCTGGGGATAGGCAAGCGCCAGGACCACGGACAGGAATTTCAGTTGGGCGTTAATTTGCGCGGGATCCGGTTCCCTGAACCCGAATTTGTAGTCCTGAATCAGCGCGACCTTTCCTCCAATGATAAATCGGTCAACGCGCCCGCTGGCGACTGGCTTGCCGCCTACATATAACCAAAGCCGGCGTTCTTTAAATTCCTGCACCGGACTATCGCCAAAGATCCGTGTCACTTGATCATCAGCGCGTTCGCGCATGAAAGCCACTGACGTCTTTTCAGTCTCATCAAGCTCGACTGCTTCACCCGCCATGCTCGCATGACCGCGTTTTCCACTCCTGGCATCAGGACTGTCCTTGTACGCTTCCTGCCCTAATCGCTTAGCTTCCTGCGAAAGCTGGTGAGAAGCGCTGCAAAGCTCGTTCCGTCGCCACGCTGAGGCGCTCGGAAGCCCACGTCTCTCGTCTAAATCGGTGTCCATCAGAATGGTAAATCGTCAGGTTCAGTGTCGCTCGGGGCGCCCGCGGCCTGCTTGCTCCGCCGTTGCGCCTCAGCCCATTGGGCGTCACTGGCCCCTTGTTTGGGTGCCGCGGTCGGCCCGACTTCTTTCGGACGGTAATAGTACGCCACCCGGTTAACTTCTTTGCCGGCCATTGATCCCATCTGCGCTACTTCAACTTTCAGCCGACATTTGCCATGAGCTCCTGACACTGCACGCCAGTTCGGTCCATCACCTCGCTCTTTTGGCGCACGATTGATGGCCAAGAGGAATTCGCCAATCCCGTCCCGCGGTTCGCCCTGGCTCGTTTCTCCGCTCCAAGGTTGATCGAAAACCGTTTGGCCTTGAATGGTTAGCCTGACTTTCAAGACCCAGTTGCCGTTGGCTTTCTGGTAAGGCTCAGTATAATCTGCGACCTCAAAAGCGTAATCGCCTTCCGGCAACGGTCCGCTCGGCATCCGACGCTCGTCACCGCCTTGAAAGGTATAGCCTGTAATCATTTGTTGTTAGCCTCCGCTGGATAATCTTGCAGTTCTTCCACTGTCTTAATTCCTTTGAGTATATCCGCAAACTCGTCCCGCAGTCCGAAACCCAACGCTCGGTAATAGCACATTCGTTTGGGATAACTTTTCCAGACGCTGGAGCGCTCATAAATCCCGGCCGCTTTAGCTTCCTTGACGCTGAAGGAATAGACCTCGGCCTTACGCCCCTTGCGTTTGAGGGTCAGCTTGCATTCCAGCTCATCACCCTCGCCCACGTACTCGGCGCTCTTCTGCTGCAGTTGGCCGCTGGCCTCGCACATCGCAAGAGCCAAGTCACCCATGATCCCGACCCGGTTATTAATAATGGTCATGCCGTCAATGGCTTGCATCGGTGTAAGCCCTAGCTCGATCGCCTTGGCCCAGCAGATCACTAGTTGCTGCTCGTTCTTGAACGCCGTAGGCGCCAAACGACTCTGCAGGTAACAACGGGCAAAGCGGAACGCAGCGTCCACATCGTGCAGCTCAACGCCGCGCACTCCGAAGGGAATCAGCGCTTTTTTAGCCTCAAGCTTTTCGCTCATTACGGCACGTTCAGTAAATGGATTGACCCCCGAATCAGTTTCCGGCAAGCCGTTATCATCATTCATCATATGACTCCGTACTATCGACAAGGCCGTTCGTCAATTAAATTTCTTTTGAGTTTACGTTACCGGATCGCTTCAGATCGGCCAAAATAAGACCCACGATGTAGCTCGAGCGATTACGCCCTTTGGCTTTAGCCTCCCTATTTATCTCAGGCAAAAGCTCTTTCGGGATTGTGATCGAAGTGCGCATAACTCTTTTCATTTGTCTTCGTGCTGTGACTGCGTGATATTCTGGGTTCAGATATGAAAGCAAGCCATAAAACTCCCGATGCTACCGGTTCCGAAGATACCTCCAATAGAAGCACGGTTTCCATTTCCATTTCTGTTCCGACTGACGTTGTCGAGGCGATGAACGCGAGCGCGATGCGCCGGGGAATGACCCGCAGCCAGTACATCACCTGGCTGATCCGGAACAATCTTTACGTTGAGCACGGTCTTCTTCCTGATATTCAATCGCCTCCTCTGCCGAAAATCTCACCGCGTATTAAACCAAAGGATTAAAGTTTTACAACCAAAGAACCACCGATGGCAGAGATGCGCGAGTTTGCCGAGATGTTCAGGGTACTGCTCCTAGCGCTCAACGAGGAAGAATTAATAAGGCTGGAGCGGCGATTTCAGAAACTCAAACAACCGCTACTGGCCGAGCTGATGAAGAGCGAACTGGAACGGCGACATGGAAAATAATTAAAGGATCGCAATCAATTTCCGTATGACTGAGTAATATGTCAATCTTAAGTTTCCTCATCACTTTAGGCCTGATCGGACTCGGGATCTGGGTGCTGTTCTTCGGCCTGCACATACTCATCATAGTCTTTGTAGGGATCGGAGTATTGCTTTCCGCAATCTGGCACTGGGCTTGTGAACAATTCAAATAAGCATATGGACGAGACACTTTCCCAAATAATCGAGCGACTGCTCGCAGCAGATGCGGAGTATAAAGCCTTTGTCCGCACGACGCGTTCGCATCAACTGGCCTGCGAAGGCGCGCATGAAGCGATTGCCACGCTGCCGCAATTAAGTGCAGCGCTTCCTGTATCGGAGCTATAGAACCGTTTGTTTCGGGGGGCAAAGCTTTACGAGAAAACGAAGTCCTCAACCACTTTTTTATGAAAGGCTTTATTTTCTATCTCTTCCTTAGCGTGATCGTTCCCTTTGCCCTTATGACGCTCTATACCGCCATTACATGCAATATCTCTCTGCCCGAAGCGATTTCTTGGACACTTAATGAAACTGCTTCCGAAGCCGCCGATGAAGTGCTAGCGCCCTAACAACTGATTCGCCACGCGTTGTTGCCGCGCCATTTGCTGCATCAGCATTTGCCCCTGGCGTTCCTTGAGCGCCTGCTGACGCGCAGCCTGGGCCACGTCGGGCTGAGCCGCTTTAAACTTGTCGTAATCCAGCCGTGAGAGCTGCAGCATCTCTTTAGAACTACTCTCCAGTCCCGTCGAGAGCGCGGTCTTGGCGTACGTGCTCGCCAGCCCGAAAATCCGGCGCGCCTCGGCTTCAGGCAGGTTATCGTGCGCCCAAGAGAGGAAATCCATCACCGCCTGCGGCTTAGTCGATCCTCCCACTTTCAGTGGTGAATTAGTGGAAATCGTTTGCTTGATCCGTTTGAGTTCATCCGGCACCTGCGCCTTAGGCACTTGCTCCAGCCATTGCCGGATCGCGCCGCTGACATCGTGCTCGTTACCGCTGATCAGTCCGTTAATGATCCGTTCCCTGGTCGGGTCGAACGGGCCGCGTCCGCTCATGGCCAACGCCGTCGCTTTAGTTCCTTGAGCCTCGCGTTTCTGTTGCAACGCCGGATACTCGTCCTCGAACATCTTTATCCGGTCACGAGTAAAGTTGACGTCCTGCTTTGCCGCATAGGTGTCGCTCCAGGCGCTGTGCAGATTCGGCACCCTCGCCATCGTTCCAAGTCCGATGTTGGCCAGAACCCGATACTCCGAAACGATTGAACGCATCAAGGTGTCGAGGAGCTTTGCGCTCGGCGGTGCAGGCTTGGTAAAGTTGAGTGTCTCGCCGCGCCAACCGTTAACGAAAGCAATGAGAGGCTCGGCAAATGAGATTAAAGGCGGGTGCAACGGGTCTTTCGGGCGCCCCTGCATTTCACCTGCCCCTAGCCCCAGTGTGCTCTGCGCCGTATCCCAGTAGTCACCAAAGAGCCCGCTGAACCCCGAGGCGATAAATGCGCCCCAGCCGCGCCCCAGAAACCAGCGCAGCGCCTGGGCGTAATTATGGTTTGAGAGCGCTTTACCGATCTCGGCCCAGGTCGGATCTTTCGGATCCCGGTTATACATCGCGTTCAAAGCAATCTGAACAGTGCTGCCGGCTCCTACGGCTGTAGCCAGGTAACCCAGATTGCGAACTGCCTGGTAACCAATATCGCCCAGATTACGGCTCCTGATCGCGCGATCCAATGGCATCAGGAACTCGCGCGTCGCCATCCGCGCCGTGTTCGCGCCCCATCGCTGGAACTGGAACATGGCGCGCCCCATTGGATTATTGACGATCCCCTCCGGTATCTGGCCGGGACCGTAATTGGCGTGGATATCCATGATATGCTGGCGCAGGAATTCGTCAGTCAACGGACCCGCACCGCTCTCGCGCGCCAGACGATTCAGAATATTCGGGTCATCGGTCCCAAACCGGCGCAGAATCCAGCCCTCTCTTTGGCGGGTAACCGGATTGTCTTTCCCCATCCCGTGGTCGCGCAGGAAATCTTGCAGGATCAATTTGCCCTGCTGCATCCCGAACGCCCGATTGATGTTCTCGGTCAAGTTATGTCCGCCGAAAGAGATCGCTCTTTGCGCTAAAACGCTAAGTTGGCGATTCAGCCAACTGGGATTGGAGGCTAAGTCGTAATCACTCAAAACCTCGCGCAAGTTGTTTTTCAAGATGTTGCGCTCGCGCGCCTCGGCAATCCACGAGCGCCAGTGAAAGGGGAATTGCGCCGCGGTTTTAAGAAAGTTCATCGGGCCGCCGAAAATGAAGTTCTGCGCAGCGCCCGTAATCAGGTTACGCACCGCCGTTCCCTGATTCCCCAGATACGCGGAGAGGGCCAGGTTACGGCCACCCTGGAAAAATCGTTCCACGGGGCTATCGCCGACACGCACATAGTGCGCTTTCCGAATGCTCTCGATCCGGTTGATAATGTCCTGCTTGGTCTGATGGCTGTAATCCGGGTTTTTGTTTACCTCCTCGATACCGCGGTCAAATACATCTTTGCCGGCGTTCCCGAGTTTCTGCCCCATGGTGCTGATCTGCGCCAACCTCTCGTTACCCTTAGTCAGATACCGGATTAAAGTTTCCGGACTGAAATCGTAAAAGTCCAGCGGCAGATCCAACCGACGCGCCTTTTCCATGTTGGAAAAATGATCGGTGCTGCCTGGGTTACCGCTGATGGCGTGCGTGAATTTATCAATAAATTCCTGGCGATCCTTGACCACGCCCTTAGCGATTGCGTCATTGACAATCCGGTTAAAATCAACCGCTCGCGCTCCGTCCCGGTTATCGAATATGTCGCGGGTATCCTGGCTGATCATACGAGGAAAATAACTGCGCCCAATCAGCTTAGCTGGACGCGTTATATCACCGTCCTGCACCTGGACGTTAAGCTGCTTCATGAGCTGTCCAGCGCGCTCAAGTGAGTCCTTAGAAGCAGCAATCAGTCTCTGCGTGTCAGCCCCGATTGCCGGCAATGGCTGACGCTTCTGCTCGGCTCTGATGTAATCGGTGAACTCCCCAACCACGCGTTGCCGGTCACTTTTTGGGATCGAATCGAAAGCGTCTTTTAACGGCAATAAACGCATGTATTGCCCGAACCGCTGCACCTCGCTCGGGAAACGCCGGATTGCCATTGCCAATGGCCTGGTCTCCTTGTAATCGAGCATGGCGCTCTCGCCGCTTTTAAGCGCTAGGGAAAATCCGCGCTTGAGCTTTTCCCACTGGCTTTCAGTTCGACTCCCAGGCGGACCTCTTGGTTTTTCAGGCGCAATTTCTCCAATTCCGCCACGTTGCGCTCCAGGTTCTTCTGCAAGACCTGCTCGAGCTTTGCGCTCCAGCATCCGTAGCTTGGCCTCTACCTTGTTCATGAGGCCGGCAAGCTCGGTCTTAGCCAGAGCGTTCCCGGGCTTAAGCGAACGAGACAGCTTCTTTAAACCCTCAAGCGCATTCTCGTACCAGTCTTTAACTTTCTCGATGCTCCTACGAAACACGCTCTCAGTCGGGTCTCCGGCGCGCATCTGAACCAGTTGCCGGACAAGCTCAGAGACATGATTCGCCAATTTTATTTTCGCGCTGCGTCGAAGCTCTGCATCCCCCGGCACGCTGGAATCCGGCGCTCGGGTCGCGTCGTCAACGTCATCGGCAAATTCCGAAAGGATGTGCTCCCGCAACTCCGGATCTTCGGCATGCTCAGCGACCCGATATAGCAATGCCGAATTCTGAATCGCTTCATTGATCCCCGCGGCCCGTCGCAGGTTACCTTGAGCCTCAGCCTGGCGTCGCGCGTTAAACAGATCATTTAATAAAGCCGTATCGTGCGCAGCCCTGAAATCGACGTAGCCGCCTCGTGTTCTGTCACCGCCCGCTTTCAGCCATTTATCGATCATAGCCAGATTCTGCGCGTGATGAATCAGTTCTTCCTGCAGTCCCAAATGAATCGCGTCGATCGGATCGACTCCCTGGCGCACCACGCTTTCAATCCAAGAATATTCTCCCGCCGAATTGCGCTCTAAAGCTAAATTGCCGTAATCATCCGCAGCCGCCCGCAGTGACGAAACAAGAGAATTATCGCGTAGAGCGATTTTGCCGACGTCGTAAAGCGGCTTATATTTTCGTTCCCAGATCGCGTCCCAGAGTTTATGAAACGCCTGCTCACGCTGCGGCGTGAAAGGCTCAGCATTCAGGTAATCGTCCCGAAGTCCCGCAAACGGCGCTCTTTCTTGCTCCGATAAACGATTTTCCAGAGGGTTCTGCAGCCGTCCCAATCGATCCTGTAAAGGTGGGCCGCCGCCTTCCTCGACACGTCCGCCAGTAGCTGGCTCCGTCCGTTCACCCAGGTCCGGCCTAACAGGTTCTTC
>AP72_2010_repI_A001DRAFT_1000072_pt1 | contig 20120 bp, 25 predicted proteins | sample AmaPasrepliIA001_FD_9535 | JGI IMG/M metagenome (IMG submission 9535)
CCTCGAGTACCACGGGGGCAGCGCCCACGAATGTGTACGGTCTGATCGGGACGGCCCTGAATCAGGGCATCGGTCTCGCCGAAAACATCATCAACAACCAGAACAAACTCGATCAGCAAAAGCTGCTCAATGATTCACAGGTCGCGCTGGCAAGCATTCAGCACGATCTTGCGACATCGACCGATGCGCAGCAGCGTCAGAACCTCAGCGATCAGAACCAAGCGCTTCAGGGAATCATCGCCGCGCTGCAACGCAATACGAGCCCGGGCGGCTCCGGTCAGGGTCTCTCGACGGGCGCCAAGGTTGCGATCGGCGTGGGAGCGGTGGTGGTGGTTGGAGGCATTGCGTATCTCGCGACGCGCGGCAAACGGCGTCATAATCCTGTGGTGCGCATCAAGGGCCGCAAGAAGTTTTTGAGCGCTTCGCACGCTCGGTCACGTCGTCGGCATTCGGCGCGGAGGTAACGCATGGCGTACCCGCAAACCAGTGAGTGGAACTCCGGTTCCCCGAATTCCGCGTGGTACGCTCAGACCGTTTCCGGCGGAAGCAAAGTCTGTCAGACGAGTGGCTGGGACTTTTTACGGGATCTGCAAGAGCGCCTGAAGGAACGCTTGCAGGACTCCGGCCCTTTGCCAACGCTGGGTGGGCAAAGCATCACGGCCCAAGCCGTTGGCGTCAACGATCCCCAAGGTCCGATCTCCGGATGGGACCGCACGCTGCTGAGTGCCTTGTATGCCGTGGCCGCCAAGGATCGGGCTCCAAGCGTCTTTTTACAGTCGATTGTCTCCGACGCAGCGTCCGACCGAATCTCGGTTCCCACGTTGCAGACGGCGATCTGGGTCAACTACCTCAACGAAGGCTTGGTGGGCTCTCGGTCCGTCTTCGGCGTGGGCAACCCGAATGAAGCGCAGTTGCCAGTCGACCTTCAATTGCCACTCTTTGGCAGATCTCCCTCCCGACCGCTTTCCACGGTGGCTGTAAGCGGATTGGATTGTCATTTGATCCCGGGCCGTCCGGTCACCCCTTCAGGATCCGGCTCTTGGATTCAAAACCCCTGGGTCGTGATGGTGATGGTGGCCGTAGGTGCGCTGGGTGTGATCGTGGTGTCTCGCCGGATTCCGAGGATCCCCACATGAATGCTCCTCCCATCATTGTCTCCTCGCTCGCCGAGGAGTTTCAGCATTTGGATCGCTGGTATGGCCGAGGGTTTTATCAACTGACGGACCGAAAGGTTTTGTACCAGTACGGCCGCGTCTACGACGTGGTGACAATCCGAACGCCGGGCCGAATGACCTACCGAGTCATGTTTGATGCGACTCGAATTCGTCCCCCTGCCCCCGCTCCTGTCCCTGCACCAGCTCCCGTAGCTCCTGCCGCGGGTGCGGTTTCTTCAGGCGCATCCTCTTGGTGGATTCCGGCATTGATTGCCCTGGGTCTGGTGGCTCTGATCGGCAGGTCTTCCTCCCAGAAGTGAGCCAGACTGGGTCAGTTGTGACGAATTGTGCCGTCGGGTACAGTTTGGGGGATGTCGTCGGTCTACTACCTGGATCAGTACCGCCCCGCCCATGCCGCTGCCCTGGGTGATCTGACTTCGCGGATTCGCGCGGCTGTGCAGTCGCAGCTCTTGCAGCCGACGTCCTCTCCGCAAAACACCACAGGTTCTTCAAACGGAACTTCGGGATCCAGTTCCGGACCGACCGACAATACGGGTTCGACGGGAACAGGGTCCGGCGACACAAGCTCTGGTACAGGTTCTGACAGCGGGAGTAGCCCGAAACCCAGTGTGCCAACATGGGCCTTGGCATTGGGTGCGGTGACCGCGGTGGGTGTAGGGGCCTACTTCGTCATTCGGCGCAGCAAATCTTCGGCGCGGCACAACCCCGCACGGGCCGTGCTGCGGTCTCGGAACCCTCGCCGTCGGAGGCGTCACGCACGGGCATGAGTTATCCGGCGCCCTCCGACTTTACATCCAACGCAGACTACGCCGCATGGTGGCAGTACGCATTGCCCAGCGGCGCGGTCCAAGTGTGCGCGACCACGGGCGCGAATGTCGTGGCACGCGCACGCGCCGCCGTCGGATTGGATGTGGGGCCCTGGGATGCTTCGCTACAAAGCCAACTCGTTCGGTACGGACAGTCCCTCGCGCAGACGCAAGGCGGCGACTACCGATCGCTCCTGGAGGTCTTGGGTCATGACCTCAATATCCATCAGGTCAGTCTGACTTCGCTAGCGTTCGCAATCTGGCTTGCGTGGTACCGACCGAGTGGTTTGCGCCTGGATGCGGTAGCGCTGCCTGCGAATGCGACGCCCCCTTCGTGGGGAGCACGCTTCTCGATGCGACGCGCCTCGATGGTGTGCTGGGATCCCACGACGCAGTCGGCGCCGGGTCTACTCGATGCCACGCAGTTGACCTCGGCCGAGCAGCAAAGTGCTTCGGGTGTCCGCGGGATCATCCCGAGTGTTCAGCCGTCGCCTCCGCCCAGTGCTTCCTCGAAGTCGCTGTGGGTGCTTGCGGGTGGGTTTGCGTTGCTCGTGTGGGGGAGCGCGGTATGGGCCAAGCGTCGAGGCAAGGGCGGATGAGATGCAACGTCACTTCTTCCGAGCTTCGGTACCTACGAAAGACGTTCACCGAACTGCACGAGGGACTTGCGCCTTCGCGAGTCTCTTGCGAATCGGTCGAGATCGTTCGGCCGCCCGTTCGTGTCCTCGGGAGAGTGTCAGAAATTCAGTACAGAAAACTCGTGACCGACGGGGAGTATTCGTACTGGCATCCCTACAAGGTTGTAGCGTCTCCCAAGATTGGGATCGATTCCCGCAGAAATCCTGTGATTTTCACGGGCCGATCCACCGTCACAACCCACGGTATCGAGGATTTGCCCGCTTCGGACTTTCGTCCCGAGCGTCTTCCTCCTCGTCCGCGGCGTCTCATTCTTCTGGGGAGACTTGAATGGATCCGGTTCGTGTGGGAAGATCCAGCGGGGACTTCTCATCTCTACAAACTTTCCTTCTCTCGTCGCGTGCACAGCACGTCTCTGGAGCACGACGAGCGGGGGAACCTGCACATTTTGAACGGCAAGATTTCACCCAACGAGGCAATACCGATGGCACGTAAACACCACAGTCACCGCTCTCACCGTGGCCACAAGCCCCGTCGACACAACCCTGTGGAGCTCACGGGCCATGCGTTGGGCCGCGTGCTCGTTCCGACGTTGTCGATTGGCGCGGTGGGCGCCCTGGCTGCTGTGGGCGCTGACAAACTTTTGACCGGTCCCAAGAGCGCGACCGATCCCACTCCGAAGTACTCAGGCTATCAGCGCGCCGCGTTCGAAGGCCTTGGAGGGATCTTGGCTGCTGCAGCGCTTTCGATCGCGAAAGTGCCTGCCGAAGTCATTCTCGGCGTCGGCGCCATCGGCGTCACCAAGGGCATTTTAGACGGGTACGCAGAGTACCAAGCCCGCGCGGCGGCTGCGGCTCATCAACAACTGGCGTCCGGGACTTCAGGCGCCACCGCACCTGGTGCTCGAGCGCTGGGGGCCGGCTACGGCATGCCCGCTGGGTATTACTCCGTCAACCAGGCTGCGTGCGCCCGCTGAGGAGCGTGCGCGGTTTTCGAAAGAAAGCGTCACAAGTCAACACGTAAGGAGCGAGGACAATGTCTCTGGATTGCTACCAACCATTTATTTTCGATGTGAAAGGCCAGCGCTTCGCCTTCTGCGGCGTCGGCTTGTGCGATCCTCAGCTGATTGCAAACACCAACGCCGTCCAAGGATTCGTGTACCAACACGGCATCTTCCAGTGGACGCTGGATCGTGGTGAAGGCGGTACGGGCGATATCATCCTGAACACGGGCACCACCCAAAGCTTGTTCTCGACAGGCATTGGCGATGTGATCCCGGGTGGCTGGTGGTCGCAGACCGCTTCGGACACCAACCTTCTGCCGAAGAAGAACGGTGCTCCCGTCGACCGGAACTTCGTGTTCATCGCGCGCGGCATCATCGTGGATGTGCCCGAGCCCTTCACACGGTTCGATGACACGGCCGCCTCGGTTCGTGCATTCCCCTCTTGGCTGCAAAACGCGGACGATGGCGCCGGCTACTGCATGCTCATGCAAAAGGCGATCATCAATTACACCAACGTGCTGCTTCAGCAGTCGGACTCTGGTGCCAGTTTCCGTTTGGGTCTGTTCAAGCATATGCCCGGATGGGTCGGTGCTGCCGGTCCCCAAACGGTGCGCAACGGACTGTTCTCAGGTCCGTGGTTTGTGCCCTTCTCGATCGCGTTCTGCTTCGGTTCGACCGACGACATTCGGCAGATCTCTCTGTCGATCGTCTTCGGCCAAGGCTACCGCATCGCGAACAACAGCAATCAGCCGACCGTGGCGACGACGGACAACCTTGTCTACCAGCCCTTCGAACTCACGGTGCTGGGCAACATCTGCTACGTGCCGGATATCTTTGCTTGTGGCTTGCCATGCCCCGCAGACCGCGCGGCACTGCAAGCACGCGGCTTGGATGTTCCGCAAGGATGCGCAACGGGCTGATCGGCACAGATTGCTAGCAACGCGAGACGCTTGAAGCGACCATGGCAGACACCACCAACACGCTTCCTCCTTTTCCGACGGGAGTCGGGTCGCTTCGAGCGTCCGCGCCGATTAGCCTTACGCCGACCAATGGTCCGCCCGGACGTGGCGTCGAAGGCCTGCGACCTTTAGGGGTTGTGTTCCCCTTTACCCAAGTGGTCTCCAATCCCGAGAACACCTTTCAGCCGATTGCGTGCTTGACCGCGTATCAGAAGATTGATCCGCAAATCCGAAGCGGCAATGTCAGCATTGTGGACGGATTTGATCGAGTGACCTGGTGGCTGATGGCGCTGGAATTCGATGGTCCTCCCGGAACCGCACTCGTCGATCCGCCTCCGACGTTTGAACTCTCGCTTCGAGCTGCAGGGATGGGTGTCTCCGAGGAGATCTCGCAAATCAGTACGAGTGGTCAGTACAACTCGTACAACAACACCGGGCTGATCGTGCAGGTTGCAGGACTTCTGTGTTCGCAATGGGAACTGTGGGCCCGGGTCGATCAGATCCAAGTTCTGCCCAACATCGCAAGTAGTTTTAAGATTCGCGTGGCCGGACTCGCCGATCGTATGGGCAATGCAGGGACTGACACCTCGTTGCAGGTCGTGTTCGGTTCACTGTTCCAGTAATCGCGGGAGTAACGACGATGCCCGTTCAATATTTGTTCGAGTCCGGAAGAAAGAAGGGCCGCAAGAAGGGAAAGAAGTCCCGCAAAGGTAAGCGTGCAAGCGCGAAGACCACGCGCAAGACTTCTGTCCGGCGTAAGCGCTCGAGCGCAAGAGTTCGTCGTCCGAAAACCCGCGCTGCAGCACGGCATCGGACGGGTCGCAAGATCGCCGCACGCAAGCGCAAGGCGACACGCGCGCAGCAGCGTAAAAAGCAAGCCGCGCGCACGACTCGACGCCGAACTGCGAAACATCATCGCTTGGGCCGTAAGGTGCTTGCGCGGAAAAAGCCCGCACGTCGCACCTCGAAGCGTTACAGCGCGAAGCGTCATCGGCTGGGTCGACGAGCCCTGTCCAAGAGCCGAGCCCGTCGTCCGTTGGTCGGCGCTGCTGCACGCTCGCACGCAGAGAAAGCCCAGCGTACTCGCGCAGGCGCACGCACCGTGGCCGCTCCGTACCTGTGGGGACAGCCGATCTACACGCCGGAGTCCCACCAGCTTCCCGCGCCTCGCGGCAATCCGAGTCGCCGCAAGAAGCGCAAGCATAAAGGGCACAAGGGACACAAAGCGGCAACCCACAAGCGCACGACCCACAAAACGCTCGCGCGCAAGCGTACGTCGCACAAAGCCAGTGGCTTGGGTGCGCTGAAGAAGAAGGTTCGGTCGATCGACGGCCGACTGCGCAAGGTCGAGAAAACCTGCAAGAAGATCGATCAGCATCTTCTTCACGGTGCGCACAAGATGGGACATGCGCTGACGAGACGTCGGTAACGTCCTATTCTAGGACGTGGTCCTACGTTTTTTTCTGAGTTCCCATGTGACCGGGGGTTTCCCCCATGACTGAAGAGATGGTGAAAGCTCTTCTGCATGAGGGACCCCTCGGCCTGATGGTTCTGCTTTTGGCCGCAGCGTGCGTCAAGCTTTGGGGAGAGAACAAAAGCTTGCAACTGAAGATCGATGGCATTCAGCAAGCGCGCCTCGACGATGCGAAGTCGCACACGGTGGATGCGATCCAAAATCATACACAGTGTGTAAACGCTTTAACCACCACCGCTACTTCGATGGAGGCTCAGACCGAAGTGATGAAAGAACTCAAGGAAACCATTGCTGGATTCGGAGAGGATCTGCGTCGCACGAGACGTGTATAACCGAAGAGATGAGCGACAAAACTTCACACGACTTGCCATCGCTTCAAGCGCAGGCCGTGCAGGCTCAACAAAAGATTGCCCCTGCGATGGAGCGACTTGAGCACGCGGCGAAAGAGCACCTCTCGGCGTCGGAAGATCTCGCGCGATGCGCGAGAAGATCTCAGATCAAAATCTCCCCGGTTCGAGATCTGACGGAGCGGTTTGCACGATTGAAGTAGTTACACGTTCGGTGGCCACGTCCAGAAGCCTGCGCGGGGTTCTGCACTGAACTCCGCCAGAATGTGGAACTCCATTCCGCCTGGAGGAAAGAGCGTAAGATCCACCAACCCTGCGTTGACGTTTTGCTGCGAGTATTCCCCCTCGTCATCATGATCGATCACTTCGGTGATCAGTGCCGCAGTCGGAGCGGTAAGACTCACGTCCGTGTCTTCGTCGTAGTAGTGAACCCATCGACCCACAGAGGGTTTTTGGGTTGGTTGCGTACTCAAAACACACCTCGCACAATGCGCTATGGAGAAATGGAACCTTCCGCTGGACCCGGTTCCAAGTTGGCTCTCGTCTACTCGCGAAGTACACATCTTCCATCACTTCGACAAGCACTTCTTCGCGATCTACTCCACGGATGTGTTTTTCTCTCTGGGCTGCGGAATTCGCCAAGCGATCGGAGCCGCCGCCAACGCGGTGATCGAATCAGCGTGGGGACAGAAGTTCGACGGCAACAATCCCTTCGGCTGGAAGCTGAATCGTACGGACGCCGAGCGGTACCGCGGGGCCCACGAAGGGATGAGCCCGATGTTTTTTCGCGCGCATGGCAACAAGGCGCTCGGCGCGAGCCCCGAGGATCTCAAAGGGGGCGATCCACCCACGGTGATCTACTGGGGCTTTTCTTCCGCGAAGGAAGCGTACGAGCGATGGCTCGAGCACTTCGTGCCAAAGCCCAATGAGATCGACTGGTATGGTCGGTACCGAAAAACGGGCAATGCCTTCTGGGCCTACGGAGATTGGTTTCGTGAATTGATTCGTGCGGGGTACAAGGGAACGAATACCCGAGTGCATCCAGAAGAATCCATCGCGACGTATGAAGCGGTGTGCCGAGAGATCGAGATCTTGTGGGCTCAAACCCTGCTCCACGTGGTCGTGGATGGAATCTGGGGACCCAAGTCGGAAGCAGCGTGCGCGAAGTTTCAGACCGAGCGGGGGCTCAAGGCGACAGGAATTTTAGATGTCCTCGTTCTAGAGTCTCTGGGCCAGGTGCGGAACCTCCAACTGCAGCATGGGGATCTAGTGTTGTAGATTCAGTCCGTGAAGCCCTTTTTGCGGATTCGATGGCTTGTCGCGATGGCAGCCCTCGGTGCGTGTGCCCCCACGCTCTTTCAACAGCACCTGCGATCCGCCAATGAAAAAGCCCTGGCGATCAATCAGGTCCTTCCCACGCTGATCCAGACGTATCGCTCCGAAGGGGAAGCGGTGATTGTTCGAGCGGCCACCGAAGTGCAAGCTCAAACAGATCTTGCGGCGATTCGGCGCCGATGGACCCCGGTGTGGGGAACGTGCGACACCGAGCCCGTGTTTCATTGTCACCAAGGGGCGTGGCCTGCCTTACAAGAAGCCCAAGGGGCGTGGGATACCGCCTTAAAGCAGCAGATCCAAGGCCGTGAGATCACGGCGACGCAGCTTGACACGCTCGATCAAACGTTGACCTCGGCGTATTGTCGCCTGCGCGATGCCTTGCCTTCGGGGGTCACGGTACCCTCGGTTCTTCAAACCTACTGCGAAAGACCAAGCCCATGAGTACTGATTGGACCACCGGGGAATCTGCGCTGCATATGATCGAAAACTTTCTGCAGCAGTCCACCGAAGCCCACATTCTTCCGGACTCTCTGCGACTGTTTACGCCCTTTTTGATTACGGCACTGCATTTCGCAGAGGACCTTGCCAAGCAAGGGATCGATCCGGTCGAGCACCTTGAAAAGATCCATGCCTCCGAACCCTTGCTCAAAGACGTAGAAACAGGGTGGGTCGATGCCCTGCGAGACAAGTTCGGCTTGAAACTACCGCCACCGCCTGCAGAACCAGAGCCTGCGCCCGTCCACGAAGATCAAGCTTCTCTTTCGGAAGTAGATTCTCATCCAGAAGCTTCTACAAGCCCGGAACACGAGACAGAGCCTGTTTCTGCGGAATCTCAGGCGGCAGAGCTTGGGGTTTCTGACACCGCGTCGGCCGCCCCAGAGTCCCTCGAACCTCTTGCGGAACCTGCAGAACAAGCGGCTGTTTCCCCCGAGGCGGCACCTCAGGCCGCTTCGACGGAACTTCCTCAAGAGCCAGCGCCCATAGCAGAGTCTACGGCAGAGCCTGCGTCGGAACCCTCGAAAGAGTCGGCGTTGGCGGAATCCTGACGGCAGGCTTTTTCGCCCGATCCGTTTCGCGGGAACACGACGTGCGGGCTTGATAAGGTTCACACGCACGAAGATCTTGAAGCATCTGTTGCACAGAGGCGTAGCGCTGCGTGAGCGAGCGTTTCATCGCACGAGCAAGAATCCATCCAAAGTGGCTTGAAAGCGCAGGATTCACAACGTCGGCGGGTTCTGGATCGGTGGTCATGATCCGCTCGAGCAACGCCTGGTGACTGGGGGCTCGAAACGGTTTTTTTCCCGTCACCAAGCGATACAGTGTCACGCCCAGGGACCACACATCGCTTTGGGGACCGATCTGATGGGTGGCTTGAATCTGCTCGGGGGACATCGAGCACGGAGAACCTAAAACAAAGGGCTCGGTATCTTCAGGATCGGGCTCACCGAGCTGTCGCGCGATCCCGAAATCAATCACCGTGACAAACGGATGACCCCGCGCGTCGCAAGTCAGGACAAGATTCTCAGGTTTTAAGTCTCGGTGCACGATGCCTTGTGCATGAAGCACAGAAAGCCCTTCCATCGCAGGCTCGATCCACCGACACACTTCGTTGGCATCCAGAGGACCTTGCTCTGAAAGTTCTTCTTGAAGATCGCGTCCTTCAAGAAAAGGTTCCACCAGATACCACGCTTGAAACGGAGCGCTCCAGTCTAGGTCGTACAGGGCCACAATCGCGGGGTGTCGGATCTGCGCAAGAATCTTTGCTTCATGATGCAGTCGTTCGACGTTCCGTGTGCAGGCTGCAGGGACCATCTTGATGGCAAGGTGCTGACCGCTGAGTCCATGCTGCGCATCCATCACCGCAGCCATGCCTCCGATTCCTAAGATTCGATCGATCCGATAACGATGCCCGATCACTTCCCCGATCAGTCGTTGTGCCCACGTTCGTAGGTCCTCCTTTGGAGCCTCTTGTGTGTCCATCATTCCTCCGACCACAACACCATTGCGCGCACCACGCGGTCCATCGACCGTAGGCTTTTCGCGGAAGCAACGTCAATCCAGAGTGATCCGTGGGTTTTCCAGAAAAGACCCCGGGTCTGTTTCGTCGCCTTCCACAAGGGTACAGTGGGGGGCCATGGCAAAGAAAACCAATGCGTTCAAGACGATCTCGGCACGCTTGAGGTACGCGCGAGAATCGAGAAAGCTGACCAACGGAGAGCTTGCAAAAATCTCGAAGGTCTCTCCCACGACGATTACGCAGATCGAATCGAAACCACATCGCCAGGTTTTTGTGAAAACCGCCTACAAACTTGCCAAGGCGCTTGAGATCTCCGCCGCGTGGCTGTGCTGGGGCGAGGAGGATCCCTCTCACGAAACCCTCCCTCTTGCAAAGAAGAACATTTGACGTTTCGCAGAAGAAAATCTAGCGTGCGACGCGGATCCATCGTGGATCGGATTGGTTCTTCCCTCGCACCCAAGGCCCCTTACGATGTTTCTTCAGTTCGACCACGTGCTGAGTTCCGACGATCTTGAAACGCTCCAAAAAGCACTCAAAGAAGCTCCGTTTGTCGACGAAACGGACTTTGCCAATCCTGTGGCACGAAAACTAAAAACAGGTCTTCGGCTTATCGATCAAAACGCCGCAGTGTCTCTGGGTAAGTTTCTCAATGAACGGATTCATCAGATTGAAGATTTGGGTCTCTCGGTGTGCGCGCTCAAAAACTCACTCCCGATGTTCAGTCGTTATGAACCGGGGATGTCAAGCAGTGCACGAACCGATGATACGTATCTGAGCATGGGGGAGATGACGCTTCGGAGTGATCTGGCAGGGACGCTTTTTCTTTCGGATCCCCAGGAGTATGAGGGCGGTGAACTCGTGCTTCACCAAGGGTTTACACGACTCAAACTCAAACCTGAAGCCAATACACTTGTGGTCTACCCCGCAAACTTGATTCACGAAGTCTCCGTGGTGACTCAGGGGGTTAGTGAGCGCGCTTCGCTCTACTTTCAAAGCCTCATTGCTTCTCACGAGCATCGAGCCGTGCTCTGGGATCTGCAGTGTGCTCGGAAAAAACTTCTCAACCATGACGGCGATTCTGAGCTGCTCACAACCTTGCATCGTACGGTCCAAGAACTGCTTCGACTGTGGGCGCACGTTTAAAAAACATCGCCGCGTGAGGGCAGTCCCGCGGCGATGCGTACAGAGATGAAGTGTCACCAGCGATGAAAAGCGTAGCGCGGTCGAATCCCCTCCGCTTGTTGCGAAAAAAACAAAGACGGATTCTGTCTACTTTTCGCAGTGCGTGGTCCGAATTTCCGCAACGCTTTCTTTCGTCGCCTCTGAGAACATGTCAAAACACAAGACAAGGGCTCCAAGGAGCCCTTTGTCCCGCGTGTCTACGGCCTCACGACGCAATCGGATCTTGCGAAGGTACGACCTGGTGGTGCGCGATCCCCACCGCAAGATTCTGTTTCAAAAATCCTTAGAACCCATGCTGTACCGATACGCCTACGCCAAGGCGTACTCACTGTGTGTGGAATGGGCCCAGCAGTGCGACGAAGTCGAGATGGTAGAGTATCGGCCAGGCAGAACCACAGGGATCGTCGTGGATGCCGTGCGTGCACGATGCCTCGAAGAAGAGCCTTGCTGGGCAGCGCCCTCGCAGATCAAGAGACTCAAGTCTGCGCTCAAAACTGCACACGCGGCTATGTCCCTCGATACGGGTTGAACAGCCCCAGAATCACCACAGGCCAGATCCATGAAGGGGGATGCTGAAGAGCCACGGCGATCACGGCAGGCGCGGCCCACTGGTACAATCGCGCATTGTCCTGCGCGAAAAACAACTGAGCATACGCGAGCACGAGCGTGATCACTGCACAGAGCGTTGCGCGATCCAGTCCTACGCCCAGTGGAAACAAAAGGATAAGCACCCCCCAGGGCAAAAGCTTGCTTCGTAGGTCGAAGAAGTCATGCACCTTTCGCGCTTCTCGCACCGGGTGTCGTAGATAGGATTCTTCGGGACGAAGATCCCGTGCGCGTTGATGGGCTTTGTAGACGCACACAAGCCCCGCCAAGGGACCAAGATGGAGGGACAGGGCGCTTGCGAACAGCGGAACCGTTTCTTTGACGCAGCTTCCGAGGATCACGACAAGCAGCGCTGCCAAGCTGATTGCGACACCCCCGTGGATCTGAAACAGCAGCGCGACGATCAAGCAAACACAGTAGGCCGTGCTGTCCACAAGAACCGGGAGCCGAACATTCAATCGCCAGATCCCGGGCAGTCCTAGAAAAAGTAATTCTGCCATCACGGCTCGCTCAAACGAGTTTTGGCCCACGTACAGTGCTGTTAGAACCGCAGAAAGAATCGTCGCGACACACCCCCACACGTTCCAGGACACCCGCGAGTCACCCAGAAGTTCTGGAAGCAGCCATCGTCGATGGTAGGGACTGGGAACTCGCTCCCCCTTTCCCATCGCAAGGTAGTGTCGGCCATCGGGGGATACGCTCCAACCCGTGGACCACCACGTCAGCCCGTACCCTATCGCTGCGAAACTCACCAACGCGGCAACGTCTAAAATCTTTCCCATGGTTTCCTTGGGGCAATGGAGTAGAGGGAAGCGATGGTCTTTTACTTTGAAAAGATTCTTCGTCCAACGACCTTTGATGAAGTCAAGACTCGCCTCGAAACCGCTCCTTTTTCCGAAGGTCAAAAGACTGCTGGCGAAATTGCACGCTCCGTGAAACGCAATCTTCAGCTCGAAGATTCGCAGGAGAGCCGCGGACTCACAGACTTGGTGGCGCATCAAGTGTTTGCACGGCAAGAGATTGGTTCTGCGATCCTCTGCTCAAAAAGTACCAGGCCTCTAGTGAACCGATATGAGCAGGGGATGTTTTATGGTCCGCACACGGACAACGTGATGATGGGCAAAGGTCAAGGGCTTTTGCGCAGTGATCTTGCGGGCACACTCTTTCTCTCTGCTCCGCAAGACTATGAGGGCGGTGAACTGGTGATTCACCAGACTGATCAGTCGACCCGGATCAAGCTGGAGGCCAACACGCTGGTGATCTATCCCGCACAATTTCTTCACGAAGTCACGCTCGTCACCCAAGGCCGACGCGACGCGGCCGTGTTTTGGTTTCAGAGTTTTGTCCGCAGTCCTGCGCAACGGGAAGCCCTGTACCGACAAGAGCAGGCCCTCTCGCTGCTGAGTGAGCCGACGATCGACCGGGAGAAGATCCGGGGTCTGCTTCACCATGTTCAGCAGAATCTGCTCCATCAATGGATGGAGATGGGGTGAACGCGCGGGCGAAGAAAAGGAACGTTTTGCCGCAAATCCTCAGAGAAAGCGGTCGACTTTACACGCGACCGCGTCTTCTTTTACAGTTCAGGCATGGCAAGCCGCGGCATCACCAATCTTACAGCAATTGTAGGAGACTCGGTCTCCGACCTTCCGACAACCCCCACGGAAGAGTGCTTCTTTTTCCCGTTAGACTCTAACCTTCCTCAAGTCTATCTCAATGGCTCGTGGCGCGGCCTGTTGCCGACGACCACGTCCGTGGCAAACCTCACCGCCCTCAAAGCGATTGGTGCTTCCAGCCGCTATGCAGGCTTGGTTGTCTTGGTGCTTTCGACCCAGCAACGGTACTACTTTAACGCTTCCTCGGTCCTGCCGGGCGATGACGTTCTTGTGGCTGCACCCAGCGCAGGCACAGGCCGATGGCTTCTGCTTCCTGGCTCCGTGGATTTGGCCTTGCCTTTCACGTTTTCGACGGCCGATGCCGCCATCTTATTGACCATTCCTACCGGCGGACGTTTTTATCTTCGCAACGCGTACTGGGAGATTCTCTCCGCGATGACGGGTGCCTCGGGTGGCGCTGCCGCCATCGGCCTCTCCAGTAGCACGGGCGCTCTGACCACCAAGGGCGATATTCTCGGCGGTGCTTCGGGCGATCTGCTTGCCACGCTCATCACGGGCGTCACGGCAGGGACCATTGGCGTTGGCATTGACACCGTGGCCGAGCTTCACACCAAAGCGTTGCTCTTGCCGGGCTCGACTTTCCGGTTTGACCGGATCGCCAATCAGTTCACGGCTGGAAGCGGAAACATTCACGTCACTGGCGACTTACTTCTAAACGCAGGCGCTTAGCCTCTCGGTACTGCTCCAGGTTTTTACGAATCTCCTCCTGGTCCGGGTTGCGCTCCAGCAGCGTGATCGCAGCTTGTTCTCCTGCGTCCAGCTCCCCCACATACAGCGCCGTGAGGTGCACCAGGTTTAACGCCTGGAATTCGTACACCTCAGGCAGGACCCCTAAACAATCTTTCGCGGGAAAGGGAACGCGAGCGGCTTGGGACGCGTAGTAATAGGCACGGTGCATGTCACTGCGCTCAAAGCTGATGCCCGCAAGCAGCGTCAGAGCTTCTGCACGACTCGGACGCAGGGCTGCAGCTTGTAAGAAAAACTCCTGCACTTCGGGCCAGGGCTTTTTGAGGGTTTGCGCGCACACGCCCGCGCGAAGCATCGCGAGGTAGCGTTCTTCTTCCCAGCCCCCCATTCGAGCACGAAGCTTGTAGTATTCCAGGGCTTCGCTGTAACAACCGAGTCCGGCCAAAGTTTGAGCAAGATAAAACACCGCGCGTTCATCGTTTGGGTTGTCCTTGCGCTGCTTCTGCAGGATCTGCAGATCCTGATAGAAGCGGGTTTGTTTGCGTGAGACGTCGCTTTCTTTGTGCGTGATGGTACAAACCTTCGCAGAGAGCATCTCCCGCAGTTCATCCCCGCTTTCGTGGTTCATAAACTCATGGATCGCGCCTTTCCACTTCCACCCAGTGCCCAGGCGCACCAATCGCGTGGAGTACAAAAGCTCAATCCCTACACGAAGACCGATGTAGAAAAGGTTTTGGCCCTTTCCAGCAAGATCCACTTTTTCCTGGCAGAACTTCCTTAATCCTTTTCCTCCGCGCATCACCTCATCCCCAGACATCTGGATTCCGAAAACCGCGTAGGGCTCCGCCAGCTCTAACGCACGATTGCGACTGGCTGCGTAGTCCACGAACGGTTCTTGCCAAAGACCCAAGGGAAGTTTGCACGCATCGCAGGCCTTACGGGCTCGATCGATGGTTCGGTCGGTGGACCCCGTATCGAGAAGATCGACGCGATCGATCGCGGGTGCTGCGGTTTCGATCACTTCTTGAACCGAGTTCTCTTCGTTCTTCATCAGGAGCACAAGGGATAGCAACGCTTTGTTCATCCCTTGGGTTTCGTCGAAAAAACGACCCCTGACAAAGAACCTGCAAACCCTGCGATCTAAGGCCTTGCGGATCGCAAAAAGGCTTTTCGGTACACTCAGGATCGATGACTGATCTGATTCAGTGGAATGTCCCGTTGATCCAAGGTCTGGACGGCGCTCGGCCCGATCCTCTGACGGTTCCGCTGACCGGAACGATTTTCAGTCCCCGAGGGGTCAGCCGGATCGATATCCTTCAGGAGATTGCCGGCGTCAAGACCTGGGTCTCCATCGGAACAGGCGCCAGCACAGTCTCAACACAGTTTCCGATCGCGGGAGACGGAACAGTCGCGAGTCCGGTTTCTCTCTCGATCCTGACGAACCCCACGTACTATGTCGATCCGGTTTCCGGGAGTGATAGCAATGCGGGAACGATCACGCATCCCTTTGCGACGATCAACCACGCCCTGCAGATTCTCACGCCGGGTTGGTATGGTGCTGCCACGATCAACCTCCGCGCAGGCACGCACACACTCACCAACTTCACGTTGATCCCCCGAGGTCTCGGCAATGGTCTGACGACGTCGGGCGGCGTGCTGATCAATGGCGTGGACAACACGCAAGATCCCATCGGCAACCGCACCGCTTCTGGAGGCACGATCGGAAGCCAGGCGACGTTTGGAACCGTGATCGACTCGGTCGGGGGGCTGACGGTCAACGCGTTTCAGGGAAAGTTTTTGCGGTTCACCTCCGGTGCGACCCTTAACGGTCTGTCGTACCTAATTGAGCAGAACTCCTCGACCACGTTCACCGTAGAGGGTTCATTCCCGGTTGCTCCCACGACCGAGACGTTTGTGATCGAGACGCCTGCTGCGATTCTCACGTGGCCCGGGACCCAAACTTTCATGGGGTTTGGGGCTCCGATGGGTCTGATGAATGTGATCCTGAATGGTGCGGGCGGATCCAACTTCGTGACGTTCAACGAGATGGTCGTGGGGATCCAAAAGACCCAGATGAACAACTTCGGGTCCTTTGGGATTACCCTCGGTGAGCACAGTTCGATCGTGAACCTCACGGCCATTGCGCCCCAGCTTGGATCTCCGACCATCCCGAATCAGTGCGGCGGGCTGTTTAACTTCAACGGACCGATCTCTCCGCTTTCGACCACGCGCATCAGTCTCACCAAATGTCTCTTCAAGGATGCACACCTTACGTTATTGCAGGGGAGCCAGTTTCAAGCGCTGGACTCCACGTTTATTGGCAATGCGTACATTCGTTCTTTGTGGGGTGCTTTCGTTTCGCTCGATCGCTTTCACTTTATTGCGGTCAACGCTTCACCCGGCGCAACCAACACCATCGGAGGCCTCGGCGCCGCGATCGTGCTCTCCAAGGGCGCGGCCGGGTCGATTCTTCACGGAGACATCTCCAACACCCCCGCGACCTTCGGAGCCGGGGATGCAATCCTGGTGGAGGATCGATCGGTGCTGCAGATCTCCAACATGACAGGGACCGGAAACGCAGGGTTCGGCGTTCGCGTCAGTCGCTTCTCCGAGGTGATTGAAGACAAAAACGCCGCCACCTTAACCCTCACGGGAACCCTCGGCGATGTCAGCGTAGGCGCCGTGGGTGCTTCGGCCTGGCCTGTCACGGCTGCGGTGACAGATCCCGTTCAACTGTGTGTCGTGATCGGCACGTAAAAACCGCTCCCTTCTCGCCTTACTGCGTGAGAACTGGCTTTTCTTTACAGTGGATTCATGGCCGACCTGATCCAGTGGAATGTCCCGTTGATCCAAGGTCCGGACGACCAGCGTCCAGACCCCTCTACGATTGCGATCCTTGGAACCATCTTTAGTCCGCGAAGCGTGGCTCGCGTCGACATTTTGCAAAACATCTCAGGGGTCAAGACCTGGGTCTCCGTTGGAACAGGGGCAAGCACAGTCACCACGCAAGCTCCTGTCCACGGCACAGGAACTGCCCTTGACCCCGTCACGTTTCATACGTCCGATCCGATCAGCGGGAGTGGAACGACCTTAAGCCCCCTGACCGTGTCCCTCACGGTCAATTCTCCGCTTACGGGCGCAGGGACTCAAGCCAGTCCTCTGGCAACCTCCTTCACCACAAGCTCACCGATCACAGGCGCCGGAACCGTTGCGAGTCCTTTCGCGTTCACCTTGCCCACGGATGTGGAGTACTGGATCGATCCGGTCAGCGGAAACGACAGCAACTCGGGCGATCAAACCCATCCGCTTTTGACCATTGGACAAGCGTTTTTACGACTCGCTCCCGGCTGGGAAGGCAAAGCCCGGATTCACTTAAACCCAGGAACCTATGCACAGGGCGCCAGCCCCAAGTGGGTCTTCCCTCGTCCGCCCGGAGGCCTCAATGCACAGCCCCTGGTGATCGATGGGCTTGGAACCACCGACTCAGGCCTTGGAACCCTGACCGCGGGCGGAGGCTCCACGCAAGGCTCTGCACCCGTCTTTGGGACGCTCGTTGATTCTGTTGGAGGGTTCACAACCAACGCGTTCCGCGGGAAATTGCTACGAATCACAAGCGGTGCACTCTCAGGGAACAGCTACTGGATCTTCTCGAACAGCACGACCACCCTCACGATCGTCGGGCAGTTTGCTTCTGCGCCTCTTGCAGGGATCACCTACGTGATCGAGTCCTCCGCGCAGCTCGTAACCTGGACGGGGACCTTCGAACTCGAGGGGATGGGGGCACTCGTCGGAATCTTTAACGTGAACTTCACGAGCAACCTGGCAATTGATGTTCGCGGGCAGCTGGATCTGTATCTGAGCAAAACACTCTGGGTTCAGAGTCAGATGACCTTCAACCAGGGCTGCAACGTCAACCTCTTGAGTCCCTTCAATCCCATGTGGCCCTCGGGAAGCTTACCGATCCCAAACACCACGTTTTTGGGACCTTCCTTCCAAAACGGAGGGTTTTTCCCGCTGTATGGCGCTCGGATCGCACTGAACAATGCGTTTCTTAACGCTTGCAAAACGGTCATGGCGCAAGGCGCGTTTTTCCAGGCGGCAGACTCGGGGTTCTTTGGCGCCGCGAGTATCTTTTGTCAGTCCGGCGGTTCTGCCGGGTTGATTCGTGTGACGATGGATTCGATCGTGCCCGTGACATTCAACGTGCTCAATCCCCACGCCAATGGCGCTGCGGTCGTCGCCACGGCCAACGCAAGCCTTTCGATCATCGATACCCTCATCCAAAATACCACCAACGCAACGTCTCCCGGGGACGCGGTCCTGATCAACGACAATTCCATCGGGGTGCTCGAAAACGTCTCTGGGAGCGGGAATGCAGGGGTCGGCGTTCGGATTCTCGCAAGCTCTCAACTCTCCAACGCCGTCCACAACTCTGGAAACGTGGTCACGGGAACTGGAGGCGATGTGTTCTTTGGCGCCACGGGCGTGATTACCTGGGGTACCGCGGGAACAGGAACTCAACAAACCGATACCACACAATTGTGTCTGATTAAGAATGGCAACTAAGCCTGTGATAGGGTTGCGTGGATGATGCAACCACTGAAACTGAGTGAAGGCGATACGTTCCGGATCGGAATGCTCCAAGAGCGCCTAAACCACCTACGGACCCAAGCGCTTCATGCCGTCAACGAACAGAACGCGATTCTCGCGAAGTACGGGATCAAAAACCGAGAGGTTGAAGTGATCACCGAACCCGGGAACTATGAGCTTCGAATGGTGATCGACAAAAAGGTCGGAGCCCCCATCATGATTCCGGACCCTGAAGATTGCTCCCAAAACGGAGCTTCTTGCACTTCGACCCCTGCGCAAGACGGCCTCCAAACCTGCAGCGCGGTCCCCGCGGGACCCCTCGAGTAGAACCCAACAGGACCTCTCGCGTACACTCCGAGAGGTCATGCGTGCCATTGCTCGCACAAAACCCAAAGCAGCTCATCACCGGGCCTTGTACAGTCGCTTTCTAGTTCGAACGGTGCTTGAGCGTCCGGCGCAGATCGATCTGCGACTTGCTCCAAAGGTAAAATCCTCCCGCGAAGTCGCGCAACTGGTCTCCGTCGTGGGATTGCGGGACCAAGAGCACATGGTGGTTGTCGCGCTGAATTACCAGCGTCGCGTCATCGCGATTCACGAGGTTGGGATTGGCGGAACCTCCAGCGTCAAGCAATGGATCCAGCACATCATCAAGGTGCCCGTGATCACGAGCGCGAGCTACGTGTACCTGGTCCACAACCATCCCTCGGGGCGCTTGAAGCCTAGTGCGGCAGACGTGAAGTTTTCACACCGGATCCGTCGGGCCCTGAGCTGTGTGGGGATCCCTTTGCTCGATAGCATCATTGTATCGATGGGACGGTTCACGAGCTTAAAACAACTGGGACTGCTCCGAGCAGAGCCCAAAACGAAGAAGTAAGAGGCGTTTGATGGCAAGTCCAGCGAGCCTTTCTCCTGCGCATCAAAGATTGCGATCCGCGATTCACAAACGAAAAAAGGCAGAATCCACGTGGGCGTACCGTGCAGGGTCTTCCACGCGAACGCTGACGCAGCAAGCGATGGCCCGACCAAAACTCTCGATTGCTGTTGGAGCGCTTCTCGCGGGATTTATTCTTGGAAAGCTCTAGGCGCTGGCCTACTGATTGTCCAAAGAGAGTGAGCTAGGATCAGCTATGGCGACGAAGCGACATTCCCGCAAAAAGCATCACGGTCATTGGGGCAAGCACAGTGGCCGACGTGTGTACCGAACGAAAACCGAGCGGCGGGAAGTTCGCCATGCCTCGGCAGTCGTTCATGGTGCCCGTCTGCTCAATGAGATCAAAAAGGCGAAACGGCAACACAAGCGCAGACCCAAGCGTCTGGGTCGCGTCGGTGTTGCAAGTGCCACGATCGCGTTGAGCCGCGGCAAGCATCCTCATGGTCACAAACGCTCTGCAAGCGCAAAGCGCGGCAAGGCTTCCTCCCGCGCACGGTCGACCGCGCCGCGCCGGGCCAAAGTCGTTCGCGTGACCGCGAGCAAAACCGCTGCATCGCCGCGCAAGAGCTGGAACTCCGACGTGATCAATCTTTTGCGCAGTGTCGAAGGCCGCTGACGTTCTTTCTCAGCTCCGTAAACATCTGGGGTTGCCCGTGGCAACCCCGGGGCTGCGGGTTTTCGGGATCTGGCTTGTGGCGG